>Ga0268266_10000990_pt1 | contig 35791 bp, 35 predicted proteins | sample KBSS13metaG_FD_190356 | JGI IMG/M metagenome (GOLD analysis project Ga0268266, IMG submission 190356) | Switchgrass rhizosphere microbial communities from Kellogg Biological Station, Michigan, USA - KBS S1-3 metaG (SPAdes) (version 2) | ecosystem: Host-associated > Plants > Roots > Rhizosphere...
ACTAGGCTGCGCCGGTGGCCGACGCTAGCCGGAAGCTGTTCGGGACCGATGGTGTCCGTGGCGAGGCGGGGACGTTCCTCACCGCCGAGCTGGCGACGTCGATCGGCCGCGCCGCGGCCGCCTCGCTGGGCAAGGACCGGCCGCAGGTGCTGATCGTCCGCGACACCCGCGAGTCGGGGCCGATGCTGGAGTCGGCGCTGGCCGCCGGAATCGCCGCGGCCGGCGGCGACGCGCTGCTGGCGGGTGTCTTGCCGACCCCGGCGGCGGCGATCCTCGTGCGGAGGCTGGGCCCGGACATGGCGGCGGTCGTCTCGGCGTCCCACAACCCTTATAAGGACAACGGGATCAAGTTCTTCTCCGCCCAGGGCACCAAGCTCCCCGATGAGGTCGAGGCGCGCCTGGAGGCGCTGATGGAGGGGGATGGCCCGCCGCCCGCCGCCGAGCCGGGCCGGATCGAGGAGCTGAACGGGGGAGAGGACGATTACGTGCGCGAGCTCCGCGCCGCCTTCCAGATCGACCTCACTGGCCGCAAGGTGATGCTCGACTGCGCCAACGGCGCCACCTACCGGGTCGCGCCGCGGATCTTCGCGGAGCTCGGGGCGACGGTGGAGACGGTCGGAGTCGACCCCGACGGGCGCAACATCAACGAGGGCGTCGGCTCCACCCACGTCGAGGCGCTGGCCGAGCGGGTCGCCGCCTCCGACGCCGAGGTCGGCTTCGCCTTCGACGGCGACGGTGACCGGGTGCTCGCGGTCGATGCCTCCGGGCGCGTCCACGACGGCGACGAGCTGATCGCGCTGGCCGCCCGCGGCCTCAAAGCGCGCGGGGAGCTTGGCGGCGGCGTCGTCGTCACCGTGATGACGAACTTCGGCTTCCACCAGGCGATGAAGGACGACGGGATCGAGGTCGCGATCACCCAGGTAGGCGACCGTTACGTGATCGACGAGATGCTGCGCCGCGAGTGGAAGCTCGGCGGCGAGCAGTCCGGCCACATCATCGCCTCCGACATCGTCTCCACCGGCGACGGCATCGCCGCCGCGCTCCTCATCATGCGCGAGCTCGGCGACGCCGCCCTCGCCGACGCCCCGGCGATGGACAAGCTCCCGCAGCGCCTGGTGAACGTCGAGGTCGCCGACCGTGAGAGCCTGGCCGGCGCGACCGCCCTCTGGGAGGCCGTCGAGGCCGAGAACACGGCCCTCGAGGGCCGCGGCCGCGTGCTCCTGCGCCCCTCGGGAACCGAGCCGCTGGTGCGGGTGATGGTCGAGGCGCCGGATGCCGCCGAGGCCGACGCGGTGTGCGATCGGCTTGTGGCGCTGGTGCGGCAAGAGCTGGGGTAGTTCTCTCTGTCCTGGGCGGTATAGGACCCTTTCGAACCACGGAAGCCTTGCGGTGTTCGAAACCCGTCCGTCGGGAGCCGAAAGCCCCGGGAGAGCGGTCCTCGCCGCCCGCCGCTCAAGTTCCGGGGCCGCCCGGTCGAGTCAGCCTCTAACCTCTCTTCCCTTCTTATGTGCGGAATCGTTGGATATGTGGGCGGCCGCCCCTGCGAGGAGATCCTCCTGCAGGGGCTGGAAAAGCTCGAATACCGTGGCTATGACTCCGCGGGCATCAGCCTGCTCGAGAACGGGGAGGTGGAGTCGGTCCACGCGGTCGGCAATCTCGCCAACCTGCGGGCGGCGATCGAGGTCGCTGCCAACGGCGACGGGGCGCTCGTCCCGGCCGACACCGGCATCGCCCACACCCGTTGGGCCACGCACGGGCGGGTCACCGAGGAGAACGCGCATCCGCACGACGACAGCTCCGGCAAGGTCCACATCGTCCTCAACGGGATCGTCGAGAACCACGCGGAGCTGCGCAAGCGGCTGATCGCCGAAGGCGAGGACTTCACCTCGGAGACCGACGCCGAGGTGGTCGCCCACCTGATCGCCCATCACTACGACGGCGACCTCGCCGCCGCCACGCGCGCCGCCTACGCCGAGCTGCGCGGGCACTACGCCTTCGTCGCCATGCACGCCGACGAGCCTGGCCGCCTGCTCGGCGCCCGCAAGGAGTGCCCGCTGGTCGCCGGCATCGGCGAGGGCGAGACCTTCCTCGCCTCCGCCATCCCCGCCTTCCTCGCCGACACGCGCACCGCGGTGCCGATCGAAAACGGCGAGCTGGTGGAAATCGAAGCCGACGAGGTGCGGATCACCGACACCGACGGCAACCGGGTCGAGCGCGCCCCGGAAGAGATCACCTGGGATGCCGAAGCCGCCGAGAAGGGCGGCTACGAGACCTACATGCTGAAGGAGATCCACGAACAGGCCGACGCGGTCGCCGAGACGATCACCGACCGCCTGCCGGAGGCTGACGGGGTCGACCTCTCCGACGTCGACCTCTCCGACGAGTACCTGCGGGACGTCGGCCGGATCGTGATCGTCGCCTGCGGCACCAGCTACCACGCCGGGCTGATCGGTCGCTACGCGATCGAGGAATGGGCGCGGGTGCCGGTGGAAATGGACATCGCCTCCGAGTACCGGTACCGCAACCCGGTGGTCGGCGAGGGCGACCTGGTGATCGGCATCACCCAGTCCGGGGAGACCGCCGACACGCTCGCCGCGATGCGCCTCGCCAAGGAGGCCGGCGCCAAGGTGCTGACCGTCACCAACATCATGGGCAGCCAGGCGACCCGCGACGCCGACGCCGTCCTCTACACCCGCGCCGGCCTCGAGATCGGCGTCGCCGCGACCAAGACCTTCCTCGCCCAGGTGGCGGCGATGTATCTGCTGGGCCTGCGGATCGCCGAGCTCCGCGGCACCCTGCCGCCGGCGCGTATCGAAGAGCTGGTGGCCGAGCTGAAGGCCCTGCCGGTGAAGATCGACGAGACCCTGGCGTCGACGAAAGAGGCCGTCCGGGGGATCGCCGACACCCACTTCGAGAAGGAGTTCTTCCTCTACCTCGGCCGCCACATCGGCCTGCCGGTGTGCCTCGAGGGCGCCTTGAAGCTCAAGGAGGTCTCCTACATCCCGACCGACGCCTACGCGGCGGGGGAGATGAAGCACGGGCCGATCGCGCTGCTCGACGAGTCGACGCCGGTGGTCTGCGTCGCCACCGACAGCCCGGTGCTGGACAAGGTCCTCTCCAACGTCGAGGAGGTGCGGGCCCGCGGAGCCGACACGATCGCGATCGCGACCGCCGGGGACGAGCGGGTCCGGGAGGTGGCCGACGCGACGATCGAGGTGGCGAAGAGCGACTGGATCCTGCAGCCGATCCTGGCCGTCCTGCCCCTGCAGTTGCTCGCCTACGACATCGCCCGCGCACGCGGCCTGAACGTCGATCAGCCCCGCAATCTGGCCAAGACCGTCACCGTCGAGTAGTCCAATCGAGACGAACGGATGATCCGTTCCGGGTCCCGCCCTGGTATCAAGGGCACCATGCTCGTCCACATGAGGTCCCCCAAGTCCCTGTTTCTCTCGATCGCCGCCGTCCTGACCGCGGCGCTCGCCCTCGCCGGCTGCGGTGGCGGCGGCGGTGGAGGAGGCGAACCGGCGGGCGTGGTGCCGAAATCGGCGCCCGTCTACCTGCAGGCGAACCTGGCGCCCGACGGGGAGACCAGCGAAGCGCTGAACGAAGTGGCGCAGAGCGTGCTCGGCATCGACAACGTGGGCGAATTCGTCGCCGAAGAACTGGAAAACGCGGCGATCGGCGACGAAGAAAAGCTGAACTTCGAAGAAGAAATCGAACCGTGGCTGGGCGAGAAGGCGGGCCTGTATCTGGCCGGCTACGACGGTGACGACTTCCACGGCGTCGGCATGGCGCTGGAAACGACCGACTCCGGCGAAGCCGCGGAATTCATCGAAAAGCGGGTCGCGAGCGGTGACGAGAAAGCCACCGAAGGCGAATTCGAAGGCAACAAGTACTACGAAGACGCCGACGAAGAATCGGTGATCGGGATGGTCGGCGACTACATCGCCTTCAGCGAGACCACCGGCGGCTTCGAAGAAATGGTGAAGGCCTTCGAAGGCGAAGGCCTGAACGAATCGGAAAAGTTCAAGGAAGCGATGGACAACGCGCCCGAAGAAGGGATCGGCAGCGTCTACGTCGACATCGGCGGCCTGATCGAAGAAACCAGGAGCGTGCTGCCCGAGGAAACCGAAGCGTTCTTCGACCTGGTCGGGATCGAACCGAAGAAAGCGACCGCGGTCGCCACCGTGATCCCGCACTCCGGGCAGCTGGAGATCGACATGTCCTCGAACCTCGGCTCCTCGACGCCGCAGGCCGGCGACGCCACCGCCGCGCTGGAAGCGCTGCCCGCGTCCGCGACCGTCGGGTTCGCCACCGCCGATTTCGGCAAAGCCTTCAGCGAGGGGCTCGAAGAACTCAGCAAAGAGGGGGTCCCCGGGGAGATCGCGCCGGGCGAACTCGGCGAAGCCTTCGGGGCGATGGGGATCGACCCGGAAACGCTGGGCAAATCGTTCGGCGACCTCTCCGGGTTCGTCGAAGGGACGAGCGAAGCCGACCTCGGCGGCGCGATCGTGATCGAGGCCAAGGACGCGACCGAAGCGAAGAACATGGTCGCCAACATCGGCCTGCTGCTGCGGGCCACGAGAACGCCGGGCGTGACCGCCACCAACGGTGAAGTCAGCGGCTTCTCAGTCCGCGTGCCGGACCTCGGGACGACGCCGCTGGTCGTCGGCTCGGCGGGCGAAAAGATCGTCATCGCCTACGGCCCGAAGGCCGCCGCGGCGGCGCTGAAAAGCGAGGCGCAGACCCTCGGCTCGACGCCGGGCTTCGAAGCGGCCAAGGGCTCCCTCGGCTCGACCCCGATGAGCGCCTTCGTCGCCGGTGGCCCGATGCTGTCCCTGGTCGAATCGGTCCTCTCGCCCGAGGAACTGTCGGAACTCGAAGAGGCGAAACCGTTCCTCGACAAGATCGACTACCTCGGCGTCGGCTCCGAAGCCGAAGGCGGCACGCAGACCGCGAAGCTGATCATCGGCCTGGCCAAGTAGCGCTCTGGGTAGGTTGGCAGCCATGGAAACGTGGCTGCGAGGGCTCTACGACGCGGAGGGGATGAGGTCGGCCGATAGTTGGGCGATCTCCGACCAGGGCGTCGATTCGCTGGAGCTGATGGAGAACGCGGGGCGGGCGGTGGCCGAGGCCGTCGCCCGCCTGGCGCCCGCCGGCCCCGTGCGGGTCGTCTGCGGCAAGGGCAACAACGGCGGCGACGGCCTCGTCGCGGCGCGGCTCCTGCGCGAGATGGGCTTCGAGGCCGAGGTCCTGCTCCTCTGGCCCGCCGACGAGCTGAGCGACGACGCGACCGTGAACCTCGGGCGCCTAGGGGAGGGCATGGTCGAGGCGGCCGGAGACATCGCGGCGCGGCTCTCCGGCTCCGCGGCGATCGTCGACGCGATCTTCGGCACCGGCTTCTCCGGCGCCCCTCGTGAGCCCGCCGCGGCGGCGATCGCGGCGATGAACGACTGCGGGGCGCCGGTCGTCGCCTGCGACATCGCCTCCGGGGTCGATGCCGCCACCGGCGAAGTGGAGGGAGCCGTGGTCGAGTGCGACGTCACCGTCACCTTCCACGGTGCCAAGGTCGGCCACTACGTCGCGCCCGGCAAGTGGGCGACCGGCGAGCTGATCGTCGCGCCGATCGGCATCCCGCCGGGCGCGCCGCAGCCCGTGGCCGCCGGGGTCATCGAACCCGGGGTCCTCGACCTGCTGCCCCGTCGCGGCGCTCAGTCGACCAAGTTCAGCTCCGGGCAGGTGACGATCGCGGGCGGCTCGCGCGGTCTGACCGGCGCGGTGCGGATGTCCTCGACCGCCGCGATCCGCGCCGGCGCCGGCTACGCGACCGTCGCCGTCCCCGCCGACCTCGAGCCGGTCTTCGAAGCCGCCGAGGTAGAGGTGATGTCGCGCGGGATCCCCGGCCCGGAGGGTCGGCTCGGCACCGCGGGCGTCGACGCCGTCCTCGCTGCCTTCGAGAAAGCCGCCGCCGGCGTCTTCGGCCCGGGCCTCGGCCGCGACGAGGACTCCCTGGCGCTCGCCCGCTCGGTCGCCCCCCGCATCGACGCGCCGCTGGTGGTCGATGCCGACGGCCTGAACGCCTTCGCCGGCAGCCTCTCCTACCTCGCCGCCCGCGAGGCGCCGACCGTCCTCACCCCGCACGCGGGGGAGCTCGGCCGGCTGCTGAAGCGGGAGTCCTCGGAGATCAACGACCACCGCCTCACCGCGGCGGTCGAAGCCGCCTCGCGCAGCGGCGCCGTCGTCGTCCTCAAGGGGGACGACACGATCGTCACCGACGGCGAGCGGGTCGCGATCAACGCTGTCGCCGCACCGGCCCTGGCAACCGCGGGGAGCGGCGATGTCCTTTCGGGGATGACCGCGGCGCTCCTCGCTCGCGGCGTAGAGCCGTTCGCGGCCGCCTGCGCCGCGGTGATCGCCCATGCCCGCGCCGGGCAGGAGGCGGCGCGCCGGGTCGGCCTGGCCGAGTCGGTGATCGCCACCGACGTGATCGCCGCGATCCCCGCGGGCCTGCGCTCCGCCGGGCCGGTCGAATAACCTCGCGCGCACGATGAAGACCGCCGCCGAGATCATGAACTCCGACGTGCCGAGCGTCACGCCGGAGGACGAAGCCCGCACCGCAATCGACCTGCTGGCGAAGACCGACATGGGCGCGATCCCGGTGATCGACGAGGACCGCAAGGTGGTCGGGATCGTCAGCGAGTCGGACCTGATCCTCGCCGACGAGGAGTCCGATCTGCACCTGCCGCACTACCTGCAGATCATGGGTGGGATCGTCTTCATCGGCTCGATGAAGGGCTTCGAGAAGCGGCTCGAAAAGGCCTTCGCGACGAAAGTCTCGGAGCTGATGTCCGCCGACCCGATCACCGTCCACACCTACGAGGCGGCCGACCGGGTGGCGAAGAAGATCGCCGATCACCACCACAATCATCTGCCGGTGGTCGATGAGGACGAGCGGTTGGCGGGCATGGTCACGCGGGCCGATGCACTAGCCGCCGTCGTCGACGGCTGAGATGGAGCGGGCGGTCGCCCGGATCGACCTCGGCGCCCTGCGCGCCAACTGCGAACGGCTGCGGGCCGAGTTGGGCGAGGCGCAACTCTGCGCGGTGGTGAAGGCCGACGGCTACGGGCACGGGGCGGTCGCGTGCGCGGAGGCGGCGGTCGCGGGCGGGGCGACCACGCTCGCGGTGGCGGCCGCGTCCGAGGCGGCGGAGCTGGCCGGGGTCGCCCCGGAGCTGCTCACGCTCGGCGCGCTCACCGATGCCGAGGTCGATGTCGTCCTCGGCGCCGGTTCCGCGGTCAGCGCCTGGACGCCCGGATTCCTCGAGCTGGTCGCGGCCCGCGCCCGCGCGCTCGGCCGCCCCGCCCGGGTCCACGTCAAGCACGACAGCGGCATGGGCCGCCTCGGCACCTTCGACGGCGAGGAGGTGGTGCGGCTCGCCCGCGCCGTCGCCGCCGATCCCGACCTCGAGCTGGCCGGCGTCTGGACCCACTTCGCCACCGCCGACGAACCCGACGACGACGAGGGCTACTTCTTCGAGCAGCTCGACCGCTTCGAGCCGGTCGCCGAGGCCGTCCACGCCGAGCATCCCAACGTCACCGTCCACGCCGCCAACAGCGCCGCCGTCTTCCGCTCGTCGCGCTCCCACTTCGACATGGCGCGGTGCGGGGTGGCGCTCTACGGCCTCGACCCCTTCCAGCTCGACCCGACCGCGCACGGCCTGGCGCCGGTGCTCTCGCTGCGCTCCCACGTCGGCGCGGTGAAGCGCTTCCCGGCGGGGCAGAGCGCCGGTTACGGGCGCAAGTGGCGCGCCGCCGCGGACACCTGGGTGGGGGTCGTGCCGCTCGGGTATGGCGACGGCGTGCGCCGCGCTCTCACCAACGACTGCGACGTCCTCGTCGAGGGCCGCCGCTACCCCCTGGTGGGCACGGTCTCGATGGACAACCTGACGATCGATCTCGGTCCCGAGACCACGGTGGAGCCCGGCGCCGAGGCGGTGCTGATCGGGCGTCAAGGCGAGGAGGAGATCCGCGCGGAGGAGCTTGCCGCTCGCCTCGACACGATCAACTACGAGATCACCTGTGGAATCTCACCCCGCGTCCCACGGAGGGCCGCGTGAGCCTCGCCGACGACCTGCGCGCCGCGCCGCTCCCGGCGGCCGCGATCCGCGCGCTGGGCGGGGGAGAGGGCGTCTGGATCGCCGGCGGGGCGGTCCGCGACGCGGCGCTCGGCCGTGACGTCGCCGACCTCGACCTGGCGGTCGCGGGCGATCCGGGCCAGGTCGCCAAGGCGCTCGGCCGCGAGCTCGGCGAGCACGCCTTCGAGCTCTCCGCCGAGTTCCGCACTTGGCGGGTGGTGGCGCCGTCGCGCGGTTGGCAGGTCGACATCACCGCCCTGCGCGGCGACTCGATCGAGGCCGACCTCGCGGAGCGGGACTTCACCGTCGGCGCCGTCGCCGTGCCGCTCGCCGGCGGTGAGGCGATCGACCCGACCGGCGGCCTCGCCGACCTCGAGCGCGGCATCCTGCGCGCGGTCGGGCCGCACAGCTTCGAGGAGGACCCGCTGCGCCTCCTGCGCGCCGCCCGCCTCGCGTCCGGCCTGAACCTCCAGATCGATCCCGACACCGTCGCGCTGGCCCAGGCGAGCGTCGCGCGCGCCGCCGAGCCGGCGGGGGAGCGCCAGCTCGCCGAGCTCCGCCAGCTCCTCGCCGGCCCCGACCCCCTGCGGGGCCTCGAGCTCCTCGACGAGCTCCTGATCACCGCCGTCGTCCTGCCCGAGCTGGAGGGGACGAAGGGCGTCGAACAGGGCCCGAACCATCACAAGGACGTGCACGGCCACACGCTCGAGGTCCTCGAGCACACGCTGGCGATCGAGGCCGACCTCGCCCGTTACGTCGGGGACGAGCGTGCCGTCGAAGCCGCCGCCTTCCTCGCCGAGCCGCTCGCCGACGAGATGGATCGCGCCACCGCGCTGCGCTTCGGCGCGCTCCTCCACGACATCGCCAAGCCGCAGACCCGCAAGGAAAAGGACGGCTTCGTCGGCTTCAAAGGCCACGACGTCGAGGGCGCCGAGGTGATCGGCTCGATCATGGCCCGCCTGCGGGCCTCACGGAAGCTCACCCGCTACCTGCAGGCGCTGACGCTCCACCACCTGGTGCTCGGCTTCATGGTCCACGAGGCGCCGCTGCCGCCGCGCCGCGTCCATGCCTACCTGCGGGGGACCGAACCGGTCACGGTCGACGTCACGCTGCTGACCGTCGCCGACCGCCTTTCGGCCCGCGGGGCGGGTCCGATCGCCGCGCCGGAGATGGTTCAGGCCCACCTCGACTTGGCGCGGGAGATGGTCGCCGCGGGCCTCGACTGGCACCGCGAAGGGCCGCCGACGCCGCTCCTGCGCGGCGACGAGGTCGCCGCCGAGCTCGGCATCGAGGGCCCCGAGATCGGTGAGAAACTGGCCGAGCTGGAGGCCGCCCAGTACGCGGGCGAGGTGACCGACCGCGAGGGCGCGCTCGGCCTGCTGCGCGGTTAGGGTACGCTCTTCGGCCGCATGGCTAAAGAGGAAAAGATCGAAATGGAGGGCGAGATCACCGAGGCCCTCCCGAACACGATGTTCCGGGTCAAACTGGACAACGGGCACGACGTGCTCGGCCACATCTCCGGCAAGATGCGCCGCCACTACATCCGCATCCTGCCCGGCGACCGCGTGAAGATCGAGTTGAGTCCATACGACTTGGACCGCGGTCGAATCACGTACCGCTACAAATAAGCGTTTCCACGTAGCGATAGGTCGAGTTCGGGCCGCGGATCGGCGAGCTCGGCGATCAACGCCGACCAGGCGAAGTCCTTGGCGCCTTGGCCGGTGCCGTCGCGGGGGTCGTAGTACTCGCGCAGGCCTGATTTGACGACGGCGCCGATCGCGCCGGCCGCGAGGCACTCGGCCTCCTCCAGGTAACCGAGGCGGCGCAGGCCGAGCCAGACCATCCAGCTGGAGTTGATCCAGGTCGGGCCGCGCCAGTAGCGGCGGATCGGGCCGCGGCCGCCGGTCGGGTCATAGGAGGGCTCGGAGGTGGACACCGAGGGCGGCGCCACCGGGGTGAGGAACTCGCGTTCGTTCAGCAGGTGCTCCTCGACCAGGCGCCGGCCGATCGCCTCCGGCAGGTCGGGCAGCGCCAGCGGGGCGAGGCTCGCCCAGGTGACCGGGGCGGGGCGGAGGCCGCCGGGCTGGGCCTCGTCGACGAAGAGGCCGCGCCGCTCGTCCCAGAGGCGGTCGACCAAAGCCGGCGTCGCCGAGGGCCGGCCGAGGCTCTGCAGCGAGAGGGACCAGAGCGTGTTGACCAGGGTCTCGCAGAGGACCGGCCCGCCGCGGTCGCGGATCCGCCGCGCGTCCCAGCCCAGCCGTCGGTTGCGCTCGACCAGGAGGGCGAAGGCCAGGTGGCCGTTCGAGCGCCCTTTCCAGACCGGTTCGAACTTGGGCGAGGCGTCGAGGCCCGACTCGTCGGGCTGGACGATCCAGAGCAGGCCGTCGCCCTCGAGATCGCGGTTCGCCGTCAGCCAGTCCGCCTGCGCGCCGATCCGCGGCTCCGCCGCCGGGTCCCCGACCGCGGTCCGCCACGCCCAGGCCAAGAGCGGCGGCTGGATCGACTCGGTCTGCCGGGCCGTGCGCGTCGCCACGTTGTAGAAGGCGCGCCGCACCCCGTACACCGGCCGGTGCCAGAAGATCGTGTGGCCGATGAAGCCGTCGGGGCGCTGGACGGCGAGCAGGCTCTCCAGCTCGGCCCGCGAGCGGTCCGGCTCGAAGCGCCGGTTGGCGATCGCCGCGAAGCAGGAGTCCCAGTACCACTGCCATGGATAGCGACCCGGGCTCGGCTCGGTATAGGCGTAGGGGACCCCGTCCGCCTCGCCTTCCCGCCAGTTCTGCCGGAGGACCCGCTCGGCCTCCACGAGCGCCCGTTGCGCGTCATCCATGGGCGGGACGCTAGCGAGCCGCGCCGGCCAAGATCCTGCAAGGGCCACCGCGAGCCGGCATTCCCGGCGCAGGCTCGTAAAGATGGACCGCCGCAACTGGCCTACACGGGTCGTGTTAGCGAATACTCATGCTCGAACCGTCCACCCAAAGCCGCAGCCGAGTCCTCATCGCGCTCGGGCTCGCCGCCTGCCTCGCGGCGCTCTTTGCCGTGATCAACCCGGGCGCGGCCAACTCGGCGCCGCTGACCGTCACCGTCCTCGGCCAGACCGCGGAAACCCCGCCGGCCTCCTGTCCGGGCAAAATCGTCAACAACGTCGAGATCAAACCTTGCCGGGTGGAGGGCCACGTCACCGGCTTCCAGTCGATCGCCGACGGCATCGCGCGCCCCTACGAGGCGCCCTACGACGGCAAGATCGTCGCCTGGTCGATCACCCTCGCCAAGCCTTCGACCACGGAAACCGAAACGACGACCGACGAGGTCGCCTTCTTCGACGAATTCCTCGGCGAACCGTCGGAGGCGCGGATCGGGATCCTCAAGCCGATCGAAGGCACGAACCCGCCGAAATACACCCTCGTCCGGCAGAGCCCGCTCCAGGTCCTCAACCCGTTCTTCGGCACGACGCCGATCTTCGCGCTCAAACACCCGCTGTCGATCCTCCAGGGCCAGGTCGTCGCCCTGACGATCCCGACCTGGGCCCCGATGTTCGCCTTCAATGTCTCCAGCGAAAACACCTGGCGCGGCAGCCGCCTGCCGGAACACTGCTCGTCCAAGGAAGACATCCAGAACGAACACCCACAGCAGGGCGTCGGCAAGACGAAGACCTACGGGTGCTACTACTCGAACGCCCGCCTGCTCTACACGGCGACGCTGGTCAAAAGCCCGACCGCCGAAGCGACCGAAGCCGAATAGCTAAAGGGCGCTCTGGCGCTTGCCGCAGTAGGGGCAGTCCGAGACGTCGATGCCGATCAGCTGATCGCAGCGATCGCAGGCCCGGAGGTTCTCGGGGCTGCGCGGCAGGGACGACGCGGAGGGCGCCAGGGGGAGGACCATCGCGACGGGGAACATCTCCTCGCCGGTCTCGCGGTCACGGTAGATCTGGCCCGGCTCGGCGGGCGCGATCGCCTCGCGGCCGGAAGCCGGGGCGCGCATGCGGTAGAGCTGCTTGCGGTTCATCGCCGCACAGACTAATAGCTTGCGCGGAACAACATGCGCGTCCTCATCTTCCACGGCTACATGCTGCGCGGCACCGGCAGCAACATCTACAACGTCAATCTGGCGCCGGCCCTGGCGCGGCTCGGCCACGAGGTCCACCTGCTCTGCCAGGACCGCGAGGTGCGGATCCCCGGGGTCCACATCCACAACCCGGACATCGGCGGCCTCCTGCCGGTCTACGTGAAGGACCCTTACGAGGGGTTCGAGGTGAAGACCTTCGACGAGCTGACCGAGGCCGAGCTCGACCGCTACATCGACCTCAACGTCGCCGCGGTGCGCGAGCTGGCCGCCCAGGTGGGGGGTTTCGACGCCGCCCTCGCCAACCACCTGGTCATGGGGCCGACGATCCTCGCCCGCGCGGGCGTCGCCCCCTTCGCCGCGAAGATCCACGGCTCGGCGCTCGAGTACACGGTCAAACCGCACCCGCGGTTCCTCCCCTACGCCTATGAGGGGATGGAGGCGGCCCAGGGCGTCCTGGTCGGCTCCGCGCACACCGGCGAATCGCTCTGGGCGGCACTGCCCGACCTGCCGGACCTGCGGGAGAAGACCCGGCTCGGCCCGCCCGGCGTCGACGTCGAGGAGTTCGCCCCCGGCGAGGCGGGGCGGGACCCGCTGGTCGTCTTCGTCGGCAAGCTGATCGTCTCCAAGGGGGTGGACCTGCTGCTCGCCGCCTGGCCGCTGGTCCACGCCAGGCACCCGGGCGTGCGGCTGCAGGTGGCCGGCTTCGGTGCCTATGAGGACGGGCTGAAGCGCTTGGCGGCGGCCCTCGACCGGGGTGACCTCGAGGACGCGCGCGCCGTCGCCGCGGCGGGCTGGGGCCTGGAGGGGGGAGAGGAGAAGCCGCTGCCGATCCTCTCCGCCTTCCTCGCCGATCCGCCGGCAGGGTACGCCGAGGCAGCCCGCGCCGCCGCCGGCTCGGTCGAGTGGATCGGCCGCCTCGAGCACGACGAGGTCGCGGCGCTCTTCCCCAAGGCCGACGCGATGGTGATGCCGAGCACCTTCCCGGAGGCGTTCGGGATGGTCGCGGTCGAGGGGGCCTCCTGCGGGGCGCTGCCGATCTCCGCCGGCCACTCGGGGATGCGCGAGGTCTCCGAACGCCTCGCCGCCGCCCTCCCGGACGAGGTCGCTCCGCTGGTCAGCTTCCCGGTCGAGCCCGGCGCCGTCGAGGCGATCGCCGACCGTCTGAACCGCTGGCTCGACCTCCCCGAGACGACCCGGGCGGAGGCCCGCGCGACCCTGGTCGAGGAGGTCGCGCGCCTCTGGAGCTGGGAGGGCGTGGCCCGTGGAGTGCTCGACGCCGCCGCCGGAAACCTAGGCGGATTGCCGGTCCCCGCCCCCTAGTGCGGAGCGTCATTTACATGTCAAAGCGCGCCGCCGCCGCGCGTCAATAGAATGCCGCGCGGTGTTCACGAACCGCCTCCCGATAGCCAAGATGGCCGGTGCATCCGTCGCGCTCGCGGCGGTCATTTCGGCGGTGATGCTGTCGATCAATTGGAACGGCGCCGAGGACTCCACGGCCGCTCCGAAGATCGACGATCTGATGAACATCATGATCGTGCTGTCGTCGCTGGTCTTCGCGATCGTGGTGGTCGCGCTGGCCTACGCGCTGATCGCCTTCCGGGCCAAACCGGGCGATGAATCCGACGGCGAGCCGATCCACGGCAACACCCGCCTGGAGATCGCCTGGACCGTGATCCCGACGATCATCGTCCTCTTCGCCGGCGGCTGGAGCTGGAAGGTGCTGGACGAAATCGAAGAACCGAACGCGAACCACATGACCGTCGACGTCTTCTCCCAGCAATACGCCTGGTCTTTCGGGTACCCGGGCAAAGACTACGCCTACTCGCAGGGCGTCCTTCACGTTCCCGTGGACAAACAGATCGTCTTTAAAATGCACTCGCAGGACGTCATCCACTCCTTCTGGGTGCCCCAGTGGCGGATCAAGAAAGACAACGTGCCCGGGATCACGACGACCGCGGTCGTCACCCCGACCAAGACCGGGACCTATCAGCTGATCTGCACCGAGCTCTGTGGCTTCGGCCACGCTTCGATGCGCGCCAAAGTCATCGTCGAACCCCAATCGAAGTTCGACAAATGGGTCGAAGGCATCAAAGAAAAAGTCCCCTCGGCGCTGATGGTGTCGGTCAAAGAGGACACCGAGACCAACCCGGAACCGCTCGAAAGGGTGGACGCGGAATAATGGAGGCGAAGTAAATGGTTGCGACGTTCACTCGACCCGGTTGGTACCGCGCGGTGCTCTGCACGGTGCTCGCCGCCGCCTTCGGCGTGGGCATCGTGGTCGTATTGCGCGCCATCTCCGGCCTGCCCGCGTTCCAGAGCGAACAGACGGGTTACCCGCAGGTCGTCGTCCCGCTGATCACCGCCCCGCTGGGCTTCCTGCTCGGCATCGGCTGCTTCGACTACTGGCTGCGCTGGGGCTTTGGCGCGCCGACGATCCCGGACGACCACTCGTCCCACGGCGCCTACAGCTGGAAGGACTACTTCAAGGTCAACACCGACCACAAGGTCATCGGCGTCCAGTACGTCGTCACCTCGTTCATCTTCTTCCTGATCGGCGGCCTGATGGCGATGCTGATCCGGGCGGAGCTCGCCCAGCCAGGCACCCAGATCGTCGGGGCGGCGACCTTCAACAGCCTCTTCTCGACGCACGCGGTGCTGATGATCTTCGTCTTCATCATCCCGATGTTCGCCGGCATGGCGAACTACGTCCTGCCGCTGATGATCGGCGCGCCGGACATGGCTTTCCCGCGCCTGAACGCACTCTCCTACTGGATGCTGCCGCTGGCCGGGATCCTCTTCCTGGCTTCGTTCCTCGCCCCGGGCGGCGCCTTCGACGCCGGTTGGACGGGCTACGCGCCGCTCTCCACCGGCGCTCCATTAGGCCAATCCTTCTTCAACATCGGCGTGCAGTTCGCCGGGTTCTCATCGATCTTCACCGCGCTCAACTTCCTGGTCACGATCATCACCATGCGTGCGCCCGGAATGACCTTCTGGCGAATGCCGCTGCTGGTCTGGGCCAACCTCTCGACCTCGCTGCTGGTCGTCGCCGCGACGCCGTTCATCTCCGGCGTCCAGTTCATGGTCCTCTTCGACCGCGTGATGCACACGAACTTCTTCCAGTTCGGCTCGGGCGGCGACGTGATCAGCTACCAGCACATCTTCTGGTTCTACTCGCACCCGGCGGTGTACATCATGATCTTGCCGGGCTTCGGGATCATCTCCGAGGTCATATCCGTGCACGCCCGTAAACCGATCTTCGGTTATCGACTAATGGCGCTGGCGCTGATCGGAATCGTCGTGCTCAGCTACTCGGTCTGGGCCCACCACATGTTCGTCGCGGGCATGTTCAGCTGGCTGCGCGTGCCGATGATGCTGACCACGCTGCTGATCGCGGTGCCGACCGGGATCAAGATCTTCTCCTGGCTTGGCACGCTCTATTTCGGCAAGATCCACACGAAATCGACGGCGATGCTGTTCGCGTTAGCGATGATCGTGACCTTCACCGTCGGCGGGATCTCCGGCGTCATGCTGGGCATGGTGCCGTTCGACATCCACGTGTCGGACACCTACTTCATCGTCGCCCACATCCACTTCGTCCTCTTCGGCGGCTCGGTCTTCACGATCTTCGCCGGCCTCTACCACTGGTTCCCGAAGATGACCGGTCGGATGTACGACGAGAAACTCGGGCGCATCCACTTCTGGGGCACCCTGATCGGCACCTGGGGGACCTTCGTCCCGATGCACTGGGTCGGGATGGACGGCATGCCACGGCGCGTGGCCGACTACGCCAGCCAGTTCGGCAATTGGAACCTGCTGATCAGCTGCTTCGCGTTCCTGCTCGGCGCCGTCCAGATCGTCTTCGTCTACAACGCGATCGTCTCCTGGCGCTTCGGTCCGAAAGCTCCGGCCAATCCCTGGGGCGGCAAGTCGATCGAGTGGCTGGTGTCCTCGCCGCCGCCGGTCTTCAACTTCGACGAGATCCCGCGCGTCGTCGGCGGCCCGTACGAGTACGGCATCCCCGGCGCCCGTCACGCGATCATGCCCGGTGAAGGCGCCGAGGTCCCGGCGACCCGCGAGACCGTGGTGGGCTCGTGAGCGACGTCGTGCCGGAGTCCGCCGAGCGGCGCCCGCTGCTCGTCTTCCTCAACGAGGTGGCGGGCGGCCGCAAACTGCTGCAGGCGGTGCGCGAGCGTACAGAGGCCGGGCTGGTGTCCCAGGTCATCGTCGCCGCGCCGCAGAACCAGCCGACGATCGGCACGAAGATTGATCGCGACGATCTCTACGCCTCGGCCCGCGCCCGGGTGGAGGTGACGATGTCGCTGTTCGCCGCCTTCGGGATCGACTCGGTCGGCGAGGTCCTCGACCCGGCGCCGCAGCTCGCCCTCGATGACGCGATTCGCGCCAACCGGCCTTCAGAGGTCCTCTTCTCCGCCCTCTACGACACCCGCTTCGGCATCGCCCGCAAGGATCTCGCCGAGGTCGCCCGCGAGATCGCCGAGCCGAACGTCAAGTTCACCCACATCCCGGTGCGGGTCGAAGAGGACGCGATCCGGCTCGACCTCAGCCACGTGCTGGTCGTGGCGACCAAGACCGTGAACGCGCCCGACCTCGTCTCGAGGCTCAAGGAGCGCGCCACCCTCCGTCCTCATCGGTACACGATCATCTCTCCGCGCAGCGATGAAGTGCCCGAGGAGCAGGTGGTCCGCGACCTGGCCGCGACGCTCGCCGAGCTCTACCGCTCGGACATCGACGCGACCGGTTCGCCGATCTCGAGCGACGAGCCCTTCGAAGCGGTCCGCAACGCGATCGAGCACTACCGCGTCGACGAGATCCTGATCTCCACCTTCGCCGGCGAGCAGTCGCGCTGGCTGCAGAGCGACCTGATCGGCCGGGTCCGTGAGATCACCGACAAGCCGGTCAGCCACGTCGAGTCCGGTCGCGCGCCCGCGGCCTTCGCCTCGGTCGTGGCAGAGGGAGGTGAGCACTGATGGAGAGCGCGTCCGTACCGGTCCCGCACGGAGCAGGCGGCCACGCCGCGGAGCATCACCACCACGGTCCGCCGGAGGCGAACGTCAGCTCCCGGATCGACAAACAGACCCTCGGGATCCTGCTTTTCATCATCTCCGAGGTCATGCTGTTCGGGTCGTTCTTCGCCTCGTACTTCTTCCTCCGCGTCGTCGTCAACCCGGAGGCCTGGCCGCCTCACCCGTTCGTGCTGCCGGTGGCGGTCGCGGGGATGAATACGGCCATCCTCGTCTCCTCCTCCTTCACGATCCACTACGCCCTCGAGGGCATCCGCAAGGGCAACCGCCAGGCGATGAAACTGGGCTTGGTCCTCACCTGGATCCTCGGCCTGACGTTCCTCTTCGTCCAGATCAACGAGTACGTGCACCTCGGCTTCAGTGCCCGCACGGAGTCCTTCGGCACGATCTTCTACTCGCTGACCGGTCTGCACGGCGCCCACGTCTTCATCGGGCTCTGCCTGCTCACCGCGGCGACGGTTCGCGCCTTCCGCGGCCACTTCGACCAAGACGCCGAGAAGCACCTCGGCGTCGAGGTGCCGGGCATCTACTGGCACTTCGTCGACATCATGTGGATCGTCGTGTTCTTCACGGTTTACATCCTTTAGTTCGCGCCCGGATGGGCGACGTCCGCGGTCTCTGGCTGGCCCTCGTCGCGGCGGGCGGCGTCCTCGACCGCTCGACGTGGCTCTGCCACGCCTTCGGGTCTGCGTCCTTGCCCGCCACGACGATTGCTGCGCCAGATCTCCGCGTCCGTCGCCCATCCGGGCGCTGGGTTTGTCTTAATGACGGGACTGGGACTGGAGCCGGGAGATCGAGACGATGAACTACAACGAGGCTGCGGTCTTCAAATGGGTGTTGATCTTTGCCGTGGCGGGGGGGTCCGCGATCGGTTTGGCGCTGTTGGCGGGTGGGCTGGTCGGCGCTCTCTACGGGCTCGCCCTGGCGATCATCGGGTGCGTATACGCCTATCGCTGGACGCGCGTGTGGTGGCAGAACGCCCGCACCAAGCGCGGCGGGCCTGACTACAAACCGTAGCCGCCGGCCGGTCCGCGAATTGGCACACAATTGGCACACGTTCCGCTCCACAAGCGGCCTGTCGCCCGCTAACCTCGGACCAATGGAGGCGATGGGAGCCAGAACCAGTTGGAGCGACGAGCGTCTCGACGACCTCAAGGGGAGCGTCGACGACGGCTTCGGAGAGGTCAAGGGAAGCATCGTCCGGCTCGACGATCGGGTCAACCGGTTGCAGCACGCCATGGTCATCGCCGTCGTCGCGATCTGCACGATGATGTTCGCCGGTTTCGGTGCGCTCATCACCCTCTTCGCCACCCACTTCTGAGCGCCACACAATTGGCACGTTCGTCGTTTCGGACAGCCAAATCTGCGCCTTAGCCTCCATCGCATGGAGGCGGCGATCGCAATGCGAGAGGAGGCGGAGATGGCAGAGGGGTCGGAGGCGAACTGGGCGAGATCATGGCGCGGATCGACGAACGGTTCGACCGATCCGAAGAGAAGAGCGAGGAACGGTTCGCTCGGGTCGACGAAAAGCTCGACCGGGTCGATGAACGCTTCGTGGAGGTGAAGGAAAGGCTCGAGCTGATCGAGAATCATTTCGAGCGGGTGGAAGTACGGCTTGGACGGATGGATGCCCGATTCGCGACTCAGCTCTGAGCGTTCGCCGGTTCGCGTGAGCGCCATCGGCCCCAGAGCTCCAGGGTCAGCAGCGTGAGGGCGATGGGGACGGTGGCGGGGGTGGTGTCGATCGTGAAGAAGAGGAGGTCCCAGGCGCAGCAGAGGAAGGCGGCGAGGATGGCGCCGCGAAGCTGGAGGCGGGAGTCGCGGGCGAGGAGGGCGCCGAGGACGGCGGCGATGAAGATGTCGCCGAAGCCCATCAGGGCGGAGCCCCAGCTGACCAGCTGCAGCTTCGGCAGGTCGGCGGCGGGGGCGGCGGCGTTCAGGACCGTGTTCGGTTCCTGGAGGAGTTCGGTGAAGACGAGATAGGCGTCGACCGCCGCCATCGCGTAGATGCCGAGCTTGACCCAGCGAGTCGGGACGACGCAGACGAGGAGCCATCCCAAGGTCACGCAGGCGAGGGCCGAGAGGGCCAGGGCACAGCTCTGGCCACCCAGTTCCCCCTTCGCCGCCCAGGCCACCGCGAAGAGGGGGATCGCGGCGAGGGCGAACCAGGGGCGTGCCCCGTGGACGATCCAGCCGAGGGCGATCGCGGCGAGCGGGGGGACCGCGATCAGGGCCAGCCAGGTGAGGAAGTCGGCGGAGGATTCATCGAGGGCGATCGCGCCGATCACGACGACGATCGAAAGCGGCAGCACCAGAGCCCACCAGCGCCCTCCTACGCGGTCGAGCAGGGGAATCGCGAGGGTTGGCCTGGGAAGGGCAACCAAGACGCCCTGAACGGCGCTGAGGAAGCCGATCGAGAGCCAGAAGGGGAGCATCGGAGGCTCCCCGCGCTCTCAGGCGGCTCCGGCGCCCGCGCCGGCCGGGGAGGGGGCCGACTCGCCGGACGGAGCCTCGCCGCGCTCGCGCGCCGCCGGCGTGCCCGTGCGGGGCTCGAGCCGCCCCGCCGCGGCGATCGTCCACAGCATCGCCAGCCAGTTGCAGGTGGCCAGGGCGACGTGGACCCAGACGATCTCGCTCGGCAGTTCGAGCTCCCACTGGATGTAGCCGACGATTCCTTGCACCAGGAGCAGGATCAGCACCAGCGTCAGCGGTCTGACCGCCCGCCGGTCGCCGCCCGGGCGGCGCAGGAAGAACCAGACGCCGATCGCCGCGAAGCCGTAGATCGCCGCCAGCACCGCGTGCCGCTGGACCACCCATTCGAGCGTGTCGTGCCCCTCGAAGGTGAAGCGCTTGACGAACTGGCCTTCGAACTCGCCCGCATGCGGGCCCGACCCGGTGGCGATCGTCCCGGCGAGGATCGTCAGCTGCCCCAGCGGGATCAGCCCGCGGACCGCCCAGACGCCCTTGCGGTCCCAGGAGCGGCGCCGGTCCCAGGGCTCGTACCGGGCGCACCAGAAGAGCGCGAACCCGGCGTCCAGCAGCATCATCGAGAGGATGAAATGGCCCATCACGAGTTCCGGCCGCAGGTCGTACTTGACGACCAGGGCGCCGAGGATCGCCTGGGCGATGACGCCGAGGGGGAGGAGGGCGCCGATCCAGGCGAGGTGCTTGCGGTAGGGGCGGCGGAAGAAGGCGAGGAGGCAGGCGGCGATCACCACGACGCCGAGGAGGCCGGTGATGATCCGGTTGGTCATCTCGATCACCGCGTGTGAGTTGAGCTCCGGGTGGGTGCCGGCGCCGTAGCACTGGGGCCAATCGGGGCATCCCAATCCGGACTCGGTGAGGCGCACCGCGGCACCGCTGAAGACGATCAGCGCGAGCCCGATCAGCGCGACGGTCGTGACCTGCGCGTAGCGATGCGGAGAGATCTCGAAGCGGTTTCGAAGGCTCGCGAACATATTCAGATGATTACTGCCGCGGCGCGCCGGCCGCTTTGGCTATTCGCCGGATTTTTTGCCGGCGGATTCGCTCAGGTATTCCACCAGCTCTTTGATTTCTTCCGGCGGAATGGTTTCTTTGAAGTTGTCCGGCATCACGTTGGGCGGGTAGCCCTGCGCGATTTTGGCATTCGGATCGACGATCGATTCTTCGATTTCCGATTCCGGCTGCCCGGGGAGGACTTCGTCGAGGTCCGGGCCGGTCGTGCCGCCCGCGTTGGCGGCCGCCAGGGTGTGGCAGCCACCGCAGCCGTTGCTGGCGAAGACCTGGGCACCGGGGCCGCCTTCGACTTCCGGCGGCGCGGCGCCGGGGACACCGGCGTACTTGCCGACGTAGGCGGCGACGTCGTCGAGGTCGGTGCCCTCGACGATATGCGCGGGCATCGAGGCCATCGGGTTGCCGTTGCTGGGGCGCGGGCTCTCGACCTGCGCCTCGACGATGCCTTCGACCGTGGCCGCGTCGAAGCCACCGGCTTCGCGGGCGGCGGCGAACGCGTCGTCCAAGTTCGGCCCGGTGACGCCCGAGGTTCCGGCCTGCGCCAGCACGTGGCAGGTCCCGCACTTCGTCGTGAAGAGGACGCGGCCGCGCGCGATGTCGGCGTTCGTGGTCCCGCAACCGGAGATCACGACGACAGCCGCGAGCAGGGCGACGAGCGGGGCGAGCAGGCGAATGGGCTTAGGAAGGTTCTGCATACTGCGAGCGCGCCGGAGTCTATATGTCGAGGCACTCGGGACGACGTTTGCTCATCGGCGAAGGCGGGGTACATTTGCATCGATTCGCACTAAGATGAACTCGTCCGCGAAGGAGGCCGCGATGCAGGTGAGGGATGGCATGTCGGATGTATCGGTGACGGTGGGCCCGTCGCACACGTTGAGGCAGGCCGCGAAGGCGATGGTCGACCGCAATGTCGGCGCCGCCCTGGTGATCGACGACGAGACGCCGACGCCGGGGATAGTCACCGAGCGTGACCTGCTGCTCTCGGTCGGGGCCGGCGAGGACCCGGACGTCGAGACCGTCGGCGCCCACATGACCGAGTCGGTGCTCACCGCCGCTCCCGACTGGAGCCTCGAGCACGCCGCCGCCGAGATGTCACGCCGCAGCGTCCGCCACCTGGTCGTCTACGACGAGGCCGACGTGGTCGGCATCCTCTCGATGCGCGACATCGTGAGGGTGTGGACGTCAGACGGAGCCACGTCCGAAATGCCCTTGCCAAGTCCCGCGGGAGGCAGTTAGCGCCCGCGAGAAGCCCTCAGGGAAGCGCAGAGAGCTTCTTAGCCCTGGGGGCGGCCCGAAGTGGACCGGGAGTCAAGGTAGATCTGCTCGACCGGCAGGGTGGCGGGCTGCGCCTCCTGTCGGCGGGGCAGGCTGTAGTAGCTGCGGATCGAGCCGCGCAGGATCGCCCGGAAGGCGAAGAGCAGGATGACGATCCCGATGTAGGACCAGATGAAGGCGGAGAAGACGAACCCGTTGGCGTAGATACCCGCCACGGCGCCGGTTGCCCCCAGCGCGAAGAAGGCCGGGCCCCACGAGGGACGCGGGGTCTGGATCGTCTCGCTCGACCGTGGGATGCGCGTCGGCTCGCTCATCCGTGGGCGATGTAGAGAAGGGCGACGATGAAGCAGAGCGCGAAGACGACAGCGGAGAAGCCCCCGGCGATCAGGCCGGCGGTCATGTTCCTGCGTGCGGTCTCGCGATCCACAGCCGGATTTCTATCAGTCCGCGCGGCTCCACGGTTCGCTCGGTGGAGCTCCGAGGAGGGGGTCCCGGTAGGGGTCTCGGCTCAACCCTCCGCATCGGAGCGGATTGCGGCTGTCGCCCGGAGCTTTGAAGCTCCGGGTACAAGCCGCCTCGACCCCTACCGGGACCCCCTCACGTGGGGCCTCGGCGAGGGATCTTCGCGGCAGGCTCGGGCAGGGGTGGAGCGTCTTGTACCCCGGAGCTTGGGAGCTTCGGGCGACAGCTTGAAAAGGATCCGAGCGGAGGGGTTAAGCGGAACCCCTGCCCGAGCCTGCCGCGTCTGGGCACCTAAACGTGGGCGGCAATCGCCATCGAGACGAAGAGCAATGCCAGGTACAGCAGGCTGAAGAGGTAGGTGCGCAATGCCCAACTCCGCTGTTTGGTGCGCAGGAGCATGTAGGAGAAGCCGATGAAGATGGCGCCGAGGAGCATCGAGGGGACGAGGTAGGCGACGCCGAGGCCGCCGGCGCAGAAGGGCAGCTGGGTGACCGCGTAGAGGAGGACGGTGTAGAGCATGATCTGGCGCCGGGTCTCGTCCTCGCCGGCGACGACCGGGAGCATCGGGATGCGGGCCGCCGCGTAGTCGTCCTTCATCAGGATCGAGAGGGCCCAGAAGTGGGGCGGGGTCCAGAAGAAGACGATCGCGAAGAGGTAGAAGGCCATGCCGCTGAGCGAGCCGGTGGTGGCGGCCCAGGCGACCAGCGGGGGAACCGCGCCCGCGGCGCCGCCGATCACGATGTTCTGCGGCGTCGTGCGCTTCAGCCAGAGCGTGTAGACGAAGACGTAGCCGAGCAGGCCGGAGAGCGACAGGGAGGCGGCCAGGACGTTGACCTGGGTCGCCAGCAGCAGGAAGGAGAGGGCGCCGAGGACGCAGCCGAAGACGATCGCGGCGGTGGGGGAGACGCGGCCGGAGGCGACCGGCCGGTCGGCGGTGCGCTTCATCGTGATGTCGATGTCGCGGTCGACCGCGTGGTTGATCGCGCCCGCGCCGCCGGTGGAGAGGCTGCCGCCCAACAGGGTCAGCAGGATCAGGCGCAGCGACGGGCTTCCCGCCACGTACATCGTCGTCACCGTCGTCAGCAGCAGGAGCGACTGAACTTTCGGCTTCGTCAGCGTGACGTAGTCACGAAGGACGGTCAGCGCACGGGAATCGGCGCTTGCCGCCTGTGAGGGCGCGGTCTGCGCGCCGGCACCGGAGGGCATCGTGCCCGTCAGGCTACCGGCTGCGCCTCACGGGCCGCGCGCTCCTCGGCCTCGCGGGTGCGGGTGGCGATCGCGGCGCGGATGTCGCGAAGCGGCCGGGCACTGCGGACGTCCGGCTGGACGTCGAAGTTGTGGACCGGGGGCGGCGAGAGGGTGAACCACTCGAGCGTGTCCCCGCCCCAGGGGTCATGGCCGGCGCGGGCGCCGCCTTTGACGCTTGCCACCGCGTTGATCAGGATCAGGATGATGCCGACGAGCAGGATCAGCACCCCGATCGAGGAGAGCAGGTTGTAGAAGTTCACGCCGGTGTGGTTGAAGAACTTGTAGGCGTCGACCACCTGGTCCTGTTCCCAGCCCGCCAGCGCCAGCGGCACGAAGGTCAGCAGGGTGCCCGCGGCGGTGACGAAGAAGGAGAGGCGCCCGAGCTGCTCGCCCATCGCGCGGCCGGTGATCTTCGGGTACCAGTAGTGGAGGGCCGCGAAGCCGCCGAAGACGCCGCCGCCGATCAGCGCGAAGCTGGTCGCCGCGGTCGAGGCGGTGGTGTTTTTGAGGTAGAAGGCGGCGCCGACCAGCGACTGCTGCATCTCCGCCGCGAGGCCGAGCGAGAGCATCACCAAGGCGCCGATCGCCCAGAGCACCGGCGCCCGCATCCGCAGCGCACCGCCGCCTAGCGTGGCGATCAGGTTGAAGAAGACGAGGCCGACCGGGACGATCAGGGCCAGCGACATCAGCATGCCGAAGTACTTCCAGCCGATCCCGATCGGGGCGGTGTACATGTTCTGCATGTAGGCCAGGGTCCCGATCACGGCGATCGCGACGATCGAGGCCATCACCGCGTTGCGGTTGAAGAGCGCGTTGCCGGAGAAGACCGAGAAGATTTCGGCGATCGCGGCGAACGCGAAGATCAGCACCAGCATGTAGGCGCCCGAGTAGAAGATCCAGGTGAGGTGCTGCCAGAGGAGCGGCGCGCCGCCGGAGCCGTCGGCGAAGAAGGTGCCATCGTAGTTCCGGTCGATCATCAGCATCGTGAAGGCGGCGAGCAGGACCGGGCCGATGAAGAGCATCAGCCAGGAGCCGACGTTGGCGGCCCAGGCGAAGATCGGGGCGCGGCGCCAGGCCATCCCGGGCGCGCGATCGACCTGCAGCGTGGTGGCGAGGTCGACGGAGATGAGGACGAAGCCGAGGGTGGCGAAACCGCAGGCGGTGAGCCAGGCGTCGACCCCGTTGTTACTGAGGAAGGCGAGCTCGGAGAGGGGGGGAAGCGGGTTGACGCCGGCCTCCGACGGGGTCCAGAGGAAGCCGGAGTAGAGGACGACCGCGCCGGCGGCCCAGAGCAGGCCGCCGATCTGGCTGAGGCGCGGCAGCGCGGTGCCCCGCGCGCCTACCTGCAGCGGCGCAATGTAGAGGAAGATCCCCATGATCAGCGGCAGGACGAAGAAGAAGATCGAGGTGGCGCCGAAGAGCGAGAGCACCCGGTTGAACGTGTAGGGCTCCATGAAGGTGTTCTCCGGGATCGCCAGCTGCAGGCGCATCAGGAAGAGCTCGAGCGCGGCGAGGAAGAGGAACCCGCCGGACCCGACCATCAGGACTTTGGCGATCGTCTTGTGATCGGCGCTGCTGACGATGTCCATCCAGCCCCAGCGGCTGGAGCGCGGGAAGCCGTCGACGGCGATCTCGGGGCGTGGCTGTTGCGTCGTGCTCATTCTTCTTCCGCCTTATTTGCCGCCGACGATGTCTTCGACCACGTAGGCCGCGACGTTTTTGATTTCTTCTTCGCTCAGGATCCCACCGAAGGGGGGCATCCCGCCACCGCCGTTGGTGACCTGTTCTTCGGCGCCGGCCTGTTCTTTGGCTTTCGGCATCGTCGTCAGGTCAGGACCGCCGTTGCCGCCGAGGCCATCGGCGCCGTGGCAGACCGAGCAGTTTTCGGCGAAGACTTCTCCACCGGCTTCGGCGTTCAGCGCGCCGCCCGATTCGGCCGATTCGCCGCCTTCGGCTTCGCTTTCGCCGCTTTCTTCCGCGGATTCTTCGCCTTCACCGGATTCTTCGGTCGCTTCGGAGTCTTCGGCGCCTTCGCCTTCGCCGACCGATTCTTCGCTTTCTTCGGCAGGCCCTTCTTCACCGGACTCGCCACCTTCGAACTGCTCCGCTTCCTTGGCTTTTTCGGAAGCGATCTTCTCCGCGCCTTCGTCGCCTTCGCGGATCTCCTTCTGCTGTTCGGTGATGAATTCTTCGAAGCGTTCCGGCGACACGACTTCCACCGCGATCCGCATCGGCGCGTAGGCCTGGCCGGAGAGGGTGGAGGACTGGCCCCAGAATTCGCCTTCGGCGTCGGCCCGGAAGTAGACCGCGGTCTCCTTACCCGGGACCGCTTCGACCTTCGGCGTCAGGTCGGGGACGTTCCAGGTGTGGATCACGTCGGTCGAGGTGAGTTTCAGCTTGATCTCGGTGTGGACCGGGATCACCAGCTTGTAGTAGCTGAAGGCGCCGTTCGGGTAGTTGTAGCGCCAGATCCACTGCTGACCGGTGGTCTTGATCACCAGCGGGCCTTCCAGCGGTTCCCCGTGGTAGGAGGTCAGCCCGGCCGAGGTGGTCTTCGGCTCCGACGTCGCGTTGGAGGTGAAGATGATGCCGAGCACGAAGAGAACGACGGCGAACCCTGAGAGCGCACCGGCGACGCGCCACTGGAGGCCGACGGCGCCGCGCGGCTGGACCGCCACGCGCCCGCGGCCACCGCGGTTGCGGCGGATCGCTCCGAACAGGCCGAGGTTGATCGCGAGAACGACGATCAGGGCGGCGAAGAAGCCGATCCAAATGAGGGTGTTTATCTGGCCGGTGCCAGGCGAGTGCGGCGTCAAGGCGGGGCCATTCTAATCACGGCGAGCGGCGCGGATGCGGTGCGGTCCGTAGGTACCGCGCGGGCTCGACCTATACTCGCCGACGCGATGAGGAGCCGCCCACGGCCACCCAAAGCGGTACGGCTGGCCGTCAGGGCGGGCGCGGCTGCCTTCGTCGGCTCCGCGATCGCCCTCCCGCTGGTCCGTAAGCGCCTGCGGATCCCCGGCCCGGTGACCCTCGCCGTGGCGGCCTCGGGGCCGCTCGCCGTCGCCGTCCTCGCCCCCCGTTCGCGCAAGCGCGACGTCGCCCTCTTCGCGATGCAGATGTGGGCCTTCACGGTCGTCCACGAAATGCCCTACGACGATCCGGAGGCCCTCCGCCGCCGCCTCTACGTCCGTTATCCGATCAAGGTCGACTCGGCGATCGGGGCCGGCCGCCTCCCCGGCAAGCGCCTGCAGGACCTGCTCGCCGGGCGCCGGCACGTCGCGGCGCTCGACCGACTCCTCACGGCCGCCCACTGGCTCTGGTTCTTCGAGCCCTACGCGGTCCTCTTCTGGATCCTCTTCCGCCATCCGGAGCGGTTCCCGCGCGCCGCCCGCCAGATGGCCGCGGTCTTCGACGCCGGCGCCTTCGGCTACTGGGCCGCGCCGACCGCGCCGCCCTGGTGGGCCTCCGAGCAGGGCTACACCAAGGAGCCGATGCGCCGGATCATGGTCGAGGTCGGCGAACCCCTCTGGGGCCGCTACTGGGGACCGCTCTACAAGGCCCTCGGCGGCAACCCCTGGGCGGCGATGCCCTCGCTCCACTTCGCCACCTCGATGCAGGGCGCCGTCTCGCTCTCCGAAGCGGGCAAGCGCGAGGGCGCCGTCGGCTGGGCCTACGCCCTCACCCTCGGCTTCGGCCTCGTCTATCTCGGCGAGCACTACGTCACCGACCTGCTGGCGGGCGCCGGCCTGGTCGGCGCGGTCCGGGTCTCGGACCCCGTCTTCGCGCCCGCGGTGCATCAGGTCAGCGCGGTGATCCAGCGGCTGGAGACGCTCGCCGAGGGCTAGCCGGGGCACGCCTCGATAGCGTCCCGGGGTAGGTGCCCGACGACGAGAGGCCAGACGAGGGGGAGAACGGCGGCGGTATCGCCGAACTTCCGGTGTTCAGCACCAAGCGGATGCTGCAGACCGGCGCCGTGGTGCTGATCCTGCTGGTCGGGATCTACTTCCTCTTCCCGAAGCTGGTGGGGCTGGGGGACGCGGTGGGGAAGCTGGATGACGCCGACCCCGTCTGGATCGGCGTGGCGATCCTCTTCTCGATCGCCTCCTACGCGACCTACATCGCGCTGTTCAAAGCGGTGGTCGGCGGCGAGGCGCTGCGGCTCACCTGGAACGAGACGTACCAGATCAACATGGCCGGGGTGGCGGCGACGCTGCTCTTCTCGGCGGGCGGCGCGGGCGGCGTCGCGCTGACCTACTGGGCGCTGCGCAAAGCGGGGATGAAGCGGCGCGAGGTAGCCCGCCGGATGATTGCCTTCGTCACCCTCCACTACGCCTTCTATCCGCTGGCGCTGATCGTCTTCGGCCTGCTCCTGCGGACCGGCGTGCTGAACGGCGAAAACTCGGTCGAGCTGACGATCATCCCGGCGGCGGTGGCGGGCATCCTGCTCGTGGTCGGCGCGCTGATCACGCTGATCCCCGCCGACGTCGAAGGCAAGCTGATGCCCCACGCCCACGGCGCCCACACGCGCAGCTTCGTCGAATGGGCCTCGCGGGTCCCGGAGACGCTCGGGGACGGCTTCCGCTTCGCCCTCCGCCTCTTCACCCATCCCCGCAAGGGCGGCCTCGCGGTGCTCGGCGCGGCGGGCTTCTGGGCGTTCAACATCGGCGTGCTCTGGGCCTCGTTCCACTCGCTCGGCATCCACGTGCCGCTCGCCGTCGTCATCCAGGGCTTCTTCCTCGGCATGGTCGCCAACCTCTTCCCGCTGGCGCCGGCGGGCGTGGGGGCGGTCGACGCGGGGATGATCGGCGCCTTCGTCCTCTTCGGCCTGCCCGAGGAGACCGTCTTCCCGGCGATCCTGATCTTCCGCCTGATCTCCTTCTGGATGCCGATCCCGCCCGGCGTCGTCGCCTTCTTCCAACTGCGCAACACTGTCCGGCGTTGGGAAGTGGAGGGGTTGCCGATCGACCGCGGTGCCGATTTGCGCCCCGCCCCCTCTGGGAGTACACTTCAGAAAGTAAAGTAATGGACTTCAGAGCGACCGAGATTGGTGCGTGAGATGAGCGAGGACAGTAAGAAGAAGGTCGAGAACGTGATCATCGTCGGCGGCGGTCCGGCCGGCTACACGGCGGCGCTCTACACCGCCCGCGCGAACCTCGAGCCGCTCGTCTTCGAGGGCTTCCAGTGGGGCGGCCAGTTGCAGAACACGACCGACGTCGAGAACTACCCGGGCTACCCCGAGGGGATCATGGGCCCGGAGATGATGAACCAGTTCCGCGCCCAGGCCGAGCGCTTCGGCACCCGCTTCGTCACCGATGACGTCGACCGCGTCGAGCTCTCCTCCGACGGCGGCGTCCACAAGGTCTTCCTCGGCGACGAGGAGCACCGCGCGAAGTCCGTGATCCTGGCGATGGGAGCGGAGCCCAAACGGCTCGGCGTGCCCGGCGAGATGGAGCTCGCGGGCCGCGGCGTCTCCACCTGCGGAGTCTGCGACGGCGCCTTCTTCAAGGGCCACCGCGTGCTGGTGATCGGCGGCGGCGACTCGGCGATGGAGGACTCGGTCTTCATCTCGAAGTTCGCCGACGAGCTGACGATCGTCAACCGCCGCGACGAGTTCCGCGCCTCGAAGATCATGTACGACCGCGCGCTCGCGGTCGACAACATCGACACCCTCACCCCCTTCACCCCGCTCGAGTTCCTCCCCGGCGAGGACGGCAAGCTGGCCAAGGTCAAGCTGCGCCACTCCGAGACCGGCGAGGAGTCCGAGATCGAGGCGACCGGCGCCTTCGTCGCGATCGGCCACGTGCCGCGCTCGGAGGTCGTCAAGGACCAGGTCGACGTCGACGAGGACGGCTACATCAAGGTCGAGCCCGGCTCGACCCGCACCAACCTCCCCGGCGTCTTCGCCGTCGGCGACGTCGTCGACCACACCTACCGCCAGGCGGTCACCGCCGCCGGCACCGGCTGCATGGGCGCCCTCGACGCCGAGCGCTACCTCCGCGACTCACCCCCGCCGGTCGAGGCCCACTGGTTCCCGGGTGGCGAGCCGGCGGAGATCGCTCCGACGGCTTAGGGGGTTCCGGGGGGGCGGGACCCCCGGTTCTCCCGGCCGCTGCGGCAGTCCTAGTTTGGTCCTGGGCGTCTCATCGCGGTCCTGGCTGGCTGTGACCGCGATGAGACGCCCAGGACGGGAGGGAGTGCGTCTTTCGGCACAGGTTCGGGCGGAGGTCGGACTTACGTCGAGGGTGCGTGCGAGAGAAGCCACACCCGGCACGAAGCCGTGAGGGAGATGCCGGGAACTCCACACTTCCCGCGCCCTTCCGGCACATTCGTGCGCTTTTCGGGCCTGGAAAGAGGCCCCGAAAACGCGCTGCGTGTATTTCCCGCCCTATAGCACGGTCAATCCACGCAGCGCTGAATTGACTGTTGCCCAACACGCACGGAAGCGTGGACTTCCCACGCTCTCCGTCACGACTTGCGAGTCCCGTGACGCTCTCGTGGGACTCCGGTGAGCGATCCGGGCGCATCCCGTGACGCGCCCGTGGCGCTCGCGTGAACGACCTCCGCCACTCCCCGAACCCCCGGCCGTCTCGGGCACGGCCACAGCCAGCCAGGGCCGTGGCCGAGACGGCCGCTTTCACCGACCCGCCTCGCGTCCCTTGTCCGGGCGCCCGCTTGAAGAGGCCCCATCCCTTCCACCCAACGACCCCCACTCATACATTCGTCCAGCAGCCGCGCTCGCTATCTTGCCCCCATGCCTGCCGAGTGCTCCCACCTCGATTCCGTCCAGTTCCTCGAGGTCCCGGGGGATGTGGAGGGGTGCGAGGAGTGTCTGGCGCTCGGCATGCGCTGGGTCCACCTGCGGATGTGTCAGACCTGTGGCCACGTCGGCTGCTGCGACAACTCGCAGGGCAAGCATGCGACCGCGCACTTCAAGGGGACCGGGCATCCGATCATCCGTTCCGCCCAGCCGGGCGAGGACTGGAGTTGGTGCTACGTCGACGAGCTGATGTTGCGGCTCGAGGCCGACTGAGCGCTGCGCGCTCGGCGGCGACGCTCAGACCAGGTAGCCGCAGTCGCGGGCCTCGCGGCGGAGGTCGTCGCGGAAGTCAGGGTGGGCGATGTCGATCAGGCGGCGGGTGCGCTCGGCGATCGAGGAGCCGCGTAGCTCGGCGACGCCGTACTCGGTGACGACGTTGTCGACGATGTTCTTGAAGGTGGTGACCGCCGCGCCGGGGTGGAGGCGGGGGACGATCCGCGAGGCGGAGCCGTCGCCGGTGGTCGAGTGGAGGACGATGAAGGCCTGGCCGCCCTCCGAGAGGACGGCGCCGCGGGCGAAATCGGGCTGGCCGCCGGAGGAGGACCAGTAGTCGGAGCCGAGGCTCTCCGAGGCGCACTGGCCGAGGAAGTCGACCTCGATCGTCGCGTTGATCGCGTTGAAGTTCGGCTCGGCGGAGACCAGTTTCGGATCGTTGGTCTGGTCCACCGGCCAGAACTCGACCCCCGGGTTTTCGGTGACGAAGTCGTACAGGGCGAAGGTGCCACTGCAGGAGGTCGTGATCGCCTTGTTGCGATGGGTGCGCTTGCGCGAGCCGGTCACCACGCCCGCTTCGATCAGGTCGGCGAAGCCGGGGCCGAAGAGCTCGGTGTGGATGCCGAGCTCCCGGTGGTCCCCGAGCAGGCCGAGCACGAGGTCCGGGATCGCGCCGATGCCGGCCTGGATGGTCGCCCCGTCGGGGATCCGCTCGGCGACCAGCTCGGCGATCTTGCGGTCCTGCGGGCGGCCCTCGCGCGGCGGCATCTCGACCAGCGGATAGTCGGCCTCGCACCAGCCGAGGATCTGGCTGACGTGGACCTGGTTCTCGCCGAAGGTGCGTGGCATCTGGGCGTTGACCTCGACGAAGAAGGGCAGCTCGCCGATCATCGCCGCCGAGTACTCGGAGTTGAGCCCGAGGCTGGACCAGCCGTGCGCGTCCGGCGGGGAGACGGCGACGATCACCAGCGGGTCCTTCAGGGTGCGCCGCATCAGCGCCGGCACCTCGCTGAAGTTGTTCGGCACCAGGTCGCACTGGCCGCGGTGGAAGGGGTCTTTGTCGTGCGGGGAGAGGAACCAGGAGACGTGGCGCAGCCCGGGGACCTTGCCGTGGAAGTGGGGGCGATCGCGGACCGGCAGCATCTGGTGGAGGCGCACCTGCTCGGCGAATTCGCCGCCCGCCTCGATCGCGTCGACGACCGTCTTCGGTTCGCCGTTATAGGCGCCGACGATGACGTCGCCGCCCGCCGCGATGTGGGGGAGGACGTCGGCCGCCTGCCGCCGCTTCTCGCGCAGCTGGTCGGAGATCGTCGTCGCCACGGCCGTCCTCCTAGGCCTCGACCATCGGCGTCATCGCGTCGATCCCGGTCGCGGCGCGGCCGATGATCAGCTTCTGGATCTGGGACGTCCCCTCGTACAGCGTCGTCACGCGGGCGTCGCGCAGGTAGCGCTCGACCGGGTAGTCGTCGACGTAGCCGGAGCCACCGTGGACCTGGATCGCGAGGTTCGCGCACTCGACCGCCGACTCGGTGGCGAAGACCTTGGCGACCGAGGTCTCGGTCGCGTTCGGCTTGCCTTCGTCCTTCAGGATCCCGGCGCGGTAGACGAGCATCCGGCTGGCGTCCCGTTTCAAGATCATGTCGGCGATCATCTCCTGGACCAGCTGGAAGCGGGCCAGCGGGACGCCGAACTGCTGGCGCTCCTTCGCGTAGGTCACGCTGGCGTCGACGCAGCCGTCCATGATCCCGACGCAGCCCGCGGCGACGCTATAACGGCCCGATTCGAGCGCGCTCATCGCCACCTTGAAGCCGTCGCCGACCTGACCGAGCAGGGCCTCGTTGCCGACCTCGACCGAGTCGAGGGAGAGCTCCGCGGTGTCGGAGGAGCGCAGCCCGAGCTTGCCGTGGATCTCCTGGCTGGTGAAGCCCTCCGAGGCGGTCGGGACGAGGAAGGCGGCAAGCCCCTTGTGCTTCAGCGCCGGGTCGGTCTGGGCGAAGATCAGGGCGAACTCGGCGGCGTTGCCGAGGCTGATCCACATCTTTTGGCCGCTGATCGACCAACCGCCGTCGGTCTTCGTCGCGCGGGTGCGCAGGTTGGCGGCGTCGGAGCCGGTGTCGGGCTCGGTCAGGCCGAAGCAGCCGAGGCCATCCCCGCTGCAGAGGGCCGGCAGCCAGCGTTCCTTCTGCTCCGCGGTCGCCCACTTTTCGATCGCCGAGCCGACCAGCGAGGTCTGCACGGAGACGACGGTGCGGGCTGAGGAATCGGCGCGGCCGATCTCTCCGACGATGAGTCCGTAGCCGATGTAGTCGAGGTTCCGGCCGCCGTATTTTTCGTCGAGGATCGGGCCGAGGAAGCCGACCTGGCCGAGCTTGCGGGCCAGCTCGCGGTCGAAGCGTTCGGCGCGGTCGTTCTCGCGCACGTTCGGCAGGATCTCCCGATCGGCGAACTCACGCGCGGTTTCGGCGATCAGCTTGTGCTCGTCGCTGAGGTTGAAGTCCATTCCCTGCCTCCCTCTCGTTGCCCTGCGGGTGTTCCTTGCCTGCCAGAGGTCAGTTGACGGCCGCTTCGAGCTCCGCGTCGCGGGCGGCGGCGAAGAGCTTCTGCGCCTCGCCGGTGCGCGGGCCGGGGGCCTCGGGGAGCGCGACGCCGTCGATCGAGGCGACCGCCTGGATCTCCCGCGTGGTCGAGGCGAGGAAGGCCTCGCTCGCGCCCTTAACCTCGTCCAGCGTCCAGGCGCCCTCCTTGATGCCGGGGATCGCTTTCATGATGCGGTCGCGAGTGATCGAGTCGAGCACGGCCTCCGACAGCGCCGTCGTGCAGAGGACGCCGTCGAGGACCCAGAACATCGTCGAGGTCGGCGGCTCCAGCACGATGCCGTCGGGGCGGACCAGGAGGGCCTCGTCGGCGCCCGCTTCCTTGGCCAGCCGCGTCGCCAGCATGTTCGCCCCGTAGGAGAGCGACTTGACGCCGTTGAGGATGATCGTCGTCTGGTAGGCGACCGAGCCGACCTTGACCGTCTCGGCGTGGACCGGGACCTGCTCGGTGGCGGCGATGCGGCGCCCGCCGCGGGTGACGATCAGTCGCAGCTGGCCTTCGACCGGCCCGGCGGCCTCGAGCAGCGCGTCGATCTCCGCGCGCAGCGCCATCGCGTCGAACTCGAGGCGCAGCGCGGCGGCGGAGCGCTGCAGTCGCGCGACGTGGTCGTCGAGCGCGTAGGGGCGACCGGCGTAGAGGCGGATGACCTCGAAGGCTCCGTCGCCGCGGTAGAGGCCGTCGTCTTTGAGGCCGATCGTCGCCTCGGCGGTCGGCCCGATCCTCCCGTCGACGCTGGCCAGCTCGGTGAAGCCGCTCGTCATGCCGGCGAGGCTACCTGAGTCGCGTCCCGGCGTATGCTGGACGGGTGCTGCTTCTGCTGGGGACGGTCGCGGTCTTGGTCTTCCTCGTCGGCGTGATCGTCGTCGTCGGCCACGCCTACCCGGGGACCGACGCTCAGCTGCTCGACTGGTCCCCGACCCGCTCGCCCGCGGTCGAGGTCCAGAACGAGCTCGACGACGTGCGCCAGATGCTGGAGGCGCAGAACGAGATGCGCCGGCGCCGCGGAGTCCCCGAGCTGACCGAGGCCGACATCGAGGCCCGCGTTCGCGACGACGAGACCTGGAAGGCCCGGATGCGCGGGCGCTAGGCGGCGGCGGGCGCGGGCTCGGTCGCCCTTGACTTCGCTCGCGCCGGGAGGGAGAACGCGAGGGCCGCGGCGCCGAGGGCGCCGGCGAGGGCGAACCACCAGCCGTCGCGCAGGCCGCCGAGGAGGTCGCCACCGGCCGAGTCGACGAGCGCGACGAGGACGGCGACGCCAATCACCGAGCCGAGCTGTCGGGCCATGCCGAAGACGGCCGATCCGGTGGCGAAGCGACCGGGGGGCAGGGAGGCGGTCGCGGCGGCGGGGAGCGTCCCCAGGGTCAGGCCGACCCCGGTCCCGCCGAGGATGGCGGACGGCAGGTAGGTCGTCGCGTATGCCGCGTGGGGGCCGATCGCCGCGAGCTCGAAGGCGAAGCTGCTCGCGAACAGGAGGGCACCGAGCGTCGCCACCGGCCGCTGGCCGATGCGCGCGCCGAGGCGCCCCGACGGCGCCGCGGTCATCGCCGCCATCAACGGGCCGGGGGCGATGGCGAAGCCGGCCCGCAGCTCAGACCAGCCCCACACTTCGGTGAGCAGGAGGACGCCGGAGAGGAGCATCACTCCGAAGGCCATGAAGAAGACCAGCGTCGCCAGGTTGGCGAATGCGAATGAGCGGACCCGCAGCAGCGGCAGCTCGATCACCGGCGCGCGGTGGTGGGCCGAGCGGAGGAGGAAGCCGATGACGAGCAGGACCGCGGCGAGGAACGAGCCGAGCACGCGGCCGTCGGCCCAACCCCATTCGGGGCCCTGGACGATGCCGAGGGTGAGAAGCCCGATGCCGAGCGCCAGCATCGCGGCGCCGAGGAGGTCGGGGCGGCCGTCGTCCGGCTCGCGGGCCTCGTCGAGGATGCGGACCGCGGCGATCGCCGTGCCGATGCCGATCGGCAGGTTGACGAGGAAGATCCAGTGCCAGCTGATCTGCACGAGGAGGCCGCCGATCGGCGGGCCGAGGGCGGCGGCGACGCCGGAGACGGCGGACCAGATGCCGATCGCGACCGGGCGCTGCGCGGCCGGGAAGGCGGGGAGGAGCAGGCCGAGCGTGGTCGGGATCATCATCGCCGCGCCGACCGCCTGGAGGACGCGGGCGCCGACCAGGAAGGGGATCGACGGCGCGACCGCGCAGAGGGCCGAGGCGGCCGAGAAGAGGAGGAGGCCGCCGACGAAGACGCGCTTGCGGCCGATCCGGTCGGCGATCCGGCCCGCCGGGACCAGCAGGGCGGCGAAGACGATCGCGTAGCCGTTCAGCACCCAGGAGAGGCTCGAGAGCGACGCGTTGCCGAAGGAGCTCGAGAGGTCCGGGAAGGCGATGTTGACGATGAACAGGTCGAGGCTGGCCATGAAGAGGCCGATCGAGGTGACTGCGA
>Ga0268266_10000991_pt1 | contig 35790 bp, 29 predicted proteins | sample KBSS13metaG_FD_190356 | JGI IMG/M metagenome (GOLD analysis project Ga0268266, IMG submission 190356) | Switchgrass rhizosphere microbial communities from Kellogg Biological Station, Michigan, USA - KBS S1-3 metaG (SPAdes) (version 2) | ecosystem: Host-associated > Plants > Roots > Rhizosphere...
CGAGTACGCCTCGCTTGGGACCGAACTGAAATTTCAGCGATCGCAGGTGGAAATGACGAGCAAAGTCTATCGAATCGGAGTTGTGGGGGCAGCATCTTTAGCAGGCAAGGAGCTGAGCGATGAACTGGCAGAATCGCCGTTAGCCGCATCAAACGTAATATTGCTGGAAGATGAAGACGAGGCAACCGGTAAGCTGACAGCTACCGGGGACGAAGCGGCCTTTATTCAACCCATTGAGAACGAATCGTTTGATCGAATGGACTTTGTCTTTTTCGCCGGTGATGTCCAGAGCACCACGAAGTACTGGCAGCAGGCTCGCAAAGCTGGGGCAAGCATCATTGATCTGACCTATGCGCTCGAAGCTGAAAAGGATGTCTTAGTGATGTCTCCCTGGGTCGGCGAGGCGCTTGGCAAACAGGCGCCGCTTGGCTCGGAGCTTCATCTGGAAACTCAGGCAGTAATTCCAGCCCATCCTGTGGCAGTGATGATCGGCCTCGTCGCGGCAAAAATTCAATCGCGATTTCCACTCCATACTGTGGCAGCTACTGTGATGGAACCAGCTTCGGAGCATGGCCGCGCGACAATGGATGAAATGCATCAGCAGACCGTAAGTCTGCTCTCGTTTCAGGAACTTCCACGGGAACAATATGATGCACAAGTCTCGTTCAATCTCCTGCCGTCCCTGGGCCCGGAAGCAAAGGTCAAGCTCGGTGCAATCGAGAAGCGCATCCAGGCACAGTACCATGCGCTCTCAAATGGCGCGCTCCCTCCTGTGGCCGTGCAGATCGTGCAAGCCCCTGTCTTCCACGGCTATGTCGTTTCCCTCTTTCTGGAGACAGAGGCCTCGACAACCGTCGCCGAACTTGAGAAAACATTGGCAGGAGAACATATTGATCTGGTGACGAACGGATCGGAGCCTCCAAGTAACCTCAGTGCAGCCGGCCAAGAGGAAATCATGGTCCAGGTCACAAACGCCACAGACGGCCTTGACGAAGGAAAGCAGTTTTGGCTATGGATGGCCGCCGATAATCTTAAGATGACGGCGTTACATGCGATTGCCTGTGCTGGCGAGTTGCGAAGGCTGAGGCCCAGTGGAAAGGTGCAGTAAAATATCCACGCGGAAATCAGGCATTTTGATCGAGTGAGACAAAAGAAGAAAAGAGGGAACGTGCAGGGGAACGAGGGTAGATTGCGCCCGGAGGGCCACGGCGGAATGCGTATTGGAGTCGATCTGGGGGGTACAAAGATTGAGGCGCTCGCGATCGATGAGAACGGTGAGGAGCTGACTCGACATCGCGTCAATACACCCCGAAACGATTACAACGGGACGATTGCCGCCATAGTGGAGCTGGTTCATCTGTTGGAATCGGCAACGGGGCGGACCGGCTCCGTTGGAGCAGGAATTCCGGGAAGCATCTCAGAGAAAACCGGGTTGGTAAAGAACGCAAACTCTACCTGGCTTAATGGTCGCGTGCTCGATAAGGATCTCTCTGCTGCGCTTGGCCGAGAAGTGAGAATTGCTAACGATGCTAACTGTCTCGCGGTCTCCGAAGCTACCGATGGCGCAGCAGCGGGGAAACACGTTGTCTTCGGCGTGATTCTCGGAACGGGTTGTGGGGGCGGAGTGGCAATCGACGGCCGCGTCCACGCCGGGCCGAATGGGACAGGTGGCGAGTGGGGGCACAATCCACTTCCCTGGCCCAAACCCGAAGAGAATCCCGGTCCCCTCTGCTATTGCGGGAAACGAGGATGCATGGAGATGTGGGTTTCAGGCACGGGCCTGGCACTGGACTACAAGCAGACCACCGGCAATCAGCGCACTGCTAGAGAGATCATCGCTGCCTTCGAAGCGGGCGAAAAGGACGCCCTCAATGTGGTCGATCGTCTTGAAGATCGTCTGGCCCGCGGATTGGCGACCGTGATTAATATTCTAGATCCTGATGTCTTTGTACTAGGGGGAGGACTTTCTCTCGCCCAACATCTCTACGAAAGTCTGCCTAAGCGCCTCCCGAATTATGTCTTCGGAGGAGAGGTGGACACTCCGATCCTTCAAGCAAAATTTGGAGATTCCAGCGGCGTGCGAGGAGCAGCATGGCTGTGGCCTCTGCAGAGATAGGTCACAAAGAAGAACATAGCTATGCGATACTAAAACAGTTGTTCCTCTTCCATGAATGGACTTCCTGCTTCTCTGCAGGACTGTTTGGAACTTCGGCCGGGATGGCGGAACTGGCAGACGCAGCGGACTCAAAATCCGTCGGAAGCAATTCCATGGGGGTTCGATTCCCCCTCCCGGCACCACTTATATTATTTATTTTCAGTGCTTTACGAACGCGAGCTGAAGATCTTGCGATAGATTCAGGTACAGAGTTAGGTACAGTACGCATCCTCTTTATTTTCAATAGGATCGCTCTTCCCTGCTGTTTTCAGCCCCGCTAAAACTTCTTTGGATTCCGATCAGTTACGCTAGGTTACGGAATGCGCGGCGGATAATGTGTCCGCGCATATGATGTTTCGACCTTTCCCATGACGATGAATCAGAGAGGAGCGACGTTGTGCTTTCGACCCTCCCCTCCCACTCTTTCTTAGAAATCCAACCGTAATGCCAACTGTCCTGTGCGATTGCCCGCGTTGTCCGCTGTCTGTACTGCCGTAATCTGCCCAAACGATGCGGGAGCCGAGACGTTTGTCGGCGGCGGTGCAAAGTTCGGGTGATTCGGAAGATTGGTGAAAGTCGCCTCGAAACGCATCTTCAGTGACTCCCGCAAAGGAAAGGTCTTGGCTAGTCCTCCGGCGACGGCTGCCGTGCCCGGACCCACCAAACTGCCGACCGCGCAGTCGCCGATATGCCCCGCAGCGGGAACGGGGTTGTATGCGTCGATGTTGAAGTAGCTATTCAGCGAGCGATTAGATGGCACTGGGTTACCTACGCAGTCCGGACGCAGCGCAGCGCCGCGAAAGACGAGGTTGAGGTTGGCCGTGTCGTAGCTCGGGCTAGTCGTCGGCGTGAGGTACGGACCAGTCTGCCAGAGCGAAACCGTGCTGATCTCCCAGCCTCCGAAGATAGCTTCTTCGAAACGGTTCATGTCGCTTAGGTATTGGCGACTCCTGCCGAAGGGAAGCTGATAGATCGCCGAGACCAAGAACCGCTGTCGCCGCGTGCCCACCACGTTGCCGCGATTAGCGCGGAGATTGAAGCGATCCGCTACAGGAGTTCCGTAGTTTACTTCTGGAGCGAAGACCGAAGGCGCATCCCCAGCGGCGTTGCTCAAGTTCTTTGCCCAGGTGTGGTTCACCTGAAAGAGCAGCCCATGGTGCAGCCTCTGGTTGAACTCCGTCTGTAACGCCTGGTAGTTCGCGTCGCCCTGGTTCTCGCTCGAGAGCAGGCGTCCCCAGTTGGGATACGGCCGCAGGCTATAGTCGTTAGGCGTCACGCTCGCATGCTGCTGGTTCAAGTCGACAGTCTGGCCCATGCGGTAGGAGTTCATACCGACATAGCTCACGCGCAGGCTCAAATCATTGTTGAGTTGACGCTCCACCGTTAGGTTCCACTGCTCCGCCTGGGGATCGCGGAAGTGCAGATCGACGTTCTGGTAGAAGTCGCCAGTGCCTGCCACCTGCGCCGGCGTCAGAGGAGCCGCAACGTTGGGGAATTGAAAAGCAGCTTGACCATTTTCCAACTGGTTCGCCGTCGTCGTCACCACGCCAACGTTGATGTTTGTCGTGTTAAACGAAAGCTGGCCAAGGCTCGTCATCGTAAAGATGCCAAAGCCGGCACGCACTACAGTTCTGTTATCGCCAAACGGCCGATACGCTACGCCTACTCGCGGCTGGAAGTTCTTCTTATAGAAGATGCGCAATCCATCCCCCACGCCAACATCCGAGGCTTTCTCAAGTAGAGCGCAGACAATGCTCGGGTTCACACCGGGGCAGGGAGCGTTGATTGTGTTCAACATCTCCTGCCGTGCCATGCCGTGGTTCGTCAGAATGAAGCCGCCGTTGCGCGGATCGAATGCACCGAGGTTGTTGTTCTCGCTGATAAACGGAGGTAGCGCCTGCCACCGCAGTCCAGCGCTCAACGTGATGTAGCGCGTCATGTGCCACTCATCTTGCGCATAGAGACCCGTCTGCCATGCGTGCAGCTTCGTGTCTGGCCCGGAGCGTGCAATATAGCTCTTCGAGGGAAGCCCGAGCAGCAGGTCACTGAAGGCATTGCCGCTGAAGGTAGCCGCGTTGAAGGTGAAGGCGCCGAAGTCGTTCGATCCGCCGAAGCTCTCAAGGTCGGTATAGCGCACGCGGCGAACGTCCAAGCCGAACTTCACGGTGTGGTTGCCCTTTACCCACGAGAGGTTGTCGGTGAACTGGAGCGTCTGCGACCGCGTCGTTCCCGTCTTGTCGCGGCCAATCGGAGTGAAGTTCGTCCCATCGCTGAAGTCGAACGTCGGGAACGCGTTCACATTCGGCACATCGCCGAGATTCAACCCCTGCAGCCCCAGTGTCTGCACAGCGCTCGCACCGCTGATGGGAAAGTCGACCTTCGCAGTGTAGAACGTCAAACCAAACCGCGCCTCGTTCAACAGCGTCGGACGAATCGTGTAGTTATGCGAAAAGATCAGGTTGCGGTTCGTCTCGCGATGCACCTCCGTCGGCAGAAGATTGTTGGTCGCCGTCGTGTCTACATCCTTCCAACTCCAGCGGCCGTAAATCTGCTGCTTGTCGCTGATGGTGCGATCGATGCGCACATCGTAGCCATTAATGTTGGCTGGCGAAGGCGCCTGCGCGCGATAGTTGCCTGTTAGGTCCGTGCCGGTATCGACGTTTGGCAGCGGAACATATTTGTTCAACAGCGCCTGTGAGACCGCACTCAGCTGACCCGATGGAATCTGGCTATTCGCAAACGGCTGGCCAGTTGTGGGATCGACTGCCGCTGGCCCAGGCACATTGTTCAGGTTGCCTGCACGCATCGCCGCCGTAGGCACACTTAGCACCAGCGGAGTCGTAAACCGCCGCCGGTTGCCCTCGTAGTCGGCGAAGAAGAACGTCTTGTCCTCGCCAGCCTTCACGTGAGGCAGACGCAGCGGTCCACTCATGCTTCCACCAAAGGTGTTGTACGCCTTGTGCGCCTTGCTATCGAAGCCCCATATTGTCGCATCCAAAGCGCTGTTCTGCATGTACTCAAACGCGCTGCCATGAAAGTTCTTCGTTCCACTCTTGGTGATGATGGTCACATCGGCCATCTGCGAAAATTCGGCGTTGTTATTGAACTGCGTCACCTTCATCTCGCTGATCAGCTCCGACGAAGGATTCATGTTGTTCAGTGCACCATTCTGACGAACGTTCACAGTAGACGTTCCGTCCACCGAGTACTGAATCTGCGCCGACGTTCCTCCGCCAATCGAAAGGTTGCCGCTCGAGTCCTGCTGTACGCCCGGCACTGCCGCAAGCGCCGTCAGCGGACTGTCGGAGCCTCCACGGTAGTTCATCGGGAGCTCGACTACCTGCTCGAAGATCTTTGTGTCGCCAATCGTGCCGTTCTCTGTATTCACGGTTGCGGCACCAGCTGCTTCCACCGATACTGTCTCTTGCGAGCCGACAAGCGCCAGCTTCAGGTCAACGCGCATTTGCTGCCGCGCCGCCAGTCCCAGGCCGGTCAGTGTTTTGTCCACGAAGTTCGGGGCGGATCCGGTCACGGAGTAGTTGCCCGGGTTTAGATTCAGCACCAGGTACTCGCCGTTATCGTTCGTGATGGCATCGCGCGAGCTGTTGTCGTTCAGGTTCGTCACATGCACCTGAGCTCCAGAGATTACTGCGCCCGAGGGGTCCTGGACAGTTCCGATGATGCTCCCAAATGTTGATTGGGCTTGAGCAGCACCTTCGTATGCGAACATGACGCACAAAGCAACCAGTGGATAAAGCCATTTCGCAACGCCCCGTCGTGCTGCCAAAGCAATGGAATTCTCTTGAGGGATGCCGTTGGTTCCTACATTGCCATCTTCAAGGCGTGGACCTTGATTAGCAATCGCAAACGAATCTGATACGGAAAGGCCTCGAAAGTACGTCATTTAGATCACCTCGTGGGGCCAAAATCTGGTGGCCATTCTCAGTGAACCGTGAAGCTCATAAGCTACGCATAAGGCCGTTACTTATGAGTTTTTAACTAATTTGAGGCTAGAATCTTTCTTCATCGGATCGCAAATGAGCAAAGGCACAGTCCATCGCATCGCTATCAGAGTTGTTCTTGGGATCGCTGCGGCGCTATTGATGACGTGGGTGGCCTATCGATTTCAGTTCAACCTCTCTTCTGCCACCTCGATTCACCTCTTTCTGGTAACTGCCATCGCGTTGCGCTGGGGGCTTCTTGAGGCGAGCATCGTCTCTTTGTTGTCGGTGGCCTGTCTCGATTACTTCTTCACACAACCGTTGTTCAAGTTTTATATGACGGATACCCATGACTGGGTGGCTTTGGCTACCTTTGAAAGCGTTGCTCTGCTCGTAAGCCGTCTTTCAAATCAGGTAAGTCGTCATGCTCGCGAAGCCGAGACACATCAATTGCAACTTCAGAAGCTTTATGAGCTGAGTCAGAATGTTCTTCTACTAGACCAGCGGAAGCCGGTTGACCGACAACTTGCGAGTCTGATTCGGGCTATCCTCGGGGCGAAAGGTGTTGCACTATGGAACGCCTACGAATCGCATTTGTGCACAAGTGGAACCTGTGGAATCACTGATGATGAGGTACGCACTACCTACTTTGCGGAGCGCAACGAGGATGATCCTCTTACCACGACCTCACGGCGCGTCCTGCGCTCGGGCACGCGGGCCATCGGCTCGCTTGTCATCTGCGGCCATTCACTCGATGAGGCTTCGATCAATGCAACTGTTTCGTTAGCCGCAGTCGCGATTGAGCGGGCGCGCTCCTTTTCCGCAGAAAGTAGTTCTGAGGCAGCCCGGCAAAGCGAACAACTTCGCTCAGCTGTGCTGGATGGTCTTGCCCATGCCTTCAAAACTCCGCTAACAACGATTCGAAGCTCGAGTTCTGGCTTACTTGAAATGGACACTCTATCCGGTGCGGAAAAGAGGCTTGTAGCTTTGATCGATCAGCATGCCGGCCATCTCAACGATCTGACTACACGTCTGCTCCGTACCGCGAAAATCGACAACGCCGACCTGAAACTGAAGCGAGAACAAATTGACCTCACTGAGTTGCTCGAGAACAGCATTGAGGTAGCTGCGCAGGATCTCGGTGCACATCAAGTTGACCTTCAGTCCAAGGCGCAATGCAACATGGTTTGGGCAGATAGGCAGCTCCTCGAGATGGCCCTCTTTCAGCTACTGGACAACGCTGCCAAATACGGAGGTTGCGCCTCAGCGATTACGGTAGAGGTTCGTGAGGAACAGGCTGAGACGGTGATCAGCATTCGAAACGAGGGCTCCTTTATCCCGCCCGGCGAAACCGAAAAAATATTTACGCGCTTCTATCGCAGTCCCGGCTCCGATCGCAAAGCTTCGGGGACAGGCATCGGTCTCTCCGTCGTCAAGCGGATAAGCGAAGCTCATCAGGGGCGCACATGGGTGAATAGCGGCGAGAACACGGGGACTACTTTCTTTCTTTCCTTGCCCCGAAATCCAAAGGAGATGTAAACGTGGTGCAGCGACCGAACGTGCTCATCGTAGAGGATGATGCAGGAATTCGACAGAGTTTGTTTGAAACCCTGACTGCATTGGGATTCATGATTGGCGAAGCTAGCAACGGAGAACAGGCACTATTGCGTCTGCGCATGGTCGATTTCGATGCCGTGTTGCTGGACATCAATATGCCTGGGATGGGGGGGATCGAAGCATGTCGCGAAATTTGTCACAGTTACCCCCATGTCCCAATCATCATGCTTACGGTACGAGATGAAGAAGACGATAAAGTGGAAGCGCTCGACGCTGGCGCTGACGACTATGTCACCAAACCCTTTCAAATTCGAGAACTGACTGCAAGGTTGCGGTCAGCCATCCGTCGCTCGAAGACATCGACAGTCCAGCCTGATTCCACGGTCGTGATTGGTGCTTTACGGCTTGATCCTGATCGTCATCGTGTCGAAAAGATGGGACAGGAAATTCGTCTCACTCCCAAGGAGTTCGCGATGTTGCGTTATCTGATGGAGCATGCCGGACGACCTATACCCCACATTCGTCTCCTGACCTCCATCTGGGGGGCGGAGTATGGTAACGAGCGCGAATATCTTCGCGTTCTTATCAATCAGCTTCGAAAGAAAATTGAAGACGATCCGGCACGCCCGTCATATATCTTGACCGAAAGTTACATTGGGTACCGCTTTCGCGAAGCATCTGACATCTAACTGTTGCTGGCCCAGAAGAGAGTTTGCGCACTGACTGCATACGTTGACGACGATTATCTTCCCGTTCTTACGGAATCTTTACGCGGAGGCGAGATAAATTGAGGAGGAATTAGCCCCTGGCGGTAGAGTCGTGCTTGTTGATGTCCTCCTTGTCGTGACGGTGATACCAGGAATGATATTTCTGATCTATGCCTTCTTCTGCATGTGTCGAGAGTCGCGGAAGGGACATTGAAATTCGTGCCCGACTGAAAGTGTAAGCATGGCATTTTTCGATTTTGTCATCGGCAAACCACTCGCAACCTCCGAAGAACGGGCCGAACACATAGGTCCTATCGCCGGGATTCCAGTCTTCGGCCTCGATGCCCTCAGCTCTGCCGCTTATGGCCCAGAAGCGGCTCTTACCCTACTGATCCCGCTCGGCCTGATGGGGATTCCATACATCGTTCCCGTCAGTTTCGCCATCATCGGTCTTCTCGTTATAGTCTACGTCTCCTACTTGCAGACTATTGATGCTTATCCCCACGGCGGTGGAAGTTACACCGTCGCATCTGAGAATCTTGGTGCCAATGCGGGGCTAGTAGCAGCAGCGGCGCTGATGATCGACTACATCCTCAACTCCGCGGTCGGGATATCTGCCGGTGTCGGAGTCTTGGTCTCTGCATTTCCTACGCTACAGCCTCACACCCTTGCTCTCTGTCTTGCCATCCTATTCATCCTGACTGCGATCAATGTTCGAGGGGTTAAGGACACGGGTGCAGCCTTCCTGATCCCTACCTATCTTTTCGTTGCCACGCTTCTGCTTGTGATCATTGTCGGTGCAGTGCACACCTTTACGACTGGGGGTCATCCGGTGCCGATTGTAGCTCCGCCACGCCTGCCGGTTAGTGCGTCAATGCTCACCCTTTGGCTTCTGGCCAAGGTCTTCGCGAGCGGATGCGCCGCCATGACTGGCGTCGAAGCCGTCTCGAATGGTGTGAATGCCTTTCGGGAGCCAACGCAGAAGAACGCTAAGCGCACGCTTACGATCATCATAGTCTTGCTGATGGTTTTTCTCGCGGGCATTGCTCTGCTGTGCCGTGCCTACGGGATTGGCGCAACCAATCCTGGTGCCTCCGGCTACCAGAGCGTGCTGTCCCAATTGGTGGCCGCTGTGATGGGTCGTGGCTGGTTCTACTACGTCACCATCGGCTCAATCCTGGCGGTATTGTCACTTTCGGCAAATACGTCGTACGCGGATTTTCCGCGTCTTACACGAGCGATCGCCCTCCACGACTATCTGCCCCACGTCTTCGTAATCCGTGGTAGGCGTCTGCTCTACTCGCACGGAGTTGCCGCCTTGGTCGGCTTCACTGCCGTACTGCTCACCATCTTTGATGGCGTGACTGACCGCCTGATTCCACTCTTTGCTATCGGAGCCTTCCTCGCCTTCACGCTCTCACAGGCCGGAATGGTGATGCACTGGAAACGACAGGGGGGAAGGGGCTCGCTCCGGCGGATGCTAATCAACGGAATTGGGGCTCTTGCTACAGGGATCACACTTCTGGTCGTGCTGATTGCGAAGTTTACGGAGGGCGCATGGATTACGGCAATCCTCATTCCCGCGCTGATGGTCGTTATGAACGCAGTGAAACGCCATTATGACCGAGTGCGCCGGGAGACTGCGACGGATTGTGAGATGCGTACCGACAACCTTGCTCAACCTCTCGTTATTCTTCCGGTGGAGCGTTGGACGCGAATCACCGAAAAGGGCCTGCGTTTCGCGTTAAAAATCAGCGATCAAGTACAGGCTGTTCACGTGGATGCAGAAGAGCGCAGCGATGAGGTCCAAGAAATGTGGCAACGGAACGTGGTCGGGCCGATTCATGACTCAGGAAAGGCCGTTCCCGAACTCATTCTGCTTTCCTCCCCCTACCGCTTCGTCATTGCGCCACTTGTCGAGTACATCTTGAAGATCGAGCACGAACATCCCGATCGTCAAATCGCAGTTCTTGTTCCGGAGCTGGTAGTAAAGCACTGGTGGCAGACTCCTCTGCATAATCAGCGAGCACAGTTGCTAAAGCTGCTACTGCTTGTGCGAGGAAATCAACGAATCATGGTAATCAATATTCCTTGGTATCTCTAAAGAGTTTTGAGAAACTGAGCCGCATCTCCCGAGAACCCGACCTTTTAGACGGTTCACGAGTCTGAGAAATGGTATCCAACCAACAACAACGGAGATTCGGACTCTCGCTTCTGTAACTGTATGTGTTGCAAGTTTGAGGTACAAATTCGGGTACATTCATCAGTTTGGCTTGATTACGTTCAGATTGGATAAATTATCTGCTTTCAGGTGCTTACATGTTTTGAAGTTATCCTCGATTGCGTTTATTTTTCATAGACTTACGGTATTCTTTGGAGACTCAAAATCCGCCGGGCTTCGGCCCGTGGGGGTTCGCCCCCCTCCCGGCACCAAATAAAGACTATCTAAGATCCTTGCTTGCCCTTCCCTTCCATGGGTTCGCATTGATCTCAGGTACGAATTTGAGTACAGCGCGCATCCCCTTTACTGTAAATCACTTGCCGGTCAGGACTCGCAACGCCCTCCTAGTTCCCTACTCTTCTTTCGTTTGATTAAGCCTTATTACGCAATGCACAGCGGATAAAGTGTCCGCCAGCGAGTCAACACCTCCAATCACCATGAATTCGGCGCGGGGCGGTTCGTCCTTCCGATCTACTTCGGCAATTATTCGCGACTTCGCAGAAAAGTTGGTTGGGGAGTGATGGCGTTCATAGAGTCAGAAAGCGTCCAGAGCGCAGCACCGAGGAGGGCAAGATCCTTTATTAGAAATTCACCCACATCGCCTGAAAGTGCAGGGAAACCGCCGAGGGTCGGCTCCCACCCCGGAGTTGTGATGATGAAGGACAACGTGGTTAAAAACATAAACACCGCTCCCAGGCTGCCGGCTGCAGATGCCGTTGGGAACCATCGCCGAAGGGCAACCAAAATTGCGATGCTCATCTCAAGGGCGCCGATGATCATCGTGAAATGATGGACGCTACAAACTTTGTAGCCCCAGCTTAGGAGCGGGCTATGTGTAAATGAGAGGTTGAATGCCTTTGGCCTCATATTCGGTGACCTTCATCGCTGCAATCCAGCCAATAGCGACGACCAAACATAACGAAGGAAAATCGCTCCCAGTCGTTCTATCTTTGCGGCCCTCCCCTCCTTGCGAATGTTTACTTCGGGCAATGAATACTCCATGGCCGGCTCCCCCTTGTAAGCACATCAGTATTTTGCGCCTGAAGCTTGTGGCAGCTACCCTCAAAAGAGATAGTTGGCATGCTGTCACTTTCTTTAGGTTCTAGAGATTTCGGTACCGGAACGCGATGCTATGAAACCTAAATAGAACTAGAGTATTTGGACTGTTGGATATGATGTCGCCGTGAAAGAACTTTTCGAACAGAATGGTGGAAGCTGAAGCCAATCTGACATCGAGCGGTGGGGCAAAAAGGCGTCGATCAATAGGAAAGGGGTGGATAACCATGTACGAGGACGCTCATGCGAGCCTGTCAGTTCTGATCGGAGAATTGGTATATAAAAACCAGTTGCTTCGTGAGGTTATGGTGTCGAAGGACAAGGTTATCGAACAGATAACCAACCATTTGATGATCGGAGCTACATCTCCTTGCTCGTGTGGCGCTGCTAATCAACTAACCTTTGTCCGGAACGTCCTCAAACAGCAGGATCTGGAGTTAGCGCGTCACAAAAAGTACCGCCTCAACGAATTCTGCAATGTTGTGAAGCACCCGAGCGACAATCCGTCGAGGTTCCCTTTGCGGCGGGCGACCAGAGCCGCAGAAAAGTTGAGGCTGACGCCTATGGTTTCCGTGGTTTCTGAAAAGGATGAAGGTCCTAATATCACCAACAAGAGCAAACCGTAGCTCGCACATGCTTTTGAAAATAGTGAAAAGAGACAAATTACTGAGGAGATCATTCCAATGAAACTGGCATGGCATGACAACAACGGAGGTGACCGATGAAGGCGATCGTAGTGACGGATCACGACGCAGGGACAGCTGGAATGAAACTGGTAGAGCGCCCCGAGCCGACGGGGGAAGGCCCGAACTATGGCGATGTCGTTGTTAAGGTGCATGCATCGGGATTCACCGGCAATGAGCTGGAATGGCCCTCGACGTGGACCGACCGGCTTGGTCGTGACCGGACGCCTTCAATCCCCGGCCACGAGTTGGCGGGCGTGGTTACCGCGCTTAGCTATGGAACGACGGGATTGTCGGTGGGACAGAGGGTCTTCGGACTTACAGACTGGACTCGCGATGGCACGCTGGCGGAATATGTCGCCGTCGAGGCACGTAACCTCGCTCCGCTGCCTGGTAACGTTGACTTCACGGTGGGTGCGGCCCTCGTGATGTCGGGCCTGACCGCGTGGCAGGGCCTGTTCGACCACGGCCGCCTTCGTGCGGGTCAGACCGTTCTCGTGCACGGTGCGGCCGGTGTAGTTGGTTCGATGGCGACCCAGCTCGCACGTGAGGCCGGCGCCTACGTTATCGGCACTGGGCGCGCTAGCGGTCGTCAGATCGCTCTCGACTTCGGTGCACAAGAGTTCGTCAACCTCGATAACGACGCTATCGAAGAAATTGGAGGCGTCGATCTGGTTCTCGATGTCCTCGGCGGCGACATCGCTAAGCGGTCTGCGGGTGTGATTCGCTCCGGAGGAACGCTGGTGACGGTCACAGGTCCGACTGAGGTGCGACCTGCTAATGGTACAACTATCGATTTCGTCGTTGTCCCCGATCGCGCCCAATTAAGTGAGCTCGTCCAACGGGTTCGCGATGGCCGGCTCCGGACAAACATAGGCAAGGTGGCCGCTCTTGACGATGCCGTCGCCGCGTTCAACTCGACCGAACGGACGAAAGGGAAGACGATCATCCGCGTTCAACCATGAGAACTCGGTGAATCGCCGAACTTCCACGCTGTATATTTCTGCTTCGCGAATAGTGCTTGAGCATTGACAGAGCTCAAGCACTATTTGTTCCTGGACTTAAGAAACCTGTCCTTCACTCTTCGGGCTCTTTTGCGTGAAAAAAACACGTTTACTACGATTCCGCTGAATAGTCTTCGGCCAAAAACAGATCGACACAACGTACATCGTTACGGACATATGTGGGATCACATTCCGAGATCAGGTCGACTCTGCCTCCATCTTCGCTTACTGTTTTGACAATAAGTCTTCCTCCGTAATTCTCTAAACGAACGTGCTGTCCAATCTGAGGGCTTGGTAGCATGGTTTCTCCCAGTCTTCCTTTCCCACGTTCACGAGAACTAGTTGTGCGTGATGAGCGCTTCGAGTGTGAACAGCGGATCTTCTCAGATGATATGGCTCACGGCAGTCCAACGACCTGTAGTTTTCTAGAGTTGAGACGTTGAATCTTCGGAGACGCCGCATCGAACTATCCTCTTCGGTTCAATCTTTCAGGTGTTCGAGACCTAAACATTTCTGTAGGGAGCCACATGGTAATCGAGTCTAGTCTCCAGAAGATGCGATTTACGCGCTAAAGGAGAGTTTAGATGTCGAACACAATTGCACCGGCTGTTTTCTATCGCAAGGTTGATATGAATGGACTGGAAATCTTCTATCGCGAAGCTGGTCCCCAAGATGCTCCTACCGTTTTGCTCTTGCATGGTTTTCCGTCGTCTTCTCATATGTTTCGCAATCTGATTCCTGTGCTTGCTGATAGATATCATGTCATTGCTCCAGACTTCCCTGGATATGGTGAAAACTCCGCACCCTCGGTCAGTGATTTCGAATATTCATACGAGCGGTTAGCGATCACGACCAAGAAGTTCACCGAAAAGCTGAACATTTCTAAGTACGCAATGTATCTCACGGACATCGGTGCATCAATTGGCTTTAGGTTGGCAGTTATGCATCCCGAAAGAGTGACCGCTTTGATCGGTTAAGGGCACTGATCTCTATAAAAGAGACCTTCCTAACGCAGAGCTCCATTTTCTTGACACGGGTCATTTTGCACTGGAAGAAGAGGTCGATCGGATTGGATCGTTGATCCTTGAGTTTCTCGGCCAAACAATAAACAAAAGCTAAGTATTGCAAGGGCGCTGCTAAAGACTTCTTCTGGTTCTGAGTCTATCGATTGGATATGCAATGGAAAGACTTGGAATTAAAAGGTGCACGTTCGGCGAAGGCGCACCTTAGTTGTGCCCTTGGTCACAGCTCTGACCCAAGGAAGTGGGAATCGAACCGCATCGGTCTCGAAATAAAAGCGATCGTTGACGAGAAATGCAAGGAGTTGCTCAATGCCAGAAAACATAGCGTCACAGCAACAAAGCGCCAAACACCTCGCTGCACGAGCCGTAATGGCTTATCGTGCAGGATTCCCAGTCGTACTGCTTTCGGTTACAACAAGTAGCGAGCGCGTCAGCGGTATCGTATCTGATTGGAAAGGTCAGCGTATCTCGTTCCAGAATGACGCGAAGCTGTTAGGCAGAGCCTTCGCCTTCGTCTATGTCGGATCAATTGTGGACCAGTCTCTAACTGGTCCGATTTCGGATGATTTACGCAAGGAGGTCGTTTCCGACATGTCGAGTGCACTTGAAGTACGGCAGACTGCGGTTGATTGGGGTATAGCCAACGCACTGACTGAAACCGATCCCTTTGCACATGCCGGGTACAAGTTGGCCTCGCGGCTTCTGAGGTTGGATCGATCGCTGATCGAATCTCTCGCTCAAGAGTTGACGTCTCAAGGCACCATAGAAGGCAACGTTCTGAGGAAGTGGTTCGACGCCAACGCGAGTCCGCTCAATTTCAATGATTTGGAAACAAGCTCGACTTATTGAAAGCAATGTTGACCAAGGTACGGAGGGCGTTGCGAGCGGTGCAAACGGTGGGAACGTCTGGGAGACCGGGTGGGTGCCAAGCCTCTCTTCTCAGAAGTGCAGTGCGGCGAGTATCACCTACAGGAGCCGTCCGTAAAGCGGTTCTGTAGGCTCAGTATCGCTTTGATCTGGTACGTGCATTGTCTCCTGACTGATTGAATCCCAACCGGGAAGCTGACGAGATCCAACGATCAGTCTCACCCCATCTCGCAAGCGAATGTAGGTGTTCGCCCATGAAGCGAAAACCGAAACGCGATTTCGGAAGCCTATGAGAAAAAATATGTGAACACCCATCCATGTCAACCACGCAAGGAGTCCGCTCCAGTACGCTCGAAATGGCCAGCGGATCTCGGCAACCGCTGCCTTCCGCCCGATTGTTGCGATGTTACCTTTGTCGAAGTAGCGGAAGCAGGGAAAGTTATTAGTGGCGCCTGGACTTTCTATAATGTGTTTGATTCGTCTTCCCGCATATACACCCATCTGCATTGCAGGCTGCGCTACCCCAGGAATGGGAGTGCCGTCTTGCTCCAGATGAGCAAGATCGCCACAGACGAAGACGTTAGGCAGTTCCTTGGGATTCGAGAATTGGTCTACCGGAACCCGACCACGATTATCAACGTCAAGGCCAAGCATTCTTCCCAGAGGAGAACCTTGAACTCCAGCCGCCCAAAGCGTACAGGTGCTTTCGATCCTTTCGCTACCGACCATTACATATCCAGGCCGGACATCTGTGACTTGGAAACCGGTACGAACCTGAACCCGTAGGGCTTCGAGTTGTTGCACGGCCTTTTTGCGGAGTTCCTCCGGATACGTTGCCAAAATAGAGGTTGAGCCTTCGAGGATGCAAACTTCCGTTGATGATGTGTCGATATGCCGAAAGTCTCGCAGCATATAAAGGTTCGCAATATCGGAGATCGCTCCGGCAAGCTCAACTCCCGTCGGGCCACCACCGATGATGACAAATTTCAGCGGCATGTGGGAGCCAGTCTCGACCATTTGTCGCTCGGCGAGTTCGTACGCGAGCAGCACCCTTCTGCGAATCTCAGTAGCATCTTCAATGGTTTTGAGGCCTGGTGCGATGTCAGCCCACTCTTCTTTTCCAAAGTAGCTGTGCGTTGAGCCGGTGGCAACGACGATAAAGTCGTAAGGAAGTGCGATGCCAGTCTTCAAGACTACTGTTTGAGCGACCACATCAATCTGGCAGGCTTCGTCCATGAGCACTTCAACGTTCTTGTGATTGCTGAGGATGGAACGTATTGGCTGCGCAATATCCCCTGGACTCAACACTGCGAGAGCGACCTGGTAAAGCAACGGGTGAAACGTGTGATGGTTATTGCGATCGATGACCGTGACATCTACGCCCGTGGAGCCGAGGGCCTTCGCCGCATTTAGGCCCGCAAACCCCGCTCCCAGGATGATTACCTTCGGACGCGATTTGGATCTTTTGGAGTCATTCATTGGGTCAGCCTTGGAATCGACAGACTAGAGCTTATTCCAAGCACGAACCGGTTGGACCATCGAGATGGACGGTGGTTCTCCTATAGATTTCTCGAGGCGGTTCGAATGATCTCAAGAACATCAGTCATCATCGTCATGGGATCGTGAGCAGCTCTCGTGCAGCAAAATGTTGCAGGAGTTGCCGAAATGTAAGAGTTGAACAATCGTGACCGGATCGCCTAGAGAAATCTGTAGTGAAATGATGTCGTCTCCTCGCTATCATCTGCGTGAATGCCCACTTCGAATGGCGGCGACGATTTTTAACTGCTACACGAACACAACCTCTATTCCACAGGTGAATGAACCGAGCATGCTCGAACGACAACCGACTCAAGCTAAATCAAAAGGAAAATCACTATGACAGCCGCGAACCGACGACTGATGTGGCATGGCATGTTCTTGTTTCTGCTCGGCCTAGCGACTGGCATGCTTGAAAGACACTTTACCAACATACGTATGGGAGTTTCCGCGCATCTGGAAGGGGTGATGAACGGCACCTTTTTGGTTGTCCTGGGAGTTATCTGGACGGAGGTTCGGCTCTCGCCGAGAGCTAAGACGGCTGCATTCTGGGCTGCGCTCTATGGGACTTATGCCAACTGGTTTTTTACCACACTCGGTGCGGCATTCGGCACAGCCGCCGCTAATCCAATCACGGCAGCGGGTCATCACGGCCAACCCTGGCAAGAGATTTTGGCGGGGGCGGGATTCCGGAGCGTTGAAGTAGCGATCGTCGCTGCCTCGCTTCTCGTTTTCTGGGGTCTTCGAGCGAAAGCACTAAAGTAAGCTCCGTCAGTGGAAGCCACTAGGAGAGTATGGCCTCCAAAACTGACACGCCCCTTTTTATTTCGCTTGCGTTACACCCTGCAAAGCCCAAACTCAATGCGGGTTTTTGCTCGTACTTGAGGACATACGAGGAGATAGGAACCACTTCCAGTCCCAGCTGTTTCGCCCGTCGTGTCAACGCCATTTCGGTGACATCTGTCTTGATCCAGGCCAAAGTACGCATCCCAGACTGGGCGTTCTCCACATCGAGCAAACCTGGAAGACGCCTATGCGCCTCTTCTGCGAGTAGAAGCGATCGATCCGAATAGACCTGCCTCATCTTTCTAACATGATGGCCGAAGTGACCTTCGTTGATGAATTCAGTCAGCACCGCCTGATCTAGCGTTGGAGCATGGCGATCCATGAAGCTCCGCGTAAGTTTAAATGCGTCGACCAATCGTTCCGGAATAACGATGAATCCAATACGAAGAGCGTTGAAAAGCATTTTCGTAAATGTTCCAACATAAATGGTCGATCCAGATCTATCGAGGCTGTGCAGTGACGCAATCGGCTTTCCGGAATAACGGTATTCCGCATCGTATTCATCTTCGATAATCCATGCTCCTACACGCACGGCCCAGGAGAGAAGTTCGACTCGTCTCTCTGCTGACATGACAGTTCCAAGGGGAAACTGATTGGCTGGTGTTACGTACACCACACGGGCGGAGGGAGATAACTTTATCGCTTTTGCAACATCTATGCCGTCCCGATCCACTGGAATGGGAATTACGCTTGTGCCAGCGCTCTGAAAAGCTTGACAGGCTCCAGGATAACCCGGATCTTCCATCCAAACCTCGTCGCCGGGATCGAGCAGCACTCGCGCCAAGAGGTCCAACGCCTGCTGCGCACCCGATGTCACAATGATCTGCTCAGCAGAACAACGCACTCCACGGGAGCGTCCTACATATTCTGCGATCGCTCTTCGTAGCGGTGGATAGCCGCCCGCGTCACCTTGCCCATACAAAGAACGCGGTGCTTTGCGATAGACACGAGCCGCAATCCGCGCCCACAGCTCGACCGGAAACAGATCAATAGCCGGTTCGTAACCTCGGAACGCTTTACCGATGGAATGCGAAGCTGGTAAGGAAAATCTCGTCTTAAGAAGACTCTGGGTGCGCCTCGCTATCGGCGCTTTGGAGATTATCTGGCTGGTAGATCGTCGCTTGACTGCAGAGGGTATCTCCCATCCTGCCTCTGGTACGACAAATGTTCCAGCACTCACTTCGGACGAAACGAATCCCTCATCCTGAAGCTGCTGGAATGCTGTCACTACAGTAGTACGGGCAATGCTATATTGCGCTGCCAGATTTCTCGTGGACGGTAATCGTGCTCCAGATTTCAAGCGGCCATCAATAATTGCGGAACGCAACTCGGTATAGAGCCAGCGCCAAATCTCCTGGCCATCTTTTCGTGGTGATAAAACCAGATCTTGAAATGTCCCTATCTTCGGCATGGTTTTAGGCACCTATCATGGACTGGTCATCTCGACGATTATGGACCTATCGGCCATTCCACTCCAGTATAGCCTGACTGTGGAAGGAGAATACGTCGTGAAGATGAGACTGGAGCCCGCAAAGGCTTCACCCGCCGCATACCATGCAATGCTCGGATTAGAGAACTTCGTAAATAAGTCATCGAAGCTTGAGGTATCTCTCTTGGGATTGGTCAAGATCAGGGCCTCCCAGATCAATGGGTGTGCCTTCTCCGTTGATATGCATTCCAAGGACGCACGTGTGAATGGTGAAACGGAGCAGCGTCTCTACGCCTTATCTGCATGGCAAGAAACAACCTTCTTTACTAACCGCGAACGCGCGGCTCTCGCATGGACCGAAGCGCTAACCCTTATCACCGCAGGTCACGCATCGGACGAAGTCTATGCCGAGGTCCGGAGAGAGTTTGACGAAGAAGAAATGGTCAACCTCTCACTGGCGATCATTACGATCAACGGTTGGAATCGACTTGGGATAGGCTTCCGCAAGGTCGCAGGTGAGTATCAGCCACACAAGACTGCCTAAACAGGTTATTGCAGCACATCATTCCGAAAGGACAGAAGCGATGCATAGCATGAAGAAGCTACTTTTCTCTCTATTTATCTTCACTTTCGGCTTTACCACGGCTAGGTATGCTCAACAAGTGAATACGCTTTTTACGAAACGGCTTCTGGACGCACCGGGTAAAGAGATTGAAGTCATTACTGTCAATTACATACCGGGAGCCGTCGACGCGATCCATCGGCATAATGCTCATGCGGTGGTCTATGTTCTCGAAGGTAAAATCGAGATGGAGGTTCACGGCAGCACGCTTCAACGACTGAGCCCCGGGCAGGTATTTTACGAATCACCTGAGGACGTTCATACCGTAAGCCGTAACGCTAGTAAGACGAAACCAGCGAAGTTCGTCGCATTTTTTATCAGAAATGAGGGGGCACCGATTCTCAACCCCGTTCAGTAGCGTTCGGATGCGATTTCTCTGATAAAACCATTTTTCCTAAAGCGATATTCCTCACGTGGAGGCGCGTATGAATTCAAAAGCCGAGCATCTGACCCAGAGTGGAGCAGAGGTCGTCTGTCTATTCGCACGATTTGCGCTAGGAGTTTCCTTCCTATCCGCTGTAGCCGATCGTTTTGGCTTATGGGGTCCGTATGGAGCAAAGAACGTATCGTGGGGAGGTTTCGCTCGTTTCGTGGAATACACGGGCACTGTGATGTCTCTCTTCCCAAGCTCATTGACGGTGTTGTTTGCATGGGCAGCGACCGTCGCAGAGACGCTCTTTGGGATATTGCTCATCGCGGGCTTCAAGATACGATTGACCTCCGTTCTCTCCGGCCTTCTTCTTTTGCTATTTGCTCTGGGCATGGTCACGGGTCTTGGCATCAAGACGCCATTCGACTATTCGGTCTTCTCGGCGGCCTCGGCAGCATTCTTACTGGCGTTCTGGGAGCCAGACAGATTCACGTTGGACAAGCTCCTGAATGGATCACAAAACTGAGAGTTGATCATAGGCAACGTTAACTTCGATAGCTAGAGCGTCCCGCGTATTAGAAGCAGCGGATTGATGAAGCGAGTGCTCGATCTCCAGGAGAGCCGATCTCGGTGTACGGTAAAGTCGTTTGCTGTTGTTCGATTGAGAAAAATGTAGCTTGGCATGATAGGAGGTGCGATATGCCAGCGCCGAACCCCATACGGATATTGTTGGTCGATAACAACCCGATCTTTCGCGAAGGATTGAGTATGGTCATCCAATCGCAGCCCGATTTGTTCTTAGTCGGCCAGGCAGAGAACGCGGAGGATGCCCTTTCTCAGTTTCGTCGCATCCGCCCGGACGTTACGATTATGGATCAGAGCCTTCCTGGCGCGAGCGGTACAGATGCGCTAATTGCGATTCGGAAGGAATGGCCGCGAGCCATCGTATTGATGGTGGCCACTTCGAAAAAAGATATGGACGTGCGTCGTGCGCTCAATGCGGGGGCCACAGCCTATGTTTTGAAAAACACTCCAAAAGCGGAGATGCTGCGCGTAATCCGTTGGGTCTCTGAGGGCCGTAGACACATCCCTTCTGAGGTAGCGAGTACGATCGCCGAACATCTAGGACAGGAGGAGCTTTCTCCACGGGAGAGCTCGGTTCTCATGCTCATCCGAGATGGCTATCGGAACAAACAGATCGCCGGACGCTTGGGAATTTGCGAAACGACGGTCAATTTCCATATCAGAAATATCGTCGAAAAGCTCCAGGCCAATGACCGTACGCACGCCGTGACCATCGGCTTTCGGCGTGGTCTTTTAGAGCTCGAATAGGCAGGAGAACGACTCCTATAGAAAACTTCAGGCCACCGGCTATCTTGAAGGTCAGTCACTTGGTTCGACTTGATGATTAGCCTACAAAGTGTTCAGTGCTCTCGCCCTTTATGTTGGCGATTGGAGTGTTAAACAACGTCCTGACGCAAAGGACACCGAGGACAAAAGCTACAAGCTGAGTCCTACGTTTGCAAGAAAGGAGGACCATGTGATGACGATCGACGAAGCGGAAATCTTAATCAAAGTGAAGACTCGGGATAAAGAAAAAATTCACCATCTCGAAGAGCCTGTAGGGAACTCCGTTGCCTTTCTGAGCTACTCCATCGACGAGCGAAACGAGATGACGATCTGGCACACCGAGGTTCCGCCTTCACTGCAACACACGGGCATTGGAGGAAAGCTCGTAGAAGGCGCCCTCCAGTTGGCCTCACGTGACTCTTCACGTCTCCGCATCGTGTGTCCTTTTGCAAAAGAACATCTAGCACGTCATCCCGAGCTTATGGAGCGTTACACCTTTCAACTTGTGGGTGCAATTCCTCTTAGCGGCACCCCACACAAGTCTTTAGCCGGATGATAGCTCCCATTGTCCACTTAGGAGTGACGTATGCCAAAAGCAGTAAGGTTCTACAAACTCGGCGGTCCCGAAGTCTTGCAGATTGAGGATGTGCCGGTAAGACACCCAGAAAAGGGCGAGGTCGCAATCGATGTCGCAGCGGTTGGCCTGAACCGGGCTGAAAGCATGTACTATCGTGGCACCTACGCACAGAAGCCTGAATTCCCGTCCGGCCTCGGCTATGAGGTAGTTGGGACAGTTACAGAAGTAGGGGAGGGGGTAGACTCCTCACTCATAGGCAAACGGATCGGGACGATCCCTGTCTATTCCATGAACAGGTACCCGGTGCTCGGCGAAAAAGCCGTTGTGCCAACGGACGACGTCGCAGAACTGCCTGCGTCGCTGTCAGCCGTCGAAGGAGCAGCGGCTTGGATGCAATACGCGACTGCTTACGGCGCTCTCGTGGCTTTTGCCAAAGTAGGTCCACGCGATACGGTACTGCTCACGGCCGCAACCTCTTCGGTCGGGCTCGCGGCTATACAGATAGTGAAGGCTCAGGGAGCAGTCTCCATCGCAACTACAAGAACTTCAGCAAAGAAACAGCAATTACTGGATCTCGGTGCGGACCATGTGATAGCTACCCAGGAAGAAGACCTTCCGGTACGCGTCCGCGAGATTACGAATGGCAAGCTCCCACGAGTAGCCTTCGATGCTATCGGGGGATCTTATCTCGACACGCTGGCGCAAGCTGTGGCTCCTGAAGGTACGATCTATCTGTACGGTCTGCTCTCCGGGGAAGCCAACAGCTATCCCGTAAGCGCCTTCTTCAAGGCGATTTCTCTCACCGGCTACATGATGTACCAGACGACCACGCCCGAACGATTCGAGCCCATGAAGCGGTATGTCTATGAACACCTCGCGAATGGCTCGTTCAAACCTCGTGTGGACCGTACCTTCCCTTTCGAACAAGCCGCTGACGCCTATCGGTATCTTGAGAGCAATCAGCAGGTAGGCAAGATCGTCATCACCTTCTGAGAAGCCGAAGCAGCGGAGCCTAAAGATACTGCCGGCTCCACTGCATAGGCAGCTTCGTCGATTCCGTTAACCAGAAGCGAACATATGGCCCGCGTCCAGCAGGCCAACCTTAGCCGGACACGTTGGAAGATCTCGCGGCTGGACGACTCAATGACCTTTTCGAGCCTTGGGCAAATCACAAAACCAGATTGTCCTGTGCAACAACGAACAGAAAACGAATGAAAGAAGAAGGAGAATGTTATGAGTTTTACACAAACGATCGAAACCTCGAAGACTGAGGCTATACCGGCGCCATTTCCGAACACCAAAGGGAATGTAACCCTTAAAGTCCTAAATAGTGAACAAGCCTTAGGCCCGGCCGTAGCCCTACTAAGAATGGAGCCAGGGAGTGAGATTCCGAGACACGTCCACGGGCGAACAACCGAAATGTCGTACGTCCTTGACGGGGACTTCATAAACGAAGGCATCTCGCATCCGAAGGGCACCGAATTCAATATCAAGCCAAATACCATTCACGGTCCCCATACGACGAAGACAGGATGCACCGTCCTAGTTACGTTCAGCTATCCATCTGTTCTCGATGATTTCGAATTGGCCTAACAGATCATCGTAGTAACGGCATTTCACGAAGTTGCGATCAAGTCGGGAGCCGTCTGACGAATTTGACAGCCGGCCGCCCGCTCGATCGAGCACACCGATGTTTCAACTTCCACCGAAAAGAGAATTGAATTGAAATATGCTTATTCCCCGCGACCTTGCTCCTGCCCTTGTAGTTGAGACTCTCTCAGGAGCTCCCTATGGTTTAAGTTTGGAGAAGCCCGCTCGCTTCTCCCTCGTCTGTTTTTATCGCGGGCTGCATTGTCCTGTCTGTTCGAATTACCTTAGGGAACTTGATCGACTGACACCGGATCTCGAAAAGCGAGGCGTAACCACCGTCGCGATCAGTTCGGATACAGCGGAGCGTGCGCGACAAATGTCCAAAAAAATTGGCGCAGTAAATCTAAGGATTGGATACGGTCTCGAGTTGTCGATAGCTCGTAAATGGGGTCTCTATATCTCAGCATCTCGGGGAGAAAGCTCCATCGGAATCATCGAGCCACCACTGTTCTCAGAGCCTGGTGTATTTCTTTTGCGGCCGGATCAGTCGATCTACTACATCTCAGTCCAGTCCATGCCCTTCGTTCGACCCAACTTCCAGGAGATGGTGCAGTCGCTCGACTTCATCATCAAGACGGATTATCCGGCGAGAGGCGAGTACATAGGAGCTGTTTAAGCCTAGACATGGCTTTGGAGAGACTATATTCACAGTCAATTGGGTACGGGTTTAGATACAGCCACCAAGGAGTGAAAACAGCGGCTACAGAATAGAGCTTTCGCACTTTGGAGCCCCTGCGTTTGTCAATGCGGTCGTGGGGTTTGCCCCCTCCCGGCACCATCGATCACCGTACCAGCAGGGCTCACTTCCCTGCTTCGTCCACCGTTGGATCCCAGGACAAGCGAAATCCTACGAAGCCCGTTACGAGCTCGGCCACACCCGAAGCGCTAGTTTGCCAATCTTCATAAGGGAATCCCTGCTCTCCCCAGCCCGTGCCAGAAGAGACATTCCGAAAAGCGTATTTCTGAAGAACAATTGCAGCACTTGGAGATCGGTGGATTTAGGAAGCTCGTTGTTCCGCACCGCACCTCGGAGCCGTTTCATCCAGATTGCTTCTGAGAAGTCGCGCAGCCTGTTTACCTCGTCTTGCAGTTTGTCATATTTAGGCGAACAGGTCGGAAGGGCAAGGGACAGCATGGATCCCCTGGGCTGATCGTTGCGCGTCATCTCCGATGCCGCCACTGTAAGCAGGTTCGCAAATCCTTCCTTAGCAGATTTGCCCTCGCTAATCGCAGTATCGTAGATCCGTCCTCTACCAAGTCGATAATGACCGACCGCTTCGAGATAGAGCGCCTCTTTGTCTCCGAACGAAGAGTAGAGGCTTGAGGTCTTGATCCCCATTGCTGCGGCCAGCTCATCGACGCTGGTTTGTTCGAAGCCGCGATTCCAGAACAGCATCATCGCGGCTTCCAATGCATGGTCTCTATCGAAAGTCTTTCGGCGGCCTCGCTGTGTCATGCACTTCCTTTACGCCGTATTGGAGCACACATCAAAAAAAGTTGCACGAGTCAGAATCGAAACAAGCAACGCTCTCATCTATTCTGTAACGTTCGTTCTAAAACAAGATTTGAGATGCACCAAGCGAGCTGCGAGCGCGTTCGCAGCGCTGGAGACCACATGCAGGCATTTATTAGGGGAAAGTCATCACGAGCGCTACTGCTAACCGTTGTGTGCGCCTTATCTGCTGTCGTGGGTTGCAAACAGCCTCCCAACGCAGCACCCGCGGCGCCTGTCGCCTCTGTCGAAGCGGCGCCGGTGATCTTGAGGCCGGTTCGCGTCTCCGACGAGTTCAATGGCCGCGTTTGGGCGACGGATTACGTGGATATTCGGCCGAGGGTTACCGGATACGTCGACCGTATCGCGTTCCACGAAGGCCAGATGGTTCGAAAAGGCGACCTTCTGTTCGTGATCGATCCGCGCCCATACAAAGATGCGACCGATAGTGCAAGGGCCGAACTCGACCGACAGCACGCAGCCGCTGACTTTGCCAAGATTCAGTCAGACCGTGCGGAACGGCTCAAGCTGTCCGATGCGGTCTCTCAGGAAGAGCAGCAAAATCGAAGCTCAGATCTCCTCCAGAGCGGAGCGCGGGTCAAAGCGGCAGAGGCTGCTGTCGCCTCAGCGGAGCTCAATCTCTCGTATACCGAAGTACGCTCTCCCATCAACGGTCGAACCAGTCGTACCCAGTTAACTCTGGGAAATCTCGCTCAGGCGGATCAAACCGTGCTGACCACGATCGTTTCCGTGGACCCGGTGTGGGTTTACTTTGATTGCGATGAACAGAGCTATCTACGCTTTCAGCAGAGTGCTCGTCGCGGTAGTGGTGTTGGTTCTGACAACCCAGTGAGAGTTGCTCTCGCAAATGAAGAAGGCTTCCCACACGTCGGACATATCGATTTTGTCGATAACGCGCTTAATCCATCCACCGGTACGATCCGGGCGCGCGTTGTACTCCAGAATCCCAACCATACGTTGACTCCCGGCCTGTTTGCTCGGGTGCAATTGCAGAGTGCGGAACCTAAGCAAGCAATCCTGATCGATGACAAAGCGGTTCTTACAGATCAAGACCGGAAGTATGTCTATGTCGTCGGTTCGGATGATAAAGCTCAGCGGAAAGACATCATACTTGGCGGCTCCGTAGACGGTCTCCGGGTAGTGAAGTCTGGATTGTCTTCCGACGACAAGGTCATCGTTGGAGGTCTCCAGCAAATCTACTTCCCAGGTGCTCCCATCAAGGCGAAGACGGTGACGATGGAATCCCTGGTCGCGCAATCCGACAAACCCGCTGCGGCTGGAATCAAGTAAGGAGGGGGCCATGGATTTCTCAAAGTTTTTTATCGACCGTCCTATCTTTGCGATTGTGCTGTCTGTCATCATCTTCAGTCTTGGACTTATCGCAATCCCTATTTTGCCTTCAGGCGAATACCCTGAAGTTGTGCCCCCCAGCGTGGTGGTCCGCACCAACTACCCTGGGGCGAACCCGAAAGCGATCGCTGAGACCGTTGCAGAGCCACTTGAAGAAGCCATCAACGGTGTCGAAGGCATCATGTATATGAAGTCGGTCTCCGCGTCCGACGGCAGCCTTCAGGTGATCGTTACCTTCCGTTCGGATGTGGACCCCGATACGGCAGCTGTCCGCGTACAGAACCGGGTCAGCCAGGCCCTATCCCGCTTGCCCGATCAAGTAAGACAGTTCGGTGTCACAACGCAAAAGCAGTCACCGACTCCGCTGATGTACGTTTCTCTTGTCTCGAAAGACGGCAAGGCTGATTCGCTCTACCTCCGTAACTACGGAGTCCTTCATGTCAAAGATGAATTATCCCGGCTAACGGGTATCGGCGATGTCCAACTGCTGGGATCTGGTGATTATGCCATGCGCATTTGGCTCGACCCGAATCGTTTGGCCTCTCGCAGTATGACCTCGGACGATGTCGTCAATGCGATCAGAGAACAGAACGTGCAGGTCTCGGCCGGTCAGCTTGGCGCGGAGCCATCGCCTAACAAACCTGACTTTCTCACCTCGATCAATGTTCGCGGACGCCTGACGACTCCGGAAGAATTCGGAAAAATTGTTCTTAAGTCCGGTCAGGATGGCCAGATTGTGCACCTGTCAGATGTAGCTCGTATTGACCTCGGCTCGAGTGACTATACGCTCCACACCTATATCGACACACGCGATACAGCGATCATCGGTATCTTTCTTTCGCCTGGCGCAAATGCTCTCGGAGTCGCGAAGACCGTATACGCCAAGTTCGACGAGCTTTCCAAGCAATTTCCACCTGGCGTCGAATACAAGATGGTGTGGGATCCGACGGTCTTTGTTCGCGAATCGGTTCGTGCTGTCGAGCATACATTGATCGAAGCGGTCATCCTCGTCGTCCTTGTCGTCATCGTCTTTCTGCAAACGTGGCGAGCCTCGATCATTCCTCTTGTAGCCGTGCCTGTGTCAATCGTCGGTACGTTCTCCTGGCTCTACGTTCTGGGGTACTCCATCAATACCCTGACGCTCTTTGGACTCGTCCTTGCCATCGGCATCGTCGTGGACGATGCCATCGTCGTAGTCGAAAACGTTGAGAGGTTCATCGAGCAGGGGCTGAGTCCTCGTGACGCCGCTCATCGCGCCATGAAGGAGGTTTCGGGTCCAATCATCGCGATCGCTCTCGTACTCTGCGCCGTCTTCGTGCCGATGGCCTTTCTCACGGGCATCACCGGCCAGTTCTATAAGCAGTTTGCGGTGACCATCGCGATATCGACAGTCATCTCTGCTATCAACTCACTGACCCTTTCTCCAGCTTTGGCGGCAAAGCTTCTTCAGGGGCACGGTACGCCCAGGGATTGGTTTGCACAGATTATCGATCGCAGCCTGGGCTGGTTCTTTCGCCCTTTCAACCGCTTCTTTCAGCGGAGCTCTGTGGCCTATCAAGGAACCGTTGGGCGAAGCTTTCATATGCGTGGCCTCGTATTCCTCGTCTATGCAGTACTCATTGGATCGATCTTCTTTCTGTTCAACCGTGTGCCCGGAGGCTTCATCCCCACTCAGGACAAGCTCTATCTTTTTGCCGGCGCGAAGTTGCCGGAAGGAGCTTCGCTCGCTCGTACCGACGCCGTCCTGAAGCAGATGGTCCATGCCGCTCACGAGGTCGAGGGAGTCGATATGCTGCCGGCCATGTCCGGCTACAATGCGCTGCAGGTCACGAACACACCCAATCTCGCAACCTCGTATATTCGCCTTACTGGATTCGAGGAGCGTCATAAATCCGCGCAGCAGATCGTAGGTGAGATCAACCAGAAGTACTCCCAAATTCCGGGTGCTATCACCTTCGCCTTGCTACCTCCCCCCATACAAGGGCTCGGCAACGGGTCAGGTTACTCGCTTTATATTGAGGATCGTGCAGGTCTTGGTTACGGGGCTCTCCAGAATGCGGTCTCCGCATTCCAGGCCACCGTGGCGCAGACCCCCGGTATGACATTCCCGGTATCTTCCTATCAATCGAATATTCGACAGCTTGAAGTACAGGTGGACCGCGAAAAGGCGAAGGCGCAAGGTATCTCCCTAACGGAAGTCTTTGACACTCTTCAAACCTATCTCGGCTCTGTCTATGTCAATGACTTTAACACCTTCGGCAGGGTCTACCGCGTGATGGTTCAGGCAGACAGTCAACACCGTCAGCGCCCTGAAGACATTACTAATCTTCGCGTGCGTAACGGGAGCGGAGAGATGGTGCCGATCGGTTCGGTCGCGACGGTGACTCAAACCTTTGGTCCCGATCCCGTGATGCGCTACAACAACTATCCTGCCGCGGACCTGATCGGTGACGCGGACCCACGAGTTCTTTCTTCAGGACAGGTCGTCGAGAAACTCACCGAGATCTCCAAAAAAGTGCTTCCTCCCGGCATGGTTTTGGAGTGGACAGATCTGACGTATCAGCAGACCAATCAGAGCGGCGCTGCGGCTGTTGTCTTCCCGTTGGCGATCCTTCTTGTGTTCCTCGTTCTGGCTGCTCTCTATGAGAGCTGGACCCTCCCCCTGGCGGTCATCCTGATCGTTCCGGTTTGCATCTTCGCTGCTCTCTTTGGTGTTTGGCTTTCGGGCGGCGACAACAACATCTTCGTTCAGGTCGGTCTGGTGGTGCTGATGGGACTTGCCTGCAAGAACGCAATTCTCATCGTCGAATTTGCCCGCGAACTTGAAATTCATGGCAAAGGCACGATAGAAGCCGCCCTCGAAGCCTGCCACCTCCGTCTACGTCCCATCATCATGACCTCGATCGCCTTCATCGCTGGCTCGGTTCCGCTGCTTCTCGGACACGGGGCCGGGAGCGAGGTAAGAAAGGCCACTGGCATCACGGTGTTTTCCGGAATGCTCGGCGTTACCTTGTTCGGATTGTTTCTGACTCCGGTGTTTTATGTCGTCTTACGCAAATGGAGTGGAGTGGCCCTCCATGAGGAAGAGGAGGAGACGGTCGATGCGCTTGTCTAACATTTTCTTCGCCGCGATCATCACGGTAGGGACGGTCGGTTGCTCAGTCGGCCCCCACTATCAGCGCCCGAGTGTTGCGCTTCCTACGCAGTTCACAGCGCCATCTACGCAGATTTCGCCGGATGCTACAGGCCAGGCCACGACTTCCGATGTGGAGTTTTGGCACAGCTTTCACGATCCAGAGATGACCACGCTCGTGGAGCGGGCCTTGGCTGCCAACAACGATCTACGAGCTGCTCTTGCTCACTACGATGCTGCGAATGCCTTGTGGCGTTTGAGCAAGTTCGATCGCTATCCCACGGTAACCGCGAGCGAAGACGTCGGCCGTCAGAGGCTCGCTGCGAACCAGGCATTCGGCTATCCGAGAAACTATCGGTATTCAAACTCCTCTATCAACGCCAGCTGGGAGCTCGACTTCTTCGGGCGCATTCGACATAACGTAGAATTGCAGCACCAACAATTACTCGCAACCTCCAATGACCTCGCTGCGATGCAGGTTGCGATTGTAGGGGAAGTCACTGCAACCTACATCGATCTTCGAGGACAGCAGGAACGGCTTCGCGTGGCTCAGCAGAACGCCGACAATGAACAACGCACGGTCACGCTGGTTGAAGCGACGTACACCGCGGGCCGAGGGACGCAGTTTGATACAGCTCGAGCGCGCTCACTCTACGAAAGCACAACCGCTCGCATTCCTGCCCTGCTGGCGGCAATCGCTCTCGACGAACATCGTTTAGCAGTCCTGTGCGGTCAATCACCAGATACATTGGTCAGTGAGCTTGACGCGCAGAAGCCATTGCCGGATCTTCCGGAGCGGATCGACCCTGGCACGCCCGCGGATCTTGTTCGCCGGCGCCCCGATGTAAGTGCCTCCGAAGAGCGCCTTCATGCGGCAACCGAACAGATCGGCATCAATACCGCCGACCTGTTTCCACGAGTGAACTTCGCTGGCCTTCTTGGCATGGCTCAATTCCATTCCGATACGATCTTTGATGGTGTCAGCCCGACAAATCTGGCGGCGCTCAACATCGACTGGTCGTTCCTGGATCGAGGCAGAGTGCGTGCAAGGATCGCCGCCAGCCGGGCGGACGGAGATGCCCAACTCGCTCAATACCAGCAGACGGTCTTATTGGCCCTTGAAGATGTCGATAACGCACTCGTACGATATGCCCGCTCCCGGGAGCAGAGCGACCAGCTTCGTCAAGCTGCATTCGATAGTAAACGCGCCGCAGACCTCGCAAATGTTCGATTCAAAGAAGGAGCCACCGGGCTGCTCGATCTCCTGGACGCCCAACGCGTCCAGCTCCAATCAGAAGATGCCTACGCAACCAGCCATCTCGACAGCGCAAGCGCGGCAATCAGTCTCTATAAGGCGCTGGCAGGTGGTTGGCCACAACGGGCTCCGCAGCGAGTTACGATCAAAAACGCTTCTGCCACGGCAGCGGTCGGCCCGTGATTTCTTGATACGGGTCACTTGCTTTATCTTCATACCTTCGCTGAATTCAAAATCCGTCCGCTCTTGAGGCTGGGGGAGCGCCCTCCCGACAGCAAAGACAATTCCAAAATATGTGACATGAGGTCGAGACACCTGATTTGAGGAGATCTACCATTCCATGAGATAGGAGAGCCATGCTCATGTGTAAGCCTTCGAAGATCTCAGCTCGCAATACTTCTTTATGGATCCTCCTCGCTCTCACTTATCCGCTATCCGCTCAAACGATGGATAAGTTGGTTCCACATAATGTGAAGCTGGAATCTGTCGACTATCTCGGCAAACAAGCCATTAAGATCACGGAACAAGGTCAGATCGCCAACGGAGAGGCCTATGCCATTGTGAAAGATACTGTCTTTCACAACGGTGCCATCGCGGTGGAACTGGCGGGGCGTCCCGCTGCCGGAGCTGAAGGTGGCGCGCGCGGCTTTATTGGAATCGCATTCCGACTTCAGAATAATCGGTTTGAGTACATCTACCTGCGTCCAACCAACGGTCGCGCCGACGATCAGGTGCGGCGCAATCATTCCACACAGTACAGCTCGCACCCGGACTTTAGTTTTGCGGTTTCGCGTCAACAGGCGCCAGAAAAGTATGAAAGCTATGTAGACCTCGAACCTGGTGTATGGACGCGCTACCGTATCACCGTCGACGGGACAACAGCTCGCCTGTACGTCAACGACGCGAGCCAGCCCTGCCTCATCGTGAACGATCTCAAACTAGGAGATTCCTCAGGCGGCGTCGCTCTATGGATCGGGCCAGGAACCGAAGGTTATTTCAGTGGTCTTGAGATCAAAGCTACAAAGTAGTCAGACGAGAGGGAGAGAATATCCTCCCCCGGTCATTTTTGCGCAAAGTCTTCTAACGATAGGACATAGGCTTGGACCTCCCTACCGCTAGTTACAGGCTAATGCGGTCCATACGCCTGCTTGCTGTCCGTTGGGCCCTTCGATTTCAAGATCGACAAAGCTTCCTGCCGGAACAGGCACGCTTACCGTAGAAGTGCAGCTGGATCCTGTTGAGACCGAACACGAGAGCTCCGTATCCGTCATCGACGACGGTGTTCCCATTCGCATCTTTACCGTAATGGTATTCACCTGCTGCGAATAAGCGGTCAGCGATGTCGCGGCGCATCCTGATGGAATCCACGTCAGAATCGAGGCCGTTTCCGTCGCACTTGCGGTCGTGTTGCTGACGGAATAAAAGTGCGTGCTGAATGAAACAGAGTGGTACATCGACAGGGCTGAGTTGCTGCTACCCACTGGACCGCTACCGCTCGTTCCCGGAGCGCCTTGTGGAATCGTGAAGTTCAACACAGCTGCGGCGGAGGTTCCAGAGTTCACCACCGCGGCGGGTGTTCCGGGTGCTCCCGTCGTTACAGTGCCGATGCTGACAATCGCGGGCTCGCCCGCCGGACCCGTCGGACCAGCCGCTCCGCTTTGAGCCAGAGTCGTCCAGGCTGCCGGAGTAGCCTCAGGGTTCGCTCCTTTGCTTGTTGCCACTGCCAAATAGGTGCTTCCTTGATAAGACACGGCATCGTTCTGTACATAGCTGTCGGTGCTCGACCACGGTCCCTTGAAGCTGATCCCTGCTACTCCTTGCGGACCTGGGGAACCTGCAACGCCGGCAACTCCCTGAGGACCTTGCGGACCGATGGGTCCAACTGCTCCCGTTGCGCCGGTGGTTCCTTGCGGTCCCGTTGAGCCCTGAGAACCCTGCGGTCCGATTGCGCCCACAGCTCCTGGCGGTCCTGACGGTCCCATCGGACCTTGTGGCCCCTGTGGTCCGGCTGCTCCTTGAGGGCCTTGTGATCCTGCTGCAAACCTTCCCCACGCATCCGGAGACTGATCGGGAGTCTGTCCAAGGTTGCCATTCATCAGAGAGACATATCCCGCGCCGTTGAAGCTCACTCCATCTCCTGCGGCATAGCTGACGGAAGCAGAGTACGATCCTCGAAAGGTCATTCCCACAGGTCCCACTGGACCTTGCGATCCGGTATTTCCCTGTGGTCCCTGCGGACCGGTTGCGCCCACAGCTCCTGGCGATCCTGACGGTCCCATCGGGCCTTGTGGCCCCTGTTGTCCGGCTATTCCTTGAGAACCTTGCGATCCAGCGGGACCGATTGCTCCTGTTGCGCCAGTAGGTCCAGTTGGGCCCTGAGGGCCTTGCGGGCCGGTCGCCCCCGCAGCTCCTGGAGGTCCTGACGGCCCCGTCACACCTTGTGGTCCCTGAGGTCCGGCGACTCCTTGCTGGCCTTGAGATCCTGTCGCAAACCTTCCCCATGCATCCGGAGACTGATCGGGAGTTTGTCCAACGTTGTCATTCCCCAGAGAGACATAGCCTGCACCGTTGAAGCTCACTCCATCTCCTGTTGCATAGCGGATGGAAGGTGAGTAGGGTCCTCGAAAGTTCATCCCTACCGGTCCGGCCGGACCCACGGGTCCAGCAGTCCCCGTGGGTCCTGCGGGACCTTGAGGCCCCATTGAACCCGGAGGGCCCGGAACTCCTTGAGCTCCGATCAATCCTTGTGGTCCTGCAGGACCCGTTGGACCTTGTTCTCCTACCTGCCCCTGTGTTCCTGCTGCACCGTGATCAGCAAGAACTCCCCACCACGGAGCGCCTGCATCGGGTGAGTTGCCGTAGTTTCCGTCCGTGAGCGAAACAAAGCTGGCGCCATTCAAGAAAACGACATCGCCCTGCGCGTAGAAGAAGGTTGGCGTATAGGTCCCGCGATACACCAGCCCAGGCTTTCCTGCTTGTCCTTCCGGCCCTGCTGGACCAAGGGGTCCAGAATCTCCCCTGATTCCCGGCGGCCCGATCGGTCCTGTTAGCCCTTGCGGCCCTGTAGCGCCTGCAACTCCCTGCGGCCCCGGTGCTCCTGCCGGACCCGAGTCTCCCTTTGGGCCCTGAATTCCTGCAGGACCCACCGGCCCAATCGGGCCGGCAATTCCCTGTTGGCCGGGCGTTCCCGTTTCGCCTTTCGGCCCGGCAGGTCCCTGCGAGACCAGCGTCACATCGAGCACTGGAGCGTGTCCGGTCAGGTCGTTTTCCTTGCTGTCGAACTGCACTACAGCGCCGCTCGAGGTCAGTGCGATCCCGTTGTTGCTTGAGGGAGTCGTTACCCAACCCTGCACCAGTGAAGTGACGTCAACCGAGAGATAGGTTCCCTCTCCACCGACAGACAATGTCCCTGCGGCTGCAGCCATCCCGGGTAAGTTTGTGTACGTAACGCTGTACTCGCCCCACGGGGTGTTGACCGCCTGAATGCTCACCGTTCCGAGTGTATCGGCTCGATTGCAGTACAGGCGAAGTACAGCTCGTGAGACCTGCGACGCCGTCGTCCCATTCGGCAAGCTTCCCAAATCGAACTGCAGGAGTGCCGTGTATCCTCCGCCTACATTCAGATTCGAAAGAGTGCCGCTGTTTGCATCCGGTCGAGCGGCATTTACATGAGCATCCGCCACCAGCGTTGCCTCAGCTGCCGACGCCGGTACTGCCGCGACCAAAACGAACCCGGCCAGCCCCGCCCATTTAGAAACATGATTGCGCCGTCCTCTGAGATGATCCGGAGTCAAAGTCTTCACCCGCGTAAACAACCGCCGGAAGACATGACTCATTGCTGAGGCGACAATCGAAACTCTGCCGTGCAAGTTGACACCATGCTGTAGCTGGCCATGCGTATTCTTTATTCAGAAACAGAAATTGGGAGCATCTCTGTTGTAGGCAATCTGCACCACGAATACAACAATCTGGCGTACAACTTCCGTAGTACCACTGTGATCCCAGAATTGCCGGAGCCCGCTCGTAAACCTTTCTCCTCAAGTCAATCTGCATCTCATAGACTTGAGAAACGCCACTGTAAGAAAAGGATATGAATCGCCGATGAGTACACCTGAGACCGCTAAGCCCGGCCATCTTCCATCTCTCGACTCCCTAGTCGACATTCCCCGTCTCATCACCGCCTACTATGCACTGCATCCCAATCCGGCCATCCTGTCTCAGCGGGTCGCCTTCGGAACTTCGGGCCACCGCGGTACTGCATTCGCCGCCTCCTTCAACGACGACCACATCGCTGCCACCACGCAGGCGATCGTCGAATACCGCGCGAACGAGCACACACTGGGACCACTGTTTCTCGCGCGCGATACGCATGCCCTCTCCGAGCCGGCCTTCACGACTGCGCTCGAGGTGCTGGCGGCCAATGGCGTCGAGGTGATGATTGACGAGCATCTAGGCTACACGCCAACTCCCGTGCTCTCCCATGCGATCCTCACGCACAACGCGAATCTAAAGCTCCATCGCGCCGACGGCATCGTCATCACCCCTTCGCACAATCCCCCTGAAGATGGTGGATTCAAGTACAACCCTCCCAGCGGCGGTCCTGCTGATACCTCAGCGACCAAATGGATCGAAAACCGCGCGAACCAGATCATCGCCGACGGCCTGAAGGACGTGAAACGGATCACGTATGCGCGTGCGCTGGAAGCCGATAAGACCTATCGCCACGACTACATCACTGCTTACGTCGACGATCTGGCCAGCGTGATCGACTTCGACGTTCTGCGTGTGAGCGCGCTCAAGCTGGCGGTCGATCCTCTTGGCGGAGCCGGAGTTCACTACTGGCCGCGCATTATCGAGAAGTATCATCTGCCGATCGAGATTCTGAACACGCACGTCGATCCTACCTTCCGCTTTATGACGCTGGACTGGGATGGGCGCATCCGCAT
>Ga0268266_10000992_pt1 | contig 35787 bp, 27 predicted proteins | sample KBSS13metaG_FD_190356 | JGI IMG/M metagenome (GOLD analysis project Ga0268266, IMG submission 190356) | Switchgrass rhizosphere microbial communities from Kellogg Biological Station, Michigan, USA - KBS S1-3 metaG (SPAdes) (version 2) | ecosystem: Host-associated > Plants > Roots > Rhizosphere...
TGGAGTCGGGGTGGGGGTGGGCGTGGGCGTCGGCGTGGGAGTTGGGGTCGGCGTCGGCGTGGGAGTCGGCGTCGGCGTCGGCGTGGGAGTTGGCGTCGGCGTCGGCACCACGACCGGGGCCGGGGTGATCGTACCCCTGGTCCTGAAGGTCGACACGCAGCACGATCCGGCCAGCGCATATTGGCCGGCATTCGGGCCGCCCAATGTGTAGCCGCTATAGGTGATGCCCTTGTTCGTGCCTTCGGCGCCGTCGTCGAAGACAGCAGTGGCGCCGGGGCCGGCAACGAGGGTGACGCCGACCGGCAGGCCGGAAACCGGATTGGTCCTGAAGCCGGTCAACACGGTGTTTGTCGTGCCGTCGAACACCTTGCTGCTGTCCGGGAAGAGCAGCATGCGCTGGGTCAGCGATGCGCCCTCGGTGAGGACGAACCGCGTCGAATAGTCGGTCGGCTGCGCATAGGAGACCGGGTTGTAGTTGATGACGACGTCGGTCGCGGTGACCGTGATCGGCGGGGCGGCTGCCGTGAATTCAAGCACGCCGCCCTCGATGCCCGGCCCTGTCCCGTCGGCACCGACGATGAGCAGCAGGCCCGGCGCCAGGCCGAGGCTCTGGGCGGGAATGGTCGAGCCGCGCGTCAGGGTGATTGCGGCCTCGATATGGACATTGTGGCCGGCGCAGAGCGCGATGTTGCCGTCGGTCGTGGTCAGCACGTGATAGACGTTCACGTTCCGGCCGGCGTTGAGGAGGATGGAGCCGTTGGTGGTCGTAACCGCCGCGTTGACGTTCACATCGCGGCCGCAGCAGGCGACGACGTTGCCGTTGGTCGCGGTAATCGCGGCGTTGATGTTGACGTCGCGGAAGGCGTTCATCGTCAGGGTCGTCGCGTTGGACGAGGCGACCCAGGCGATCGGTTCGTTGATGTTGATGTCGCCGTTGCCCGGAGTCGAGGTGCCGAGCGTGGTGATCGGCGGCGCGCCCGGGACGGTCGCGTCGGGGCCGGGCAAGGTGTTGATGATGACGCTGTTGGTCACCAGCAGGGCCGAAAGCGTCGCCCCCGAGATGTTGCTGTTCGCGCCTCCGACGTTGAAGTCCTCGGGATCGATCAGCCACGAGCCGGTCGTGCCGTAATAGGCGGCCGTGGTGACCTTGGCGCCGTCGGCGATGTTGACGCGGGCGGCGGAGGTTTCGATGAAGCCGCCATCGCCACCGCGCGGCGCGCTGGCGTCGAGCCTGCCCGACAGGTTTACAATGCCGCTATGCATGTCGCCGAGCAGCAGGATGCTGCCTTCGCGGTTGGAGATCGTCCGCGCCTCGATGATGCCTGTATTGTTGACCACGGTGTGCAGCAGCTGGCCGGCGGCCTGCGCGGTCAACAGCACATGGCCGCCGTCGGCGCGGATCATGCCGCCATTGCTGACCAACGCCTGGACCGCGCCGGTATCGACGGCGACGTTGAGCAGGCCGTCGCCGGCGACGTCGAGGGTGATGCGCTCGCCGGCGGCAAGCGCGACCGTGCCGAGCTGTGCCGAGATTACCCCCTGATTGCCAACGCTTGCGCCAAGCAGGGCGACATAGCCGCCGCGGGCGGCGGTGATCGTGCCCTCGTTGAGGACCGCTGCGCGGCTCGTCCCGGCGAAGACATGATTGCCAGCCGCAATGTCGGAGTCGGACATGTCGAGCGTCGAGGCGACAAGCCCGCCGACATTGACCTGCGCGCCGCGGCCGAACAGCACGCCGTTCGGGTTGATCAGGAACACCTGGCCGTTGGCGGTAAGGCGGCCGAGGATCACCGAAGGATCGGCGCCGAGCACCCGGTTCAGTGAGACCGAGCGGCTGTTCGGCTGGACGAACTGGACGCTGTTGCTGCGACCGATGTTGAAGCTATCCCAGTTGATCGCGACATTCTGGCTCGACTGACGGATGGTGAGGTCGCCGCCGCGCTGGGCGATCGTCGCCGCGCCGGTGGAGACGTTGCCGCCGGTCGGCAGGTTCTGCGCCTGTGCGGCGGTGGCGAGCCCGGACAGGGCGATCGCGGTCGAGGCGAGCAGGAAGAGGCGGGTGCGAATGCCGTTTGACTGGGTGCGGGCGATCATGAGCGTGGTCCCTTTTTGAATATGTTCGGTCGGATTGCAGGGCGCACCGCTCAGAAGAGCTTGACGATCTGGAACCAGAACCGGCCGGCATGGTCGGGCTGGGAGGTGGAGATCTGGTCGCCGAAGCGGCGGGCATAGGAGGCCCGCAGGATGAGATTGTCGGGCCCGAACCAGTTCAGTCCGGCGCCGTAACCGCTGCGGTGGGAGCGATTGGGTCCCGTGAACCAGGGATTGTGGGCATAATCGACCTGGCCGTAATCGACGAAGGCGATCAGCTGGAGCTGGCCCGGCAGCGATCCGGTCCAGCGATTGAGCATCAGCCGGCCCTCTGCGGTGAGCAGGAATCCCTGGTCGCCATAAGCCTCGCCCTCGGGATAGGCGCGCACGCCATAGGCGCCGCCCAATTCCATCTTCTCCGAGCTGTCGAGATTGTCGAAGGCGAGCTGGCCGCGCAGCGACGCATAGAGGGAGAGCGGCCCGCTGATCGTCTGCAGCCGGGCGGCGGCGAAGCGCACCAGATTGTAGTGGCCGTTGGTGCGCGCGGTGAGGTCGTCGATGGCGCGGTCGAGCGGGGTGCGGATGTCGAGATTGCCGAACGTCCAGCCGAGCGAGACATTGGTCCAGCCGCCGCCGCCGAGAAGGTCGTGCGAATCGCCGGCTATGCCCAATGTCGCCGCCTGACTCCTCTTGTCGGTCTCGATGTCGATCAGCCGGATCCGGTCGGTGAACCAGCGCGCCTCGACGCTGGCGAGCGCGTAGAGATTGGTGTCGCGCGATCGGATCAGGGGATAGGAAGCGTAAAGGCTCGCAATGTCGGCGGTGCCGTCCGCGTCGAGGCCGCTGAACTCGCGGCCGAGATCGTAGCGCAGATGCGAGTAGGCGACGCCGAGGGTCAGCGCCCCGATCGGCGCCTGATAGGACAGGCGGCCGTAGGCGAGGCCCGAGGGCGAGGCGAGTACGCGCGCGCTCAGCCTGTCGCCAATGCCGGTGGGATCGTTGAAGTCGATCGATCCGCCGGCCCGGTAGGGCCCGGTGTAGCGATTGCCGCCATTGTTCGCCTCGACGCTGCCGGTAATGCGGCGCCCGGGCTCGAGCTCGATGGTGAGGTCGGACGTGCCGACCGCGCTGCCCGGTGACAGGGTCGATCGCGCGATGAGGCCGGGAATGTCTGAAAGCAGGAGCAGGCGGCGCTCGAGCGGAGCGCTGGCAACGATGTCGCCGCTGTCCAGCCCGGAAAGCGTGCGTCTGGCGACGCTGTCGCGCAGATGCGAACTGTTGTTGACAGTGACTTCTCCATAGCGCCCTTCGAGGATGGCAATGGTCACCGCGCCTGCGCTGATGTCCTGCGGCGGCAGATAGGCCTGCGTCAGGAAATAGCCCTGCCCGTTGTAGAAGGCGGTGATGCGGGCGGCGAGCGCGCGCAGCTCGGCGAGGCTCAGATTACTTCCGGGCGTGAAGCCGCTGGCCCCAATCAGCTCCGCTTCGGAATACAGGGTCTGCCCGGTCACGTGCAGCACGTTGACCTGCACCGACGCGCCCGCCGGGCCGGTCTCGGCCTCGACCGCGCGCGGCTCAACCTGGAAGATGGGCGCGGTCGGCACCTGTTCGGGGGCCGCCGGGATTTGCCGGATCTGGGTGCCGGCATTGGGAATCTGTTGCGCGAAGGCGCCGTGGCTCGAAGCCAGCAGGGCTGCCGTGAAGAGCAGGCGTTTGGACATGTGTACCTCAGTCTCGCCGCGAGGAGAGGCACGCCTTCACCGCAGCGAGCGAAGGAAGCCGATCGTGGGAGCCGGAACCAATCGCCCGATCCGTGCGACTGATTTTCGCTTTGTCGGGAGGTAGTCTGTGCGGGCTATAAGGGCACCCGCACAAATGATCTCTTCAACTGGCAATGCAATCTTTGTGGCCAGATGGAGTTAATGAATGATAAATGCGATCCAGTATTGGCCACAAATCGTAGAATTACGGTAAGACTGCAAAAAGTGAATTGCAGGAGCATATTCGCGGCATAATACCCCTTTATAAGTGACTATTTGCGGGGTGCATTGTACAGACCCGAAACGGTTTCCACGTTAACCAGATTGACTTGATGACCTGGCGGATCGTTTCCCGAGTCGGAGCCGAAGTAACAGCCAAGTCAGTCCCAAGCTGGACCCCGGGAGGCTAGTCGAGAAACTCGCGCGCGATCGTGACGAAGCGCTTCCACCCCGCTTCCTGCTCGACGAGCAGGTGATTGGCGCTCTCGATCGCCGCGAAGCGCGCGCCGGGGATGCGCGCCGCGATGCCGCGTCCGGCCTCGAATGGAATGACGGCGTCCCTGGTCGAATGGGCAACCAGGGTCGGCACCGCCACCTTGCCAAGTAGCGGGCGCACGTCGAGCAGCGAAAGCACGCGCTGCAGCTCTTCCGCATTCTCCGGCGAAGTCGTCATGCGCTGCAGCTCGTTGAACCAGTCCGATTGCTCGACGGTCGAATCGGGCAGATAGAGCGAGGTGAAGAGCTGTCGGAACGCGGGATTGTCCAGGCCCCAGCCCTCGCGCGTCAGGACCAGCATCGCCTGGCGCCGCGCGACCTCCTCGGGATTCGCCCGGACCGCCCAGCCGGCGGCATAGCCGCCATAGATGAGCAGCCGGCGGACCCGCTCGGGATGCCGCACCGCATAAGCGATAGCGACGCTCGCGCCCTGCGAGATGCCGATCATGTCGAACCGGTCCAGCTGCGCCGCGTCGACCACGCTCTCCAGGTCGTCGACGAACGCCTCGAAGCTGAACGGTGCGCTCCAGTCCGACAGCCCATTGCCGCGCTCGTCATAGCGCAGCAGCGTGCGCCCGTCGGAAAAGGCCGCGATCCAGTGCCGCCACACCGGCGAGTCGAAATCGAACTCGAGATGGTTGAGCCAGTTCGCCGCCTTCACCAGAGGCGGCCCGTCGCCGACCAGCGAATAGGCAAGCCCCGTCCCGTCGCTGGCGGTGCAGAAGTGGATATGCTGGACGCGCGGCTCCGGCCCCGCTTCCGCAGGGGCCGGCGTCGTGCGCAGCGCGGCCGGTATAGGCGCGCCGCCGTCGTTCAGGCGGCGAATGCCGATCGCCTTTTGCTGCTCGGCCTCCTGGCCCCGCCCCGCGGCATCGAGGAGCCGGACCAGGGCGGCGTTGGCGTTCGGACTCGCTGGCTCGAGCTCGGCCCAGGCGCGGGCATAAGAAAGCGCGCAATCCGGCGCGATGTCGCGGCCGGCAAGCTCGGCGCAGATCGCCGCCTGCCATTTCCGCCCATCCTCGCGCAGCGCCACGCACCAGGCGGAGAAGGCATCGCAGCGGGACAGCTCCAGCCCCTCCAGGAATTCGCCGCGCACGCCCGCGAGGGATTCGAGATCCTCGATCGTGAGTTTGTCCAATCCGCCCCGATCGGCGTTGCCCAGCCTGTGCCAGTCGATCTGCAGATCAGCCGCATCGAGCCTGGCGGTTTCACGATCGGCAATGATCGCGTCGCCAAACAGGCCGCGCAGCTTGCTCAGGCTCCAGCGCAGCGCGCCCCTCGGATCGTCCGGCGTTTCCCAGAACAGATGGCAGAGGCGCTCGCGCCGCTCGGGCTTGCCGCTGACCGCGAGATAGGCAAGCAATGCGCGCGTCTTGCGCGACGCGGGCAAGGCCATCGGCTTGCCGTCGCGCAGCAAGGCCATCGGTCCCAGCAGGCGAAGCTCCACGCCGGCGCCCTCCCGTTCGCAGAAGCGTGGAAAGTAACACGCCCCCGGTGAGCGGGCAATTCACACGCTTTTGCCAACGCTGCTTTCCACATCGGCCCGCCATCTGGGGCCCATCGGACGACCCGTCGTCGATCCACTGAAAGGAAGAAGCAATGTTCGGTAATTTCCCTGGCCTGTCCCAAGTCGTGGCCTCGTGCGTCGCGATCATGGTCGCCGCGGTGATGATCGCCTCGGCAAGCAACGTGCCGCCGCTGGCCTGAGCCCCTTCCCCACACCGGAATAAAGGAACCATCATGTTTCACGATTTCACCTATCCCGCGATCCTCGCCGCCTCGACCCGGGCGGCGTGGAAGCTCGAGGATGTCATCGCCCCCGATGCGGCGCTCGATTTCACCCGCCCGTTCATGCCGGAGGCGCTCGCGCGCACCGCGCGGCTCGAGGGGCTGAGCGCGCGAGAGCGGCTCATCTTCAACCAGATCCGCGGCCACGATTATCTGTGCATCTTCGGTCTCGTCGAGGAATTCGTCCTGCCGTTCGTGCTCGATCATGCCCGCCCGCGGCTGAACGGCGACGACCATCGGGTCCGCGCCTTCCTCCAGTTCGCATCCGAGGAAGCCAAGCACATCCATTTGTTCAAGCGCTTCCACGAGGTCTTCAAGACCGGCTTCGGCCATGAATGCGCGGTGATCGGCCCGCCCGAGGCGATCGCGGCCAAGGTGCTGAGCCACGACCCACTCAGCGTCGCCTTGCTGATCCTGCAGATCGAATGGATGACGCAGAGCCATTATGTCGACAGCGTCCGCGACGACGTCAGCATCGAGCCCTTGTTCGCCAGCCTGCTCAGGCATCACTGGATGGAGGAGGCGCAGCACGCCAAGCTCGACACGTTGATGGTCGAGGCGCTCGCCGACGGCCGTAGCGAGAGCGAGATCAAGGCCGCGATCGACGAATATTTCGAGATCGCCATGTTCCTCGACGCTGGCCTGAAGACGCAGTCTTCGCTCAACCTGGCAGCGTTCGAGAGCGCGGCTGGGCGGACATTGCCGCGCCACGACCACGAGGCGATCCTGGCGCAGCAGCACCAGGCGCTGCGCTGGACCTATATCGGCTCAGGCCTGCGCCACCCCAAGTTCCGCGCCACGCTCGGTGCGATCTCGCCGGCCCAGCTCGCCCGCGTCGACGCGGCCGCGCCCGCCTTTGCCTGACCGCCAAGACCCTGAACCATCAAGACAAGGAGTGAAGACGTGCAAGACACCATGACCCGCAACATCGTCAACGACCTCGACCTGGACGCCCTGGGCGAAGTGGTCGCCGGCATCAACGCCGATCCGACCCGGGCAGCGGCCCGCTTCGGCGTCACCACCCGCTGGACCGGCCAGACCCGCAGCGAGAGCGTCGTCCACGACATCAGCCTGGGCGGCGAGAAGATCGACCGGTCGTTCCGGATCCTGGTCGACGAGCCCGAAGAGCTGCTCGGCACGAACAGTGCGCCGAACCCGCAGGAGCTGCTCCTCTCAGCGCTCAATGCGTGCATGACCGTCGGCTACGTCGCCGGCGCGGCCATCCGCGGCATCAATCTCCACCGGCTGGAGATCGAGACGACCGGCGAGCTCGATCTGCGCGGATTCCTCGACCTCGGCGACGCCATCGCGCCGGGCTATCCGGTGATCGACTATGTCGTGCGGATCAGCGGCGACGGCACGCCCGAGCAATTCGAGGAGATCCACCGCGCCGTGATGGCGACCTCGCCCAATTACGACAATGTCGCCCGCGCGATCCGCATGAACGGCAGGCTCGAGCTGGTCTGACCCGGGCACCTCCCCGAGCCCCACTCCTGCCCGGCCACCCCCCCGGCCGGGCAGGTTTTTTCCGTTTGGTGAAACCCCGGCGGGATCCGCTCCCTCCGAATACAATGGGACAAACCCGCAGGCCCATCTTCACCCAAAGCTAAGCCATTGAGCCCATTGCGCCGCAATGGGCATGGTGCACCAAAGCAACCTCATCCTCGTCGCCCTGTCGGTTGCGATCGCGGTTTTCGCATCCTTCGTGGCTCTCAGCATGACGGCGCGCATCGCCGACGCGCCGGCCCATGCCCGCCGCTTGTGGCTCGCCGCGGCGGCGCTGACGCTTGGCGGCGGGATCTGGTCGATGCACTTCGTCGGCATCCTGGCCGCCGCAAGCCCGGCTTCGGCCTTCGACATCGATCTTACCATATTCTCGCTGCTCATTGCGATCGTCGCCAGCGGCCTGGGCCTCGCCATGGTCTCGCGCTTCGGCGCCGGCGCGCGCCCGCTCGCGGCGGCAGGGCTGCTGGTCGGGGCGGGGGTCGCTTCGATGCACTATGTCGGCATGGCGGCCATGATCATGCCGGGGATGGCCTTCGCATATGATCCGCTGCTGGTCGGAGCCTCCATCCTGATCGCCATCGTTGCGTCGACCGCGGCCTTGTGGCTGGCCTTCCGGCCGTGGGACCTGCTTCATCAGCTTGCAGCCGCTTTCGTGATGGGCATCGCGATCTCGGGCATGCACTATACGGGCATGGCGGCAATGCACGGCACGCTCGCCTTGCACGCGGCGCCCATGCCGGGCCCTGCGTTCGCTTCCGAAGCGATCGCGGGTGTCGTCGCCGGCCTGGTCACCCTGCTGCTGTCGCTCGGGCTGATCGTGGCGCATTTCGATCGGCGCTTCTCGATGGCCGCAACCCTTCAGGCGGAGCAGCTGCAGGTCAGCGAGCGCCGCTACCGGACCTTGATCGAGAACGCGTCCGATATCATCGGCATCGTCGATCGCGCCGGCACCATCCTGTATGAGAGCTCCAGCGCGCTCAATATCCTCGGCTATCCCACGCACGAGGTCGTCGGCCGGCATTTCACCGAATTCCTTCGTCCCGACCGGCGCGCGGCGGCCGTGGAATTTCTCGCCTCGGTGATCGGGGGTAGCGCGCCTCCCCCGCTCGAAATCGCCCTGCTGCATCGTGACGGATCGGAGCGCGACTTCGAGCTCATCGCCAGAAATTTCCTGGACGAGCCGACCATAAGGGGCATCGTCTGGAATCTGCGCGACGTCAGCGAACGCAAGCATTTGTTGGGGCGCCTCCTCGAGCTTTCGGAAACGGACCCGCTCACCGGCGCCGCGAACCGGCGCGGCTTCTTCAGGATGGCCGCAGAGGTGCTGGAACGCGCCGCGGGGTCGCGCGGTGAGCTGCAACTCATTCTCTTCGACATCGACCGATTCAAGGGGGTGAACGATTTCTACGGACACGCCGCCGGTGATCTGGTGCTCGTCATGGTCGCGGAGCGATGCCGCCAGCAGATTCGGCCGACGGACCTCTTCTGCCGCTGGGGCGGCGAGGAATTCGCGCTCCTCCTGCCGGATGCGGACGCTGCATGTGCCGACAACGTCGTCGAACGCATTCGGCGCGAGATGGCATTCGCGCCGGTGTCGACGATCAAGGGCAAGCTCACAGTGACCGCGAGCTTCGGCATGACGACGGTCCTGGCCGGCGAGCGCAGCCTGGACGCGGCGATCAGGCGCGCCGACGAGGCGATGTACGCAGCCAAGCGCGGCGGCCGAAACTGCATCAAGCGGAGCGGATGAAGGGCGATCACTGAAAGTCCGCGGGGCTGGAGCCAGACACGGTCACTCATGCTCGTTTCTCATCGCCTTCCCGGGGGCATGACGTGCCTCCTCAATCAAGTCGGGCTCGGCGATTCAACCCTGATCGCGCGCAAGTCTAAACCTGCTGCCTCGCGGCCACGATCTGCGCCAACGGATTGGGCACCGGATAGCTGGTCCTGAGCAATGTGTTCACGTCGCGGTGCGCAAACGGCTCCGTCCGGCCACGAACGGTCAGCATCGTGTCCTGCACATAGCTCCACGACCCATCTTCGTTGAAAATGACCTCGATCCGATAGGAGTCGGTGCGGAAGGCATATTCGAGGAACGCGGTGGAGCAGATGCCATATTCGGTCTGGCCGCGCTCGGCAGTCAGCACGAGCCGGTCTGCGTCGGGCGCCGCCTGGCCCGAGGCGATCGCCGTCTGGCCGCGCGGAATGGTGAGAGACTGCAGCACCAGCCCGGTCGCCGGCTCCCACAGCCAATAGCCGACCTGATCGTGGAAGGTGATATCCTCCTCCGCGGTGTTGATGTGGATATGGTAGCGCAGCCCGTAGAAGAGCTGCGGGCCATTGGCCTGCGGGTCGATCGGCTCGAACAGGATGCGCTCGATGAACTCGCGCCGCTCCGGCCCGTCGGCCTTCGGGTTGAGATCAACGCCTTGCCGCCCCTCCCAACCGCCGGCAAGCCGCCGCAGCGGGCCGAGATTGGCCAGAGTGTCGGGATCGACATCGGCCGGTTCGGTGAAAATGTCCTCGGGAAAGACGGGCATCGATGAACCTTTTCCTTCGGGGATGATGCGATACGCGCAAGCCGGGAACCATAGCTCGTCTCGCGCAGGAATCGAGCCGGCATCCTCCATTGGTCCGGATGCGAAGTCGATGGCAGCCGATCGGCGACCGTCGGCGCGTTCCAGCTATAGGCGAGGACTTGTCGCGCGGACTCGGCATCATGGCCAAGACCTCCAGCATCCATTCGACGCTCCGGCGAATGAATTCGTCATCTTCACGACCAGAATGGGGGCCGTCAGGATTGCAGTCGCGGCGAAACCGGCATGGCGGCACGAAACCTCAGCCCCGCTAGGCGCTCAGACGCCCGATCAAGCAAGGCTTCCGTCAAGAAAGGCCGAGCGGATGTCCGGAGCCGTCGTCAACGCTGCGATCGAGGGCATCGACCGCGGGCAGTCAGAGAGAGATGCCGGCTCTATTTGCTCGCATTGACATTGTTGTCCGCCGGCCGGCCGGTGGCGGCGCGTTCGACGGCGTCGACGCGATTCTCGACCATGTTCGCCTGGGCGTCGATCTCGTTGGCAGCGGCGCGGGTCGACGCCACCGTCGCATTCTCGATCGCGTTGGCGGTGTTCTCGATCGCGCTCTGGGTCTGCTGGAACTGGTTTTCGACCGTCTGCTGGGTCTTGGCCTGGCAGCCGGCAAGCGCAGCGGTCGCGCCAAGCAAAATAAGACGAATCTTCATCGCGCGTGTCTCCCTTTTCGCACGGGATCAATCGCGCGAGGCTTAACATGTTCCGGGAGAAGTACACTCATTGCCACCTCGGACACATTGTCCTCATCTCGGACCCATCGAGCTGGCAGAAAGGTGGGGAGCTTCTGTTGCCCGGTGCTCCCCGTACCGCTGGAATCCGCTTCTGTTGCCCGGTGCGGCCCGAACCGCGCTTTTGTCCTAAATAACTTAGTCCGTGAGGACCTCGTTACGCGGCAATCGCGAGCGCCTCGTTGTCGTTGGCACTTGTGGTTTTGAACGGTTTCACGGCGCATTCAGGCCGGGCAAAAACAGTGCTTTTCAACACACGTCGATCCTAGTTCAGCCCCGTCAGAACCCCGCCCTTGCCTTGGCTCAGGCGGGTTTTTGGTGGAGCTGCCGGGTACCGCCCCCGGGTCCGCTGCGTCTATGACACACTGCACTTTATCACCATAGCCGGACGAATCCGGCACTTCGTATATAGGCGCTGGGCGATTAATGTGAAGTGAGCGCCCCAACAGATGGCGATGCTGCGGGCAACCCGGACCCTAATAGCCGAGGCTCTCGGCTGCGCTCAGCCCTTCTTCCTCAACTCGTCCCTGATCTCCCGCAGCAGGGCCAGGTCCGCCGGCTCGGCGGCCGGCTCGGCCGGCCCTTCCTCGCGCTTCGCAATTATCCGGTTGGCCGCGCGGACCAGCAGGAAGATGATGAAGGCGAGGATCAGGAAGTCGATCGTGACGGTGAGAAACTGGCCCCAGCCGAGCATCGGCACACCCGCTGCCTTCAGCGCTTCATAGGTCATCGGTCCGGGATAATCGGCCGGAATCGACCCAAGCAGGATGAATTTGCTCGAAAAATCGAGGCCACCGAAGATCCGGCCGACCAGAGGCATGATCACGTCCTCGGTCAGCGAGGAGGTGATCTTGGCGAACGCGGCGCCGATGATGACCGCCACGGCGAGATCGAGGACGTTGCCTCGCGCTATGAAATCCCGGAATTCCCTGAGCATTTTCCCCTCCCCGTTGCGGAGCCGATTGCGAATGCTTACGTCCGCATTTGCCCGATGAGAAGGAGGGGCTTCGCAATGACCTCGACCCGGACCCGCATTCTGACCGCGATCGTGATGCCCGTCCTCTTGTTCCTCACCGCCTGCGGGATCAATTCAATCCCCACCGCCGAGGAGAATGCCAAGGCGAAGTGGGCCGATGTGCAGAGCCAGTATCAGCGCCGCGCCGACCTCATCCCCAATCTGGTCGCGACTGTTCAGGGCTATGCCAGCCAGGAGCGCAACGTTCTGCGCGAGGTTACCGAGGCGCGGGCCAGCGCGACGCGGGTGACGCTCAGCCCCGAGCAGCTTACCGACCCGGCCGCAATGCAGCGCTTCGCAGAAGCGCAGGGCCGGCTCAGCGCGACGATCATTCCGCTGCAGCGGCTCCAGGAAACTTATCCGGAGCTGCGCTCGAACGAGAATTTCATGGCGCTCCAGTCCCAGCTGGAAGGCACCGAGAATCGTATCACGGTCGCGCGGCGCGACTATAACCAGGCGGTGCAGGCCTATAACACGACCATCCGAACCTTCCCGGCCGTGATCGGCGCGCGGGTGATCTATGGAAGCCAGCCCATGCAGCCGTTCCAGGCGGAGGAAGGCGCCCAGCGCGCGCCGACGGTCAGTTTCGGCAACGGCCAATAAACCGGCATAACGGCGTGAATACGCCCGCAGTCCTGCTCGCGCTCGGCCTCGCGCTCGCCGGATGCGGCGCCGCGTCCTCGCCCTCCGCCGCCAACCAGGCGGCGGCGCCCGCGGCGGCGGCACAAGCGGCGGCCGCCGACCTGCCGGCGTTGACCGGGCGGGTGGTCGACAATGCGAACCTCCTGACCCCCGCGCAGGAGGCCGGGCTTACGCAGCAGCTAACGGCGCTCGAGCAGCGCACCACCGACCAGCTGGTCGTCGTCACCACGCCTTCGCTCGGTCAGCGGACGATCGAACAATATGGCCTGGCGCTCGGCCGGGCCTGGGGGATCGGGCAGCGCGGCAAGGACAATGGCGTGCTGCTCGTCGTCGCGCCGACCGAGCGCAAGGTCAGGATCGAGGTCGGCTACGGGCTCGAGGCGATCCTCACCAATGCCCGCGCGCAGCAGATCATCAACGAGTCCATCGTACCCCAATTCCGCCAGTCCCGCTGGCACGAGGGCATCGACGCGGGCACCGAGGCAATCGTCGCGACCCTGGTCGCCCACGCAAATGAACCGAGGCAGCGCCGATCATGATCCGGACCTTCCTCGTTGCGATCGCCTTCCTCTTCGCGGCGCCGGCCATGGCGGTGGATTTCCCGCCACTGAGCGGCCGCGTCGTCGACCAGGCCGATCTGCTCACTCCGGAGCAGGAGCAGCTTCTGACCCAGCGTCTCGAGGCGCTGCAGCGTGCGTCGAGCCGCCAATTGGTCGTCGCCACAATATCGAGCCTGCAGGACCTGCCGATCGAGGATTATGGCTACCAGCTCGGTCGCGCCTGGGGGATCGGCCAGCAGGGCGCCAATAACGGCATCATCCTCCTGGTCGCCCCCAATGAGCGCAGGGCCAGGATCGAGGTCGGCTACGGCCTCGAGGGAATCGTGACCGATGCCCTGTCGAGCCAGATCATCAACCGGGAGATGCTGCCGCGCTTCCGCGCCAACGATTATCCGGGCGGCATCATCGCCGGCACCGATGCCCTGATCCAGCAGCTTCAGGCGCCGCCCGAGGCGGCCGAACAGGCGGCGGTGGCGGCGCAGCAAGCGGAGAACCGGAGCAGGGCGGGCGGCCAGCGCCGCAACCGCGGCAATGCGATCGGCCCGATCGTCGTCTGGGGCCTGGTCCTCCTGCTCGTGCTTGGGCCCGCGCTTGGCGCTGGCCTGGCCGGCCGGCGCTATCGCGGGCGGCGCGGCGTTTCGATCTGGGGCCCCGGCCTTGACGATCGCGGCGGCGGCGGCAGCGGCCTTGGCTGGGCGCTTATGGGCATCGCGCTGAGCAGCATGAACAATCGCGGCGGCGGCTCTTCCTGGGGCGGCGGCGGTGGCGGCTCCTGGGGCGGGGGCGGCGGAGGCGGGGGCTTCTCGGGCGGCGGTGGCTCGTTCGGCGGCGGCGGAGCTTCGGGAGGATGGTGATGGCGCCGATCAGCGACGAAGACCGTGCCCTGATCGCCGCGGCGGTGGCCAGGGCCGAAGCGGCGAGCGACGGCGAGATCGTCACCATCGTCGCGCCGCGCTCCGACGCCTATCATGACGTTGCGCTCCATTATGCGGTGCTGCTGATGCTGTTCGTGCCCGCTTTCTGGGCCTTCGCGCCGCAGAGCCTGGTCGATTGGGCGTCGGGCCTGGTGCTCGGCTGGAATGCCGAGCTGAGCCGCGAGCTGGTCATGCTCTACATGTTCGTAAAGCTCGCCGGGACGTTCCTGTTCGTACGACTCGTCCTTGCATATCAGCCGCTTCGGCTGGCGCTGACGCCGGGCCGGACAAAGTCGCGCCGGGTCCACCGACGCGCGGTCGACCTGTTCCGCGCCAGCTGCGAGCTCAAGACCCGCGGCCGCACCGGCGTGCTGCTCTATCTTTCGCTCGCCGAGCATCGCGCCGAGATCGTCGCCGACGAGGCGATCGCGACGCAGGTCGCGCCCGAAGTCTGGGGCGAGGCGATGGCCGCCCTGATCGACGAGGTGAAAGAGGGCCGTCCCGGCGCCGGCATGGCGATCGCGGTCGAGAAGATCGGCACCATCCTCTCCCCGATCCTGCCGCCCAAAAGCGACAATCCCAACGAACTGCCCAACCGGTTGATCACTTTGTGAGTGACGACGAAGAGACGGTCTGGGAGGGGAAATATCTGGCGGCCAAGCGCCGCGGCAAATGGGAATATGTCTCCCGCACCGGCAACATCGGCGCCGCCGTCATCCTTGCGCTCGACGAAGGCAAGGTCATCCTCGTCGAACAATATCGCGTGCCCCTGGGCCGCAACTGCCTCGAACTGCCCGCCGGCCTGATCGGCGACGAGACCGAGGGCGAGGCCGTCGAGCGCGCGGCCATCCGCGAGCTGGAGGAAGAGGCCGGCTACCGCGCCGAACATATGCAGGATCTCGGCTTCTACTTTTCGTCGCCGGGGATGGTCTCCGAAGGTTTCACGCTGCTGCGCGCCGAGGGCCTGACCCGGACCGGCGATGGCGGCGGCGTCGAGGGCGAGAACATTGTCGTCCACCGCGTCCCCATCTCCGAGGTGCCGGCCTTCGTCGCTGCCAAGCGCGCGGAAGGCTGTGCCATCGACGTCAAGATGCTGCTGCTTCTGGCGGGGGACTTGCTGGCCTGAATCCCCTCCCTGCAAGGGAAGGGAGACCTACTTGAAATTGTCGGCGTATGATTGAAGCTTGAGCTTCGCCGGCGAGGCCGGGACGACATGCGCGTCGACCCCCTCGCGCATCGCATAGCCCTGCGCCGCTTCGAGCGTGGGGAAAGTCAGTCGCACCTGCTCCTGGGTCTCGGCGCCGCCCGACCAGCCGGTCAGCGGATCGGGCCGCTTGGCCCTCGCCGATTCGAACTCCAGCACCCACTCGCCGGTGCGGGCCTTGCCCGACTGCATCGCGTTCTGCCCGCGCTGGAAGATCCGTGCCGCCATGGCTCGGCCAGTGGCGAATAAGGGAAAGGGAATCAAGAGCCACGACTCCCCCTCCCCAGGGGGAAAGGGTTGGGCGAGGGGGTTCCGCTCCGGAATGTGCCCGTCAGGGCCCGACACCTCCTCCCGAATGTTGGGACCGCAGGTCAATGCCAATCCTGCCTTGAACTACCAATCCCACCCTAGCCCCCCGCCCCCCGCCTCTTTACAGGCCGCAATATGGCGAGCGCGGTACAGAGCAGGGGGATCAGCCGCCGCACCCTGCTGATCGGCGGCGGGGCCGGTGCCGGGCTGCTGCTTGCCTGGCGGCTGTGGCCGCGTATTTACGCGACGAACCTGCGCGCCGCGCCGGGCGAATCCCTGTTCAACGCCTTCCTCAAGATCGGCACCGACGGACGGGTGATTGTCGCCGTGCCGCAAGCCGAGCTTGGGCAGGGCGTGTGGACCAGCCTGCCGCAGATACTCGCCGACGAGCTCGGCGCCGACTGGCGCACGGTCGCTGTCGAGCCGGCGCCGCTCTCGCCGCTCTACGCCAATCGGCTGCTTGCCGAACAGGCCGCGAACGACAGCGATCTGCCTGGATTCCTGCGCGGCGTGGGCCGCTGGTCGGCGCAGGATTTTGCCGCCCGCGAATCCCTGATGATCACTGGCGGATCGACCTCGATCCGCGCCTTCGAGGCGCCGCTGCGCGAAGCGGGCGCTGGCGCGCGGGCGTTGCTGAGCATGGCCGCCGCCAGCCGCTGGAACGTGGATTGGGAAACGCTCGATACGCATGACGGCTTCGTCTGGCGCGGCGCCGATCGTCTGGCTTTCGCGGAGCTTGCCGAGGCGGCGGCGGGGCTCAGTCTGCCGGGCACGCTGCCGGTCCGCGGTGGCGAAGCACACCGGCTGACAGGCCAGCCTCTGCCCCGCCTCGATATCCCCGCCAAGATCGACGGCTCAGCCCGCTTCGCCGGGGATGTCCGGTTGCCCGACATGGTCTACGCCGCGGTGCGCAGCGGGCCGCCGGGCAGCACGCTGACGAACATCGACCGGCCCGCCGCCGATCGCGTGCCGGGGACGCTCTCGGTGCTGCGCAACCCCGAATGGGTGGCGGTGGCAGCGACGAACTGGTGGGCGGCGGGCAAGGCGCTGGATGCGATGCGGCCGCGCTTCAACGTTCCCGAGGGCCGCGCCGACAGTCGCGGCATCTCGGCGGCGCTCGCCGCCGCGCTCGACTCCGGCAGCGCCGACCGGCTGTTCGAGCAGGGCGACATCGCCGGCCCCTATCCCGGCGCGAGCCCCGTCAACACCCGCTACGAGGTCGGCCTTGCACCGTCCGCGGCGATCGAGCCCTTGTGCGCGACCGCGCGGGTGACCGGCGACCGGCTCGAAATCTGGGCGCCGACCCAGGCGCCCGGCCTCGCCCGCGCCGCCGCGGCCCGCGCCGCCGGCTTCGCCGAGGATCAGGTGACCCTCTATCCCATGCTCGCCGGCGGCGGTTACGGCCGCAAGCTCGAGACCGATGCCATCGCTCAGGCAGCGATCATCGCCCTGGCCCTGCGCCGCCCGGTCCAGCTGACCTGGCCGCGCATCCAGGAAATCGAGCATGACAGCTTCCGTCCGGCCGCGGCCGCGCAGATGACCGCATGGGTCGCGCAAGGGCGCCTGCTCGGCTGGCAGGCCAGGATTGCGGCACCGACGACGGCGGCCGAGGTGGCCGCGCGGCTCGGCATCACCCCGTGGCTGGTCCGGCCCGACGGCGCGGCGGTCGCCGGTGCCGAGCCGCCTTACGGCATCGCCAATATCGCAATCGACCACATCCCCACCGATATCGGCATCCGCACCGGCGCGTGGCGCGGCGAGGCGCACAGCTACACCAGCTTCTTCACGGAAAGCTTCATCGACGAGCTCGCCCGCACCATGGGCATGGAGCCCTTGTCATTCCGCATCGGGCTGCTCGGCGGGACGCCGCGCCTCGCCCGCGCGCTTTCCACCGCGACCTCGATCGGCGGCTGGGACGGAGGTCCGCCCGGGAGCGGCATGGGCATATCCTGCCACGCCGCCTTCGGCTCCTATATCGCCACCCTGGTCGAGGTCGAGGTGACGGCCGACCAGAGGCTGCGCGTGCTGCGCGCGGTCTGCGCGGTCGATTGCGGGCGGATGGTCAATCCGGAGATCGTCAAGCAGCAGATCGAAGGCGGGCTGATCCACGGCATCTCGGCGGCGATCGGCAAGCCGCTCGACATCGTGCGCGGTGTGCCGACCGCACAGACGATCGGCGCCTACGGCTTGCCAGGCATGCGCGACGCGCCCGAGATCAGCGTCGAATTGATCGAAAGCGACGAAGCCTCCGGCGGCATTACCGAGCTCGCCGTGCCCACCGCCGCGCCCGCGATCGCCAATGCCTATTTCTCGCTCACCGGCCAGCGCGTGCGCAAGCTGCCTATCATTGTTGGAGCACCGAATTGACGCCGCCGCCCGATCATCCGACGATCATCGAGCCGAAGATCGGGATCCTGCTGATCAACCTCGGCACCCCCAACGCGCCCGAGCCCGGCGCGGTCCGGCTCTATCTGAAGGAATTTCTCTCCGATCCCCGCGTCGTTGAGATCCCGCAACTGGTCTGGCAGCCAATCCTGCGCGGCATCATCCTCACCACGCGCCCGAAGAAGTCGGCCCATGCCTATCGCCAGGTGTGGACTGACGAGGGCTCGCCGCTCGCGTTCATCACCGCGCGCCAGTCCAAGGCGCTCGAAGGCGCGTTCGGCCCCGACGTGATCGTCGACCATGCCATGCGCTACGGCAGGCCCGCCATTTCGGAGCGGATCGACGCACTCAAGGCGGCGGGATGCGAGCGCATCCTGATCGCGCCGCTTTACCCGCAATATTGCGCGGCGACGACGGCGACCGCGCTCGACGAGGCGTTCCGCCACCTGCGCCACCTGCGCTGGCTGCCGGCGATCCGGACGCTGCCGCCTTATCATGACGACCCGGCCTATATCCTTGCGCTCAAGGCGAGCCTCGAAGCCGGCCTTGCCGCGCTCGATTTCGTCCCGCAGGCGATCGTCGCCAGCTTCCACGGCATGCCGCAGCGCACGCTCGAGCTTGGCGATCCCTATCACTGCCACTGCCGGAAGACCGCGCGGCTCCTGTCCGAAGCGCTCGGCCGCGACCTCATCGTCGCCTTCCAGTCGCGGTTCGGCCGCGCCAAGTGGCTCGGCCCGGCGACCGACAAGGTGCTCGCAGGGCTCCCGGCTGAGGGGATCACAAAGGTCGTGATCCTGGCGCCGGGCTTCGCCGCCGATTGCCTGGAAACGCTGGAAGAGCTGGCGATTCGCGGCCGCGACACCTTCCTCGCCGCGGGCGGCAGCGATTTCGCGGCCTTGCCCTGCCTCAACGACAGTCCGCCCGGGATGGAAATGTTGCGCACGATCATCGGCCGTGAGCTTGAAGGGTGGCGCGCGGCGCAATAAGGCCAACCTCATAAATAACAAAAGGAGAGGAACATGGCCCGCGTTGCAATCGTCACCGGTGGAACCAGAGGTATAGGCGAGGCGATCAGCATCGCGCTCAAGGATGAAGGCGTCACCGTCGCCGCCAATTATGCCGGCAATGAGGAAAAGGCCCGCGCCTTTACCGAGCGCACCGGCATCAAGGCCTATAAGTGGGACGTCTCCGATCTCGATGCGTGCGCCGCCGGAGTCGCCGAGATCGAGGCCGAGCTCGGCCCGGTCGAAATCGTCGTCAATAACGCCGGAATCACCCGAGACGGCACCATGAAGAGGATGGACCGCTCATCCTGGGACCAGGTCATCGACGTCAATCTCGGCGGCTGCTTCAACATGGCCAAAGCGGTGTGGAACGGGATGAACGAGCGCAAGTTCGGCCGCATCGTCAATATCGGCTCGATCAATGGCCAGGCCGGCCAATATGGCCAGGTCAATTACGCCGCCGCCAAATCGGGTATTCACGGCTTCACCAAGGCGCTCGCCCAGGAAGGCGCGCGCGCCGGCATCACCGTCAATGCGATCGCGCCCGGCTATATCGATACCGAGATGGTCGCGGCCGTGCCGCCCGACGTGCTCGAGAAGATCGTCGCCAAGATCCCGGTCGGCCGCCTCGGCAAGGCCGAAGAGATCGCCCGCGGCGTCACCTTCCTCTGCTCCGACAATGGCGGCTTCATCACTGGGAGCACCCTGTCGATCAACGGCGGGCAGCATATGTATTGACGGGCGAGCTGCACCTAGGTCCTCCCCGGGACGGGGAGGGGGACCATGCGAAGCATGGGGGAGGGGGCTCTGAGATGAATGTTGTGGACACTCCGCCCCCCCTCCACCACGCCGCTTCGCGTCGCGGTCCCCCTCCCCGTCCCGGGGAGGATTAAGTGGCCGGCCCCGTAAAGCGATCGATCATGATCGCGGGCCATGCGACCTCGGTCAGCCTGGAGCCGGTCTTCTGGGAGGCGTTGCGCACCGCGGCCGAGGCCGAGGGCCTGCCGCTCAACGCGCTGGTCGCGCGCATCGATGCCGAGCGGGTGCTCGCGGCCGATCCGCCCAACCTCGGCAGCGCGATCCGGGTCTGGCTGTTCGAACGGAGGCAATGATGGGAATCGCCCTCAATCACACCATCGTCTGGTGCAGCGACAAGGTCCGCTCGGCCGGCTTCCTCACCGAGATGCTCGGCCTCCCGCCGGCGCGGCCTTTCTATCACTTCCTCGTCGTCGAGCTCGACAACCAGGTCTCGCTCGATTTCTACCAGAAGGAAGGCGACGTCTCCCGCCAGCATTATGCATTCCTGCGAGGCGGAGTTCGACGCCGCTTATCGCCGCATCCTCGAACGGGGCGTCACTTATTGGGCCGATCCGGCCCGGACCAAGCCGGCCGAGGTCAACGATCATGACGGCGGACGCGGCCTCTATTTCGAGGATCCCGACGGCCACCTGCTCGAAATCATCACCCGTCCCTACGGGTCAGGGGGCTAACGACCCAACAGCACCCGCGCCTGGGTGGCGATCTGGGCGAGCATCGGAGCGGTGACGACCGGGGCAGTACGGGCCCGCTCGACGGTGCGGCGAAACTGCTCGATGCGTGGGCCCTGATCGATGCACCAGGCGTCGACCACCGAAGCCGGATCAACGCCCTTGCGCCGGTCGAGGAAGTCGAGTCGCAATTGCTCGAAATCGCGGGCGAGGCCGGCGGTGAGCAGGCGCTCCCACTGGTCTCGCGCCTGGAAATTGTTGGCCGCGTTCTGTGCCCAGTCGAGCCCGAGCGCCTCGCCCAGCCTGGTGTAGGCACGGGTCAATTCGACCTCGTCGACGCCGATCTTGCGACCCAGTGTCGCGAGGCCGACCGCGCCGTCCATCTCGAACAGGCGCACGATCCGCGCGGTAATCGACCGTGGCGCCCCCATCTCCTCGAGCCGGCCGCGCAGGCTTCCCGTTTCGCCCCGCGCCTCGGGGCGAAGCAGCTCGCCGACCATCGCGTCGAGCTTGGCCAGGCCCGGCCGCAGCAGATCGACCAGGGCGCCGGGATGCAGGTCGGGCGAGGTCACGCGGAGCATGTCGGCAATGTGCAGCTCGAGCCCGGTCGCGGCCTGGGCGAACAGCTCGAGCCTGACCTCTTCGGCGAGATCGGCCGTGTCGAGCTCGGCCCAGAGCACGTCCATGCCGAACAGCCGCTCGGCGGCGACGAATGCGGCTGCGGCCTGGCTGAAGCTCGCGCCTTCCTCCTCGGTCAGCGCGAACGGCACGGTGATGCCGAGCCGGTTGACCAGGCGGTTGGCGATCTTCGTGGCGATGATCTCGCGGCGCAGCCGGTGGGCGAGAATGGCGGAGCGATGCCGCGCCTGCATCTGGGGCGGAAAGGCGGCGAGCAGCTCGCCTTCCAGCGTAGGGTCGTCGGTGAACTTGCTTGCCTCGATCGAGGCCTGGAGGCGCATCTTGGATGTCGACAGCAGGACCGCCAGCTCGGGCCGGGTGAGGCCGAGATTCTGCTGGCCGCGGCGGAGCAATTCCTCATTGCTCTCCAGCCCCTCGACGGCGCGGTTGAGCTTGCCGCTTTCCTCGAGCAGCTCGATGACGCGGACCAGCTGCGGCAGCGCGCGGGCGCCGCCGCGCTCGGCGATCGACAATGCAAGCGTCTGCAGCCGATTGTCCTCGAGCACGAGCCCGGCGACCTCGTCGGTCATCTCGGCGAGCAGGAGGTTGCGCTCCTCCAGCTCCAGCCGCCCCTCGATCATCTCGCCGTTGAGCGGGATCTTGATGTTGACCTCATTGTCCGAGCAGTCGACGCCGGCGCTGTTGTCGATGAAATCGGTATTGATACGCCCGCCATTCACGCTGAACTCGATGCGGCCGGCCTGGGTGATTGCGAGATTGGCGCCTTCGCCGATCGCCTTGACGCGCAGCTCCGACGCATTGACGCGGATGGCGTCGTTGCCGGGATCGCCGACGTCCGCGTGGCTCTCGCCCTTCGCCTTGATGTAGGTGCCGATGCCGCCGAACCAGAGCAGGTCGGCCTCGCTCTTCAGGATCGCGCTGATCAGCGCCGCCGGCTCGATCTCCTTCGCGTCGAGCCCGAGCATCGCGCGGACCTCCTTGCTGAGCGGGATCGATTTCTGGCTGCGCGGGAAGACGCCGCCGCCCTTCGAAATAAGGTCGGCGTTGTAATCGGCCCAGGACGAGCGCGGCAGAGCGAACATCCGCTTGCGCTCCTTCCAGCTCGCGGCCGGATCGGGATCGGGATCGAGGAAGATGTGGCGGTGATCGAAGGCCGCGACGACCTTGAGCGCCTTCGAAAGCAGCATGCCGTTGCCAAACACGTCGCCCGACATGTCGCCGACGCCGGCGACGCGGATCGGCTGCTTCTGCACGTCGATGCCCATCTCGCGGAAGTGGCGCTGGACCGAGACCCAGGCGCCCTTGGCGGTAATGCCCATCGCCTTGTGATCGTAGCCGTTGGAGCCGCCCGAGGCGAAGGCGTCGCCGAGCCAGAAGCCGCGATCGATCGCGATCGCATTGGCGACGTCGGAGAAGGTCGCCGTGCCCTTGTCGGCGGCGACGACGAAATAGGGATCGTCCTTGTCGCCGATGACGACCTTCGCCGGATGGACCACTCTTCCCTTGACCAGATTGTCGGTGACCGAGAGCAGGGACCGGATGAAGATGCGGTAGGCTTCGGTCCCTTCGGCGAGCCAGGCGTCCCGATTGGCGGCGGGCGGCAATTGCTTGGGATAGAATCCACCCTTGGCACCGGTCGGCACGATCACCGCATTCTTGACCACCTGCGCCTTCATCAGGCCCAGCACCTCGGTGCGGAAATCGTCGCGCCGGTCGGACCAGCGCAGGCCGCCGCGGGCGATCGGGCCGCCGCGAAGGTGGATGCCCTCGAGCCGCGGGCTGTAGACCCAGATCTCGCGCCACGGCACCGGAGCGGGCAGGCCGGGAACCAGCGCGGAATCCAGCTTGAAGGCAAGCGCCTCCTCGCTCGACGGCGCGAAGGCATTGGTGCGCAGCACCGCGGCGATGACGCCGCGGATCAGGCGCAGGATGCGGTCGTCGTCGATTGCCGCGACCGCGGCCAGGCCCTTCGAGATGCGCTGATCGGCGGCGCGGACCGCCTCGTCGCGCGGCCCGTCCGCATCGGGATCATGGGCGGCGTCGAACAGGGCGATCAGGGCGCGCGCGACGTCCGGCGCCTTGCGCAACGCGTCAACGACGGTGGCGAGGCCGTAGGAGAGACCGGTCTGGCGCAGGTAACGGAACCAGGCCCGAAGCAGCACCACGCCTTTCGGCTCCAGCCCCACGGAGACGAGCAACTGATTGAACGCGTCATTTTCGGAACGGCCTTCGAGCACGGCGGCGACCACGCTTTCGATCACCACGGCGCGCGCCATGACCGGGCCGCATGGCGATCCGTCCGCGGTGACGACGAGGAATTCGTGGATATGGCCTTCGCTTTCGCCGTCGAGCCGGGTCGGCGTTTCCTTGAGCACGCGGAATCCGAAATTCTCGAGCACCGGCACGGCGTCGGACAGCGGCACCAGCCCGCTCTTGCGGTAGATCTTGAGCCTGAGGAAATTCTCGGGATCGATCGCCAGCCGGTAGAGGCGGACCGACCGCTGGCGGTCGTCGGCAAGCGCGTCGAGGCGGAGAATGTCCTCGGCGGCGTCCGCTTCCGGGTAGCGGGCGCGATAGGATGGCGGGAAGGCGGCCGCGTAGGTCATGGTGAGGCGGGTCGCCCGCGCCTCGCCGACCAGGGCGCCGAGCGCCTCCTCGACATGCGGCTCCCAGCCGCGAACCATGAAGTCGAGCTTCTGGTCCAGCAATGCGACATCGGGCGTCGGCGTCTTCGCGTCGACGTTCAGAGTGTAACGTACCAAGGCAAGATCGCCGTCGCCGAGATCGACCGACCAGTTGGTGATGCGGCCCTTCGCCGCCGTCTCGATCATTTCACCGATCGAGACGCGTCGTCTCGTGGTGAGCTCGTCGCGCGGCAGCCAGACGAAGGCGAACATATGGCCCTTGAGGATCGATCGGACGATGATCAGGGTCGGGCGCGGCCGATCGGCAAGGGTGATCGCGGTCGCCGCGAGGTGCTTCACCTCGGCGGGGCGGAGGTTGACCAGCAGGTCGCGCGGCAGCGAGGACAGAGCGTGGCGGAGCGCCTTGCCGCTATGACCGCTGGGATCGAAGCCGAATTCTTCCTCGAGGGCAGCGAGCTGGCGCCGTAGCAGCGGCACCTCCTCGATCGGTACGGTCAGCGCCTGGCTGGTCCACAATCCGGCATGGACGCCGATGCCGGTGATCTTCTTGCCCTCGCGCAACGGCACGACGATGAGGTCGAGCGGCACCCGCCGATGGACCGGCGAGCGCAGATCCGCCTTGGCCATCAGCGGCTCCTGCCCGCCCTGCTCGAAATAGCGGATCGCGCCTTCACAGCCGCCCTCGTCGGTCGGGTCGTCGGAAAGCCGCATGATGCCGAGGCCCTTTGACGGCTTCTCCCCCGGCCGCTCGACCTCGTAGCCCAGCAGGGTCATGGCACCGTCCGCCAGCCAGTGGAGCAGGGCCTTGCCTTCGCCATCGGCGATCGCATCGGCCTGGCTGTGCATCAGCGCCTGCATCTCGCGCCAGTCGGTCACCGCGGCGCGGACGTCGGCGAGGACGCGGCGCAGCTCGGTGGTGAGCTCGCTGCGGCCCTTGGCGTCGGCGCGGTCGACCTCGAGATACATGATCGATTCGCGCCGCTGCTTGTCCCCGCAGAGTGGCTCGATCGCGGTCAGGCAGCCCTGGTCGTCGCGGGTGGCGCAGATCACCGGATGGAGCAGCCGGTGGATGATGAGGCCGCGCGCGGCGATGGCCTGGGCGACGGAATCGACCAGGAAGGGCATGTCGTCGTTGACGACGCAGATCCGCATCCGGCGCTGGCCCAGCCTGGTGCCGGTCGATTCGATGCGAACGAGGGCGGCGCCGGGTTGGCGTCGAATGGCGCAGGCGGCAACGAATTCGGCGGCGGCGCGACAATCCTCCGATCCGAAATCCTCGAGCTCCCCAGGCAGGGCGCCGGCGCACAGGGCGCTGCCGAGATTGTCCAGGAGGCGCTTTTGCGCGCCTTGTCCCGCGGTCATGCTGCCGTCGGAACCGGCAACATTATCGGCCTTCATAAACTCCGCTCCCGGAATTCGGGCGTCGTCGCCCGCTATCGGCCGGGCCTATAGACCCGGCCTCGCCATGGCGGCAAGGCTCCGGGCCTCCTCATTCCACCTCGATGTCGCCGCTCATGCCGAACGCGGTGTGCATCATGTGGGTGCAGCGAAGCCGATAATGACCGCGCGCCGGAGTGAGCCGCACATCGACGCTCTGCTCTCCGTGAAGCTCGACCTTGCCGTCGGTCACCGGTCCGCTGACGCCGCTTGCCGCCGCGAAGAATTCGGGCGCCGCGAAATTATGCCCGCCATGAGCGGTGTTGACGAGATGCAGCACGATCGGCTCGCCGGCGCGCAGCCGGATCGTGCTCGGCGTGAAATCGAAATTCGACAGGTTGATCTCGACGGTCCGGGCCTCAGGCTGGGCGGCGGCGGGACATGCGAGAACGACGAGCGGAAGCAGCAAAATGGCGCGCATCGATGATCTCCTCATCCAGTCCCCTGCGCACCGATCCATAGATCAACCGCCGGCCGGCGCATACTCCCAGTTCCAGGGCAGGCCAGTCGGGCCGAGGATCAGCTCGGTCAGCGCGGGGTACATCCGCTCGGCGCGCACGTCATTGGAGAGCAGGACGACGCAGCGCCGGCCGCGCTCGAGGCAGACCAGGATATTGCCGGTGCTGTCATTGTGCCCGCCCTTCCAGAAGCCCCGGCCCTGCGGCCCGGCAAAGGTGACGACTCCAAGACCCGTCCCCAGCCCCGGCCAGCGTCGGGCCGGAGGCAGATCGGGTTGGAGCGTCGGGAATTGCGAGGCGGTGGCGATTGGCGCCTGGGCGCGGACCATCTCGGCGCGCGAGCGTTGAGAAATGCCGTCGCCGCGGATGAAGCCCGCCGCGAAGCGGGCCAGATCGTCGATGCTGGTGTCCATCGATCCGGAGGCGCGGGCTTGGCTTCGCTCGTCATGCGGCTCGGCGGCGCCATCCTCCTTCCAGCCATCGGCGAGGTTGCGCGCGAAATCCGGCCGCCACATCATGCTGGTGTTTGCCATGCCGAAACGATCGAAGACGCGGCGCTGCATCTCGGCGCCGAGATCGAGGCCGAGCCCGCGCTCGAGAACGAACTGGAGCAGGATGATGCCGTCGCCCGAATAAGCGTAGCGCGTGCCGGGATCGAAATGGAAATGGAGGCGGCGGTCCGGCTCGAGGAAGGAGAAATTGGCGAAACCCGAGCGGTGCGAAAGCAGGATGCGTGGCGTGAGCAACCGCCAGCGCTCGTCGCCGGCGAGGGTCTGCCATGGCGCGTAGCGTTCCTCTTCCTGGTCGTAGGAGGGAAGCGGCTGCGGCAGATAGTCCGCGATCGAGCGGTCGATATCGATCCTGCCCTCATCGGCGAGCTGCATGACGGTGTAGGCGAACGCCAACTTGGTCAGCGACGCGCCGTACATGATCGTGTCCGGCTGGAGCGGATCGCCGCGCGCGTTGCGCTCGCCCCACGTCCTGACCAGCGAGACCCGGCCGTTCTCGACGACGGCGAGGGCGAGGCCCCGCGTGCCGGTGCGCGCCATGCCGGCGCGAACGGCAGCATCGATTGCTTCCGGAGCGACGCGGCGCGGTGGCGCTGCGTGGACGATGGCGGGCAGCCAGGCGATCACGGCGAGGAACGCGATCAGCTTCTTCATGCTACATTTGTAGCACAGCGAAGACCGGCCGCAAAGGGGTTAGGCGGCGCTCTTGCGGATCGCCTGCTCGACCAGCTTCGCGTCCGCAACCGGGGCGACGATGTCGAAGCCGGCGCCGTCGCGGCGGGCGACGAGCAGGACGAACTCTTCATCGCCTTCGATGGCGATCTCGACTCGGGCGAGCGGCCGCGCGCTGTGCAGCCGCTCGCGCAGCTCGGCCCAGCGGTCGGGCTTCGGGGCCGGGCGGCGCGCGATCCGCTCCGCGGCGACGATGGCCTTGAGGCCGCCCTCATGGGCTTCGATGATCTCGGCGAGTGCGCCGGACACGAGGCCCTGGCGCTGCGCCCAGGACAAAGCAGCGGCGAATTCGGTGAGGCGGGTCTTGTCGTATTGGGCGCCGAAGACGAGCTTGACGATCGGCGTCATCGGCGCGCGCGCCTGCGCCTTGATCCCGGCGTCGTCGAGCAATTCGGCATAATCGCCCGGCGCATCGGCGACGGCGATCGAGAAATCATAAGCGTGGCCGAGCGCGCGGTAGAGCGCGAGGTGGCTGCGCTGATCGGCGCCCTTGGCCTCCTCGGCGCAGAAGCGGGCGGCGCTGAGCCGGTCGGCAAGGGCCGGCTCGTCCGGCCACAGGCTGAGCGTCCCGTCGTCGATCGGCGCTTCGGGCAGGATGACGGTTTCGACGAAATCGGCATTGGGGCCGTCCGCCCAGACCAGGGAGTCGCCGCCGAACGCGGCCGGGGGCGATGGCGCGGCGGCAACCGCCGCCTCGACCTGGGTGGCGAGCACGGACGCGGTGTCTGCGTCCGCCATTTCCTTCCAGTTGATCACGCCGTAAATGAAGTCGATCGCCTCCCCATCCGAGGAGAGGGGCATCAATATGCCGCGATAGAGCGTGTTGTGGCCGCGCTGGCTGACGAATTCGGCTTCGAAGCCGATCGGCGCGCGATTGGCGATGATCTGGAGATAATGGTCGGTGAGCCGCGACAGCAGCGACCGGCTCGGCACTTCGCTGATTCGGTAGATCGCCGGCTCGAGCTCGCATTCGGCGCGCAGCGCCCGGCCGAGGAAGGCAATCTCGGGATCCTCGGGATCGCGCGAGAAGTCCAGCAGCACGCTGTGCGGGCCGAAATCCTCGATATTGTGGGGATCGACGTCCTGGATCGCGGGATAGGCGCGGCCGGCGAGCAGGGAGACCCAGTAATTATAGGCCCGGACGTGCATGCGCCGCTCGTCCACGCCGATTTCGGGCGGACGCTCAATCGACGGCTCGTCCTCGGCCGCCGAAGCTGCCGCATCCTCCTCGAAGCCCCTGTAATTGTCCATCTAGCTGGCGTCCTGCCGCCCCGTGATCAGAGGGCCGGACACTGCACCGAGCGTGGTTGAGATATGGTTAAGCCTGATCGCGGGTTAACCCGCACGCCCCCGGCGCTTGTCTTGAGCGGGTCCCGCTGATAATGGCCTCGCTCCTCCGGGAATGCCGCTTTAGCTCAGCCGGTAGAGCACATCATTCGTAATGATGGGGTCGGGTGTTCGAGTCACCCAAGCGGCACCACCTCTTTCAATGGTGTTTAACGCGGAGCGGCCGGAAGGTCGCAAGCATGGGTCCTGCGTGGGCAGGACATTCAGCGCTTTCGCCCATCCTCAACACGGTCACGCTTGTCGATCCTGGCGGGGTGGTGAAGCAAAAAGGCGTTCCAAAATCGCCAGCAAATTCCCCCGCCCTTCAGGCAGCCCTTGCGCAGCCTAGGGGAAACACGGTACCGTCCGCCCCTCATGCGGATTTTGCTATGCCTTTTCGGAGTGCACGTCCGATCGCGCGGACAGGTGCGCACCGAGGACCCGGTGCTGACCAGCGTCTGCCGCTATTGCAACAAGCCGATGGCGAAGCATGACGGTCGATGGCAAATCGACGCCGAGGCAGAGCGTAGTTGAGGTAGGGCCGATCCGTTCGAAGCACTCGGTGAAATGCTACGATTACTCATTTAGGGAGGGAGATTGAAATGAATAGCTTCACGCAGCCGATGAGATTGTTCGGCGGGCTTTGTCTTGTGGCTGGCGGGCTTTGGGCCAGTGCGGCGAACGCCCAGGCAACCCGGACCTGGGTTTCGGGTGTTGGCGATGACGTCAACCCCTGCAGTCGCACGGCGCCCTGCAAGACCTTCGCCGGCGCGATCTCCAAGACCGCGGCAGGGGGCGAGATCAACTGCCTCGATCCGGGCGGGTACGGGACCGTCACCATAACGAAATCGATTACGATCGATTGCACCGGCACGTTCGGCAGCACGCTCAACTCCGGCGGCATCAACGGGTTCGCCATCAACGATTCGGCGACCGGCACCCCCAACACGGTCGATGTCATCCTTCGTGGCATCTCGATCAACGGTGCAGGGACGACACCAGGACTGAACGGAATACGGTTCATTGCCGGGCGCTCGCTGGTCGTGGAGAACGTGTTCATCCAGAACCAGAGGGGCGGGAGTGGAATTGCGTTCACGCCCGGCGGCTCGGCACGCCTGATCGTCACCAATACGACGATCGTCAACAGCGGCACCGGCTCCACGGGTACCGGCATCCTGATCCAGCCCACGGGCGCAGCCGGAACCGCCAGGGTTTTTATCGACCAGGTCAATATGCTCGGCAACAATAATGATGGGCTGAGGGTCAATACGACGGGCAACACGAGTGGCTCGGGCATCGTCGTCGACGTCGCAAACAGTGCGATTTCCGGGGGCACGAACGGAGTCGTCGTGGTGACGCCGATCGGGACGAACTCGGCAATCGTGAATGTGAACAATTCGCGGATCACCAACAATCCGGGCACGGCACTATCGGTCAATGGCGCCAGCGCCATCATCCGCGTGGGCGGCTCCACAATCGCAACCAATGGCTCGGCGACCGGAATTGCCGGTGGCGGCACGATCTCGAGCTATGGCGACAACCGGACCGTCGGCAATTCCTTCCCGCCGGCGTTCACACCGCCGGTTTTGACCAGGAACTAGCGGTTCGCCCATCTGATGCGGTCCCGGCATTCCGCCGGGACCGCATTTTCTTTGCGTTCCGGAAGAGCGGTACGGAGCAGGTCGCCTTGGGAGGCCTCGCGCGCTGGTCATTCCCACAAAGGAAGCGGAAGGCCCGAAGGACCGGCGGTTTGGAATCCGCCGGCCCCAGACTAGATCACCATGAAATCGCTTGCCGCCAATATCGGCGCGCCATTCAAGGTGGCGAACGCCACCGCTGTGCCTATGCCGCTGCCGTCATAATCATAATAGAGGGTCCCGCTGGCATTGTCGTAAATGATCCTGTCGTCGGCATCGTGGGCAGCGCTCCCGACATGGAACGCGCTGGCCGGCAGCGCGCCGGAAGAGAGGCCGACGAAGATGAAGTCGTCGAGCGCGATCTTGTCGACGCCGGTCGCGAAGTCGGCGATGCGATCGACATTACCTGCGCCGAGCACGGTCGTAAATTCGAACGTGTCCGTCCCGCCGAAGCCATAGAGGATGTCGTTGCCGAGCTTGCCATCCAGAACGTTCGCGCCCTCGTTCCCGAAGAGGTATTGGCTCAGCGCATTGCCGGTCAGGTCGATCGCAGCCGTCCCCAGATTATCGATCGTGCTCAGCACTTCGACTTCCGAGCCCGGCTGCAGGACGAAGCTCGCCCCCGCGAGCACGCGGTCATTGCCGCCGCCCGCATCTTCAATGACGCGATCGGCCTCGCTACGGGTGACGTAGACGTCGTTGCCGCCAAGGCCGGCCAGGACGTCGCCACCGCCGCCTCCGTCCAGTTTGTTGGCGCCGGAATTGCCGAAAATATATTGGCCCAAATTGTTGCCGGTCAGATTGATCGCCGTCGTCGCCAGATTGTCGATCGTCGTGATCTTGTCGACATGGGAGTCGGGTTGAAGCGTCCAGCTCACCGCGGACAATACGCGGTCATAGCCTTCGCCGACGCCCTCGATGACGCGATCCGCAGCCGTATCGATATAGTAACGGTCGTCACCGCCAAGGCCGACCATGACGTCCGCGCCGCCGGCGCCGTCGAGCCTGTTGGCGCCGGCATTGCCAAACAGATATTGGCCAAGCTCATTGCCGGTCAGGTCGATTGCCGTCGTTGCGAAATTGTCGTTGGTGGTCAGCTTCTCGATCTCGCTGCCCGCCGCCAGGACATAGCTGACGCTCGTCAGGACGCGATCATACCCTTCCCCCGAGGCCTCCAGAACCATGTCGCCGCCCTGATCCACGAAGTAACGATCGTCGCCTTCGCCGCCCAGCATGGTGTCGTTGCCGCCAAGGCCATTGATGATGTCGTTGCCGATCTCGCCGGTGATCCGGTTGGCCTGGCCGTCGCCGACCAGGGTCTGGCCGGCCGCATTCAGGCCAGCGAGATTTTCGACATTGGCCGAATGCAGGGTGTAGCTCAGCAGGCTGGTCTGGATCTCGTCAATGCCTTCGCCGGCATTTTCGGTGACGGTGTCGCTGTCACTGTCGACGACATAATCATCGTCGCCGGTGCCGCCGGCCATCGTGTCGACGCCGCCGCCGCCGTCGATGCGGTCGTCGCCCGCGCCGGTGGTGAACGTATCGTCACCGGCGCTACCGGTGATCACAAACCTTTCGATGCTGGAGAAGTAGTTGAGGATGTTCACCGGGAAGAACCCGGCCGGGTCGGTGAAGACCCCCGTGCTGCCCCCGCCCGAGTCCGCGCCGATCCCTGTGATGACCGTGCCGGCATAAGACGAAAAATCGGCGAACAGCGTATCCATCCCGCCATCGCCGCCGATGGCGGAGGATAAAGTGCCATAGGTGAAGCCACTGAGATCGAAGTCGTCATCGCCGCCATTGCCGACGAGGGAGTCACCCGAGGTGCCGACCAGGATGTCACCGCCGGCGGCGCCAGTGATCACATTCGATAGCGCATTGCCGATCAGCGTCAGGCCGGCATCGGACGTGGCGGTCAAATTCTCAACATTGGCGCCCAAAGTGTAGCTGATGCTGGTGCGGACCTCGTCGCTGCCGGAGCTTCCGCCAGCGCCCTCGTTCACCTGGTCATTGTCATTGTCGACATAATAGATGTCGTTGCCGTCGCCGCCGGTCATGTTGTCGGCGCCAAGGCCGCCGTCGATGACGTTGGCGGCTGCATTTCCGGTCAAGGTCTGATCGACGTTGCCGATGCCGGTGAGGTTCTCGATCTCCGGGCGCGCGGCGAGGCTGAATGTGGCCAGACCGGTCTGGATCGTATCCACGCCGCCGAAGAAATCGTTGACCACGTCGGACACGCTGTCGACGACATAAGTGTCGTTACCCGAGCCGCCGGTCATCGTGTCGTTGCCGGTGCCACCGTCGATGAAGTTGGTGCCGGTGCTCTGGCTGAGGTTGATCGTGTCGGCGCCGCCATTGGTGTGGAAGACCTGGTCGGCGGCCGTGTTGATCCCGCTGAAGTTGAGATTGTCGTTGCCCGAGCCGGTGGTGATGTCGAACCGGTCGAAGCCGTAGAAGGTGACATTACGGCTGACGCCGTCGCTGATCGCGCTGTCATAGCCTTCGCCGGAATTGGTCTGCAGCGCGGCGCTGCGGACCACCGCCGCGGTCGCGGCGCTATAGTCGACGATCAAAGTGTCATTGCCGCCCTGCCCCGCAGGCGTATCGACGCCGAAGCCGACCACATAGTCCGTGCCGCCGTAGACCTTGACGCTGTCGTCGCCGGCACCGAGGCGGACCGCATCGTTCAGGATGGCGTCGCGGGTGACGATCGTGTCGTTTCCCGAGCCGGTGGCGAAACCGATGTCCCGCTCGTAGAAATATTCGAAATTGGTCAGGCTTGAGCCCGCCGGTCCCGAAAAGCTGTTGGTGTTGAGGTCGACGCTGATCGCGGTGGCGGTCTGCGAGAAATCCGCCTCGACGCCGTCGGTGCCGATGCCGCCATCGGCGACGTCCACGCCGCGGCCGAGCACGACGGCGTCGTCGCCGCTGCCGAGGCTGACGATATCGTTGGTGACGACGGCGCCGGTTCCCATCGTGATGTTGTCGTTGCCGCTGCCGGTGCGGACGTCGAACGCGTCGAAGCCGTGATAATTGACGAAGCGGTTGGTGAGATCGCCGAAATAGCCGTCGAACCCGTTCGCGGAGGGCTGCGGCCCGGCCGGCGGGCTTGCGCCGAGCGAGGTGATGTTGGTGTCCGCGGCAGAATAGTCGACGACCAATGTGTCGGTGCCGCTGCCGGCGGTGACGTCGTCGCGGCCGTTCTTGACGGTGACCGAGTTGCTGCCGCCGCCGACGTCGATCGTCTCGTCCTGCTGAAGTTCGGTGGTGACGATCGTGTCGTTGCCGCTGCCGGTCCTGACCGTGCCGAAATATTCGAAATTGACGAAGCTCGTGTTCGTCGTGCCGGAGAAGGTGTTACCCTCGAGATTCCAGCCAATGTTGGCGGTCGCGGCCGACATGTCCGCCGAGATGCGGTCGGTGCCGATGCCGCCGTCGGCATTGTCGAGACCGGTGCCGGTATTGACCAAATCGTCGCCCGAGCCGGCATCGACGGAGTCGTTGCCGCTCGCGGTGGTGATCGTGTCGTTGCCCGAGCCGGTGGTGATGTCGAAATGCTCGATCGACGAATAAGCGACGCGGCGCGTGGCATCGATCGTGTACTGGCCGTCGAAGCCGCCGGTGCCGCCGTTCACAACAGGCCCGGCATTGGTGGAGAAAGCGGTGGTCGCGTCGCCGTAATGGATGACCAGCGTGTCGCTGTCGGCGCCGCCGGCGGCGCTGTCGTCGCCATTATCGATGATGAAAGTGTCGTTGCCGGTGCCGCCGGTCAGCGTGTCATTGCCCCGGCCGCCGTCGAGCGTGTCGTTGCCCGCGGCGCCGTTCAGCATGTCGTTGCCGCTGCGGCCTTCCAATATGTCGTTGCCATCGAGGCCGGTGACATTGTCGGTCAGCGCGCCGCCGATGAATTCCAGGCGCTCGACATTGGTGAAGTCGATCTTGGTGAAATTGTCGACGGTGAGCAGATTGTGGCCCGGGGTGAAATTCAGATAGCCGACGATATTATGGGTGGTGACCGCCGAGAAATCGGCGACCAACAGGTCGCTTGTGCCGGCGCCGAGATCGATCGTGTCGGCCGCATAGGTCGTGTTGTCGATGCCGTAATGGAAGAAGATGTCGTCGCCGGCGCCGGTGGTGACATTGTCGGCGAAGCTTCCCGCCGACGAGAAGATCGTGAAATCCTCGATGTGCTGAAACGATACCTGCGTATCGGTCCAGCTGGCGCTGCCGGACAGTCCGTCGGCGCTGGCGGTCGGCGCTGCCATGTTGATGCCGCCGCCGAGAAGGCGGGCGTCGAGGTAAAGTCGATCATTGTCCGCGCCGCCATCGACACTGTCGGTGCCGCCATGGGAAATCCCGATCCCGTCATTGCCGGCCAATGCGACGATCGTGTCGTCCTCGGCGGTGTCGTCCAGAATCTCGCTATTGTCCGTGCCGGTAACGATCGCCATCTGCTGAGTTCCTCATACGCAATGGCGCGCGACCGAGGGCGCGCGCCTTCTACAAAGAGCTCATTTATCAAGGCTTTGCCGGCTTGGCGTTGAACACACGTGCCGTAGGCTTGAACGGACGTTGCGAAACGTGCGGCTGGTCCCGGGACGGGACGTCTAGCCAGCCTGCGCTCCAGCCCCCGCGCGATAATCGCTCGGGCTGAGCCCGTAACGGGCACGAAACAGGCGGCTGAGATGGGCGGCGTCGCTGAAGCCGAGGCGCTCGGCGAGCGCGTAGAGCGGCTCGCCGCTGCCGGGATCGAGCAATGCGCGCCGCACAGCCTCGAGACGGCGGCCACGTATGTACGCCTGCACGCCGCCCTCGGCTTCGAACAGCCGGTGCAGGCTGGTCCGTGATATGCCGAGCTGGCGGCAGAGTCCGGCGATCGTCTGCGAAGGCGCGCCGAGGCCTTGCTCAATGGCGGCGCGCGCGACGTTGGCGGCGGCTTCGCGGCCAAAGCCGGCCCGTTGCGGCGGACGGTCAGCGGTCGCAACGGCGAGCCCGAGCAAATCGAGGAACGTGCCGGCAAGCAGCACGCCGTCATCGACGTTGAGCTCGAGCGCGGCCTCGCGGATGCCGAGCACGTGGGGCGCGAGCATCGATGCCGCGCCGGACCGCAGCACGCGTCCGTGCAGCGCGGCCGCGTCCAGGCCACGCCCGCCTGCCGTGGCGCGGGGAATGGCGATGAATATGGTGCGGCTCGCGGTCGATATGTGCGCCGATTGCTGGGCGAGGTCGGTAAGCTGCACGCTGCCGGCGCCGGTCCGGAAGGCGCGGTCGCCCATCGTGCCATGCGCTTCGCCGGCAATCGTGATCGCAACGGCCAGCGCGTCGGGATCCCAGGAGCGGCGGGTTGCGCTATCGCGTTCCCAGCGCTGGGCGGTCATCGCAGTGAAGTGGACGGACAGATCGCCGAGCTGGAGGCTCTCCGTGGCAGTGTTGAACGGCTCGAGCGGCGTGGTCCGGTAGACCGGAGCGATGCTCGGCCAATTCCGGTTCACCCATGCCTCGTGGCGATCGGCGGCCGGCAGGTCGGATGTGGAATAGAGTTGCCGGGGCAGCCTGGCAGCAGAGCGCATCGTTTTGCCCCTTCTCAAAGCGAGGGTTTCGTTTCCGACGGCAGTGGGATTGCAACGGGAAAGCTGACAAACACGCAGACCATGACGTGCCCCTAGCACGACTTTCGATCGGAATCATAACCTTAAGGTCGTTTCGGGGCCGTTCGGAAGCCGGGCCCTAGACTAGGGCGGACGCAACGTGACCCAGTAAGCATTTGAGGCTTCGGGGTACTGCCATTCGCGACTGTGCCGGCTAGATCACGGTAACATCGGTTGCGGCAAGGATCGGATGGCCATCCAGGGTTGCGAACTGAACGGCGGTGCCGATGCCGTTGCCGTCATAGTCGAAGTAGAGCGCACCGGTGGTCTGATTGTA
>Ga0268266_10000993_pt1 | contig 35782 bp, 37 predicted proteins | sample KBSS13metaG_FD_190356 | JGI IMG/M metagenome (GOLD analysis project Ga0268266, IMG submission 190356) | Switchgrass rhizosphere microbial communities from Kellogg Biological Station, Michigan, USA - KBS S1-3 metaG (SPAdes) (version 2) | ecosystem: Host-associated > Plants > Roots > Rhizosphere...
CATCCCGGCGTTCTCCATCGCGCCGCCGCGCAGCGACGGCACGACCACGATGTCGAGCTTGGGATACGGGAACGGGATCGCGAACCAGTCCTCGAGAAAGTCGACGATCTTCGGCTCGACGCTCGCAAGGTACTCGACCTTCTTGGCGGTGCCGCGCGGCGTGACGATGCGAATCGGCAGCCCGCTCTTGGCCTTGCCGGCGTCGACGATCTCCCACGGCCCGACCGCGAACGCGACGAGGTAGCTCGGCAGCGGCTTGGTCTCGGCGAACACGACGCGGTCGTGCTGCGCGTCGACCGGCGCGGTGCTGACCATCGGCGTGTTCGACACCGCGATCTGTCCTCGGGGCACGTCGAGCGTCAGCTGCCACGGCGTCTTGCGATCGGGCTCGTCGAAGCACGGGAACACGCGGCGCGCCGCGGTCGACTCGAACTGCGTCGAGATGTACGGGTCTTCGCCGTACTTCGTCATGTACGCGCCGGTGAACCCGTTTTGCTCGACGGTGCCGTGATAGGCGAGCACGAGCTGCCACGGGCCTTGATCGAGCGCGTGCGCCGGCCGCAGCTCGAGGTAGTCGTCCTTCGCGGTGACCGCGATCGGAATCTGCTCGCCGGTCGCGTTGGTCGCGTGTGCGTGGTCGACGGTGAGGCCCTTGCCCGATAGCCAGATCACGGCCGATCTGCGATCGAGCGTGCCCTCGATCTGGATCTCGCCGGCGAGCTCGGGCTTCGCCGGATCGACCGCGACGCGCGCGGTGTAGTGCGTCGGTGTGAAGTGCCGCGGCAAGCGCAGCGTCGGCTCCGGCGGGTCGTACGCAGGCTCGGCGGCCGGCGCCGCGACCGCGGTCGGCACGACGGGCGCCGGCTTCGGAGCAGGAGACGAAGAGCAACCCGCGGCGATCGCCGCCGCCAGCCAGCACGCGCGTTTCATGCGCGCGACTCTACTACTCGATCAAATGCGACGGACGCTTCCTGCCTTCGATGAAGGCGTCGAGCTCTTGCTCTTCCGGCGAGTCTTCGTCGATCACGGGCGAGTCTTCGTCGGGACTTAGCTCTTCGACGTCGAGCTCTTCACCGTCCGACACCTGTACCGAACCAGCAGCGATCTGATACGGCGGTACGGGGTCGGCGGCTTCGTCGTCGGTATCGACCTCGTACGGCATCTCCTCGACGTGAAGCTCGGGCTCGAGGTCGGCGTGCTGGAGCTTCTTGCCGATGATGCAGCCGGCGACGATCGTGACCTGGAACGGCCGGCCATCGAAGTAGGCGTCGATCGCCTCCTTGATGTACCAGAACACGTCCTGCATCTCCTGGCCGCTGCCGGCGATCTCCTTCCACTCGGCGAGCGGTCCGTACTCGATCACCGGCGCGAAGAAGAACTCGCGCGAGCTCTTGAACAGGAGCGTGAACTCTTCGATCTCGACACGGCCGTCGAGGTGCGCGACGCGCATCGCGCGCTCGAGCTTTTCGATCCCGCGATAGCGCTCGACGTGGCGCTCGAGCCGCTCGAGCGCGTCGTGCTTGTCGTGCTTGATCAGAACTTCGCGATAGAGGTCGTGGAACTCCTGGAACGTGCCGAGCATCGGCAGCGTGCAGCGGACCTCGCCGCTCGGCTTGGTCACGCGCGCGAAGTCGTGCAGCGCCGCATCGAGGCTCGGCATCTCGTCGAGCCCGAGGTTGCACACGACGAGGTCGTAGACGTCGTCGGCAAACGACAGCTTCGGCACCGCGCTCTCGGTGCGGAAGAACACGCCCTTCTTGCCGAGCGGCCCGAGGTCGGAGACCTTGCGGCGCGCGACGTCGAGCATCGCGCTCGACGCATCGATCGCGATGAGCCGGCTGCCGTCGGTCATGCGGCGCAGGATCTCGATCGTCGGCCAGCCGGTGCCGCACGAGACGTCGAGGACCTGACCGCGCTCCGGCACCGCGAGGTTGCGCAGGAGCATCTTGCCGAAACGAGTCCCCCAGACGGGTGCGATCTCGTCGTCGTAGATCCGCGCCAGCTTCTCGACCTTCAGACTACGCTTCGGCTGAACGGTCACGTACTCACCCGTAATCTTACGGATTTGCGACGCTATGTCTACTGAATCAGTATTTCAGGCTCGTGTCAGGTCGTCGGGACGTAGATCTCGCCGCCACGCTGCTTGAACTCTTCGGACTTGGCCGCCATGCCGGCCGCGAGCTCGCGAACTTCCTCGGTGATCTTCATCGAGCAGAACTTCGGCCCGCACATCGAGCAGAAGTGCGCGACCTTGGCCCCGTCGGCGGGCAGGGTCTCGTCGTGGAAGTGCTTCGCGGTGTCGGGGTCGAGCGACAGATGGAACTGGTCGCTCCACCGGAACTCGAAGCGAGCCTTCGACAGGGCGTCGTCGCGAAGCTGCGCGCCGGGATGGCCTTTCGCGAGGTCGGCCGCGTGCGCCGCGATCTTGTACGCGATCACACCGGCCTTGACGTCGTCGCGATCGGGCAGGCCGAGGTGCTCTTTCGGCGTCACGTAGCACAGCATCGCCGTGCCGAACCAACCGATCATCGCCGCGCCGATCGCGCTCGTGATGTGGTCGTAGCCAGGCGCGATGTCCGTGACCAGTGGCCCGAGCGTGTAGAACGGCGCCTCCTTGCACAGCTTCATCTGGAGGTCGACGTTCTCCTTGATCTTGTGCATGCCGACGTGGCCCGGGCCTTCGATCATCGTCTGCACGTCGTGCTTCCACGCGATGTCGGTGAGCTCGCCGAGCGTCTCGAGCTCCGCGAGCTGCGCGCGATCGTTGGCGTCGGCGGTCGAGCCGGGCCGCAGGCCGTCGCCGAGCGAGAACGCGACGTCGTACTTCTTCATCACCTCGCAGATCCGCTCGAACTCGGTGTAGAGGAAGTTCTCCTTGTGGTGCGCGAGGCACCACTTGGCCATGATCGAGCCGCCGCGCGACACGATGCCGGTGACGCGGTTCGCGGTCAGCGGGATGTACGCCATCCGCACGCCGGCGTGGATCGTGAAGTAGTCGACGCCCTGCTCCGCCTGCTCGATCAACGTCTCGATGAACAGGTCGATGTTGAGCTTCTCGGGGTCGCCGTTGACCTTCTCGAGGCACTGATAGATCGGCACCGTGCCGATCGGCACCGGCGAGTTGCGGATGATCCACTCGCGGGTCTCGTGGATGTTCTTGCCCGTCGACAGATCCATCACGGTGTCGGCGCCCCACTTCACGGCCCACCGCAGCTTGTCGACCTCCTCGCCGATCGTCGACGTCACGGCCGAGTTGCCGATGTTCGCGTTGATCTTCACGAGGAACTTCGAGCCGATGATCATCGGCTCGCTCTCGGGATGGTTGATGTTCGCCGGCAGGATCGCGCGGCCGCGCGCGATCTCGTCGCGCACGAATTCCGGCGCCATGCTCTCGCGGATCGCGACGAACTTCATCTCGGGCGTGATGATGCCGCGCCGGGCGAAGTGCAGCTGCGACTGGTTGGCTTCGCTCTTGCGCGCGGCGATCCACGGCGCCCGCAGCTTCGGCAGGCCCTGATGCGGATCGCAGCCCTGCGGGCCCGACGTGTCGTAGACGTCGAACGCCGGCTCGCCGCCCGACAGCTCGATGCGCCGCATCGGGACGCTCAGGCCGTCCTGCTCGACGTAGACCTTCTGCGAGGCCGGGAAGCCCTCGATGGCGGGCAGGTTCGCGACGGGATCGGTGACGACTGGAAGTTTGCTGCTCATGTTGCCTCCCTACGCCGGCATTACCCGGGTCAGGTTCTTGGGGTCGCACGCGCGTCGTGCCTCTCAGCCTCGGGATGAAGCTCCCCCGCTATGTGCGACGGACCTTATGATGTAGATCTGGCGGGTGCAAGCGCTGGGTCGGCACCTGCTCTGCGAATACCATCGCTGTGATCGCGAGCTGTTGAACCAGCCCGAGGCGATCCGGAGCGAGTTGGTCCGCGCGGTCACGCTCGCCGGGGCAACGCCGCTCCACGAGGTCGTGCACGCGTTCTCGCCGCACGGCGTCACGGGCGTGGTCGTGATCGCCGAGTCGCACTTCGCGATCCACACCTGGCCCGAGCACGGGTTCGCGGCGGTCGATCTGTTCACGTGCGGCGACACCGTCGATCCGTACAAGGCGTTCGAACACCTGCGCGAAGCGCTGCGCGCCGAGACCCACTCGGTGGTCGAGATCCGGCGCGGGCTGTTCCCGGGCGACGTGAAGCACAAGCCATGACCGCCAAGACGATCCTGCGCTGGGTCTTGACTGTGTTCATGGTCGGTGCCGGCATCAATCACTTCCTCGCACCGGCGGCCTACGTCGCGATGGTGCCCGCCGAGTTGCCCGCGCCGGCGCTGCTCGTCCAGATCTCCGGCGTCGCCGAGATCCTCGGCGGCCTCGGCCTGATCCTGCCGCGCACGCGCAAGCTCGCCGCGTGGGGCCTCATCGCGCTCTTCGTCGCCGTGTTTCCGGCGAACATCAACATGGCCTGGAATCATCTGCCGCTCGGCACGACGCACGTCGCGAGCTGGCTGTTGTGGGCGCGGCTGCCGCTCCAGCTCGTGCTGATCGCGTGGGCCGCGTGGTATGCGCGCCGCGATCGCGCTTAGGGCACGTGCTCGATCGATTTGAACGCGTCGTCGAGCGCCGCCATCATCACCGTCGCGTTCGGGAACCGATCGTCGGGGTGCTTCGCCAGCCCGCCGTCGACGAGCGCGTTGAGCTCCGGCGTGCTCCACGCGCCGCCCTTCGCGAACATGTCGATGCGGGGCGGCGGCGCCTTGACCTGCATCCGCATCTGCATCATCGGATCGGCGTGCTCGAAGGGCACGCGCCCGACGAGCATCTCGAACAGGATCGTCGCGACGGCGTAGAGATCGGCGCGACCGTCGATCGCCTTGCCGGTCGCTTGCTCGGGCGACATGTACGCGGGCGTGCCGAACACGATGCCCATCGTCGTGAGCTTGGCGCCGCCCATCGCTGCCTCGGCATCGCCGATCAGCTTCACGAGCCCGAAGTCGACGATCTTCGCGCGCTCCCAGCCGCCCATGTCGACGAGCATCACGTTGTCGGGTTTGAGATCGCGATGCACCACGCCTTGCGCGTGGGCGTGACCGACGCCGTCGAGCAGCTGGCGCGCGATCACGAGCGCGCGACGCGGCTCGAACGTGCCCTTCGCGAGCGCCTTGGTGAGCGTCTGGCCGACCACGCGTTCCATCACGAGGAACAGCGCGTCGTGCTCGACGAACACCTCGACCGCCTGAACCAGGTTGGGATGATCGAGCAGCTGGACGGCGTTGGTCTCGCGCGCGAATCGCTTCGTCGCCTCGGCGGCGGGGTTGAGGCCCGTCGCGGGCGACTTGAGCGCGAAGCGATTGCCGGCCGCGTCCTCGACCTCCCACACACCGCCCATACCGCCGCGGCCGAGCGGCGCGATCAACTTGTACTTTCCCAGCATCACGCCGGGCTCGAACGCGGGCAAGGGCACTGCGCGAACGAGGGTACCAGCGATCGCGATGTGCTGGTTCAGTAGCCGCCGCCGTTGCTGCCGGTCGGCGGCGGCGTCGGAGCCGTCGGCGTCGAGCCGTTCGGGGTCTCGCTGCCTGCCGAGCCACCGGGCGTCGACGGCATCCCAGGCTCGTTCGGCTGGTTAGGCTCGTTCGGGTTCGACGGAATTTGCGGCGCACCCGGCGACTGCGGCGTCGACGGCATGTTCGGCGAGCCCGGCGTCTGGTTCGGCGTCGGCGGGGTCGGCGCCGGCGTCACCGGACCTTGGCCCGGCGTCGGGGCCGGCGACGGCGTCGGCGGGGCCGGCGACGGTGTCACCGGCGCCGGTGATGGTGCCGTCGTTCCGCCTGGAGCCTGCGCGAGGGCCGGAGCCCCGAGCGCGATCAAGAGCGCGATCGATAGGTTTCTAATACGCATGATCGTAGCTCCAGCAACATCCGTGCACGGCGGCTGCGGATCGAGCCTAGGGAGAGGACGCAGCGAGGTCGATCCCCTGATTGATCGCTGGAACGTCGACGCGCTCGAGGTGGCGATCGCGCCATATGAGGAACGCGAGCTTCGGATCATCGAAGCGGCGTCGGAAAGAGATCGAGAGCCGAGATGGCAACCCGTGCTCTGTCGCCGCAACGCGGATCGTCGCGCCGCATTGCTCGAAAGAATCGCCGACCGCGAAGGGACGATCGGGCGAGCGAAACAGTGCGTCGAACGAGCCGTCGAGCAGCGGCCGATCGATCGCGTCGAGCTCGAAGTCGTGGTCGCCCGTGCGCGTCAGCCGATGGCGCGAGCGCGCGGCCGACAGCACGGACCAGCACGTGACGGCGCCCGGCGAGGTTTCGGCGAGCACCGCGCGCGGGTACATGAACACGAACGGATCGGACGCCGCGACGAGGATCGCGCGGCTGCCGGCGGGCACGAGCTCGGTGACCTCGTGCGCGACGCGCTCGACGAATCGGCCGCGCCGCGCGAGCTCGTGCTGGTCGTGAAGCGCGAGCAGCGGCGACCACACGAGATGCGCGAACGCGAGCACGGCGGCCAGCAACTTGCCGACGACGTGCGCGCGCGGCGCGGCGGCGAGGATCGCGCCGACGATCGCGGTGAACGCGAGATCGGGGACGAGCAACACGCGGCCCGACGGATAGCCGGCGACGCCCGGCAGCACCGCGACGAGCCCGCCGAGCGCGAGCCAGCCAAGGCCGGCGACTTCGGGACGCGTCGCGCGCCATGCGAGCACGACGAGCCCGACCGCGATCACGCCGGCGATCGCGAGCGCCGCGTGCGAGGCCACGAACGCGAGCTCCGCGGGAATCGCGAGCGCGGCATCGCCCAGCAAGATCGGCACGCGCACGACCGCGAGCGCGCCAAACCCGAGCGGATCGGCGAGCGGATCGTGATAGCCGTCGCTGCCGCGCGTGCCGCCGCCGAGCGCGGTGTAGAGCGCGAGATACGCGAGCCCGAGCGCGATCGCCGGGGCGCACTCGCGCACGCGGGCGCGCCAGGTCGGGTTGCGCGCGAGCGCCAGGCCGCACCAGATCGGGATCGCGCCGAGCGCGGCCTCGCTGCCGGCAAGCCCGATCGCGAGCGCGACGAGCCCGAGCCAGCGCGCCTTGCCACCGCGCACGTACAGCGCGAGCGCCCACGCAGCCCCTGCCCCGCCGACGACGACATGACGCGCCGACAGCCACGCGTACGCCTCGGTGTGCGCGGCGGCCATGCCGAACACGGCCACGCCGAGCGTCGCGGCGGCCGGCGGCAGGATCGTGCGATAGAGCGCGGCCACACCGCCGAGCAGGACCGCGAGCCACACGAACGAGTGCACGTGATAGCCGAGCGCCGCGTTGCCGAACACGCGATCGTCGGCGGCGAACAACAGGCTCGTGAGCGGCCGCAGGAAGTGAATCTTGAGGTCGGGCGCGGCCCACCACACGAGGTGGCCGAACCGGATCGCGAGCGCGTTCTCGGCCGCGTCGCCACGCTGGAACGCGAACAGGTCCCACACCGGCCGCGCGCCGGCATGGAGCACGGCGCGGAAGCCTTGGTCGTCGGTGACGAAGCCGATACCGAGCGAGAGCGCCGCGACCGCGAGCGAGAGCGCGATGGCGATGCCGAGCGCGCGCCGAGAACCAAGCCAGGACTCCATCGCGCGAGGATGCGAATTCTTGACCATTGCGTCCAGGACAACGTTTGACCACAATCGAGACACTTCAGGTCTCGATGTTGGAGCTCCGCCTTCTCCGGTACTTCGTCGCGGTCGCCGAGACCGAGCACGTCGGTCGCGCGGCCGAGCGCCTGCACGTGTCGCAGTCGCCGCTGTCGCGCCAGATCCACCAGCTCGAGGAGCTGCTCGGCGTGGCGCTGTTCGAGCGCGACGGCCGCCGGATCCGCCTGACGAAGTCCGGCCGCGAGTTGCTGGAGCCGGCCCGCGACCTGCTCGGCCGCGCCGACGCGTTCGTGCGCGATGCCCGCGCCGCGACGACCGCAGGCCCCGGCCGGATCGCGATCGGCTTCGTCGGTACGGCGGTCGCGACCGGCGTGCTGCCGACCGCGATGCGCGCGCTGCGCGCGGATCATCCCGGCGTGCAGATCGCGCTGCGCCATGCCGCGACCGAGGTCCAGCTCGCGCTCGTGCGCGCGGGCGAGCTCGACGTCGCGCTCGTGCATGCGCCGCCCGCCACCCGCGAGCTGCGCGCGACGCGCGTCTTGGCCCAGCCGTACAAGCTCGCGGTCCCACGGCACGGCGCGCTCGCAAAGAAGCCGCTCGCCCCGCGCGTGCTCGGCGAGGTGCCGTGGATCGCGGTGCGCGCGAGCGACAAGAACCGCGCGCGCTGGTTCGCGGCGTGCGCCGCCGCCGGTTTCGTGCCGCAGATCGCGGTCGAGGTCGCCGATTACGCGAGCGCGCTGGCCCTCGTCGAGGCCGGGGTCGGCGTCACGGCCGTGCCGGCGAGCCAGGGCCGCAGCGCGCCGCGCGGCGTGGTGTTGCGCACGTTCGACGTCGAGCTATCCGCCGAGCTGTGGGCCGTGCGCGGCTCCCACGCGAGTGCGCTCGCCGAGGAGCTCGTGAAGCTGCTCGTTTGAGTGATTACGTCCGACGTGCACGTGCTCGTGTCACGTGCACGTGCACGTGCACGATCGGCTTCGCCAGATCGCTCCGATGTCCCGCGGATCTCCGGTCGGCCGCCGTTCGCGCGAGCCACCACCTGGCTCGGCAGCCCGGTCCGCGCATCCCAAGATCCGAAAATACGCTCGAAGACGGAGGTCGTGCACGTGCACGAGCACGTGACACGAGCACGAGCACGTCCGACGGAGCCGAACCGACGCCAATGATCCGCGCATCTAACGTGGTAGGAGTACGCATCATGGACAAGCTTCCGGTGCTTGGTCAGCCGAGCGTCGACATGACTGACGACGAGCTCGAATCGGAGATCCGACGCCTCAAGGCCGAGCGCAACGCGGTGATCCTCGCGCACTACTACCAGGAATCGGAGATCCAGGATCTCGCCGATTACGTCGGCGACTCGCTCCAGCTGTCGCAAGCCGCGGCCAAGACGAACGCCGACGTGATCGCGTTCTGCGGCGTTCACTTCATGGCCGAGACCGCGAAGATCCTGAACCCGACGAAGATCGTCGTCGTGCCCGACCTCGACGCGGGCTGCTCGCTCGCCGACGGCTGCCCGGCGCCCGCGTTCGCGCGCTGGCTCGAGAAGTACCCCGGCCACACCGTGGTCAGCTACATCAACTGCTCGGCCGAGGTGAAGGCGCTGTCCGACGTGATCTGCACGTCGTCGAACGCCGTGAAGATCGTCGACGCGCTCAAGGGCGAGCGCGTGGTGTTCGCACCGGATCGCCACCTCGGCGCGTTCGTCGCCAAGCGTGCGAACCGGCCCGATCTCGTGCTGTGGCAGGGCACGTGCGTCGTCCACGAGACGTTCTCCGAGCGCCGGCTCGTCGAGCTGATGGCGCAGCATCCCGAGGCCGAGGTGATCGCGCACCCCGAGTGCCACGACGGCATCCTGCGCCACGCGACGTTCATCGCGTCGACGAGTGGCCTCATCGATCACGCGCGCACGAGCCCGAAGCAAGCCTTCATCGTCGCGACCGAGGCCGGCATCATGCACAAGATGGCTGCCGCGGCGCCGGGCAAGCTGCTGATCGCGGCCCCGCCCGAGGACGAGAGCTGCTCGTGCAACGTGTGCCCGTACATGAAGAAGAACACGCTCGAGAAGCTCTACCTGAGCCTGCGCGACTTGCAGCCGCAGGTCGACGTGCCGGAAGCCGTGCGCGTCAAGGCGCTGCGTCCGATCCAGCGCATGCTCGAGATGAGCGTGTGAAGCTGGCCGCGCTCGCGCTGGTGGCCGCTTGCACCGCGAGCGCCGGCGCTCCGGCGCACTCGCCGATTCCCGACAGCGCGACGCAGCTCGTGACCGCGATCGTCGACGATTGGCCGTCGACGACCGCGACGCTCCAGCGCTGGCAGCGCGCGAAAGGCAGCGCGTGGCAGCCGGTGGGCGAAGCGTGGCCTGCCGTGATCGGCGCGACCGGGGCGGCATGGGGCGACGGCTTGCACGGCCGCGGTGCACCCGCCGGGCTCGCCGGGCCGATCAAGCACGAGGGCGATCAAGCAACACCCGCCGGCGCGTTCGGGATCCGCGCCGCGTACGGCTACGCCGCCGAGGCGCCCGCCGGCACCAAGCTCGCGTACACGCCGAGCGCCGGGCTCGAGTGCGTCGATGATCCGGGATCGTCGCATTACGCGCAGATCACGCGCGCCGGCGGCGACTGGCACAGCGCCGAGCAGATGAAGCGACGCGACGCGCTCTACACCTGGGTGATCGACGTCGGCCACAACCCGGCGCGGATCCGCGGCGACGGCAGCTGCATCTTCTTGCACGTGTGGGACGGGCCGCAGTCGACCACCGTCGGCTGCACCGCGATGGCCGAGCCCAAGCTCGCCGAGCTCGTCGCGACGCTCGAGCCGACGGCGGTTTACGTGCTGCTCCCGCGCACCGCATATCGTGCGCTCGCCGCCGCGTGGAAATTGCCCGGTGATAAGGTCGCGCCATGACCTGGAAGACGATCCTCGTCCCGCACGACTTCTCGTCGCCGGCGAACCACGCCGCGGCGCTCGCCCGCGACGAAGCGAAGGCGCACGGCGGCAAGCTGTTGCTCTTGCACGTCATCGAGCTGCCGTCGCAGCTCACGCAGGACACCGCGCTCGTACCCGACACGACCGGCGCGCCGATCAGCGTGCGCGACTACGCGACGCGCGGCGCCGAATCGCACCTCGACGACATCGCGGCGCGGCTCGCCAAGGACGGCACCAAGCCGGCCGTCTTCATCCGGTTCGGCAAGCCGGCCGAGGAGATCCTCGCGTTCGCCGAGGAGAACGCCGTCGATCTGATCGTCATGGGCACGCACGGCCGCACCGGGCTCGCGCACTTGCTCGCGGGCAGCGTCACCGAGCGCGTCGTGCGCACCAGCCCCAGGCCCGTGCTCACGGTGCCGGGGCGCGAGCACTCGTGACCAGCACCGGGACGTGACGCGGCGTCTCGGCATGACGCGCGGTGAGCAGCGACGCGCCGATCGCGACCGCGAGGTCGGCGTCGGGTGACACGACCACGCGCTCGGCGCCGAACTGCCCGGCAACGAGCTGTTGGAACAGCGGCACCAGCGACGTGCCGCCGATCAGCGCGACGCGATCGACGTCGCCGTGCGCCCAGCCCGCGCGGCGCAGCGTCTCGTCGATGATCACCTGCGCGCGCTGCATCAGCGGCGCCCAGCGCTCCTCGGCCCACTCGCGCTGGAGCGTCACGTCGATCGCCTGCGGCCTGCCCTTCACGGCGAACGCCTCGGGCATCGCGAATCGGATCTCGCGCTGGCCCGACAGCGCGCGCTTGGCGACCTCGCAGCGCAGCAGCAGCTCGCTCCACTTCACGACGTCGCGGTGCATGTCGACGCGATGCTGGCGATGCACCGCACCGGCGACCGCTTCGGCGAGTGCGTCGTCGAGATCGTCGCCGCCGAGCAGCGGATCGCCGCACGCCGCGACCGGCGAGAACTTGAGGCCCTGCTGGACCACGGCCGACGCGTCGAACGTGCCGCCGCCGAAGTCGAGCACGAGCAGCCGCCGCGCGGCGGCATCGGCGTGCAGCCCGACCGCGAGCGCGCCCGCGATCGGCTCGGCGACCAGCTCGACGATCTCGAGCTGCGCGATCCGCGCGGCGCGGCTGATCGCGTCGCGATACGCGCCGCTCGTGCCTGCAGACATCGTCACGACACAGCGCTTGATCCGGCCGCCGAACCGCGCCTCGGCGAGATCGCGCACGCGCACCAGCACGGCCGCCGCGAGCTGCTCGGGCGCGAACTCCTTGCCGGCGAGCTTGAACGCGAGCCGATCGCCGATCGCCTCGACACGCACCGCCGTGCCCGCCATGTAGCGGCGCACGAGCTCGTCGGTGGGATGCAGCCCGAGCACGCGCTTGACCGAGCGCACGACGCGGTTCGGCGTGCTCGCGGCCCGCTGCAGCGCGCGCCGGCCGATCTCGACGTCGCCCTTGTCGGGCACGTAGACCACGGTCGGGATCACCGGATCGGCGTTGTCGCGCACGAGCTCGACGCGGTCGCCGACCAGCGCGCCTGCCGACGTGCAGCTCGTCCCGAAGTCGATGCCGAGGACGACGTCTGCCACACCGGTTGAATCGGCCGCCGGCCGCCGGTGTCGAGGTGGCTATCCCACCGTCATCCGGCCACCATCGCGCAGCGCGACGGGCACCAGCGGGCTGGGCTCGCCCGTGGAAACCAGCCACAGCTGATGGGCCGCGCGGGTCACGCCGATGTGCAGGAGGTGCCGCGCCCAGCTCACGGTGGGATAGCTGGCCGCGTTGACATCGACCATCACGACGTAGTCGAACTCGAGGCCCTTGACCTGTGCGACGTCGGTCACGTCAATGCCGGGCTGGAAGTTGAACTCGTCGCGACGCACGCGGCGCAGCGCCGGGACCTCGGCGCGGCGCAGGCCGTCGAAGTACGCGTCGGCCTGCTCGGCGTGGCGCGAGATCACGGCGCACGACGCGGTCGGCTCGCGCGCCATCAGCATGCGCAGCGCGTCGCCGAGGAATGCGATCGCCTCGCCGAGGTCGCCGAACTCGTGGAGCTCGACCGGCTCGCCGCCGCGCGCCACGAGCGGGTCGTCGGGCGCGAGCTCGGGTCCCAGGATCTCGCGCGCGAGCAGCATGACCTCGGCGGTCGAGCGATAGCTGAGCTTGAGCGGGCGCACGATCGTCGGCTGGCCGACCTGCTCGAGCAGCTCCGCCCAGCCGGTGAAGTTGTTGTCGAACACCAGGCGCTGCGCGGTGTCGCCGGCGATCGTGATCGAGCGCTTGCCGCCGTCGCCATCGGGCGCGCGCACGGCCTCGCACAGGACTTTGACCTCGAGCGCGCTGCGATCTTGCGCCTCGTCGATCGCGACGTGCTCGTAGGCGAGCTCGTCGCCGCCGGGCGGCATGAGGCCGCCGCGCTTGAGCTGGACCAGGCGCAAGAGGATCGGATCGTCCTCGTCGTCGAACCGGCCGGCCGGATCGTCCTCGTCGGGGCCGACCGGCTTGCCTTCGGAATCGAGCACGGGGTTGCCGTCTTCGTCGACGGGCGCCGCCTGCGGCTTGGCGAGCTGCTTCTTGACCCAGCCGATCAGCCGCTCGATGTCGCGCGCGCTGACGTCGGTGCCGGCAAACCCGCTCGCGAGCGCCGCGAGATCGGTGAACAGCTCGGCCCAGTCGAGCGTGATGTCGTCGGCACGCTTCTTCGCGCGCTTGGTGAAGCCCTCGAGCGCGACGCGCACGTTGGGCTCGAGCTCGGCCTTTTTCGTCCAGCTCGCGAGCCCCGACAACCTCGGCACGAGCGCGCGATGCACCAATCGATTCCACTCGGCGACCGCGCGCGCGTCGATCGCGGCGAGCTCGCGGCCGATGTTCTCCGCTTGCGATGCGACGAGCTTCTCGAGGATCGACAGCATCGCCGGGTGCTTCTTGACGCGCGAGACCTGGTCCGGCGGCTCGGCGTTGTACTTGGTCGGCGACTCGGGCAGGCAGCGCATCCGCGTCGTGCGCGCCCAGCCGGTGTACGTCACGACCGGCACGCCGCCGACGCCGAGCGCCGGCAGCACGCCGCCGACGTAGCGCACGAGCGACTGCGACGGCACGACGAACAGCATGTTCGACGCCTTGAACCGGCGGCCGTCCTGGAAGTTCAGGTACGCGACCCGATGCAGCGCGACGGTGGTCTTGCCCGAGCCGGCGCCGCCCTGGATCACGACGATGCCGGAGCCCGGCTGCGTGATCAGCTCGAACTGCTCCTTGTCGATGAGCGCGGCGATCTCGGGCAGCGCCTTGTCGGCGCGGACCGTGCCGTGACGCACGCCGAGCATGCCTTTCATGCCGGGCGCCGCGACCGGTCGCGCCGCCTTGCCCATGCCGCCTTGCAGCACCGGCTGCATGCTGCCGACGGCCTGCACCCACGCGCCCTTCGAATCTTTCAGGTACGTGCCCTGCGGCGAGCCGATGCGGCGCAGCGTGCCGCGCGCGATCGAGACGTTGCGGCGCGCCTCGACGAAGCCCTCGACGCGACGGCCGGCGATCTCCTCTTCGTAGTCGTCGCCTTCTTCGTAGCGGTAGTAGATGCGCGACACCGGCGCGTTGCGCCAGTCGACGATCTGCACGTTGCTCTGGCGATCGATGAAGCCGCGCTTGCCGACGAGGACGTCGCGGACCTTGCCGGTCTCGCGCAGGCGCAGATGCGCGAAGTACGGCGACGCGATGTCGACGGGCAGCGAGCGGCCGCCGCCGAGCCGGGCCTTGAGGGCGGCGAGCCGCGTCATCTGCTCGACGAGCGGCGGCAGGTCTTCGGCGCGTGCTTCCGCGATCTGGTCGCGCAGCGAGAGCAGATCGGCGTCCAGGTCGCTCGCGCCGATCTGCGGGCGGGCGTCTTCGGCCTCCTCGCCCATCGCGACGCGTGCCTGGACCTGGCCGAACAGGCGTTCTTCTTCGGCGATGACCTTCGCCCCGTCGCTCCCTTGTTCGACCTCGGGTGCCATGAGTAAGACGGGCGAATTTATTCGAAAACGCTCACTACGCAACCGGATTACGCAGGCTCCGATACATCCGGGCATGCAGCTCCCAACTACCCGAAACCGCGATCTGCCGGATCTAGTGGGAATCCGATCGGGCTGCCACGTCGTAGGAACGTCGATGCCCACGCGGATCGGTCAATTCGAGCTGGTCCGGCTGCTCGCCCAAGGCGGCATGGCCGACATCTATCTCGCCCGTCAGGACGGCCTCGATCGCCACGTCGCCGTCAAGATCCTCGCCGCCGCGCGTGCGGGGGATCCCGAGTCGCGCACGCTGTTCCGCGACGAAGCGCGCGTGCTCGAGATGCTGAGCCACGGCAACCTCGCGAGCGTCTACCAGGTCGCGTGCGACGGCCAGATGCCGTACCTGGCGATGGAGTTCGTGCACGGCGTCGACCTGCGCGTGCTGATGCAGGCGACGCACGGGATCGGCGCGCCGGCAGCGGTCGCGATCGTGCGCGCCGCCGCCGCCGGGCTCGACCACGCGCATCGCCGCTGCGATCTCGACGGCAAGCCGCTGCACCTCGTGCATCGCGACGTGTCGCTGTCGAACATCATGGTCACGCACGACGGCAACGTGAAGGTCGTCGACTTCGGCATCGCGCGAACGGCGCTGTCGGTTCACACGACGAACCCCGGCATCGTGCGCGGCAAGGCCGCGTACATGTCGCCCGAGCAAGCGCTCGGCGAGCCCGTCGATCTGCGCACCGACGTGTTCGCGCTCGGCATCGTGCTCTACGAGCTGACGACCGGCAGGCGCTGCTTCGACGGCAACAGCGACTTCGAGCGCATGCTCTCGGTCGTGCGCGGCGAGTACCTGTCGCCGGCCGCGTGCGTGCCCGGCTATTCGCCCGCGCTCGCGAAGATCATCGCGTGCTGCCTCGCGACCGATCCCGATCGCCGCTACGCGTCGGCGGCGGCGCTGATCGACGCGCTCGACCAGCTCGTCCGCACCGAAGGCTGGATGCACGGCAGCACCGTGATCGCCGCGCTCATGCGCCAGGTCTACGGCGACGTGCCCGGCCCGCTCGGCGAGACCGCCGAGGTCACCGGCGGCTCGATCGTCGACGCGCGCGACGAATCACAGCCCGTCATGATGGAGCCGGCGCCCACCGTGGTCGCTCGGCGGCTCGCGAAGGGCACGTGCTCCGAGCCGCGTCCCGAGCCGGCGATCGGCGACGACGACGAGCCGACGCGCGGCCGCAGGTCGGTCCCGAAGATGTTCCGCTACGCGGCCTGAACGAATCGCCGTCGGTCGAACGTCCGCACCGTCGCAGCTCCGTGACGATCACGTGGCAGTCGATCCTTATTGCGTAAGCACGCGATTGGCCGTACCAAGGTCCTTACCGATGGCGCGCGCCAAGCTCTTGCTCGCACAGGATCCGTTGCACCGGTGGTCCGCCGCCGACGCGAACGACACCTACAACATTCCGCGCTGGGGCTGCGGCTACTTCGGCGTGAACGAGCGCGGCAACCTGATCGTCCAGCCACGCGGCGAAGGTCAGGGCGCGATCGACATGAAGGAGCTGATCGACGAGCTCGTCGAGCGCGGCATCCAGCTGCCGATCCTGCTGCGCTTCAGCGACATCCTGAAGGCGCGCATCGAGCTGCTGTGCGCGTCGTTCAACTCCGCGATCCGCGAGTACGGCTACGGCGGGCACTACCGCGGCGTGTACCCGATCAAGGTCAACCAGAACCGCACGGTCGTCGAAGAGATCATCGAGTTCGGCCGGCCGTATCACTACGGCCTCGAAGCCGGCAGCAAGCCCGAGCTGCTCGCCATCATGGCGATCCATCAGGACGACGAAGCGCTCATCATCTGCAACGGCTACAAGGACGAGGAGTACATCGAGACCGCGCTGCTCGCGTCGAAGATGGGCAAGACGGTGATCCTCGTCGTCGAGAAGCCGTCGGAGCTCGAGCACATCCACCGCGTCAGCGAGCGCGTGAAGATCAAGCCGCAGCTCGGCATCCGCGCACGCCTGTCGTCGCGCGGCGCAGGCCGCTGGGAGCAGTCCGGCGGCGACTTCTCGAAGTTCGGCCTGTCGGCGGCCGAAATGGTCGCAGCGGTCGAGCAGCTCAAGAAGTGGGGCGAGCCCGAGTGCTTGAAGCTCATGCACTTCCACCTCGGCTCGCAGATCTCGGCGATCAAGAGCGTCAAGAACGCGCTGCGCGAGGCCGGCCGGCTGTTCTGCGAGTGCTACAAGCTCGGCGCCAAGGGCCTGGCGTACCTCGACGTCGGCGGCGGTCTCGGCGTCGACTACGACGGCTCGCAGACCAACTTCGCGTCGTCGATGAACTACACGGTGCAGGAGTACGCGAACGACGTCGTGTACGCGCTGAAAGAAATCTGCGACGCCGATCAGGTCCCGCACCCGAGCATCGTCAGCGAGTCGGGCCGTGCGATCGCCGCGCACCACTCGGTGCTGGTCGTGAACGTCCTCGGCGTGACCGAGTTCAACACGAACGTCCCGCAGCAGCTGCCGCATCCGGTGCCGCCGCTCGTCAAGAACATGTGGGAGACGTTCCAGGGCGTCTCGCAGAAGAATCTGCTCGAGAGCTATCACGACGCCGTCGAGTACAAGGATCAGGTCCTCCAGCTGTTCAACCTGGGGCACCTCTCGCTCGAGCACCGCGTGCTGTGCGAGAACTTGTTCTGGGCGACGTGCGAGAAGGTCCTCATGCTCGTGGCGCGTCAGCCGCACGTGCCCGAGGAGCTGGAGGGCCTCGAGAAGGCGCTCAGCGACACGTACTTCTGCAACTTCTCGATGTTCCAGTCGGTGCCCGACGCGTGGGCGGTCGATCAGCTGTTCCCGATCTGCCCGATCCACCGGCTCAACGAGGAGCCGACGCGGCGCGCGACGCTCGCCGACATCACGTGTGACTCCGACGGCAAGATCGACTCGTTCATCGATCTGCGCGACGTCAAGCACGTGCTCGAGCTCCACCCCAAGACGCCGCAGGACTACTACCTCGGCATCTTCCTGGTCGGCGCGTATCAAGAGATCCTCGGCGACCTCCACAACCTGTTTGGCGACACCAACACGGTGCACGTGCAGCTCTCGCCCGACGGCGACTACGACGTCAAAGAAGTCGTCAACGGCGACACCGTCAGCGAGGTGCTGCAGTTCGTCGACTACACGCCCGGCGTGCTGATGACGCGGATGCGCAACAACGTCGAGCAGGCGCTGCGCAAGAAGCTGATGACGCTCGAAGAGAGCCGCACGCTGATCAACCGGTTCCAGGCCGGCATGCAGGGCTACACGTACCTCGATCGCGAAGGATGATTAGACCCGCGACGCTCGCCGACCTCCCGCTGTTGGTCGCGTTCTCGAGCGCGCTCAACGCGCACGAGTCGATCCAGATCACCGACGGCGAGCTCGATGCCGGGTTGCGCGAGCTGCTCGCCGACCCGGCGCTCGGCGTGGTCTTCGTGATCGAGCAGGACGGCGCGGCCGTCGGCTACGCGCTGTGCGCGTTCGCGTTCGATCTGGAGTTTCGCGGCCGCGAGGCGTGGTTGACCGAGCTGTTCATCGTCGACGACGCGCGCGGGCGCGGCCAGGGCACGGCCGCGCTCCAGTTGATCGAGGCCGAGCTGCGCGCGCGGGGCATCAAGGCGCTGCACCTACAAGTTCGCCCCGACAACCCGGCGGTCGCGCTTTACGAGCGGCTCGGTTTCACGCGTGTTCCACGACTCGTGATGACGCGCCGGCTGTAGTAGCGTTTCAGCGCATGCGGTTTGTCGTCTCGCTGAACGTGCTCGCTGGGCTCGCCGCGTGCGGGAGCACGTCGTCGGGCACGCAGCCCAACCCGCTTCCGCCGCTGGCCGCCGAGCACAAGGTCGACGCCGACGCGATGTGCAAGCGCATCCAGAAGCTGCACGACGAGAAGTGCGGGTTGTTCGGCGACATGGAGCTGCGCGCGACGTGCCCCGAAGAGGTCAAAGGCACGCTGACGGATCCGCGCCTGCGCGGGATGACCGAGCAGATGGATCTCTGCACGTCCGAGCTGAGCGTGTGCTCCGACATCGCCGCGTGCGTCGGGCAGCTCGAAGGCAACACCGAGACGCGCGACTGCACCGACCACAGCGAGCGCGAGCAAGGCAACCCGGTCGGCCTGCCCTACGCCGAGTGGCGCACCGCGATGAAGCGCGGCTTCCTCAAGTACTCGCAGCTGCATTCGTCGCGCGAGAAGCCGATCGAGCTGTGCGGCGTGTCGACCGAGAACTGGTGGCTCAGCACGCTGCAGTGCGAAGACGGCTCGCATCCGCTGTCGAACAACTCCGCGGCCGAGCAAGCGCGGCTCGGCAACGTCGGGTCGGGCGGCCGCTGCGGCTCGAGCATCGATCACTACGAAGTGCGCTGCCCCGAACAGGTCTACGAAGTGTTTCTCGACAGCTACGTGTGCCCGGAGCCGCAGGTAAACTCGGCCACATGAAGTGGCTCGTTCTCGTGTCTGTGTTGCTCGTCGCGTGTGGCAAGGCGGACGACGATGGTCCGCCCTGCGACAAGGTCATGGATCACGTGCTCGATCTGATGAAGAGCACGCAGGGTGGTCACGGCGGCATGAACCTCGGCAGCCGCGAAACGATGATCAACACCTGCAATCAGCGTCACATGCCCAAGGAAGTTCGCTACTGCATGATGAACTCGAAGGACATCACGCATCTGGCCAACTGCAGCCGCATGAACCCGCACCCGCCGGTTCCGACGGCCGGCTCGGGCGGCATGCTGAACGCGCCGACAGCCCCGGTCGTGCCACCCCCGTCAGCGCCGACGCCGGCGCCCGCGGGAAGTGGTACACCGGCGCCATGAACGACGCGGTCCTTCACGTCCCGGATCCGATCAACGAGCCCGTGCTGAGCTACGCGCCGGGCAGCCGCGAGAAGGCACAGCTCAAGGCGGCGCTGGCCGACGTCGAGCGCGAGGTCGTCGAGATTCCGTGCGTCGTCGGCGGCGAGCGCGTGTTCACCGGCCGCACGGTCGACATCACGATGCCGCACCGGCACCGCCACGTGATCGCGCGCTACCACTGCGCCGACGCCGAGCTCGCCGAGCGCGCGATCCGCGCGTGCGCGCACGCGAAGCACGACTGGGCCGCGCTGCGCTGGGAAGCGCGCGCCGCGATCCTCGTGAAGGCCGCCGACTTGCTCGTCGGACCGCATCGCATGCGCGTCAACGCGGCGACGATGCACGGCCAGTCGAAGACCTGCCATCAGGCCGAGATCGACGCCGCCTGCGAGATGGCCGACTTCTTCCGGTTCAACGCGTTCTTCGCGCAGCAGCTCTACGCGATGCAGCCCAAGAGCTCGCCCGGCATGTGGAACCAGAGCGAGCTCCGCCCGCTCGAGGGCTACGTGCTCGCGGTGACGCCGTTCAACTTCACCGCGATCGGCGGCAACCTCCCGATGTCGGCGGCGCTGATGGGCAACACCGTCGTGTGGAAGCCGTCGGAGGTTCAGGGGCTCGCGGCGTGGCGCACGTTCGAGCTGCTCGAGGCCGCCGGCGTGCCGCCCGGCGTCATCAACTTCCTGCCGGGCCTGCCGCACGCGCAGATGAACGTCCTGATCGACCATCCCGATCTGGCCGGCATCCACTTCACCGGCTCGACCGACGTCTTCCGCATGATGTGGAAGCGCGTCGGCGACAACATCGGCCGCTACAAGACGTATCCGCGGCTCGTCGGCGAGACCGGCGGCAAAGACTTCGTGCTCGCGCACCCGTCGGCCGATCCGAAGGCGCTCGCGACGGCGCTGGTCCGCGGCGCATACGAGTATCAGGGCCAGAAGTGCTCGGCGGCGTCGCGCGCGTATGTCCCCGCGAGCATCTGGGCCAAGATGAAGGACGAGCTCGTCGCGACGATCGACTCGCTCAAGGTCGGCGACGTCTCCGACTTCCGCAACTTCATGGGCGCGGTGATCAAGAAGTCCGCGTTCGACAACCACGCCAAGGCGATCGCCGAGGCGCGCGAGACCCGTGGCATGAAGGTCGTCGCCGGCGGCACCGTCGACGACAAGGACGGCTACTTCGTGCGGCCCACGCTGATCACGACCGAGGATCCGATGGCGCGTCACATGCGCGAGGAGTTCTTCGGGCCCATCCTCACGCTGCACGTCTATCCCGACGCGGCGTGGGACGAGACGCTCAAGATCGTCGATCGCACGTCGCCGTACGCGCTGACCGGCGCGGTGTTCGCGAACGACCGCTACGCGGTGGCCGAGGCGCAGCACGCGCTGCGCGACGCGGCGGGCAACTTCTACATCAACGACAAGCCGACCGGCGCCGTCGTCGGCCAGCAGCCGTTCGGCGGCGCGCGCGCGTCGGGAACCGACGACAAAGCCGGCTCCGCGCTGAATCTGATCCGCTGGACCGCGGCGCGCACGATCAAGGAGACGTTCGTGCCGCCGACCGACCACCGCTACCCGTACCTCGACGAAGCGTAGCCGGTCATTCGGCTGGCCAGGCCAGCCCGTCTGCGCGTGAGATCGCGCAGTTGCGGCCACTTTCGGGTGGCACCGCGACTGCACTAGGCATGGCCATCATGCTCGAGACGATCTCTATGGCCACGCTCGACAGCGTCACCGGTGGTGCGGACCCCGGTGTGCTGTCTCAGCTATCGCCGGTGCTTGCAGAGGTGCAGAAGCAGGCGAAGCCGTGGATCGATGCGCTCGCGCCGGTCCTCGCCAGCAGCCGCGGCGTCATCATGAACTTCGTGCCGTCGAGCCTGTCGCAGAGCACGAAGAAGTAGCCGCTCAGTACACGGGCTCGTAGTAGCCCGGCGTCCACATCCACTCGGAGCCGTCCCAGTCCCAGTGGCCGCGCACCCAAACGTAGCCGTCGCGAGCGCCATAGTCCTCGACGATCAGCTCCGGGCGGTACCGGTAGTCGTAGTAGTGACGACCGATGTACGGGCGCGCCATGAAGATGCGGTCGCGAACGCCGTAGCCGCCGTGGTAGTAGCCGCCGCCGTGGTAGTAGCCGCCGCCGTGGACGTAGCCGCCGCCGTGGTAGTAGCCGCCGCCGTGAACGGCGGGACCATGACCGAAGCCACCACCGTGGAAGCTCTCGTGCGCGACGACGTGACCGCCGCCGACGTGACCCGAGACGTGGCCGCCGAAGCGATCCGCGCTCGCAACACCACCGCCGAGAGTCAGAACCAGAGCCGCGATTGATAGTGCCTTCATGCCAATCCACTAGAGCATCGGGCGTGCCGTCTCGAGGGGGCCCTCTTTCGAGCACTTGCAGAGGTGCGCGTGAACGAACGGCGCCACGTGCCACAGGGGTGTGTCCACTTAACGGGGTCCTCATGAAGAAAAGATGAGAAGCTCGACGGGTGAGATACGCGCTCCTGTGTCTCCTCCTCGGCTGTACGGCCACGACGGGCACCGGAGCGGCGCTCGGCGACCCCTGCAGCCAGTCGCTGGCGTGCGATAGCGACGGCGTCTGCGATTTCACCGCCTCCGGTGGTCCGGTCTGCATCGACAAGACCGGCGACAACGACGGCGACGGGATCGTGAACGCGATCGATCGCTGCCCGAACGCGCCCGGCGGCGTCTCCGACACCTATGACGAAGATAACGACGGCATCGGCGATCCCTGCGACAAGTGCCCGATCGCGCCGCCGCCGTCCGTCCCCGATCTCGACCACGACGACGTCGACAGCCCGTGCGATCCCGATCCCGACACGCCGGGCGACAAGATCTTGTTCTTCGACGGCTTCGGCAGCGCCACGCTGAACGCGATGTGGAAGGCGACCGGCTCGGCCGCGTGGATGCCGGAAGGCGGCGAGCTCGTCGTCGATGCGAACCAACCCGACGAGCAATATCTCGAGCTGATCGTCGAGCCCGTGCCCAGCTTCGCGATCGAAGCCTCGTACCGGATCGACGAGCTCGAGTCGTCGGCGACCACGCACAAGGTCGGCGCGCGCGGCTTCGATTCGAGCCCGGCTGGCGTCGCGAACTTCGAGTGCGGCGTGATCACGAGCGACGTCGGCACCGGCGACGTCGTCGCGCTCGAGACCAACCTCAACGGCACGTCGGCACAGGCGCAGATCCCGGCGTTCTCGACCGCCGCGCTCTACGAGGACGCCGCATACGCGACGAACGCGTCGGTCGGCTGCACGGTGATCGGCGACAACACGCCGGTCGGCACGACGCAGGACCAGATCTCACCGGCGTCGCTGGGCACCGCAGCGCTCGCAGTTCGCGCGGTGACCGCACGCTTCCAGTGGGTGCTCGTCGTCGGTCGCCCGACGACGGGCACCGGCGGCGGCACGATGTGAAAGCAGTTTGATCGTGCACGTGTCACGTGCACGTGCACGTGCACGTGCACGTCTAACGAGCCCGAGTTTCGCCGCCTCAGAACTTGCGGCCCGGAATGAACGTTCATTCGCGGCTCTGGCTCGACGCCCGTCCGAATTCCGGACGTGAGCCGAGAATCGGAGCTGAGTTCGCCGCATCCCGGCTTCCGAATGAACGTTCATTCGCCGCCGCAGCTCGAGTCGAGCACGTGCACGTGCACGTGCACGTGACACGAGCACGTGCACGCGGATCAGACGCCCAGGCCGATCGGGCAGGACACGCCGGTGCCCTCGAGCCCGCAGTAGCCGCCCGGGTTCTTGCCGAGATACTGCTGGTGGTAGTCCTCGGCGTAATAGAACGTCGGCGCTTCGCGGATCTCGGTCGTGATCGCGCCGTGGCCGGCTTTCGCGAGCTCGGCTTGATATGCGGCGCGTGACGCTTCGGCGGCCTTCGCCTGCGCCGCGTCGGTCGTGTAGACGGCCGAGCGGTACTGCGTGCCGGCATCGTTGCCCTGACGCATGCCCTGCGTCGGATCGTGGCTCTCCCAGAACACGCGCAGCAGCTGATCGTACGTGACCTGCTTCGGATCGAAGACCACGAGCACGACCTCGGTGTGCCCGGTCATTCCCGAGCACACCTCTTCGTAGGTCGGGTTCCGCGTGTAGCCGCCCGCGTAGCCGACGGCCGTCGAGTACACGCCGGGCGTCTGCCAGAGCTTGCGCTCGGCGCCCCAAAAACAACCCATGCCGAACACGGCGCGCGCCATCCCGTCGGGAAACGGCGGTGTGATCCGGTGACCGTTGACGAAATGCGTTTCCGGCACGGGCATCGCGGTGTTGCGGCCCGGCAACGCCTCGTCGGCCGACGGCATGCGCAGCTTCTTCGTGGAGAAGAACATGATGGTCAGTATACGGCCCGTCGCCGATTTGGTTACTCTGAGTCGTGGTCGCCGTGCTGGGCATCTGTGGCAGCGTGCGCAAGGCGTCGCTCAACCGCGCGTTGCTCGTCGCCGTCGGCGGCGCGCTGCCCGAGACCGCGACGTTCTCGATCCACGATGGGCTCGAGCACCTGCCGATCTTCTCGAGCGATCTCGACGATCCGCCGCGCGTCGTGGACTTGAAAGCCGCGATCGCCGCGGCCGACGGCGTGATCTTCGCGGTGCCCGAGTACAACTACTCGATCCCCGGCGGGCTCAAGAACGCGCTCGACTGGGTGTCGCGTCCGCCGGCGTCGTCGCCGATGCGCGGCAAGCCGATCGGGCTCGTCGGTGCCGCGACCGGGATGAGCGGAACGATCCGCGCGCAGACTCACATGCGGCAGATGCTGATCTACAGCGACTCGCCGTGCCTTGGTCAGCCCGAGGTGCTGATCCCGCGCGCGCACGAACGGTTCACCGACGGCACGCTCACCGACGAGTCGACGCGCCAGCTGCTCGTGCGGTTCGGCGCCGCATTCGTCGCCTTCGTCGAACGTGCGGCGGGGCGCCGGTGAGGCTCGCAGCCGCGCTCGCGTTGGCGCTCGGCTGCTACAACCCGCACATCGCGTCGGACGTGCCGTGCAATCCATCGGCGCCCGAGTGCCCGCCCGGCCAGCAGTGCGTGCTGATCGGCGGCGGCTTCGCGTGCTCGGCGAGCCCGGGCAGCGGCATCACGCTACCCGACGCGGCGACCGACGACGACGACCGCGACGGCGTACCGAACGGCATCGACAACTGCCCGACGGTCTTCAACCCCGGCCAGGAGAACGAGGACCAGGACGCGTGGGGCGACGCCTGCGATCTGTGTCCGCCGTACGCGAGCACGGCGCAGACCGACACCGACGGCGACATGGTCGGCGACAAGTGCGATCCGCATCCGAAGAACGCGATCGATCACTTCCTGTTGTTCGAGGGCTTCCACGCGGGCGTGCCGACGTCGGCCGGGTGGACCGCGACCGGCGAGATCGCGGGATCCGGCGATAGCGTGTTCGCGTTCGCCAACGGCAGCAGCGCGGCGGGATTGGCGTGGGCCTTCACGCAGGGCGGTCGCGAGACGATCACGACGCAGTTCACGTTGCTCGAGCCCGGCTCCGAACCGATCGCCGCAGTGGTCGACACGGCGGATACGACCGCGTCGAGCGGCGTCGCGTGCGTGGTCGGCATCGACAGCATGGGCAGCGGCTTTCAGGCGATCGTCGAGCTGCCCGCCGGTACGACCTTGACCTCGCAGGCGGACACGATCACCGCCGGCGTCGTCCACCAGCTGGCGATCGAGCGCAACGGTCAGGAATACGAGTGCGAGGACTTCACCGGCGGCTCGACGAACGTCGTCGGATCGACCTCGACGCTGACGTCGACCGCGCCGCAGCTCGGCATCCTGGTCAACGACGCGTTCGTGCAGTTCGACTGGCTGATGGCCGTGCAGTCCGACTGACTAGTGGCACTCGCCGTCGGGCGCCGCGTAGATCGCCGCGATCTCGGACGCGGTGAGCGCCTGGCTGTAGTACGCGACCTCGTCGATCGCGCCGCCGAAGAAGCTCTGGAGCCCCGACGCTCCGCCGATGATCCCGGCGCCGAGCGTGATCGGATCGACCTCGCCGTCGAGGTTGCTCATCGGGCCGTTGTCGACCATCGCGAGTGTGGTCGAAGCCGCGAGCTGGCCGTCGACGTACAAGAGTGCGGAGCTCGCGGTCGAGTCGCGCACCCCGACGATGTGATGCCAGTGAGCATCGCGCAGATCGTGCAGCGTGTCGGTCGTGAAGATCATGTTCGCGCCAGCGTCGGTGCGCAGGGCGAAATCGGCGTGGCCGCTTCCGTCGAGCTGCAGTGCCCAGAAGGCCTGTGACTCGTTAGCCGGACAGTTCAACGCGCACTGGTACTTGACCATCAGGTCGCCGCCGGAGCTGGTCGTGTTGACCCATAGCTCGAGCGTGAACGATGCGTTCGGCCACAACTTGTCGCCGTCGTTGATCTCGACGGCGTTGGTCGAGCCGTCGAACGAGAATGCATCGCCGTGCTTGCCCGGCACGTACGAGAAGCTCGTGCCGGTGGTCGAGCCGGTCGAGTTGCCGGTGTCGTCGGTCGTGTTCATCTCGCCGCGCCACCGCCCGCCGAGGCCGAACGCCGCCGTGTCGACGCAGGTCGCGGCATCGCTACCGGCACTGCCGCTGCCGGCCGCATCGATCGGGTTCGAATCGTGGGCGCTCGCATCCTGCGGCGTGGTCGCCTTTACCGAGCCGCACGCCGCAACCAGCACCACGAGAAGGATCCGCATGGCAGCATCGTAGCCCAGGCTACGGCAGCTTTGCTTTCGGGAACTGCGCCCAGTGCGTGTCGTAGTCGGATTGCAGTACCGGCGAGTCGAGCGCGGCCTTCGTGGGCGCGATCACCCAGCGCGTCTCGAACATGAACGCGAGCGTGTCGTCGAGCTTTTGCGGCGCGAGCTCGGCGGCGACCGCCTTTTCGTAGCTCGCGCGATCCGGGCCGTGTGCGTTCATGCAGTTGTGGAGCGACGCGCCGCCGGGCGCGAAGCCTTCGGCCTTGGCGTCGTACACGCCCTTCACGAGGCCCATCAGCTCGCTCATCACGTTGCGGTGGAACCACGGCGGCCGGAACGTGCCCTCGGCGACGAGCCAGCGCGGCGGAAAGATCACGAAGTCGCAGTTCGCGGTGCCCGGCGTGTCGCTCGGCGAGGTCAGCACCGTGAAGATCGACGGATCGGGATGGTCGAAGCTGATCGAGCCGATCGTGTTGAACCGCCCGAGGTCGTACTTGTACGGCGCCAGGTTGCCGTGCCACGCGACGACGTCGAGCGGCGAGTGATCGATCGTCGTGCTCCACAACGCGCCCTGAAACTTCTGGACGAGCTTGGTCGGGCGTTCGACGTCCTCGAACGCAGCAACCGGCGTCAGGAAGTCGCGCGGGTTCGCCAGGCCGTTCGAGCCGATCGGCCCGAGCTCGGGCAGCCGGAATGCGGCGCCGTAGTTCTCGCACACGTAGCCGCGCGCTTCGGGATCCAGCAGCTCGACGCGGAATCGCAGGCCTCGTGGGATCACGCCGCACTCGCCCGGCGCGAGCTCGATCACGCCGAGCTCGGTCGGAATGCGCAGCCGGCCGAGCTGCGGAACGAGCAAGAGCTCGCCGTCGCTGTCGAAGAAGCAGGCGTCGGCCATCGAGCGGTTCGCGGTGTAGACGTGAACCGCCGCGCCCGCGCCCGCCGCCGGCGAGCCGTTGCCGCCGAGCGTGAACAGGCCGTCGAGCCACGTCGTCGGCGCGGTCGGCAGCTCGAACGGGCTCCAGCGCAACCGGTTCGGCGTCGACGGCTCGAAGCTGCTCGCGAGCGCGCCGGCGCTCGTCGGATGAAACGGCGGATGCGCCGCGCTCGGCCGCGCTCGATATACCCACGTGCGCCGATTCTCATGGCGCGGCGTGGTGAACGACGTGCCCGATAGCTGCTCGGCGTAGAGCCCGAACGGGACTTTTTGCGGCGAGTTGCGGCCGACCGGCAGCGCGCCGGCCACGGCCTCGGTCGCGTGGTGATTGCCGAAGCCGGAGAGATACTGCTCAGACAAGCCCGCGCTCGCGTTGGTCGCGCTCGATGCTCTCGAACAGCGCCCGGAAGTTTCCGGCGCCGAACGTCTTGCCGCCCTTGCGCTGGATGATCTCGTAGAAGAACGGACCTGCGCTGGTGTCGCCGTAGAGGCCGGCCGATTCTTTCAGGAAGATCTGCAGCATGTACTCGCAGTGCTGGTCGCCGTCGACGAGCACTTCGAGCTCGCGCAGCGTGTCGACGCTCTCGTCGATCGAGCCGACGCCGCACTTCTTCAGCCGCTCGGGCAGCATGTCGTAGTACGCGCCGGGCGTCGGCATGAACGACACGCCGCCGGTGCGCAGCTCGCGCACCGCCGAGAGGATGTCGCGCACGGTCAGCGCGACGTGCTGCACGCCGTCGCCGCGCAGCTCCTCGTTGAAGATGTTGATCTGCGAGCTCTTGAAGAACGGGCGCTGCGGCTCGTTGTTCGCGAACTTGACGCCCGAGACCGGATCCCACACGACGATCGACTTGAGGCCCGATCCGGTCTGCTTCGCGGGATCGACGTCCTGCGTGTGGAACGAGACCTCCCACAGCTGCTCGAAGCCCATCACGTGCTGCATCCACAGCAGCATCGGCTTCATCGTCTGGAAGTTCGCCGTGATGTGATCGATCTGCTGGAAGCCGAACTTGTTGGTCTGCTTCGCCGGCACCGGCTCGGCGCCGGGGAACAGCGCAGGGAAGCCGTCGCTCTGGCGGAACCGGAACGTGCAGTCGCCGAACGGCGTCGTGATCGAGAACGTGCGCAGCGTGCCGCGGCCCGCGGTGTGCGTCTGGACGTCGTCGATCATCGTGCCGCCGCGCTGCTCGAGCAGGCGGAACGTCTTCTCGATGTCCTCGACCTCGAACACGAGCGTGCCGACGCCGTCGGGGTGCTTCGACAGGAAGCGCGCGGCGCGGCCCGGCAGCTTGCCCGGCGCGGCGACCGGCTCGCTGCACACGACGTTGATGTCGCCGGCGGTGAAGCACGCCGACTTCTGGCGGCCGCGCTGATCGAGCTCGGGCGACGAGCGCCAGGTCTCCGCGAAGTCGAGCATGCCGGTATAGAACCGGCGCGAGCGCTCGAGATCGCGCACGTAGTAGTGGATGCCTTCGAGCCGCTTGATGCCGAGAGATTCGAGCGTCATGACTTCACCGCGTCGGGTTGGCGATCGGGCGCCGCGGCCTGGAATGCCGGCAGCGCGAGACACTGTTGTTCCACGCGCAAGAGCACCTCGAAGCGCGCGACGTCGACGCCGAACCGGCGGGCCGACGCGAGCTGAGGCACGAGGAAGCAATCGGCGATCGTCGGCGCGTCGCCGACTGCGAACGCGCCCGCGACGTCGCGCGCGCTGCGCTCGAACGCGGCGAGCCCGTCGCCGATGAACGGCCGCGGCCACGCCTGCTCGTCGCCGCCGAACGCCTTGACGGCCTTGGTGACCGCGAGGTTCTGGAGCGGCTGGATCCCGGAGTTCACGATCTCGGCGAGCATGCGCGCGCGCGCACGCAGGTACGGATCCTTCGGCAACAGCGTCGTGCCCGGGAACCGCTCGTCGAGATACTCGAGGATCGGCAGCGACTGCGTGATCGCGAGGACCTTGCCCGAGTCCTCGGTGATCTCGAGCGTCGGCACCTGCGCCATCGGGTTCTTGTCGCGATACGCGTCGCTGAACTGATCGCGCTTGACGATGTTGATCGCGACGTAGTCGTACGCGAGCTGCTTGAGCGCGAGCCCGATCCGCACCCGATGGCTCGCCGACGAGCGCCAGTAGTTGTGCAGGACGAGCTTCATACGACCTCCTGATCGATCGCGCCGAACGGGCTCTTGCCGCCGAGCATCGCCTCGATGCGGATCTTGTCGCCCTTCTTCATGAACGGCGTGATCGGCTTGCCGGTCTCGATCGTCTCGATCATCCGGCGTTCCGCGAGGCACGAGATGCCGCGCGAGCGATCGGCGTTCGACACCGTGCCGCTGCCGAGGATCGTGCCGGCCGTGAACTTGCGCGTCTTCGCGACGTGCTCGATCAGCTGGAAGAACGAGAAGTGCATCTCGGGCCCGCTGTCGCAGTCGCCGACGACGGTGCCGTTGTACGTCGAGCGCACGCGCAGATGTGCGCGGCCGCCCTGCCAGGCCGGGCCGAGCTCGTCGGGCGTGATCGCGAACGGCGCGAACGCGCTGGCCGGCTTGCTCTGGAAGAACCCGAAGCTCTTCGCGAGCTCGGTGGGCACGAGGTTGCGCAGCGTGCAGTCGTTGACGAGCGCGAGCAGCTTCACGCACGACGCGGCATCGGCCGCCTTCGTGCCGAGCGGCGTGTCGCCGAGGATCACGCAGACCTCGGACTCGAAGTCGAGGCCCCACGCCGGATCGACGAGCGCGATCGGATCGCGCGGCCCGAGCATGTCGCCGGAGCCGCCTTGATAGATGAGCGGATCGGTCTCGAGCGTCGGCGGTGGCTCGGCGCCGCGCGCCTTGCGCACGAGGATGACGTGGTTCAGAAACGCCGAGCCGTCGACCCATTCGTAGGCGCGCGGCAGCGGTGCGCCGAGCCGCGTCGCATCGACCGGCACGCCGTCTTGATCGCCCTTGTCGAGCCGGACTGCGATCGCCCGCAGGGCGCCTTCAGCCTCGCTCCAGTCGTCGAGGGCGGCCTGCATGCTGGGCCACTGCGAAGGCGATGGCGCTGCCGTCTCACCGTCGCTGCGCACGACGAGCAGCCGGCCATCGCGGGTTCCGTCGCGCAGGGTCGCGAGCTTCACGACGGGACCTTAGGACCCCGCCGCTGGCACGTCAATCGGCCTAGTGCGCCTCGAAGACGAGCTGATCGTTTTCGAGGTGGTAGACGCGAACCGCCGTCGTGCAGCGCACCGCGTCGGGGATACGTAGCGTCACGACATAGTGGCCATCCACCAGGTCGACGTTGCTCGCACAATCATCGACTTCCATCGTCGTCTCGTGCACGGGCTGGACGTCGACGATCGGCGTGACCGCCGGCGGCGTCGTGCGATGCCCCGGCCGGAGCGCGATGGCCGTCAGCGCGACGGTCGTTGCCAGGATCCACGGACTTCCTGCGATCTCGGCGAACCTCATTCTAAAAGCATACTGGTTATCGCAAGTGCTGCCAGATCCACGTGACGAGCGGCGCACTCGCCCGGCCGTGGTCGACGAGCCAGGGCGCCAGCTTGGCCTGGTGCAGCATGCCCTTCGGGATCTCGGGGAACCCGATGGTGAGGCCTTTCATCCGGAGGAGATCCGCGCGTGGATGATCGGGCGCAAAGCCGCGCGGCACCTTCTTGTAGTCGTCGTGGCCGCCGACGGCGTAACCGGCTTTGCGCGTCTTCGCGATCAGCGCGGCGATGGGCTTGCCGGTCTTGTCGGCCGCGACCAATTTGCGCCATTTCGCGAGCTGCTTGTCGTCGAAGAAGTACGTGCCGGCACCGACGAACTCTTCCTCGATACCGAGATGCACGTACATCGCCGAGCAACCGCCATCACTGTTGGCCGGCTTCGCTCCGCTCCTCCCGCCGGCCAGGGGCGGCTTCTTCGCGGAGAGCCGCAGCACGCCGGCGATGTGCGTCTTGTACGGCGCCTTGTCGCGCGCGAATCGCGTGTCGCGGTAGATGCGCATGACCTTCGGCTCGAGCTTGGTCGGCGCATAGGTCTTCGCGAGCCCGGTGCCGACCTGCTCGAGCAGCTCGGTCATCGGCGCGACCCATTCGTCTTGATAGCGCTGCTTGTTCGCGTCGAACCACTGCTTGTTCATCTCGGACGCGAGCTCGAGAAAGAACGCCGGAGCGTTACGCGCGAAGCCCTGGAAGCTCACGCGCGGAGCTTACAAGAAGCGGCGCGCGAGCGTCGATCCGAGCTTGGTCACGGCGTTGGGCGCGACGCGCGTGAGCGCCGCGAGCATGCGCGCATCGCGGCCGACCGTGCGCACGGCCGGGTTGGTCTCGACGGCGGCGAGGATCGCGTCGGCCACTTTGGCCGGCGGCAGACCGCGGCGCTCGAACGTCTTGGCTATCTTGGCCCGGCGCGAGCCGTCGAGCTCGCCGGACATGCGGCCGTCTTTGACGATCTCCGTCGCGATCATGCCGGGGCAGATCGCGGTCACGCCGATCTTGTGCGGCGCGAGCTCGTCGCGCAGCGACAGCGAGAACCCGCGCACCGCGAACTTGGTCGCGACGTACGCGCTCGTGTGCACCGCCGGGTAGATGCCGAAGATGCTCGAGATGTTGACGATGTGCCCGCCGCGGCCCGCCGACACCATGTTCGGCGCGAAGAAATGGCAGCCGTGCACGACGCCGCGCAAGTTGATGTTGACGACCCAGTCCCAGTCGTCGAGCGACGTCTCGAGGAACGGCCCGCCGACGGCGACGCCCGCGTTGTTGACGACGACGTCGGCGGCGGGGACCTTGGCGTGCACGGCGCCGGCGAAGCCCGACATCTGCATGCGGTCGGCGACGTCGATGCGCGAGACCACGAGCGCGCGATCGCCGAGCTCGGCTTCGAGCGTGTCGAGCCGCGCTTGATCGACGTCGCAAGCGGCGATGCGCGCGCCGCGCTGAGCAAAGGCAAGCGCGGTGGCGCGGCCGATGCCGCTGCCCGCGCCGGTGACGACGACGATGCGATCTTGAAAGTTCATGCAGCCTCGGTGAACGGGAGCCCGTGGGCCGCGAACCACTCACGGGCCAGGTGCTCGTTGGCGTTGTCGCGCGGATGGAAGTCGCGGCGAATGTACTGCCGGATCCCGGCCGCGAACACGCGCGTGATCAACGGATCGCGACCGGCCTCGCGCAGTTGCCGCCGGATTTCAGCCCACGATAACTTGTCGTGGCGGAGCAGCATGATCGTGCCCCACACCCAGAAGCTGCTCAGCATCGCGGTCGCGTACACGAGCCCCGCGACGCGCAGCGCGTACGACGGATCGATCGTGCGCAGCACGTCGAACGCGACGGACTTGTGCTCGATCTCCTCGGCCGCGTGCCACGCGAGCAGCTCCTGCATCGTGGGATCGAGCTGATCGAGCAGGTTCTTCGAGAACGCGCCGTCGGCGAGGATCGCGGTGAAGTGCTCGGCGGCTGCGGTGCCGGCGAGGTTGAGCTTCGCGGGCACGCGCGACTCGATCCATCGCGAGATCCGCTCGTACTTCGTCAGGAACGGATCGATCGGGTAGCCGTGCGCGCGCGTCACGTCGTTGAGCCGATCGTGGGCGCGCGCGTGATGGCCCTCTTGCTTGAAGAACGCCTTGACCTGCGCGCGCAGGGTCTCGTCGGTGATCCGATCGAGGTAGTAGTTGACCGAGCGCACGAAGAAGCGCTCGCCGGCCGGGAACAGCAAGTTCACGCCGTTGGTGATCGCGGTCGCGACGGCGTTGCCGGCAAACCAATGGCGCGGCACTGCCTCCAGATCGATCGCCGGATCACGGGGGATGGGGATCGCCATGACCCTCATGCTAAGCACTATTGACCGGTAGTCAATAGCAACCTGATATGCTGCCTCCGATGGCCACTGCTCGCCGGATGGTTCGCCGAGCCCGTCGACGCGTCCGGCTCGAGACCGATGCGCGACGCGCGCAGCTGCTCGTGCTCGCGCGCCGCGTGTTCTCGGATCGATCGTACGACGAGGTGTCGATCGACGACCTCGCGCGCGAGGCCAAGATCTCGAAGGGGCTGCTGTATCACTACTTCCCGACCAAGCGCGATCTCTACGTCGCCGCGCTCCGGGTGATCGCTGACGAGCTGCTCGCACGCGTGCGCGCGATCCCGCGCGAGCTGCCGCCCGCCGATCGCGTGCTCGCCGGCATCGATGCTTATCTCGATCACGTCACGCAGCATTCGCGCGCGTTCGTCGCGCTCATGCGCGGCGGGATCGGCTCCGATCCCGAGGTCGCGCAGGTGATCGAAGGCGTGCGCCGCGCGCTGTCCGACGAGTTTCTCGACGGCTCGCCGTTCGAGCCGCTGCTCGCGGGCAATCCGCGCTTCGCGATCGCCGTGCGCGGCTGGATCGGGTTCGTCGAGCAAGTGTCGATCGATTGGTGCGTCGAGCCGACGGTGTCGCGCAACGAGCTCCGCGATCTGCTCGCGCAGATCTTGTTCGGGATCATCGGAGCCATCGCGCCCCAGGTGCTGCGCGCGGGCTGAGTTCACTCCTGCTGGAACTCTGCGAATTTCTCGGACGAGAGAATATGTCCGTTAGCTGGAACGTCGGAGTGCGACGCGATAGCACCAATCTAGGAGGTACCAGCATGAACGTGACAACGCTTGCGTGTTCGTTGCTGCTGGTCGGTACCGCCGGCTGCGCCGGCACGACCAGCTTTGAAGGTGGCGCGACCACCCCGATCGTCGGCACGGCGCCGGCCCCGAAACCGGAGGCGCCGCCGCCTCGTGTCGTGGTTCGGGATAATCAGATCCAGATCTCCGAGAAGATCCAGTTCGACGTCAACAAGGCGACGATCAAGCCCGAGTCGGATTCGCTGCTCGACGAGATCGTCGCGACGTTCCAAAAGAACCCGCAGATCAAGAAGGTCTCGATCGACGGCTTCGCGAGCAGCGAAGGCGGCGCGGCCTTCAACAAGAAGCTCTCGGATGACCGCGCGAAGTCGGTCATGGCCTACCTGACCGGCCACGGCGTCGCGAAAGAGCGCGTCACCGCGAAGGGCTGGGGCGTCGAGAAGCCGATCGCGGACAACTCGACCGAAGACGGCCGCGAGAAGAACCGTCGCGTCGAGTTCAACATCATCGATCAGGAAGTGACCAAGACGAAGGTCGAGGTCGATCCGACCACCGGCAAGGAGAAGGTCGTCGACACGTCGACCAACGACGTGCAGTCCGCCGATGCCGGCTCGGGCGCCGCCGCGAAGACGCCAGGAGGTAGCCAGTGAGCCGTCTCGCTTGTCTCGTTTCCGCGCTCGCGCTCGCCGCGTGCGCTCACGCGCGCACCGCTGCCGAGTACAGCGCCGACACCAACACCGCGCTCGCCGCTCATGATTCCGACATCAAGAGCTGTTACGACAAGGTGCTCGCGACCACGCCGAAGGCGGCGGGTCACGTGAGCATCAAGTTCGCGGTGGAGCCGAAGACCGGCAAGATCGTCGACCCGACGATCGACGCCGCGAAGACGACGGCGCCGCAAGATGTCAGCCAGTGCGTGCTCGGCGCGGTGTCGACCGCGGCGATCACGCCCGGCGATCGCAACCGCGGCGAAGCGACCTGGTCGTGGGACTTCAACGCGCCGCCTGCGGCGAATTGATCACGGCCCGGCCGACACCGGCCAGCCGTTGACCCACGCGAGCTGCGCGATGCGCAGCGTCGGTGCGCCCGCGGCGTCGGCATCGTACGAGTGGTAGACGTTGAAGTCGCCACCGCCGGTGTGCAGGACCGCGCTCGAGCCCGGGCCTTTCCAGCGCGTGTCACCCTCGAGCACGAGCGTGCCGCCGTCGGAGAGCAGCGCCGTGCCGTCGGCATCGACGTACGGCCCCTGCAGCACCGACGAGCGGCCGACCATGATCTTGTACGTGCTCGCGCTGCCCATGCAGCAGAAGTCGACCGACTCGAACAGGTAGTAGTAGCCGTCGTGCGGCACGATGTACGGCGCCTCGACTGCCGTGTTCGTGCGCGTCGACAGCGAGTACAGCGCCGTGCCCGAGCGCGCGCCGGTGGCATCGAGCGGGATGAGCTTCGTGCCGCTCCAGAAGCTGCCGAACGCGAGCCACGGCGCGCCGGTCGTATCGATCACGACATTGGGGTCGATCGCGTTCCAGTCGTCGCTGCTGCCCGAGCAGATCACCGCACCGAGATCGGTCCACGTCGTGGCCGGCAGCGTCGGCGAGGTCGCGTGGCCGATGCACGACGTGTTGCTGCCGAACGTCGAGGCCGCGTAGTAGAGGTGGTAGAGGCCGTTCCAGAACGAGATGTCGGGCGCCCACAGGTTGTTCGGGTCGCCCGGGTCGGTCGTCGTGATCCACGAGGGCGGCGACGCGAACACCTGCCCCGCGAGGCTCCAGTTCTCGAGGTCGACCGAGCTGCGGATCGGCAGCCCTTCGCCGGTGTTGAACACGTAGTAGATGCCGTTGACGTCGATGATCGATGGATCGTGCACCGGCGAGATCGCGCCGTTGAGATCGAGCGTGACGAGCGCGGGTGGGCCGGTGTCGGGCGAGACGTCCGCCGGCACGACGGCGCTGTCGCTCGGCGGCACGGAGTCGACGCCGCTGGCATCGCCGATCGCGTGATGCGCGCCGGCGTGACACGCGCTGCACAGCGCGAGCCCGATGAGGTACTGCGTGGTGGTCACGGGCGCGACAGGTTCTTGATTTCGTCGGAGGTGAACGCGCGGCACGAGACGCGTA
>Ga0268266_10000994_pt1 | contig 35773 bp, 37 predicted proteins | sample KBSS13metaG_FD_190356 | JGI IMG/M metagenome (GOLD analysis project Ga0268266, IMG submission 190356) | Switchgrass rhizosphere microbial communities from Kellogg Biological Station, Michigan, USA - KBS S1-3 metaG (SPAdes) (version 2) | ecosystem: Host-associated > Plants > Roots > Rhizosphere...
GAGTATGACTCGGGGGGATAGATGAGCGTGATGGGCTTGCCGATCATTTCCTCCGCGCTGTAGCCGAAGAGCCGGGAGGCGGCGGCGTTCCACGACACGACCGTCTGATCGAGCCGGGTGCTGATGATCGCGTCGTCTGAGGACTCGACGATCGCGGCTAGGTGGGAGCGTGCAGTTTCGGCGCGCTTGCGCTCGGTGATGTCCGCCGCGACGCCGAACATCTGCGTCGCCTTGCCTTCCTTGTCATAAACGGCATGGCCCTGCGTCCCGATCCAACGCAGCTCGCCGTTGTTGAGTTTTATACGGAACTCGACCACGACATCGGTATGATTGACGATGGCGTCCTCCACGGCCTGTCTGACCGAGTCGCGGTCTTCCGGATCGATGATCGCCATGAGCCCGGCGGTCGAGCCGTCGAATGTCGAGGGATCGGTGCCGAAGATCTCGTGAGCCAGGGCGCTCCAGTCGGCGTGGTCGGTGAGCAGGTTGCGGCTCCACAGTCCCACCCGGCCCGCGCGCAACGCCACCGCCAGGATTCCATCGTGCTCTGACAGCGCTGAGTCGAACCAGCCGAGTGGGGTGCTGTGCTTTGGCATGCGCGCCGAAATTCTAAGAGCTCGGCACCCCTAACGCGAACTTCAGCGCGCGGCTCAGGTCAAGCGCAATGACTCACGCGCCGCGGCTAGGACTTCGTCCGAAAGAGAGTCGTCATCGACGAGCCGCGCCAGCATCACGCCACCCATCATTGTGGCCAGCGACGCCATTGCAGCACGCCGGCGCTCTTGCTGCGTCGCACCCGGCGATGAGGCGCTCAGGGCCTCGATCTGGCGGCGCAGAGATTCCGTTAGCGTATGACGGACTTCCTTAGAGGCCCGCGCGGCTTCGGTGCCCAAGGCCGCGAACTGGCAACCGGAACCGACATTGTCGCGGTGTTGGCGACTCAGATAGGTGTCGGCGTAGCGGCCCGCGTTCGCGAGCGTGACCCGACCGCGCTGCGAGGAGGTCAGATGCGCCATGGCCGCATCGATCAGAGCCTCTTTGGAGTCGAAGTGCCCGTAGAAGCCACCATGGGTGAGGCCCGCGGCGCTCATCACCTCCGCCACCGTGACGCTCTCGAAGCCGCGCTCGCGGAAGAGCCGCGCCGCAGCATCCAGGATCCGTTGCCGGTTTTCCGCCACCTGTTCCCGACTGACTTTCATGGGACCTCCACGCTCCGCGCCTGACCCTTGACATTATACATGATGGGTGACATGATTACATTCATGATAGACATCATCAATAAATCCTCTGGCCTCGGCGCGGTGCGCGCTCGGGCAGAGCGGTTCGAGTGAGGCACGCCATGCAGACTCCAATTCCTACGGTTCTCATCACCGGCGCTTCGACGGGTATCGGCGCCACCTATGCCGATCGGTTCGCCCGTCGCGGGCACAACCTCGTGCTCGTTGCTCGCGATAAGGGTCGCTTGGACGCACTCGCGACACGCCTGCGGTCCGAGGCACGAGTCGAAGTCGATGTCGTACAGGCAGACCTGACCGTCACCGCGGATCTGGAGCGCGTGGAGGCGCGTCTGCGAACCGACGATCGGATCGGCATTCTCATCAACAACGCGGGCGCGGCTACCGAGAGTACGTTCGCGAATCCCGACGTCGAGGCGTTCGACCGACTCATCCGTCTCAACGTAACCTCGCTGACTCGGCTCTCCGCGGCAGTCATACCGCGGTTCCTCGACCGAGGTGCCGGTGCGATCATCAACCTGGCATCGGTCGTCGGGCTCGCTCCGGAGATCGGGCTCGGTCCGTACGGAGCCACCAAGGCGTACGTGTTGGCGCTCTCGCAGAGCATGCAGAACGAGCTCGGGCCCAAAGGCCTGTATGTGCAGGCGGTGCTGCCCGCCGCGACCCGTACCGAAATCTGGGAGCGCTCCGGTCGGGACGTCAATGCCCTCAAGGGTGTCATGGACGTGAGCGAGATGGTGGATGCGGCGCTCGTGGGCTTCGATCGCCGTGAGCCGGTGACGATTCCCTCCTTACCGGAGGTCAGTCAGTGGGCCGCATTCGAGGCAGCGCGCAAGGCGATGTTGCCTAACTTCATCAATTCGCACGCCGCTGCGCGTTATCGCAAGTGACCAACGCGAATCGCGCGAGCCCTGTCAGGCTCGCGCGATTCCAGCAGGACCCCCCGTCCTGTCAATGATGCAGGCTCGTGCGGGTGAGGCTGGCCGTGTGGGTTTGAGTATTGTCAGGTAGCGCGAACACGAAGAGCGTGCCACCCAGGTTCGTATATTTCGCCAAGTCCTTGTAGCCGCCGACCGCGCCCAATCCCGCCGTACTTTCCGTCAACCCGGCCGCCATGCCAATACCAGCCCAGCCGCCGATTCCCGAGTAGACACCCACATACTGCTTGCCGCCGTATTCATAGGTGAACACGTTGCCGATGATTCCGGAAGGCGTCTTGAACTTCCACAACTCCTTACCGGTCTTGGGGTCGACTGCCTTGATGTACCCTTCCAACGTGCCGTAGAAGACGACATCCCCCGCCGTGCTCAGCGCTCCGGACCAGACGGAGAACTTCTCGGGCTTGGACCACGCGATACGCGCGTGCACCGGGTCCCACGCTATGAAGTTACCCATGTCGCCATTCTCGTTCGGGCCAGGAAACATGGTCAGCGTCGCACCCACATACGGCTGTCCCGCGGTGTACTCGATCGAGAAGGGCTCGTAAGTCATGCAGACATGGTTGGTCGGCACCATGAACCAGCCCGTGTGTTCGTCATAGCTCGAGGGCTGCTCGTCCTTCGAGCCGAGCGCCGCGGGGCAGATTCCCTTGACGTTGACGTCGGGACCGGTGGTCTGCGGTGAGTATTTCTTGTCGACGACCGGACGCCCGGTCTTCATGTCGACTTCACTCGCCCAGTTCACGGCCGGGTCGTACTTCTGCGCGCTCAGGAGCTGGCCGGTCTCGCGATTCAAGGTGTAGGCGAAGCCGTTGCGGTCGAAATGCACCAGTGCCGGAGTCTTCTTGCCGTTGAGGGTCACGTCTACCAGCGGTACCTCGTTGACGCCATCGAAGTCCCATTCATCGTGGGGTGTCATCTGGTACACCCACTTCGCCATGCCGGTGTCGAGATCACGCGCGAAAATGCTCATCGACCACTTGTTGTCCCCCGGGCGTTGGGAGGGATTCCAGGTGCCGGGGTTGCCTGTGCCGTAGTAGACGAGGTTGAGTTTGGGGTCGTAGGAGTACCAGCCCCAGGTCGTGCCGCCACCCAACTTCCACTGATCTGCCTTCCAGGTCTTCAGGGAAGAATCCTTGCCAATGGGCTCCATCTTGCCGTTGGTCCACGTCATGGTCTTCTTGGGATCGACCAGCATGTCGTTGTCGGGCCCGGTGCTCCAGGCGGTCCACGCGCGCTTGCCCGTCTTGATGTCATAGGCCTCCAGACGGCCGCGCACCCCGAATTCGCCGCCGGAGATGCCGGTGATCACCTTGTCCTTGAACACGTGCGGCGCGTTGGTGTTGGTTTCACCGATCTTCGGATTGCCGTTCTTCTGCGACCAGATCACCTTACCGGTCTTCGCGTCCAGTGCCACCAGGGTGGTGTCGGCCTGCTGCAGGAAGATCTTGCCGTCACCGTACGCGAGGCCGCGGTTGACGGTATCGCAACACATGACCGGCACCACGTCCTTGTCCTGCCGTGGCTCGTACTTCCAGCGGAAAGTCTGGTCCTGCAGATTCACCGCATAGACGTTGTTGGGAAACGGCGTCTGCAGGTACAGGGTATCGCCGATCACCAGGGGCGAGCCTTCGTGACCGCGCAAGACACCGGTCGACATAGTCCAGGCCACCTGCAGCTTGCCGACATTCCCGGCGTTGATCTGCTTGAGCTGGCTGTAGCGATGGTTGGCGTAGTCGCCCGCTTGCGCGGCCCAGTCAGCGGAATCCTGGATTTTCTGGTCCAGGTCGGCGTCGGCGCGGGCGGCGGCGCAGGATAACGTGAAGACCCCCGCGACCAGGACCATCAATGCGAGCGGATAGGATTTGTGTTCCGTAGCCATGATGAGCTCACCTCAGTAGGGCTTGGGCGCCGGCGCGGTGGTTGCTGCTGCCACGCGCGCTTGTCCCGGGACGGGTGTAAGAGTCTGGACCGACACGCCGAATGGCCAGCGGGTCGTGGGAGCCCCACACGCCAGGTTGAAATTGAGGACCCGATCCGGAAGGGCGGCGAGCAGATAGTCCTTCATCTGCAGGAGCAACTCGCAGTCGGAAGGGGTGATCGAGGCCGGGTGACCGGGTCCGAGGCGGACCGTCTTGGTGATGACGTGGAGGTCGGCCCAGCGCGCTTCGGACTTTCCCACGACCTGGGGAATATAGAAGTGCAGTTGCACCTGCGGCGAGTAAGCCAGCTCGCCGACCTGCTTGCCACATTGGTATGTAAGGATTCTCATGTCGGGCCGCGCGCCGAGGGCACGCAGCACGTCACGGAACTTGTACCAGAGGTCATCGCACGAATAGAGCTTGGGCAGGTGCTCGAAGCCGACGATGAGGTCGTGTGGCGTCCACACGGCCAGCTGGCCGGGCGGCGTGGGTGCCGCCTGGGCTGCCGGCGCCGCCGCGCCCGTCAGTGTCGTCAGAATCAACAACACACCTGTGAGCATCGACTGCCGCAACCTGTACATAGCGCCTGATAGACGCAGCGCCTCTCGTATGGTTCCGCCCCTGACCGCCAGTCTTTTGCGAGGCGAAACTATGTCGATTGTTACCTGAAATGAAACGCTGGCCGACCCGCCTTAATGAAATAACATTTAACGCGTGGAGGCTTATTATCCCTGGATTTTTCGGAGGGCAGCCGTGGACCGATTGCAGGCGATGCGCGTTTTTCTCACCGTCGTGGACCGCGGGAGTCTTTCATCCGCTGCAACAAGTCTCGGGTTGTCGTTGCCGACGGTGAGCCGGATCCTGGCGAAGCTCGAGCGCGAGCTGGGTGTCCGCCTGGTCGCGCGCACGACCCGGGGGTTGAGCCAGACCGACGGCGGGCGGCTCTACTATGAGCGCTGCCAGCGGATCTTCGAGGAGCTGCGCGACGCCGACGTCGCAGTACAGGATCACTCCAAGTCACCCACTGGGGAGCTGCGTGTCACGGCACCGGTTACGTTCGGCCGTTACCACGTGGCGTCGGCACTCCCGGAATTCCTCGAGCGTCACCCGCGCGTGTCGCTTTACCTGTCGCTCTCGGACCACTGCGAGTCATTGTCCGATCAGCGCCTGGACCTGGCGATCCGGGTGGCGGTTCTGCACGATCAGAATCTCACGGCCGCGCGCCTCGGCTACGTGCAGCGGGCGGTCGTGGGGTCGCCCACCTATTTCAACACTCACGCGGCGCCGACTCATCCGCGCGACCTGCGGCGCCACAACTGTTTGCATTTTACCCACTACCTGCGTGCTGATGATTGGGGATTTCAGGATGAGGGCCGGCCGCTCGCGGTGAAGGTCCGCGGCAGCCTGCGAACCAACAACCAGGAAGCCTTGCTCGATGCCGTGCTCGCGGGCACCGGACTTGCTGTGCTGCCGGTGTGGCTGGTGAAGGATGCGCTGGACGCCGGGCGCCTGCTGCGGGTGCTGGCGGAATTCGAGCGGCCCCGGACCCCCGTGCACGCGGTATTGCCGACACGCGGACCGCCGCCGCACAAGGTGCATGCCTTCATCGAATTTCTGGCCGCGCGCTTTCGCGATCAGGGTATTCTGTCGCCGGAGCGGTTGGTATCCGCCGCGCCCTTTCCCGTTTCGAAGTGGAGCTCACGATGAAGACGTTGTGCGGGCTGTGTTTGCTGGCGACCCTCGCGCTGGGAGCCTGTAGCTCGACGCAGAGCGACTGGAGCCAGGCCAACGCCGCCCATACCGTCGCCGCCTACGAGGCGTTCCTGGAGGAACATCCCAACACGCCGCAAGCCGTCGAGGCGCGCAACCGGATCCACTCCCTGAAGGATGAGCAGGCGTGGGCCCAAGCGCAGCAGGTCAACACGGTGCAGTCGTACCAGAATTACATTCAGGATGAGCCCTCGGGTGCGCACCTGGATGAAGCGAAGGACCACATCTCATCCAGCGAGCGCTCCACGGCCTGGGCCGCGGCATCCGCGATGGATACCCCCGAGGCGTTGGAAGGTTTCCTGCAGAAGTACCCCCAAGGACCGGAGGCAGACCAGGCGAAAGTGCGCCTGGCACGACTCTCGGGCTACCGCGTGCAACTCGCAACATTCCGCTCCGAGAGGCAGGCCGAGCAGACCCGTGATCGCTTGCAGGGAAAATACGGTGACGTCCTGGGTAGCGTGGTCATCGTTCCCGGCGCCACGGCAAACGTGCACGTTCTGCGTTCCGCGTCGATGGGGCAGGGCGAGGCCAATAACGCCTGCGAAAGGTTGAAAAAAGATCACCTGACCTGCGAGGTGATCAAGGACGTGAATTCCTGATCAGACAGGCAGGAGCCTGTCTGACTGATGCTCGCCTACTGCGGCCGCCCCCCAGCGGCATCTTTCGACGATCGTTACTCTTACATAGTACCTGCTATGCGCGAGTAACGATCGTCGAAACCTGCTCGCTGGGGGTCGCCCTCGCTACGGCGATCATCAGTCAGACAGGCTCTCGCGTCGCGGCCCGCGCTTCGGAGGTCAGCTCGGCAAGGGCCTTGCGCACCTCGCGCAAGCGCGGGGGTTTGCCAAGCACGCGGTCGACGTTCGGAGGCGGCTCGCCCTCGGCGAGCAACCGCTCGCCCCAACCTGTCAATAGAATGACCGGGGTGTCAGGCGATGCCTCCTTCACGCCGCGGGCGACACTGCGGCCATCGACGTGAGGCATGCCCAGGTCGGTGATGACTGCCGAAATGGTCGACTGCCCGTTCGACCCGATGGAGGCTTGGAAGAGATCCAGGCCCTGGCGCCCGGCGTTCGCCGTCAGGATGCTGTGTCCATCCTGCTCCAGTGTCTCGCGCAGCGACTTCAGCAGGATCGGGTCGTCGTCGACCAACAGGATGCGCAGCACGACCGGTATCACGAGCTGCACTTCGGTGGTGGTCGCGGCGGCGGAGGCGGCGGCTGAGAAACACAGGCGCACCGTGGTGCCGAGACCCGGTGCGCTGTCGATCTCGAGCTCCCCGGCATGGCGTTGCATGACGCCGTAGACCATTGCGAGCCCGAGCCCGGTCCCCCGTTCACCCTTCGTCGTGAAGAACGGCTCGAGACAACGGCGGCGTGTCTCGTCGTTCATGCCTGCGCCCGTATCGCTTACCTCGATGACGACGCGATCTTCGCTCTCACGTCGCGTGCGTAATGTCAGAGTTCCGCCCTGGGGCATGGCGTCGACCGCGTTGAAGACGAGGTTGGTCAGCGCTTCGCGCAGCTCGCTCTTGGCGCCCATGATCGGCGGCAGCTCAGGGGTCAGCGACGTCTTGACTTCGATGACCGTGCCACCCTGCTGGGGCATGGCTTCCCAGCGGGCGCGCGTCAGCTCGACGACCTGTGGAACGATGGTGTTCACATCCACGCCGCCCAACTGGCTTTGTCCCACCTGCTGCCGGTAGAACTCGCGCATGCGCGCGACGGTTTCCGCAACGTCGTTCGTTGCCTGTTGGATCGTGTGCAGATAACCGCGTGCCCGCTCGCTGAGCCCGGGCTCTCTTTCCAACATGGAATCAGTATAGAGGGCGATCGGCGAGATGGCGTTGTTGATGTCGTGCGCGATGCCGCTGGCCATCTGTCCCAGTACCCGCAGTCGTTCCTGCTGCATGACCGACTGCTGGGTATTGCGCAGCTCTTCGTAGGCGGTCTGCAGCGCTCCGTGCAGCTGCGCCTGGTGCGCGGCCAACGCCACGTGCTCGCTGAGTTGCCGTAGGAACTCGCATTCGCCGCTGCTGAAGCTGTTGGGTTGGCGGCGTGCGCTGATGAGCACGCCGAACACGTGACTCTCGATCTGCAACGGCGCGGCGACCATTGAGCGCAACCCGCCGCTCGCCAGGCGTTGCGGGAAGGGGAATGCGAGGCCCGCGATGTCGGGCTCGTAGACCAGTTGCCCGCGAACACAACGCGACAAGCCGTTCGCGTCGATCGGAATGCAGGCTTGCTCGGTCATGGAGAGTCGTCCGGCCAATTCCGCGCTCACCAGGCCGACGGCCACGACGGTGAGCTTGCGTTCCTTGGAGTCGTAAAGGCACACACAGCCGAAATCCAGGGGCAGCTCGTCTTCCAGGGTCCGGATCACGACTTGCAGAATGCTGGGGAGATCCTGGCGCTCGCCGATCGCGCGCGTGATGTGCTCCAACATGTGGAGACGTTGCAATTGTGCCCTCAGGCGGGCTTCCGCCTGCTTTTGGGCGGTGATGTCCTGGAGTGCGCCGCGCAGTCGCTTGACCTTGCCGTCCTCCATGATGGGTCGGCAGATCGTACGGACCCATTTGCGCTCGCCGCGGGCCGTGACGATCTCGAGATCGAGATCGTAGGGAGTGCCGTGCGTGCGGGCTTCCTCGAGAGCGGCCTGCAGCCGAGCTCGCGACTCGGCCGTGTAGGACTGCGTCTTCACGCCCTTGCGGGTCGCCGCTTCCGGATCGATGTCGTGGATCCGTGCCACTTCCGGCGTCCAGATCCCGCTCTCCGAGTTGGGATCGACTTCCCAGCCGCCGACTTTCGCCAGCCGGCCGGTTTCCTCCAGCAACTGCTCGCGGTGCTGCAACTGTTCGTAGCTGTGCGCCAGTTCCTCGGTGCGCTCGCGCACCCGCATTTCGAGCTGCTCGTTCATCATGCGCAGATTGCGCACGGCTTGCAGTCGGCCGCGGAACAGCCAGAGGGAGGTGAGTGCCAGAATGACCAATCCGGTGGCAGCGAGGAGCATGATTTCGCGCAGTCCTTTGAACAGTCCTTCCCATTGCTGTGCCAGCAGGTTGACACGAATGACGGCCACGGGAAACAGTACGCCGGATAGACAGAGAACTTAGCGTGCCGCGATGCAATAGGACTGTGAATCAGTCCTCAGGACTGATTCACAGTCTCAGGACTGCGGGGCGGCTTCGGATGTGGCCCGGGCCGCTTGCGCCTGCGGGCTGGCGGAGCCTGCCCCGATGGGGATCAGCCACAAGGCAATGCCGGTCAACGTGCCCAGCGCGACGATGCCAACAAAACTCCAGCGCAACGCCTGATCAAACACCAGGCGTACCGCGGGATCCGCGGCGAGTTGGTTCAGGCCCGCCGGCTGATTCAACAGGTCGTGCACCCGGGTGGCCAGGGCGCCGGTGCCGTAATGAACGATACCGATGTTGAGCAGCGTGCCGACCGCCGTGGCGCCGATGGTGCTCCCCAGGCTGCGCGCGAAAATGATCGAGGCCGTCGCGCTGCCGCGCATCGACCACTCCACGCTGTCCTGGACCACGGCGATGGTGGTGATGCTCAGCAAGCCCATGCCCGCTCCCATCAGGAAAGCACCGCCGGCGGCCACTACCGGGCTGCTCTGCGGAGTGAGAAACAGGAGAAAGGCCGTACCGACGGGCAGCAGGACGCCGCCGATCCGCAATGTCGGGCGTACTCCAATCAGGCGATACAGGCGTCCCGAAAGCATCACGGTGATCGGCCAGCCGATAACCAGCGCGGTCAAAGTAGACCCCGCAACGATGGGTGTGCGTCCGAGGACACCTTGCACGTAAATCGGTAGCACTGTCGTCAGGCCGATGATGGCCATGCCGGCGAGCAGGTTGGTTGCATTACTGGTCGCCACGAGTGGCCGCGCCCACAGCTCGATCGACACGATGGGCTCGGGCGTACGTTTCTCGTGCACCACGAATGCGAAGCCGGTTGCAACGGAGACTGCCGCGAGCCCGATCAGTATCCACGCCGCCGCGCTCGTCTCCGTCAGCAGCAATAGAAGGGAACCGATCGAGACAGTAAAGAGGAGGGACCCGACGTAATCGATCCGCGCGCGATGCGTCTCCACCGACTCGTGAAGGAACAGTGCCAGGCCGACGATGGTGAAAATGCCGATCGGGAGGTTGACCCAGAACACCCAGGCCCAGGAGAAATGATCGACAATGAGGCCGCCCGCGAGGGGACCGACCACGGCCGAAATACCCCAGACACTAGCCAGCAGGCCCTGCACCCGTCCGCGCTCCTCCAGCTTGTACAAGTCGCCGACGACCGTGGCCGTGATTGGAAAGATCGCGCCCGCGCCCAGACCTTGCAGCAGCCTGAAGATCACCAGCGAGGTCATGGACCACGCAAAACCGCAAAGCAACGAGCCGACGAGCAAGAGCACGATGCCGATGATCAGGGTTGGCTTACGTCCGAACAGGTCGGCCAACTTGCCGTAGATGACCGTAGTGGTGGATTGCGCGAGCAGGTACGCGGAAAACACCCAACTGTAATAAGTGAAGCCGCCAAGCTGGCCGACGATGCTCGGCATGGCGGTCGCTACGATCGTCCCTTCGATCGCGGCCATGAAGGTCGCCAGCATGATCGAGGCAATGACGTAGGGACGGGCGGCGGGCGTGACGGTATTGACCATGTCCTTATTGAAGCGCAGGGCGCCGAGGCTGGGAATTCTCCTGAAGAGGGAGCTGCGCCGTGTATGCTCGACAGCATGCACGCAAATGGCGACCGCCACTACTACGAGCCTTCGCAGGGGCACGGCCTGGCCCACGACCCGCTCAATAGCATCATCGGCCCGCGGCCGATCGGCTGGATCTCGACCCGGGGGCGCGAGGGACACCTGAACCTGGCGCCGTTCAGCTTTTTCAACGCTTTCGCTTACAAGCCCCCGATCATCGGCTTCGCCAGCACCGGCCGGAAGGACACCCTGCGCAACGCCCAGGAAACGGGCGAGTTCGTGTGGAACCTCGCTACGCGCGACCTGGCCGAAAGAATGAATGCGACCAGCGCCTCGGTGCCGTACGAGACGGACGAGTTCGCGCTCTCAGGTCTCACGCCCGAGCGGTCGCGACTCGTGGCACCGCCGCGGGTCGCGGAGAGCCCGGTCAACTTCGAGTGCAAGGTCACGCAGATCGTGCAACTCGAGGATCAGCAGAGGCGTCCCATAACGTCATGGGTGGTGTTTGGCGAGGTCGTCGCGGTCCACATCCTGCGCTCCTTGCTCAAGGATGGAATCTACGACACCTTCGGCGCGAAGGTGATACTGCGCGCCGGCGGCCCCACCGGTTATGCGGCGATCGAGCCGGACAGCCGGTTCGACATGGTGCGCCCGGCTTAGTTGATTGGAAAAAAGTCGCCTTCGGCGCTTTTTTCGAGACATCGCCTTCGTTCCCGCCCCCTACGCGGGCCGGGCAAAAAACGTGGTTTTTGCCGGCTAGTCTTCAATAGCGATCTGGAGGGCGTCGGCGACGCCGCCGTCGTCAACGTGAGCAACGGTGCGCTCCGCAACCTTGATGACCTCGGGATCCGCGTTCCCCATCGCGATGGGATGCCCCACGACGCGCAGGGCTGAGATGTCGTTACCCGAGTCGCCGATATACATGACATCGCGCATGTCGATGTCGTATTCCGCGGCGACGATCCGCATGGCACTGGCTTTGCTCACGCCTTCCCGCGTTAGACCGACAAACTGCGTTTCAGGCATGAGGGGCGATGTTGATTGCGCTATCTCCAGTCCCGGATGCGGGCGCGCCATGACCTCTCTTGCCTGCGCGATGGTCAGGAGCCATTGCGCGCGCACCACCGGTCCCTCCAGGGACTCGAAGGGGCGGGGCTCGAACTTCACACCTAACAGCTTCGCGTGCTCCAGTGCCCAAGCGGCCGTGCTTTCAGCGACCCAATCCTGGTCACTGTAGAGCTCGAGAACCCTGGCGTTACCACCCGCACGAGCCTCAGCAATGCAGCCCTTTACCGCCTCGGGCGGTAGAGGCACCGAACGGGATTGTCCCGTTGGCAGATGGACGATACTGGCCCCGTTCTGGAATACGTGCCAGCCGTCCGCATCGAGCTGCCGCGCGAATTCCACAGCGCGCCCGAACGCGGGGCGTCCAGAGCAGAGGGCCAAACGGATCCCTTTGGCGCGTGCGATGCCGGCGGCTTCCCAAACACGGGGTGCGACCTGGCCGGTGCGGCCCACCAGGGTGCCATCCACATCGATCCCCACGAGGCGGATCATGCGTCACCCAGGAATTCGGCCATCGCCCCGGCGAGCTCGGGTTTGGTCACGGCACTCATGTGGTTTCCCGGGATGGCGACGTAGCGGCCTTGCGGGAGCTGGGTCGCCAATGCTTCACCGGAGCCATTGTCGTCATCGTCGGCTCCAATCAACACCAGTGTGGGTGTTCGGATGCGGGCGAGTGCCTCGGGCGGGGTGTCGACGAAAGTGTCGAGAATGTGCAGCAGGGCCACCGGGTCACCGCCGACGGTTTTCAGGAAGGCTTCCGCCATCCATTCCGCGGAGCCGGACTTGAAGCTGCCGGGATTCGTCAGGATGTTGCGAAAGTAACCGCCGCGGCCGCCGGTGTTGGTGAGTCCCTCGAGACCCATGCCGGCGATGATGGCGCGAGCTGGGGTCGCCCCGCGCACCAACATGCGCACCGTCGTGCGTGCGCCCAGCGAATAACCGCCGAGATCGTAGTCGGTCAGCTCGAGGTGCTCGATGAGCGCGAAGCCGTCGTCCGCCAGAATGTCCGCAGGATAGAAAGCCGCATCGTGCGGCTTGGCGCTGTCGCCATGGGCACGCAGATCGGGCATCACGACGCGATAGCCGCGCGCGGCGAGCTTCGCGGCATGGCCATAGCGCAGCCAATTTACCGTCGCTGTGGAGAAATAGCCGTGGATGAGGACGAGCGGTCGTCCGACTCCCAACTCGCGATAGGCGAGCTCGAGTCCGTCGCCGGCGCGGAAGTAGTGAACCGGAAGGTTTGTCATTGGGCGGAGTGAATCTTACGTACTGAGCTCATGTCGTCTGCCTCCTGCGGGCGCTTGTCATCCCGATAGCGTTTCACCCGGGCCAGGCGCAGCGCCAACCCGCCGGGGTAGCGCGTGCTCGCCTGCAGATCGCTGAATGCGATCTCCACGACCAGCTCGGGCCGCACATAAACTGTCCATTGGTCGCGGCGGATCTCCCGCGCCAGGAGCTCCTTGGTCTGCCATTCGAGCATGGCGTCGGTGAGGCCCTTGAAGGTCTTTCCCAGCATCACGTACTCGCCCGTTGCCGGGTCCAGGGCCCCCAGGTGCAGGTTGGAGAGTTTACCGGTGCGGCGTCCATGGCCCCACTCGGCGGCGAGCACGATGAGATCCAGGGTGTGCGCTTTCTTGATCTTCAGCCAGCTCGCACCCCGGTTGCCAGCCTCGTAGGGGGAATCTAACGACTTCGCCATGACACCTTCGTGTCCGGCCGCGAGCGCGGCAGCATAAAACTCGCGCGCGGCGCTCTCGGAGGAAGTGACGAGGCGCCGCATTTGAAACTGCTGTGGTACAGCCTCGGCGAGCGCCGCAAAGCGCTCGGCTGCCGGCCGGTCCGCGATGCTGTGTGCGTCCTGGCGCAGGCAATCGAAGAAAAAGCCCTGGATGGGCAATTCCTCGCGCAAAGCCGCGACGTTGAGCTTGCGCCCGAAGCGCCGCATGGTGATCTGGAAGGGATGCGGCCGTCCCCTGGCATCGAAGGCGATCGCCTCGCCATCGAGTACCAGCGTGTGAGGGGCGAAGCCGCGCACGGCCTCCGCTATCTCGGGTACGGCAACGGTCACGTCGTTCAGGTTGCGGGTGTAGATGCGGACCTCGGTGCCAACTTTGTGCACCTGGATCCGGGCGCCGTCCATCTTCCACTCGAATTCGACTTCGCCGCCCAATTCGGTCAACGCCTCGCCAACATCCACGGCCGTCTGGGCGAGCATGGGTGAAATCGGTGCGAACATCTCGAGTTGGAAGCGTCCGAGTGCGGCGGCGCCTTCCAACATCGCCACGCTCGCCACCAGGCCGAGACTTTTCGAATACATCACGGCCCGCCGGACCTGTGCGACGGGAACGTCGGCGGCCGCGGCAATGGCATCCACCATGACACCGGCGAGGGCCCCTTGGCGCAGCTCGCCAACGAGCAGGTGGAGCAGGAACTTCTGCTCGTCTGCGGTCGCGCGTGAGAACAGAGCCTGGAGCGCTTCAGTGCGCCTGGCCGTCGAGCCCGAGCCGCGAATGCCGGCGAGTGTCGTCAGGGAGTGATCCAACTCCACGAGCGACAACGCGCCCTCACTCGCCGGGCGTGACGCTGCGGCTTTCAAGCGTCGACCGATTCCGATCCGCCCCTGGGGAATCTCGCCTGAAAGATAGTGAACGGCGATTTCGATCTCATCGGCCGCGAGCGTGCGCAGGAAGGCGGCCAGCTCGCGGATCTTGGTCGAGCGCGCCGGATTGGCGCTCACCCGAAGCGAGGTGCCCACGAGATTGGTCAGCAGCGTCATCGGGGGATTGTAAACGGACCATCCGCGCCGAAAGGCACCTTTGCTGGTCTGTGCGGACTGTTCTACCGGTGGTGTGATACGTTCGGGACAGCTAAGCGGGGGGACTCCAACGGCGCTATGAACGCTACAACCAGAACAGCGGGCGGTGCGGGCTACCAGGTCATGCTCGTCACGCTCCTCAGCGTCAATTTCGGCATCGTGTTCTTCGACCGGAACGCGACGAACTTTCTCATGCCGTTCATCCAGCCAGACCTGGGCTTGAACAACACGCAGGTGGGGGTGATCGCCGGGGCGCTGTCCTTCACCTGGGCGCTGGCCGCCTTCGGCATCGGCCTGGTGTCCGACAAAACCGGCTCGCGCAAGGGATTGTTGATCCTGGCGACGCTGGCCTTCTGCTCGTGCTCGTTCCTCACCGGTATCGCCGGATCGTTTGCCATCCTGCTGGGTGCCCGCATGCTCATGGGTGTCGCCGAAGGCGGCATCATGCCTATCAGCCAGGCGCTGGTCGTCGCCGAAGTCGATCCCCGGCACCGGGGGCTCGCCATGGGTGTGACCCAGAACTTCGGCTCCAACCTGTTCGGCTCGTTCTTCGCGCCGGTGTTGCTCGTTACGTTTGCGCAGGCGTTTGGCTGGCGCCACGCGTTCTTCCTTGCCGGCGCGCCGGGGCTGCTCACCGCGCTACTCATGTGGCTCCTGGTGCGCGAAATACCGCCCAGCGAGCAGACGTCGAGCGCGGCCGTCGCTCGTCAGAGCACCCTGCGTGATGCCCTCAAAGAGCGCAACGTTGTGATTTGCGCCGTGATGGGCGTCCTGTTGGTGGGGTACCTGGTGATTTGTTGGGCCTTCATGCCCCTGTACCTGACCCAGGTGCGCAAGTACGACGCGGACACCATGAAATGGATCATGGGGACGCTCGGAATCTCCGCTACCCTCGGCGCATTTGCGATCTCGGCCCTGTCCGATCGCGTCGGCCGTCGTCCGTTGCTGATCGTCATGCCGCTGATTGGAGCCATCCTGCCGTTGGGCGCGATGTACTACGACGGCTCGGCCTGGGGACTGGCGGCCTTCTTTTTTGTCGGGTGGGGCGTGAACGGTATTTTCCCGCTGTTCATGGGGACGGTGCCTTCCGAGAGCGTGGCCCCGCATCACATGGCAACCGCACTGGGCATCTGTATGGGCACCGGTGAGGTCCTCGGGGGCATGCTGGGTCCGCCGCTCGCCGGTGTCATTGCCGACCGTGCGGGCCTGCAGGCTGCCTTATGGTTAATGCTCGTGGTCACCGTGGTGGCCGCCGTATTGGCCTTCGGTCTCAGGGAAACCGCGCCGCGCGTTCTCTCACGCCGCGCGGCTGCCGGGAAACTGCAGGCGAGCGCGTAGCCGCTGGCCACTAGGTGGCCTCGAACTGTTCTTTATACCGACCCGAGCGAGGAGGCTCAGGTAGCCTTACTAGGAGCCTGTCGGGCCTAGGATCGCCTACTGCGGTCGCCCCACATCGGCTGCTTTCGGCGATCCTTTCGCTTACATAGTCCCCGCTATGCGCGCGAAACGATCGCCGAAATCAGCTCGATCTGGGGCGCCCTCGCTACGGCGATCCTAAGCCCGACAGGCTCCTAAGCGTTCAATAAGGGGGACCTGAATGCGCAGCATGATGGCTGTCGCGCTGCTCGGCGCGATAGTAACGACGACGTCGGCCTTGGCCGCGGATGGGACGGCAGGGAAGGCGAAGCTGCCGGGTACGACCTGGCAGTCCATTGCGCAACTACCGGACTGGAGTGGTGTCTGGGAGTTGGACTGGCGTGCCGGCGCGGGGCGCGGCGGGGCGGGGATGCCCAAGCTGACGCCGGAATCCCAGGCGAAGCTCGATAAGTACCGCGTGGATCAGAAAGAGGGCAAGAACGCGCAGACCAACACCGCGAACTGCGATCCGCCCGGTATGCCCCAGATCATGACACAACCTTACCCGGTGGAATTTCTGTTCACCCCCGGCAAGGTGACGGTGGCCATCGAGGCGTATAGCCAGATGCGCCGGATCTACGTCGACGGGCGTCCCCACGCGGATGATCCCGATCCAACTTACCAGGGTGACTCGATCGGTCACTGGGAAGGCGATACGCTCGTGGTCGACACCGTTGGTTTCATCGACGACTCGCTCATCATGCCGGGCATCGGGCACAGCGACCAGATGCACATCCAGGAGCGCATCCGGCGAGTCTCACCGGACGTGCTCGAAATCCAGCGCACAATTTCCGATCCCAAGGTCCTCACCGAGCCCTGGAAGGTGACGCTCACCTACAAACGGCACACGGACTGGACTCTCAAGGAATACATCTGCGCCCAGAACAACCGGGACAGCGCCGACTCGGAAGGTCGCGCGGACATGAATCTCAAGAGGTAGACGAACGTGAATTCCCCAACCCGCACAGTCCGGTCCCTGGCAATGGGAGCCGTGACGCTGCTGTTGACTGTTGGCATTGCTACGGCGCATCACTCGACCGCGATGTTCGACATGCAGCACACGGTCAAGGTGACCGGCACGGTGACGCAATTCGACTGGACGAACCCGCACACGTTCATCTGGATGGACGTCATGAACAACGGCGCGACGGAGCACTGGAGCGTCGAGGGCATGAGCCCGAACTACCTGAGCCGTAACGGCTGGAGCCGTCACACCCTCAAGACGGGCGACAAGATCGACATGGAGGTGCACCTCCTCAAGGACGGACGCAAGGGTGGCTTCTGTTCCACTGTCACGCTTGCGGATGGCAAGACCCTGCGCAATTTGCCGGGTCCGCGCACTTGAAGAGTCCCGTTCGACCCTGATTACCGGGTTTGATGAAGGACAGTACGGCCCGGGTGCCTCACCCGGGCCTCGTTCATAGCGCGCTCGCGGTAGGCGGCTTCGCGATTGGGACGACCGAGTTCGCCACCATGAGCCTGCTGCCGTTCTTTGCCCGGGACCTGGGCATCGACGCACCTACAGCCGGTCACGTCATCAGCGCCTACGCCCTCGGCGTGGTGGTTGGTGCACCGTTGATAGCGGTTGTTTCTGCACGCATGGCACGACGCACTTTGCTGATCGTGCTGATGAGTCTGTTTGCCGTGGCCAATGGACTCTCCGCGCTCGCCCCGACTTATCACTGGATGCTGCTGTTCCGGTTCCTGAGCGGTCTGCCGCACGGCGCCTATTTCGGCATTGCCGCTCTAGTTGCGGCTTCGCTGGTTCCCAATGAGCGTCGCACTCAGGCCGTCGCGCGCGTGCTGTTGGGACTGACGATTGCAACCATCGTCGGCGTACCGTTTGCCAACTGGTTGGGCCAGGCGATCGGCTGGCGCTGGGGTTTTGCGCTCGTGGCGTTCCTCGCGGTACTGACGGCGACGCTGGTTTGGATCTTCGCACCTCACGATCGGCCCGACGCAGGTGCCAGCCCACTGCGCGAGCTCGGCGCGCTCAAACGCGGGCAGGTATGGTTGACGCTCGCAACGGGTGCGATCGGATTTGGCGGGCTGTTTGCCGTCTATACCTATCTCGCCTCCACACTGATGGCAGTCACCGCTGTTCCAGCGGCGGCAGTCCCTTTTGCGCTCGCCGCCTTCGGTATCGGTTTGACGGCCGGTAACCTCGTCGCTCCCCGCTTTGCGGATCGTGCGCTCATGCCCACGGCCGGTGGGCTCCTCGTGTGGTCTGCGATTGCGCTCGCGCTCTATCCGCTCGCGGCGGGGCACCTGTGGAGCATCCTTCTCGATGTCACCGCAGTCGGCGTTGGTGGTGCTCTGGGAACCGTCATGCAGACCCGCTTGATGGACGTTGCAGGTGATGCTCAGGCGCTCGCCGCTGCTTTGAACCACGCGGCGTTCAATGCAGCCAATGCACTCGGCCCCTATCTCGGGGGCTTGGCCATTGCTGCGGGCTATGGCTGGACGTCCACGGGGTGGGTGGGTTGCGGTCTGGCAGTAGCGGGACTCGTCATCTGGGCGATATCCGTACGCGCGGACGGTATTCAGCGGGCAGCGCAGGCATGCGTCTAGTATTCTTGCCCGGTAATTTCCCTGGAGCTCTTTGATGGCCACGATCGTAGGCGGCATCGCCACTTCCCACACACCGACCATCGGGTTCGCGCTCGATACCAACAAGCAGAACGATGCCGTCTGGGCGCCGATTTTCGCGGGCTACAAGCCCGTGCAGCAGTGGCTGGCCGACAAGCAGCCTGACGTGCTGTTCTTCATTTTCAACGACCACATCACCTCGTTCTTCTTCGATCACTACTCGCACTTCGCGCTCGGCGTCGGCGAGAAGTATTGGGTCGCGGACGAGGGCGGCGGCGCGCGCAAGCTGCCTCCGATCAGCGGTCATCCGGGACTGGCGCGCCACGTGGCCAATGGCCTGGTCGCCGATGAATTCGACATGTCTTATTTCCAGGGCAAGGGGCTCGACCACGGGTGCTTTTCGCCCTTGTCACTGTTATGGCCACACGATAAAGGCTGGCCCGGCGCCATCGTGCCGTTGCAGGTTGGAGTGCTCGAGTTCCCCATTCCTTCCGCGCGCCGTTGTTTCAATCTCGGCAAGTCGCTGCGCAAGGCCATCGAGAGTTATCCCGAGGACCTGAAGGTTGCCATCGTGGGAACCGGCGGTCTTTCACACCAGGTGCACGGCGAGCGCGCCGGATTCAACAACACGCCGTGGGACATGGAGTTCCTCGATCGGCTCGAGAAGGATCCGGAGGGGCTCACGAAGATCACGATCGCGGAGTACGCCGAGAAGGGCGGTTTCGAAGGCTCCGAGGTCATCATGTGGCTCATCATGCGCGGGGCCTTGTCGAAGCGGGTGAAGAAGCTGCACCAGGCGTATTACCTGCCTTCCATGACACCGATCGCGACGGTGATCTTCGAGAACGATTCGGACGATCCGGCCGATGAGAGTGTGGCCGACTACCGTGCGCGCATCGGGAAGCAGTGGGCCGGTATCGAGAAGCTGCCCGGCACGTATCCGTTCACGTTGGATCGCAGCGTGAAGGCGTACCGGCTGAACAACTTCCTCCACGAGCTCATCCAGCCCGACAACCGCAAGCGGTTCCTGGCGGACCCCGAGCCCATGTTCGAAGCCGCCGGGTTGACCGAGCAGGAGCGCGACATGGTGCGGCGACGCGACTGGCGCGCGCTCATCCAGTACGGAGTCATCTTCTTCCTGTTGGAGAAGCTCGGTGCCGTGGTGGGTACGACGAACCTGCACATCTACGCGGCCATGCGCGGGCAGTCTCTCGAGGACTTCCAGAAGACCCGCAACGCGCAGGTGCTCTACTCGGTGGCGGGCGGGGACGAGGGTAAAAAGGACTGGGATAAGCCAGCGGCTGGACGCTGAGGCTTAGTCAGCGCAGCTGGCTGTCCTTGCTGCCGCGGCGGTTGTAGCCGCTGAACTGGGCGGTCTCCTTGTCGTCCGCCTCCTGGCAGGGGACGCATAGCCGGACCCCGGGCATGGCGTTGCGCCGTGCCTCGGGGATGGCCTTTCCACAGTGCTCACAATGGGTGGCCGCCGGTCCCTGCGGCAAACGGCTCTGCGCGCGGCTGATTCCGTCCTTGACGGTCGCGTCGATCTGATCCTGAACTGCGCCGTCGCCGGCCCAACCTGTCGCCATATTGCTCTCCTGCTCTCCTATGCCGCCTCGGTAGTGAAGGCGCTCATGTTATTTCGTATGGTTCCGGAACCGGGAATTGCAAGTCAATCCCCGCCGGCGGCGGGCGGCGGTGGCGCTACGGGAGGCGGTATGGCAGTGGATTCCGAGCTGAACGGTGTGGCGACCGCCATAGGTACGGCGGTTGGCGCCAAGCTGCAGCCCCGGCCGATCCGAAGGATTCACGGCGGCTCGATCAACGAGTGCTACCGCTGGGAGAGTGATGGGGGACCTCTCTTCGTCAAGGTCGGGGGCGCGGAAAACCAGTCGATGTACGCGGCAGAGGCGGCCGGCCTGGCTGAGCTCCGGCAGGCGAATGCCGTGCGCGTCCCTGGCGTCCGGGGCGTCGGCGTGACAAGCGCGACGGCGTGGCTCGCGCTGGAGTGGCTGCAACTCGACGCATCCGCCTCTGCGGACGCCGCGTTGGGTGAGCAACTCGCCTTACAACATCGGCGCACGGCCCCGGCCTTCGGCTGGCACCGCGACAATACGATTGGAAGCACGCCCCAGTTGAATGCCCGGTCGGAAAGTTGGGTGGAGTTCTTTCGCGAGCGACGCTTGCGCTACCAGTTGGATCTCGCCGCGCGCAACGGTCACGGTGGACGTCTCCAGCAGCGGGGATCGCTTCTGCTCGAGCGGATGGGCGGCTTTTTCACGGACTACCAACCTGTCCCGTCGCTGCTGCACGGCGATTTATGGGGCGGCAACCGGGCCACCGCCACCGACGGGCAGCCGGTTATTTTCGACCCCGCCGTGTACTACGGCGATCGGGAAGCCGACCTGGCGATGACCCGCCTGTTCGGCGGCTTCGGGCCGGAGTTTTACGCTGCATACGCGTCGGCGTGGCGGCCGGACGCGGGGGCCGGCGAGCGCGCCGACCTCTACAACCTGTATCACGTGTTGAATCACCTGAACCTGTTTGGCGCAGGCTACCTGTCCCAGGCCCGCGCTCTCACCGACACCCTGTTGGCGCGGCTGGTCTGATCTGGTTTTCGTGCTCCTAATCATAGCACGCGCCGGCCTCCAGGGCGTGCGATTGCATTGCAACATTGTTCGGGTTGTGAGTTTGGGACCTCGACACGAACTGCAACGCGGCGCATGATTCTCACGGTGTCAAAACATCGAGCTCCCCCCTGTCATAAGGAGTGAGTCAGTAGCCCATGACTGCGGATAATCCCGCGAGCGAAGTACCGGGTCTGACAGAAGATCCACTGGATCGACGTCGTGACCTGCGAGCGCGTTGCGATGCTATTTTTCGCGAGCACAACGATGCGCTCGTGCGTGCGGTGTACTCGAGGCTGCATTCCTGGGAGGAGGCAACAGAGGTCGTGCAGGAGGCGTACGTGAGGGTTTTCCGCCTGGACAACCCTCCACCGATCAACTTCCTGCGGGCGTACCTGTACAAGACGGCGTTCAATCTCGCCTACGACCGCAGGGGCGAACGGACGATCCGCCAACAGCGCGAGGAGTTTGTTTACACCGAGGTTTACAGGGAGCGCGAACGTGAGAACCCGACACCGGAGCGACTCTGTCTAGACGAGGAGGTGCGCGCCTGTTTGCAGGTCGCGGTCAACAAGCTACCGCCGAAATGCCGCATGGCGTTCACCCTGGTCGAGTTGGAGAACCACACTGTCAGGCAGGCGGCAGCGTCGATGGGCATTTCCGAGATGGCGGTGTATCAGCTCGTGAACCGGGCCTACGGTCACATGGCCCGGGTAGTCGTGGAAAGAGGTTGGCGCAAATGAATCGATCGCAGGAGGATTATGGCGCAACGCAGGACCGTTGCTTTGAAGAGGCCGCCGCGTGGCACACGCGGTGGAAATCCGCCTCCGGCGCGGGTCTCTCGGCGGAGGACGTGGACCAGTGGGTCCGCTGGAGCAAGATCCCAGAGAACAAGCAGGCCTACGACGCGGTGCAGTTCGTGTCGCGTGCCAAGTTCGCCCTGGCGCCGCCACCCCTGCCGACCGCCGAGGAATTGGCCGCGGACGCCTCCGACGACGTCGCGTTTTTCCCCAGGCCGCAGGTGCGCTCATCCGGGCTCGCCGCCGTGCGATGGCCGCGCGTCGCGCTCCTGGCTGCGGCGGCTGTGCTCGTGGCCGTCGGCTTCGCACCGCTCCTGCAGTGGCTCAACGTGGATCGAGCGGAGCCGGTGCACGTCGTGTCCACTAGCTCGGGGGAAGTGAAGCACATCGTGTTGCGTGACGGCTCGCGGGTGACGCTGGGGGCGAAGACCGAGCTGTCGGTGCAGTTCGGGCACTGCAAGCGCACGATCACGCTCGATAGCGGTGAAGCGCTGTTCAATGTTGCTCACGATCCGCAATGTCCTTTCATCGTGATCGCCGGCGGCGGCGCCATTACGGCACTCGGTACGGAGTTCAGCGTGCGCCGAACGTTGGATCGCGTGACCGTCCAGGTTGCCGAGGGCAGTGTGAATGTGCAGCCACGCGACGCCCTCGTTGAGGTGCCGTGGCCTACCAAGGACCTGGAAATGCCGCGCGTGGCCTGGTCGGATGCCAAGCTGACCGAGGGCCAGGAAGTCACCTATGCCGGTAGCCAGAAACGCAGCGCGGTCGCATCCGAGGATCCGAACGTCGCGACGGCGTGGCTGGATGGCCGCAGGGTCTATCGTCATGAGCCGCTAGCCTATCTAGTGGCCGACATCGGTCGCTATTTCGATGAGCCGATCGAGGTCGAGCACGACGTGGGCGACCTGCAGTTCACCGGGCTGGTGTACGAGTCGCAGGTGAAGAAGTTCCTCCAGGATCTGGAGATCATCTTTCCGGTGAAGGTCGTGCGCACCGAAGAAAACCACATCGTCATTCGTGCGCGCGACGCAGCAGAGGGCTCGGTGCTGCCGGAGATTCCAACTCCTGACACGCAGGAATAGGAAGCCGAAACAACGGGACGAAAAAGGTCCGTACTGCAAAGTGTTGATTGTGAACGCAAAGCGCTTAAAATCCTACAACATCGGTATGCGCTGAAACACTCGAGGCGGTCCATGAACCCCGCGCACACGAAAAAGCTCGCCGACCTGTTCCGGGACGAGTATCCGAAGCTGGTACACTACATGGTGTCCAAGACAGGGTCGTGGCCGGAGGCGCGCGACGTCGCCGCGCAGGCGTTCGCGCAGGTGTTGGAATCGCGCTCGCCGGAGACCATCAGTTTCCTGAAAGCCTACGTTTACCGGGCCGCGCGCAACCTTGCGACGGACCGGGCACGTTCCGGCGCCATCCGTAGCCGGATCAACCGCATCGTCAAACACGAGTTCGCGAGCACCACGCCATCGCCGGAGCCGCAGTTCATGCAACAGCAGCGTATCAAGGTACTCGGAGATGCCATCGAGCAATTGCGACCCACGCGCAAGATGGTCTTGCGGTGGCGCATGTGGGATGAGCTACCGTACGCCGAGATCGAGTCGCGCTTCGCCGCCGAGGGCGTGTCGGTCAACGAGCGTACGTTGTTACGGTGGTATGCAGAGGCGCTGAAAGACCTGCGCCAGGCCATTCTAGCGGCGGAGGAGATCAGCAAAGAGAGGGCTTGATGCCATCCCGAGGGTGGTTTGTCTTTCTCTATTCGGTCGCTCTCCTGCTCGGTGGTACCGGCCTGCTACCGCTGCACGACGCCAGCGCGCGCGTCGTTCCCCTGATTTACCACGGCAGACCGCTTCCCGAAGTCATCGAGGACATCCAGCCGTATACCCGGCGCCGCATCGTCATTGACGCTGCCGCCGCCGAGTTCCAGTACAGCGGCATCGTCAAGCAGGAGGACGTGGACGCGTGGATCCGCGACCTGCCGGCCATCTACCCGGTGACGGTGATCGACTGCCACGCCGCGCGCTATCGGATCGACCTGCCCGCCTGCACCGATCCGACGCTGATCGTCATCCGCTCCCGCCTGAACCTCTATCAGAACAGTCTGCGCTCAGCCTTGCGCTGACGGCGCGTCTGCCGGCGCTTCCGGGGCGGGTGGCGGCTGCTGCGCTTGCTGCGCGGCGGCGGCTTCGGCCATGGCCTTACGCAGGCTCAAGGGCCGCATGTCGGTCCAGACTTCCTTGACGTACTCCAGGCAGGCTTTCTTGTTGTTGCGCGCGAACACCTCGCGCCAGCCTTTCGGAACTTCCAGGTCGGCGAGCCACAGTGAGTACTGTTCCTCGATGTTGACCAGGACGACGTATTCGCGCGTGTCCTCTTCTTCCATGAAGGCACCTGTATGTGATCGAGACCGTGCAGAAAGATACTACGACCGGGGCGGCCTGAGCTCCTGCGGCCGCGCGGCCAAGAGCAAAACCCAAGCCTACAGTGAGTCCGGCTCCGTCCAGCCGTTCTCGTAGAGCAACTCCTCGAGCGGCCGCGGCTGGCGCCATTGCTCCTGGGCCAACATCGGGGCGGAGTAGAACTGCTCGACGTGACCCAGGCACAGGATGGCGATCGGCTTGACGGTGTCAGGAAAGCCGAGCAACTGCGCGAGCGCGCGCGGCTCGAAGATGGAAACCCAACCCAACCCCAGGCCTTCCGCACGCGCCGCGAGCCACAGGTTCTGAATCGCGCACGCCGCGGAAGCAACATCCATCTCGGGCAGGGTGCGCCGGCCAAACACTTCGGTGCAGCCGCCGTCGCGCAGGCCGACGACGAGCAGCTCGCCGCACTCCCGGACCCCCTCCACCTTCAGTCGCAGGAACTCCGGGCTACGACCATTCATGGCCGCGGCCGTGCGCTCCCGCTCCTGTTGGACGAGCTCGTAAATCCGGGTGCGCAGCTCGGGGCGGGTGATGCGGACGAAGCGCCAGGGTTGACTGAGGCCGACACTCGGCGCGGCGTGGGCCGCGTCGAGCAGCCGTCGCAACACTTCAGGATCGACCGGAAGCGGCACGAAGTGCCGCATGTCGCGCCGCTCGCGGATAACACGGTGGACCGCCGCGAGCGACGCGGGATCGTACCGATGGACCGATTCGGTCATCAGCCCATGTAGAACGCGCAGAGCTTGTTTCCGTCCGCGTCGCGGAAGTAACCGGCATAGAAACCCTCGCCGCGCGGGCCGGCCGGGCCTTCGCACTTGCTGCCGAGGGAAATGGCCTTGTTGTAGAGCGCGTCGACTTCGGCTTTGCTCTGGGCCGCGAGTGCGACCATGACGCCATTGCCGATGGTGGCCTGGTTGCCGTCGGCAGGCTTGATCACGAACAGCATGGGCGCCTTGGGATTGTTCCCCCAGGCAATGAATTTTTCCGACTCCATGGTCCGCTTCGCCCCGACGACGGTCAGGAGATCGTCATAAAAGCGGCCGGCACGCGCCATATCGTTCGTGCCCAAGGTGACATACCCGATCATCGCTGCGCTCCCCTTCGGTCAGCTCGCCAGTTACAGGTCGACTATAGGAGCGCATAGCATAGCCTGCAGCGGCGACCTTGGGGGCCGGCCGCCGCAGGCACGGGGTTTTTCTACTGCTTGGACGCCATGGTGGTCATGCCCTCGCCAATCGACTTGATCGAGTTCGAGAAGGCATTCGAGAGCATGCTGAACATCTGCGAATCGGCCTGGAACTTGGCCATGGTCGCCTGGAATTGCTGGGCGCCAGCGCCATCCGCATTGCCGGCCAGGCCTTGCAGAGAGGTGCTCTCGTCGACGAGCTTCTGCGCCATTTCCCCGAGGGCCTGCCCCATGGCTTCGGCGATCGCCTCCAGCCAGCTTTGGCCGCCGCCCGCCGCGCCATGCCCCGCGGCCTTGTTCTTCTGCAGACCATCGGCCCCCAAGGCATCGGTGAGGCGCGCCTGCATGGACTGGGTCACCGTCCTCATGACCGTGTTCTGTTCAGACTGCGTCAGGCCGGAGTGCGCGAGCGCGTTCGAAAGCGAGGTGTGGGTCAGCGAGTTCACGATGTTCATGATCTGCGCCGGGGAGAGATGATCCGCGGAGGCCATGGCCGTCAATGTCTGGAAGGCCTGCGTCTGGACGGGGTTCCAAGTCATGGGTGCGCTACCTTTGGTGTGAGGCTCACCGAGAGCATCCTCGATCCGCCGACCAGCCCGCATCTGGTGCGTACCCTAGCTAGGGTTCTCCCGTGCGTCACCGCTCACCGACTGTGTCCAAATGTGAGAACGCGCCGGTGCGCCCGCCGCGGCGGCCGCGATGACGGCCGCGGGCTGACCCTGTTTCCAGGTCTCGACCAGGATTGCGAGTCGTTGCCGCGTCTGCCGGGTGAAGGCTCCTTCGATCCCGGCCAGGTCGGCTTCGATCTTGAGAGGGTACAACTCACGCGACGCTGGGCTGCTGTTGAATAGCCCGACCAGGCGCAGCAGGCACTCGTGGTAGGCCGCCTCCGACAGGTAGGGTCGGTGGGTTCTCTGGCTGAACCAGACCGTCAGGTATTCGATCGGATCCAACTGGCGCCGCGGCGGGGCACTCAACAGGTTGCCCGGCAGCATGCCCGCGTGTAGCGGTTGCCGGTCCGACCAGAACCGGGTGGCGCCCCACGAAGTCAACACGCCGCTGGGCGCATCGCCGCGCCGCAGTCCGAGCGCCACCGCATCCGCCAGCTTGCGCCGGGCGAGCTCGTTGGAGCTCTCCGCGACGGTGAGCAGCAGCTTGAGAAAGCCCGGGAAGCCGTGATCGCCGAAACGACGCGTCAGTTGTTTGAGCACGGCGAGCGACAGCTCGACATCGGCGGAGGTCTCGAGCAAGTGGACCAGGCGCGCGGCCGACTCGCGCCACGGCGCGATCAGCGGATCATCCGCGCGGGTGCTCATCGGGGGCGGTCAGACCAAGGGCTGGAAGATGTGGTCGGCCCAGCCCTGGATGGCACCGGCCGGTTCAGCGGCCGAGGGCTGGAAAGTGACCGACGCGATGAGTTGGCGCGATCCGTCGGGGACGCCGTTCCAGATATCCAGCTCCAACAGGCCCTCCGCGCTGTCGCGTGACGGCGTCGCGCTGTTGGATGCGGTCCCGGTGGATTCGCCGGCGAGAGGAGTCTGCGGCGCTACGACTTCCGCCGTGTCGCGTAGCCACGTCTCCAGCGGCGAGACCATCCCCGGGTCGGATGAGATCTTCATCCGCAGGAGAATAAGGCTCCCTTGCTGTGGGAGACATCCGGGAAAACCCCAGGGCGAAGGGCGTTGTCCCGCCCTGAGCGCCGGCCATGGATGGCCGGCAGGGGCACGGATCCGAAGGACGGAGCCGCGGAACCGCATATAGAATAACCCCATGGCCAAGGAACAAAGCGGCGACCAGACCGAGAAACCCACCCCGAAACGCCTCAAGGATGCGCGTAAGGAGGGCAATGTCGCCAAGAGCCGCGAGCTGAGCGGCACCATCACCCTGTTATGTTGGCTGGTGGTGGCCTGGCTCGCGGTGCCGCCCATCCGGGGGCAACTGCAGGAGCTGTTCCAGCGATTCATCGATTCCATCGGTATGGCCGGGCAGGTCGGGCCGCACGGGTTGCAGGCGATCCAGGCGCTCGGCTGGGAGGCCTGCAAGACCTTGCTGGTGGTCACGCTGCCGGTACTGGTGAGCGTGTCCCTGGTGGGTCTCTTGAGTGAGTTCCTGCAGGTCGGCGGTCTCTTCACATTGAAACGCATCCTGCCCAAGGGCGAGCATCTGAATCCCGCCGAAGGCCTCAAGCGCATGTTTTCCCAGAACAACTTCGTGGAGGTGGTGAAGTCGCTGCTGAAAACCGCCGGCCTCGTCGCCATTTTCGTGCTGGTTCTCGAGCGCGTCATGCCCGAGATCATGCGGTTACCGGTCGGTTCACTGAGCGACGTGGGTGCTGCGCACTGGCACGCGTTGATGTGGCTCGGCATCTGGACCATCTGCGTATTCGCCTTGCTGTCCGTACTGGATGCGCTCTACCAGCGTTATGCCTTCATCAAGAAGATGAAAATGAGCCGCCGTGATATCCGCCAGGAACTGCGCGACACGGAAGGCGATGCGCTCGTCAAAGGTCGCCGCCGCCAACTGCACCAGGAGTGGGCGCAACAGAACATGCTCAACGCGGTCCGCAATGCGAGCGCTGTCGTGGTCAATCCCGAGCACATCGCCGTGGCGATTGTGTATGAGCAGGGCAAGACCGAGCTGCCGGTGGTGTGTGCCAAGGGCGAGGACTACGAGGCGCAACTGATCCGTGAGGCGGCCGAGGAGGCCGGTGTTCCCATCATGCGCAACGTGGAGCTCGCGCGCGGCCTGCACGAGAAGGTGGGCCTGGACGAGTATATTTCGGCGGAGTTCTTCCGCGCCGTCGCCGAGCTGTTGCGTTGGGCGGAGACGATCCGGCGCTAACTGGCGCGGACCCTACAACATCTGGCGCAGCAGGTTGAGCAGGCCGCGATTCGCGAACAACTTCTGCGTGGCGACGTCGATGAACGTGCCGAGCGACAGCAACACGATGAAGGTCGTCACCCAGGCCTTGATCGACAAGGTGAGCGAGAACACGTTCAGCTGCGGCGCGTAGCGGTTGACCAGGCCCAGTGACAGGTCCAGGAGCGAGGCGACCACCAGCGCCGGGGCGGCCAGCATCACCGCCAGGGTGAGCAGGGATGAGAACTCGGCGATCGCCCGTTGCTCGGTGACCGCGCGCAGGGGCGGCAACATCTCCGGTACCGGCCAGATGGTGTAGCTCGTCATCAGCAGGTTCAGGAACAGCGTGAAAGCGCCGCTCGCCATGAACAGCCAGGCGACGAGCTGCGCCAGCAATTCGCCGGTAAGGGTGGTCTCGTGGCCCTGGATGGGATCCGCGACCGCGGCGAAGTTCGTTCCCACCTTGGTGTCGATGAGACTGCCGGCCGCGCTCACCGCCCAGAAGACCGAGCTGAACAGAAAGCCGAAGCACACACCGATGAAGAGCTCCTTGATGACCAGCAACGGCCACAGGGCGCCCTGCAGGCTCGCGGCCGGTGTGCCCATCGCCACGGGATAGGCCAGGACGCCCAAGCTCACCAGGAAGCTGTTACGCACCAGGGACGGGATGGTCGAGCTGTTGAGGAGCGGCAGGACCAGGAAGGCCGCCGCGAGCCGCGGCAGTGTCAGGGCGATCCCGCCAATGGTTGGGCCCAGGCCCCCGAGGAAGTTCACGGGTGTGCCAACATCGGAAAGTCGGTGAGCAGGTGGTCCGCGAAGTGGTACAGGTTGGAGCTGATCAGTGAAGCCGTTACGAACAGCGTCAGAATCACCGTGAGAAACTTCAAGGTGTAGGTTGTAGTCTGCTCCTGGAGTTGGGTCGCGGCCTGCAGGAAGGCGACGATGAGTCCCACAACGGAAGCGGCGATGATCGGAGGCGCGGACAGTGCGAGCACTAGCCACAGCGCCTCCCGGGTCAATTGCGCGACGTCGGCATTCATCTGTAGGTCAACACCAGCCCATGCACCAGCTTTGCCCAGCCGTCGAGCGAGACGAACAGCAGCAACTTGAACGGTAGGGACACTGTAGTGGGCGACAGCATCATCATGCCGAGGGCCAGCAGGATGTTGGACACGATGAGATCGATCACCAGGAAGGGGAGAAAGATCAGAAAGCCGATCTGGAACGCAGAAGTCAGCTCGGTCACCGTGAATGCGGGTACGACGACGATGAAATCCGCCGCCCCGATGTCGGTCCGATCGCGCACCAGGCGCTTGGCGGTCTGGAGGAAGAACGCGCGCTCGCCGTCGCTCGAGTGTTTCACGAGGAAGGCGCGCAAGGGCTCCCTACCGCTCGTGGCGAGCTCGACGAGGTGTTTGACGTCCATCTTCTGCTGCGACTCGGTGGTGGCGCGCTCGCCGATCGCCGTGTAGCTGTCGAGCAGGACGGGGTACATCACATAGATCGACAGGATGATGGCCAAACCGTTGACCACGACATTGGGCGGCACTTGTTGCAGGCCGAGCGCGTTACGCAGCAGACTGATCACCACCACGATCTTGGTGAACGAAGTCACCATGACCGCGACGAAGGGCGCCAGCGCGAGGCTGACGACCGTGACGATGATGAGTGCCGGGCTTAGATTACCGAAGTCCATTCGTCTCGAGCGCGAGCAGTTGGACACCGAGTACATCACCGACCGCAACCAGCTCGCCGTACCCCACGCGCGTGCCGTTGGCGCGGATGACGACCCGCACCTGGTTGAGGTTGCCCGCCACTTCGAACACATAACCCGGTTTCAGATTGGCGAGCTCCCCGAGTGGCAGCGCGGTACTGCCTAGCTCGAAATCGACGGTGACGCCGACGCCCGCCAGGGCGTTTGCTTCGGATGTGGGTGCGGTATCAGGCTCTGACATGGACGACTCCGTGGGCACATAAGGTAGCGCCGCAGTGATCTTCAGGCGGCGGCCGTCATACTCGGCGTTCCAGCGCCTCTTCAGATCAACAGAGTCCTCCGCCAGGAGGTGGAGGCTGCGCCAGCAATGCGAGCTGCGACCGAGTACGAGGACGTCCCCGACTTCGGCCGCCGTGAGCTCCTCGGGCGCAAAGTGGACACCGTGCATGCGGATGCACAGATTGACGGGCAATGCCTTCCAGGCTCCGGGCGGGACAGCCGGCTGCTGCCAACCTGTGTTCTGCAGCAGTCGGCGCACGACTTCCGGCGACATTCTCAACAGGCCGCTGGTCGCCTGGCCCTCCGCCGTGGTCACCGTAAAGCCGAGTGTGACCGTCGTGAGAGCGTCCGCGAGCACGCTGGAAGTGTCGCTCCAGGTATGCGGCATCAGTGGCTCACGTAACAGCCGGCCGAGCGCCTCCAGGAAGACACTGTGAGCCAGGGTCCAGGCGAGCAAGCGCGATTCGCCGTCGTAATCCCACCACTCGCGCTCACCGAGTCGTTCCGCCAGCCCGTCTTCCGCGACATTCAGTGCGACTTCGGCGTGCGCTCCGCGAAGTAGCATCCCGTGCGGCGAAACCGGCTGCGCCAGGTGAAATTGCCACGTCGTGGTCGGCTCGCCTTGCAACACCAGGGAGTCGGCCTTGGTAAACAGCTCGCGCAGGACGGCTGCTGTTGCGGGTGCAAGTTGTCGCAACAGGCTACTGATAGCCAAGGAACACCTTCACCAGGTCGGGCACGTTGCGCACGCCCAGCTTGGTCATGACGCTGGATCGGTGCAGCTCCACGGTCTTGGTGCTGATTCCGAGCACGTCCGCAATGGTCTTGTTGAACTTCCCCGCCACGACGAGCTCGAGCACCTGGCGCTCGCGCCGTGTCAGGGACGACAGCTTGGAGCTGGGCTGCCTCGTGGCGCCGGCGGCGACGCCGTGCGCCTGCAACAGCTCCTCTTGCGCCGCCAGGCGGATCGCCTGGATCAACACTTCCGCGGCGAACGGCTTTTCGATGAAGTTGACCGCGCCGCGGCGCATCGCCTCCACGGCCAGCGGGATGTCGGCGTGGGCCGTCATGAAAATGACCGGGATCGTGTACTGGCGTCGCTTCATTTCCTCGAGCAGCTCGAGCCCACTCATGTCGGGCATGCGGATGTCGCTGACGGCGCAGGCACCGAGACCGGACACGGCGGCGTGCTCCAGTTGCGCCAGGAGCTGCGCCGCGCCGGGGAAGTCGCGGACGTCCATGCCGGCGGTTTCCAACAGCATGGCCGTGGAGCGGCGGAAGGGGTCGTTGTCGTCGACCAGGTAGACCAACGGCACCGCCGGTGCGCTCATGAAGCGGCCACCGGTCGCAGCGTGAACGTGAACACCGACCCGCCGCCCTCGTGGTGCTCGAAGTAGAGGTGCCCCTCGTGGTACTCGATGATGGAGCGGCAGATGGCGAGCCCGATGCCCATGCCATTCTCCTTGGTCGTGAAGAATGGCGTGAACAGTTGGGCTTCGTCCGTGCCCGTGATTCCCGTGCCGCGGTCGGCGACGCGCACGGCGATGTTGCCTTCCATGTCGAGGCGCGCACTGATGGTGAGTCGGCGGTCGGCCGGGCGCGTCGCCCGCATGGCTTCGATGCCATTCCTCACGAGGTTCGCCAGGACCTGCTCGACCATCACCCGGTCGACCAGGACATCCGGCAGGTTGGGCTCCAGGTCGACGGCAACGCGGATGCGATGCTTCTGCGCATCGAGTTGCTGCAGCTGGACTACGTGCTCGACGAGGCACCGCAGTGGGAGCGGCTCGCGGCGCGGCTCGCGTGTTTTGACGAACTCGCGCAGCCGCGCGACGACCGCCGCGGCCTGGCCCGCCTGGTCGTAGGCGAGATCCAGGGCCAGGCGCAACCGGTTGGCATTCGAGCCCCGCTGGGCGAGCAGGGTGCGTGCGGTGGTCAGGCAATTGACGATGGTGGCCAGGGGTTGGTTTATCTCGTGCGCGAGCGTCGTGGCCATCTCGCCGACCGACATGACCCGCGAGCTGCTCAGAAGTTGCTCTTGCAGGGCGCGTTGCTGGCGCATGGTGTCCATGCGCTCGGTGAGGTTCTGCGCGTTGAGCATGAGGAGCCGGCTGCCGTCGGGGACCTCGAGGCGGGACCAATGAAACAGGTACCAGCGACTGGTGCGCGGGCAAAACAACTCGACGCGCTGCGTCTCTTCCGTGTCGCAGCTCGGAGTCACGCTGCTGTCGGCCCCGCCCGTGACGGGCTCGAAGCCGCGCTCGAACGCCGCACGCGACTTCGGGATACAGCCGAACTCGGCGACGAAGGCCGGGTTGGCCAACATCAACACGTCATCGGCCAGGTCGAAGATCGCCTGGGGCCCGGGAGTCGCGGCACAGACCTGCGCCAACGCCGCTTCGAACAGCGCGCGTGTGCGGCCGACTCCTGTATTAACCGCCTGCGCTGTGTGCATACCTTGCAACCGGCCCGGGACACCCAATGGGCCAGCCTCATCCGCCCCTGTTCTGTGACGACCAGCACATCTATGCTAGCAGTACGATGCGTTGGGATGCGAGCGTCGCGCGGATGTGACAAAGAGATGACGATGAAGCGAATAGCCTACAGCGTGGCGGTTGGATTGAGCCTGTATGCAACAGCAGCGTTTGCAAGTAGCGACGCCGCTCCGTCCGACAGCGGTGGCATCACCTCGCTGGTCGTGGCTCTCATCCTCGTGGCGGGCGCGGCGGCGGCCGCTACGTGGGTACTGCGCCACTGGAAAGGCAGCGTCGCCAGGCGTGAAGGGCCTTTACAACTCTTACATGTCGTCGCCGTGGGCCCGAAGGAGCGGCTGGCACTGGTCAAGATCGGGGGCCGCTACCTCGTCGTAGGGATTACGCCCGCCAGTATCACGCGCGTGGCCGAGCTGTCCGACATACAGGACAATGTCAGAGAGACGCAGCAGGACAACGTCCGAGACATTTTTACAGGCACCGGCTGAGCGGGGCCGCCGCCACCCCTTCCGTGCACCTGCGACGGATGGCGGGGATTTTTACCGGGAATCGGCGCGCGCACACCTGGGGTTGTTACTAGGTTTGCATGCGTGAAGGCTGATGTTACGGTGAACCCGTAGATTCACCGCAACAACCCGGGGAGAGAGTTCTGAAGGCCCTCACCGCCAGACGATTCGGGCTTGCGGCGCTGCGCCCGCCACGCACCTTCAGCGACATTCTGCTCGCCTTCGGTGTGGTCGCGATCGTCGCCCTGATGATCCTGCCGATGCCGGTGGTCGTGGTCGATGTGTTGGTCGCGGCTAACGTACTGTTTGGCGTGGGATTGTTGCTGCTCGCAATCTACATTCCCGGGCCGACGGCGTTCGCCAGCTTTCCCAGTGTTCTGTTGCTGTCCACACTCTTCCGGCTGTCGCTGTCGATCGCCATTACGCGGCTGATTCTCCTCGAGGCGGACGCGGGACGCATCATCGAGACGTTCGGCCTGGTGGTGGTGGGGGGCAACCTGGTCGTGGGTATCGTGGTTTTCCTGATCATCACGGTCGTGCAGTTCATCGTGATCGCCAAGGGCGCGGAGCGCGTGGCCGAGGTTGCGGCCCGCTTTACGCTGGACGCCATGCCCGGCAAGCAGCTCTCCATCGACTCGGATCTGCGCTCCGGCCTGGTTGACAAGGACGAGGCGCGGCGGCGCCGGCGGCGCCTGGAGATCGAAAGCCAGCTGCATGGCGCACTGGATGGCGCCATGAAGTTTGTTCGCGGCGATTCGATCGCGGGCATCGTCATCATTCTGATCAATATTCTCGGCGGCCTGGCGGTGGGTGTCCTGCAGCTCGGACTGCCCTTGGCCGATGCCGTGCGGACCTACAGTATTCTTACGATCGGCGATGGCCTGGTTGCGCAGATCCCGGCCTTGCTGTCGGCGATTGCCGCCGGGTTGATCGTCACGCGCACGGCGGGTGAGGAGCGGGAGGGACATCTCGGGACCTCCATCGCGCGCGACGTAGGCAACTATCCGCGTGTCTTGCTGACGGGCGGCGTACTCGCCTTTCTACTCGCTTTCGTGCCCGGTTTCCCATGGCCGGTGTTTGTCGCATTCGGCTGCTTGCTGCTGTCGACCGCTCTGTGGCGCTGGCGACACGAGTCGCCGTGGATTCAACAGCTCCTCGCCAGGCTCGGGAATGTCAGCGCCCCCGCGAACGTCGACGCGCCCACTAGCGAGCCGGACCTGAAGCCGCCGCCGGCAGTGGTACTAGAGACCTCCGCAGAGCTGGTCGAGTCCCTCGGGCGCGACCGGCTGCGTACGGCCGCGCTCCGTACAACAGAACGGCTCCGGGAGGAATACGGCGCGCCGATCGCGAGCCCGATCGTGCGCGTTGCTCCCGACCTGGTGGGCCACCACTTTCGTCTTACGACCTTCGGCGTGTCGGTGGCGGACACGGAGTTGGATCAACCCGAGGAGTTGGAGTCGTTGCTCGAGCGCGCGCTGCGCCGCCAGCTGTCGCAGTTTGCCGGCATCCAGGAGACCTCCAACCTGTTGAACCGCTGGTCGCGCGACTATCCCGACCTCATCAAGGAGATGTTGCGCGCGGCGCCCGCGCAGCGCGTGTCCGAGGTCCTGCGTCGCCTGTTGGACGAGGGTGTCCCCATACGACAGTTGCGCGATATCTTCGAAGCCATCACCGAGGTGAGCAGCCGGGAACGCGATATTGTGCTGATCACGGAACAGGTGCGTATCGCCTTGAGGCGACACATAACACAACGCTACGTAGGTCCCAATCGGGCCATCAGTGCCTTGATTGCGCACCCGGAACTGGAGGACGCGTTGCGCCAGGCGCTGCGCGGCGCGGGCCAATCCGGACAAGTCGCCGTTGATCCACAGTTGCTGCAACGCGTCGTTGCTGATATCCGTGCAGTACGTGATGAAGCCGGTGGCGGGTTTGCCCGGGCGGTCCTGTTGTGTTCCATGGACATCCGCCGTCACTTGCGCAAGCTCATCGAGGGGGAGTTCTTTGAGTTACCTGTCTTGTCTTTTCAGGAATTGAGTGGTGATGTCCCCGTTGTTCCATTGGGCCAGGTCCGCGGTTAGACGCTGCGGCATTGGTGTCCCGCGGCGCGCCGCCGGCGCTTCTCGGGATTTCCTCCGCGCTCCCACGTCGCGCCGTTGGCGCTTCGTGGGATTTCCTCCACTGCGTTTCGGTCACGCTGCGGTCATGCTGCTGTTGTGTGCGGCATCCAGTGCCACGTACGCGGCACGCATCCCGTTTCCGAACGAGAAGGTCTCCTACCAGCTCCAGGCCGAGCCGCTGAAGGATTTTCTCAAGCGCTTCTTCGATGATCTCGGCATTGCCGTGAGCATCAGTGAGGCGGTGCAGGAGGAGTCGGGCACTCTCAACGGGCCGCGCGAGGGTGACGCGGCGGCCGTGTTC
>Ga0268266_10000997_pt1 | contig 35703 bp, 12 predicted proteins | sample KBSS13metaG_FD_190356 | JGI IMG/M metagenome (GOLD analysis project Ga0268266, IMG submission 190356) | Switchgrass rhizosphere microbial communities from Kellogg Biological Station, Michigan, USA - KBS S1-3 metaG (SPAdes) (version 2) | ecosystem: Host-associated > Plants > Roots > Rhizosphere...
CTCGCGCGGGATCCAAGCTCTGTCTATCGTCGACCGGAAACTCGTTGGGTTTGGATCGTGTCGCTCCTGGGCGTGATGGGCTTGGGATCAATTCTGATGTACGACGTTCGCTCGTATAGCGAGACCGCGGTCGCCGCCTCGCGCGATTTTTACGGAGTGCTGCGTATTTCTGATCAATCGCTCACGGCCTCGGGCGTGCCCCGCATCTTGCGCAATGGCGCCACAACGCACGGCTTGCAATTTCTTGGCGGGGATCTAGAGCGATTTCCTGTCTCGTATTACGGTCTGAAAACAGGGATTGGTTACGCCATCCAGCGTCACCCGATGCGCCTTGCGGAAGCCGCGGCCGCTGCCGCAGACTCGCAGCCGCAAACGTCCCCAGAAGAACGGATGAAGATCGGCGTGATCGGGCTGGGCGCTGGCACGCTCGCCGCCTACGGACTGCCAGGCGGCGTGATCCGCTTCTACGAGATCAGTCCGGAAGTGGACCGAGTCTCTCGCGAGTTCTTCACGTATCGCAAGAACAGTCCGGCCGAAGTTCAAGTGAAGATCGGCGATGCTCGACTGGCGCTGGAGGAAGAACTCTCCTCAACGGGCCCGCAAAAGTTCGACGTGCTGGCGATCGACGCATTCAGCAGTGACGCGATTCCCATGCATCTGCTTACGCGCGAGTGCAATGAACTCTATTGGCGCCATCTGAAGCCAGACGGCATCCTGGCGGTTCACGTTTCGAATCGTAGTATCGACCTGGTCCCGATCGTCCATGCCATGGCGCTAGAGGCAGGTAAACAGGCGATCATGATCCACTCGGATTCGGACGATGGCAGCGGAGAAAACCCTGGCGGGCTTGAGGCCGAATGGGTTTTAGTGACGTCGAACCAGGACTTCCTGCGGGACGATCTGGTCGTCGAGAAGGGGAAGCCTATTTCCAACGAAGACCGCAGCGTGCTGTGGACCGACGACTATGGAAGTCTGTGGCAGGTTATCAAAAAACGAAAATGACCACTAATTGCAGTCGGCAAACGCATTCATGAATGCGCTCTTAGAAACAAGTCGAGCGGCGTCTGGCCGCGGCGAATTGCAAGAGCTCTTCCGCTCGCTCAAGCAGTTTGATGCCCGAGCTGGGAGCTCCTTCGCTATCAGCGGCGACGAACTTGCCGTTGCAATGCTGACACACTAAATCGCGACCGAGGTACTCAACGCGCACGTGCAATGCACGGCCGCACGTTGGACACTCTTGAACGAAGTATGTTGACTTCGCCATCGCGGTATCTCCTTCTACCGTTGGGCGCCCTTGAGAAATGACCACGTCATCCTACCCAACCCTGGCCGCCGTTCAACTAAAAACTCGAAATTGTAACGCCACCTGAGGGGTGTAACCGCCGATTGGCATACGGTTTAGGTCGCACAACCGGAGAACCTTAGGACTCACCGTCGGACTGCGAGGTTCGCGCAATTTGGAGCGTGGTCGCTAGCTTCTTTCGCCAGCATAAATCGTGGCAAAATCCGCTGCCAAGCCGCGGGCTGCTGGCGCCGCCGCCCACCAAAATCAGCGGAAATCCACAATTTGCCCGCCAAGCGGGCCCGAAGGCTATTAGGGGGGCGGCGGCTCCCAGAAACAAGCAGGGCTATCCCCTCCCCCGCTGCCGTCCATGCGCCGCGGCGCAACCCACGGCTGCGCCGTTCGAGCTATGGTTTCATTGGATGTTTGATGCGACAGCCTGCGTCACACCGGCTGATCGGAGAGAAAAGATCATGAGTTGCCCTCGTCCTGCTCGCGCGATCCTGGTCGCAGGTTTGAGCGCACTGCTGTTCGCGTCGCTAGGGGCCGCTCCGGCCAAACCGAAGATCCCGAGCTTTGATGAGGTGCGCAAAACTGCGTTCAAGTTCTTTGACGCGCAGCCGAACTTCAGCCCGGATCAAATCATTACACAGTCGCAGGTGCGGGGACTCTTCGACAAGCTGAAAGCCATCGGCTGGGAGGTCCCCGAGCAGCAGAAGGTGTTGGACCTGATTCCCGGCGACCAAGAGACCCTGGTCAAAGATCTGCGCACGCCTGATGGCCGCAAATTCTCGAAGCAGATTGCCAAACTGCCGAACGCCTATGATCGACTTGATCGATTGATTCGCATGCCGACGGGTCGCAGCGCCGTCGCGCGACTGATCAAAGGTCCGGATGGCGTTTGGCTGCTGCAATACATGACTGAAGACCCAGGCGGCAAAGCGATGGGCAAGATGCTTTCGAACACACCGACCGGTAAAGACTTCAACCTGCCGACCGGCCGGCTCTACACGCTGCCGGCGCTCATGAATGAACTGCAGGGCGTCTACACAGCGACCGTCAATCGCTGAACGCCAAATCCGGAAGCGCCAGCTCGCTGGGCGGCTAATTGCTGAACGTGCAGTCGATCTGCGTGACGAACGCCTCGCGATGTCTCGCCCAACGCGAAATTAGGTGCGTGAGCCCAGGAACATACCCTTCGTGATTGCCTGAGCCGCCAGGCCTCGCTCAGCAAAGTTATTGCCGACCAGATCCTGGCTGGTGACGACCGTGAACGTGAACTGGTCGTTTATGCCTGTCTTGCTGACACCGGCGCCCGGAGTGTCGATGCCGTCGGTGTATCCGGCCGGCGTCGTCTCGGTGACGGTGTAGGTCCCCTTCGAGAGATTCTTGAAGCTGTAATGACCATCTGTCGCCGTGAACGACGTGCTGGAAATGACATTCCCCGCGGCGTCGAGCTTGTTCAACACGAGTTGGACGGGGATCGCCAGCAGAGCTTCGCCATTGTTCATCACGCCGTCATTGTTCGTGTCGCGGAAAATACTGCCAGAAATGCTGCTGGGCGCGTCATCGTCCGTAATTGTGCCGACGATAGAAGTCGTAGCGCCAGTCGTGCCGAAGAACGTGGCGTTGGTGGCGGTCATATTGATGGAGAAGGTTTCCGTCGGCTCGACAACCCCGTCACCGATAATGTTGACGGTGATCGTCTTCAGCGTCTCGCCCGGCGCGAATGTGATCGAACCGCTAGCAGCCTGGTAGTCTTGACCGGCGGTGGCCGAAACGTCGGCGGTGGAGTAGTTGACCGTTACCGGCAGGCCGGATTGATCGAGCAGGAAGACCTGGATGGTCATCGTTTGCACGCCGGAATCCCCTTCAATGACCGGGGACGGCGCGGTCACAAAAATCCGTGGCGCCGTGTCGTCGTTCAGAATCGTGCCAGTCGCCTGCGGCGTGGCGATTGTGGCGTTTGTGGCGCTCGACAATTTAATCAGGAACGTCTCGTCGGTTTCGAACAGCGTGTCACCGCCGATGTTGATGGTGAACTGCTTGCTGGTTTCACCAGGGGCGAACGTTAGCGGGCCGCTAGTGTTCTGATAATCCTCACCTGCAGTCGCTGTGCCGTCGGCGGTGTCGATTTGCACCGTCACAGTGTTGGTCGTGGGCTTCGAAAGCGTCACCGTAAACGTCATCTGCGTGGCGCTGCCCGAGCTTCCTTCAACCAGGCTCGCGTTGGCGATCGAGATGCTCGGAGTTTCGTCGTTGAGGATCGAGCCGGTGGCGGACTGACTACCCGGGATCGTGGCGTTGGTGACGCCCGAAAGATTGACCGTAAAGGCTTCATCGTCTTCGGTCGTTGTGTCGCCAATCGAATTGACGGTGATCGTTTTGCTGGTCTCACCCGGAGCAAAAGTCAGCGTGCCCGAGGTGGCCGTGTAGTCAGTCCCCTCGGTCGCTGTGCCACCGGCCGTCGCGTAATTGACGGTAACCGACTTGCCGCTGGCCTGGCTCAACGTCACGACAAAACTGAGTGGATTGCCCGTTGCGTCTCCCTCCGCCGCGGACGCATTGGCAATCGACAATGTGGGAGGCGCGTCGTCATCGATGATCGTGCCAGTCGCCGGACTGCCCTGGACCGTTCCGTAACTTGGATTTGTCAGGAAGAGTGCTATGGTTTCGTCATTTTCGTCGATCGAATCGCCGGCCACCGTAACGGTGACCGTTGTCGACGTCGCGCCGTCGGCGATTGTCGCAGTCCCGCTCCCTAGGGTGAAATCCTTGCCAGCCTCTGCAGGATTCACCGAGCCGGGCGACGTGAGGTAGCTAACCGTCAACGCCCCCACGGCCGGCTTCGACAGCGTCAAAGTAAACGTCAGCTGTGTCGTGCCGGTGTTGCCCTCGGTGACGCTGGTGTTGCCAACCGTCAGCACGAAGTTGTCGTCATCCAGAATTGTGCCAGTGGCCTGCGCCGTTCCGAGTGTAGCGTTCGAGGCGTTCGACAAATTGACCGTGAGGGTTTCATCCGTTTCGACGTCGGTGTCGCCATTGACGACAATGCTGACCGTCTTCGAAATCTCGCCCGGCGCGAACGTTACCGTGCCGGTCTTGGATACGTAATCTGATCCGGCCGTTGCCGTGCCATTCGCCGTGGCGAAATCAACCGTGACTGTCTTACCGCTGGGATTGTCGAGGGTGACGGTGAAGTCGAGTGTCTTTGTGCCGCTGTTGCCTTCGGCGACTGATCCGCCCGTAACCGAGACGGTCGGCGCCGCGTCATTGTCCAAAATCATGCCGGTGGCCTGGGCGGCCGCGAGCGTCCCGTAGGATGGATTCGTCAGATTGACGGCGAATGTCTCGTCGTCTTCATCGAGGGTGTCACCGATGACATTCACGGTGAATGTCGTCGTGGTGGCTCCGGCGGCAAATGTTGCCGTGCCATTGGCTGTCTGGTAATCGGCGCCCGCTGCCGCAGTTCCGGCGGCCGTTGCCCAATCAAATGTCAGCGGAGCGCTGGCCGGCCGCCCCAGGGTTGCGGTAAACGTCATCGTCGTATTGCCGCTGCCCGTTTCCGTCACTTGCGCGTCGCCGATGGTGACGACAAATCCGTCGTCGTCCTGAATCGTGCCGGTGGCTGTCAGGCTGGTAGGCGTGGCGTTCACGGCGTTCGACAAATTGAGCGCCAAAGTCTCGTTGTTTTCAACGTCGCTGTCGCCATTGATGACGACGCTCACCGTCTGGGATGTGCTGAGCGGCGCGAACGTGAGCGTGCCACTCTTGGCCACGTAATCCGCGCCCGCGGTGGCTGTGCCATCGGCCGTTGCGTAGTCGACGGTAATTGTCTTCTCGCTGGCGTTGGACAGATTGACGGTGAATGTCAGCGTCTTTGTTCCCGAATCGCCTTCGAGCACCGAAACATCACTGACCGTGATCACCGGTGGTGCATCGTCGTCTTCGATCGTCGTTTCGACCTGGCCGACGTCAACGGTGGTCAGATGCGGATTCGAAAGGTTGACTTTGAATACGCGATTGTCCTGGTCGATCGTGTTGCCGAGCACGTTGACGGTGATCGGCAGTGTGCTCACGCCGGCGGCGAAGGTCAGCGTGCCGGCGACGTGTTCGTAGTCCGTTCCGGCGACTCCCGTGCCGTCAGCCGTTTCATACTCGACCGTAACCGGCTGGCCGCTTGGCCCGGAGAGCTGCACGTTGTAGGTGACGACCGTGTTGCCAGAGTTGCCCTCCTGGATCGTGACTGGACCGGTGATCGAAACGGTTGGCAGCGGGTCGTTGTCGTCCAGAATCGTCCCGGCGCCGGTTGCCCCTGCCGCGGGCACAGTCGCGTTCGTCGGCGACGAGAGTTGGACGGAGAACGCTTCGGTAGCCTCACTCAAGCTGTCGTCGAGAATCGTGACGCTCACGGTCTTCGTCGTCTCGCCCGGCAGGAACGTCAGTTGGCCGCTGGCCGCCTGGTAATCTTGTCCGGCGATTGCCGTGCCATCCACAGTATTCCATTGCACCGTGGTCGATTCTTCCGAAGCGCCGGTGAGCGTGACCGTGAACTGCAGCGTGCTGGTGTCGCCGGTTGGCTCTGTGATTGCGGCTGGGCTATTGATCGCCAGCGTTGGCGCTGTATCGTCGTTGGTAATCGTCGCTGTGCCGGTCGATTTGGCCAGCGTGCCGCCTTGCTGGTTTTGCAAAGTAATGGTGAACGTTTCGTTCGCTTCGAAAACGGTGTCACCCAGAATGCCGATGTCGATCTGCTTGCTCGTTTCTCCTGCGGCAAACGTGACCGTGCCATTAGTGGCCTGGTAGTCAGATCCAGCAGCCGCCGTGCCAGGAGCGAACGTGTAATCGACCGACACCGGCTGGTCGCTCGGGTTCGAGAGGCTGATCACGAAACTGGCGGCAGACACACCGGCGTTGTCTTCGGAGGCCGAGATATCATTGACGGAGATCGCTGGCAGGAGGTCGTCATTGGTAATCGTGCCGGTCACTGTCGCGGGGGCCAGCGCGCCAGCGGCGTTCGTGAAGTTTACGGAGAACTGCTCGTCGGATTCGAAAGTGCTGTCGCCCAGCACTGTGACATCGAACGTCTTCGACGTTTCGCCGACGGCGAAGGTCAGCGTGCCGGTCTTGGCCAGATAATCCGATCCGGCGTGCGCCGTGCCGTCGGCTGTCGAGTAGTCGACCGTCACGGGCGTCGTGACCGTGGTTCCCGTCAGGTTGACGGTAAACGTCATGGTGCTGACGGCGCCCGTTCCTTCGGCCTGCTGGACGCTGCTGCTCGTCAATGTGGGTTGCGCGATGATCGACAGCGAGGCGGCGCCGAAGCCGATCTCGGCCGTCGGCACGGTGGTGGGCGGATTGAACGTCAGTGTGTCGTGCTGTGGCAGTACCGTGGCCGCGCTGGTATTGAAGCTGACGTTGCCGCTGGCCGCCGCATCGACGTGGAATTGCTGGCTAAACAGCATGTGCTCTGCAGCGCCGAGCGGACCCGAACCCGCCTGAAAACCGCCAGCTTCGCTGATTTTGCCCGCGGTCAGCGTGTCGCCGCTGACAGAATTGGTGTACGCCGTGCCATGGTTAATTGACGTGCCAGCCGAGGGAGTCACTAACGACGAGTCGAATGTCACATTGGTGTACGCCGCGAAAACGCCGTACTGAGCCGCATCGGCGCGAACGTCTTGCACCCAAACCTGCAGGATGAAGTCCTGGCCGGCCTCGATCTGCGTGATGGCGATGCCGTTGGTATCGGTAATCTTCAGGTGGATATCGACCTGGACGGCGCTATCGCTGAGCTGCTCAATCAGGGGCGCATTGGCGCCGAGCAGGCTATCAACGCCAAACATTGAGGCCGCGCCCATCGAGAAAATATCGCCGGCGACCATTGCCTTCGGCTCCAGGAACTCGAGGCTCAGCCGTCTGCGGGGAGCGGGGCGCTTCAGGGTGTTAGCGCGGCGACGACGACCGATCAGGCGATTCAGAATCATAGGAGTAGGGAGCCTCTGGACTTACATCGAATCGCATGGAACTCTGGTTCCCGCGGATCGGGCGAGTTCTGTCGAGACAGATGCCTTGTGAAGTGCGACGAGCGCGCTATGGAGTCCCCGCGCGCGGGCTCCCTGCCCGTGGACTCTGTTAGCCACGACCGTCAATCGACGTTAGGAAACAAGCTCAATTGCGCTCCACTGGATTTCGAGCCAGCGACGCCGAAATGTAGCAATCGAAGGCCGAATCGCGCCCGTGAAAACTCAATCGCGCCCGTGAAAAACTCTGTTCCTGCTCGACGAATCAAGGCCGGCGCGGCTCGTCCCAGGCGGGGACGTTGCGCTCCGATTAGTGAACCCTTGCCGCTGAGCGAATCTTTTCGGACGATTCACTCAGACTATCCTCGATAAGCGAGAACCGCAAGGAACTTGCGCTTCGGATGGCTTGAACCCACTCTCGTGCTAACGGACGTCATTCCAGCCGTCGGACGCGGCGTCTGAGCATGCTCTCAGGCGCGTGGCACGACCGTTAGAATCACTAGAAGCCGCTGTCAGCCAAAGCAGGATACGCATCGCTGGCGGTCAGAGTTCGGTCGAATTGGCCGAGGACGGAGCGGGGACAGCAAGGGATGTTAGTTCCACCATCGATCGAACCCAGAACCGACGGAAATGGGGACGGCCCGGCCGCGCAGCGCCTCTCCGGGGGCGTCCACCCTGGCCCGTTTCGGGTGAAGTTGCCCTCCGGCGCGGCCGTGCCGCCCCTTCGCATGGTTCGATTGTCGAGTTACCCGTGACGCCACTTGCTCTTGGCCTGGTTCCAGGCGTTTTCAAGCCGCGGGCCGACGTCGGCCAACTCTAGGGCGTCTTCATCATCGGTACTGCCGAAGAGCTGAGCCAGGATCCGCTCTTGCAGCGTGCCAGTGGCGCCGCCGCTGCCGCCGTTCGACCCCGGCGCCGTGTGTGATCGATCGACTCGAGACGTTTCTCCAGTCGTGACAGCCACCTGAGCGACGGAAACCGTGGCTCCAGTCGACACAGCAGCGGTCGATGCGACCACGGACGAAGTCGAACTGAGGAAACTCGCGAAGCCGGCAGGTGCTGCACTCGTCGAGGTCGTGACGAACGATGTCTCCGTGCTGCTCGCGCTGGTGGCGACCGGCGCGGCGCTAGCTACGGCCGAGTTGGCGATAACCGGCGTCTGGTCGGCAGCCGAGTTGACCGCAGGCGCGGCCTGTGGCGCCGGAGGCGCTCCGCCTGCCGTGGCCGAAAGCTGTGCCGCGGGCGGCGCTCCGCCAGCCACCAACGGAGGCTGCTGGTTGAGGAACGAGATGATCAACAACGCGTCAATTGGCGTGAGGTTGCCGTCACCATTCACGTCGAGATAGGGCGCCGGAATGTTCGGCGGAACCGGCGATTGCGGCAAGGGGCCGCCCAGACCTTGATTCAACGCATTGATGACCAACAGGGCGTCGAGCGGCACCACAACGCCGCTGCCATCGACGTCCAGTCTGTTGGCCGGGTTCTGCCAAGGATGAATCGGAATGATCATCTTGGCGCCAACGTAACTGGCCGATACTGGATCCGACGAGCCGTAAATCGTTGTCGGATGCGCGAGGATCTGGTCCGCTGCGTCCGGCGTGACATTGATCACCGTTCCCGGCGTCAGGGCCTGAGCCAACGCGCCATTCACCGTGAACAACAGCCTCGGCGTGCCGGCGCCAGTCGGAGTGAGTCCGGCCAGGCCGCCCGCCTCGTCCACGATCTGATTGACGCCGTCAATCACGCCGCTTTGGGCACTTGGGAAGTTCGCGCTGATGACCAGCGAACCCCAGGTGATCCCGGCGTTATCTCGGGTCAGGTCGGCAAAGGCGCTGAACACACCGCCCGCCGCGCCCACGCTCCGTAGATCGTTGACGTACACGCGAGCCTGGATTGTGGTTCCGGCCAACGCGACATAGGCGCCAGTCGAGTCCTTCAGCAGTTCCACGCCGGTGGTGGCGTTGAACAGCTTCGTGGTGTACTCGACCGGTGGCGTAATCGAAACCTTGTAATCTTCGACTTCGCCGTCGATGGCCAATCCTGTTGGGCCGAGACCACCGGCAGTGCTGACACGGAAGCGGGCGAACGTGGTCGTGGCGATCGTCGATGGCACCGAGAGTTGCAGGACGTTGGCGCCGGCAACCAGCGATTGGCTGGCAAAAATCTGTTCGCCAGCGTCGTTCCAGTCTCCATCACCGTTCCAATCGATGAAGGCGTCCAACTTGCCTGCCTGCGAGGCCGTGACCGTAAGCGTGGCGGTCGTGCCTGACATGAACACTGAGTTGAACACCACGCCGTCGTCACCCGTGTCGGAATTGGCGTCAGCGCTTGGCTGACCATTCGGCTCGGAGGTGGCGGTTGCTCCCAGACGCAGGCCGTTCGAAAGCACATGACGGGCGCCATTGTCCGCGAACACCGTCGGATAGGGAGAAGGCGCGTCGCCGAAATCTACAGGCACCAGGCCGATCGTGAACTTGGTTACTCCGGTGAGGTCAGTCGGCAGCAGCGAATTGCCGGCCAAATCCTTGATGCCCGTCGCCGGCGTGTTATCGACAAGGATCGTGTAGATGAAATTCGACTGCCAGATGCCCACCAGCGGTGTGAATTTGGCCACATTGTTCGTGGCGTCATAGCTAAACGTGTAATCCACGCCCAGCACCAGAGGCGCCCCATTCCGGCTCAGCGCAAAGCTGGCGGCCGTAACGGTCGAGTCGTCGATCCCGGATCCAGTGCTATCGCTGAGCTGAACCCGGAAATCCGCCAAAGTCTGGCCGACGAGCATCACGTTATTTTGCGATGGGTCTTGATCGTTGCCACTGGAGTCATTGTCGACCGGGTTCAGTAGCGCCGCCAAAGGACCGGCAAAGTCGCTGCGATCGAGCGCACCGCGATCAATGTAGACGTTGGATCCCAAACCAGAGAACGGGGGATTCACAGACGGGTCGTCAACGCGAACCTTGCCCGTGAGGTCGGTCGTGGGAGCAATCATTGGCGACACGGCGATTCCTAAAGGCGAATCGAGCGTGATCATTGCCTGGCGATCCTGCAGCGAGTTCAACGAGCTGTCGATCGCCTGATTCGGCAAACCTGACGCGTTCGACTTCAACAAGTTGAAGTTATGGGCCGCAGCGTTGACGAATAGCGGGGCATTGGCCGCTGGCGTGATGGCAAAGCTTCCCAGCGTCGTGCCGAGTACGTTCGTGCCATTCCCCTGATAGAGCGTGCCGCCCACGACGGTCGACGTGCTGGTCGAGTCAACTGCAATACCGACGGACAATCCGGCGACAATGTTATTGAGCAAGGTCGGGCTGGCGTTTTGAGTCACCGCGATGCCGTAACCCGTGCCGGCGCCATAAATCGTGTTGTTGATAATCCGGCCGAACGGCACCACGGCGTTGGGCAGTCCCGCCCCATTCGGATCTCCGGAATACAGAATCCCGCCGGTGCCGGCGCTGTCGACGATGTTGTTGGCAATGACAATGCCCGGAGCGAGGCGTTGCGTGTTGACGGCGGCCAGGTTTGCGGCGGCGCCAGGGTGCGAACCTGTTCCGTCGCGAGTGCCTGGCAACACTTGGATGCCCCACTTGGCGGCGTTCGTGATTTGATTGCCTTGCAGGATGACCTCACCCTGTGGCCGCCAGACGTTTTGGTCACCGACAGCCTGGAATTGTCCGGCAAAGACAATTGAGTGAGGGCCCAAGCGGTCGACAAACGCCGCTCCGCTCAAATCCACCCGGTCACTGGAGGGGATGTTTGTCGCGGAGACCTTGAAGTTGGTTCCGAACTTGCTGTTGATCGCGGTGTTGATTGCCGCGGCGATCGTGGCCGGAACGTCCCTCGTCGTGAACGGCACCGCCACGTTGCCTGGCGTGACCGAGTTATTGCTATCGAACTCAAAGGTCAGCGTATGAATGCCGTCATCGACCGTGAAGTTTTGCCCGTCGAACGTCTCTTGCAGCCAGTCCAGATTCGACTCATCGTCAAAGTGTACGCTGGTCGTTGGGTCTGCCAGGCCACCGATGTAGACGCGACCAAAATTCAGGTCGAGCGTGGCGCTGACGGTCAAAGGTAGGGTCGAAACGCCGAGGGGCGACGTGCCGACGTCAACCTTGCGCGAGTTGTTGACCACCACGAACGAGGTGTTAAACGTGGTCCCCGGCACCGCCACAGCCACGACGTCCAGTCCCGAGGAATTGATGGCTTCCTCGATCAACAGACTCATCGCGTCAGCGGATTCGCCGCCGGTGAACAAGATCGGCAGAAAACCCTGCTGGACAGCGGGGCCCTTGGTGAACTGGAAGCGAGCCGTTTGGGTGGTGCCTTGGACGCTGAAAACGTCGCCGCTTGCGAACCTGATGCCCCTGCCCGTGGAAATGATCGGGGTTTGCACCTGGTTGTTGATTGCCTGGACAATCCGGCGGCCAACGTCCTCCTTGCTTTCGCCTGCCACTAGCCTAATGGCCGTATTGGCGACCCCGGCCACGGAACCAACTCCGTTGCCGTTATCGAACTCAAAGGTTCGGACAACGCCACCATCGGCGATGGTGAATGTTTCACCGTCTGCGATGTTGTTAGCCGCCGCCAAATACAGGGCGTAGCCACCGCTCGCCTGCAACGTGAAGCCGTTGATGGATCGATCGTTGGTGTCTCCCGTCCCGTAAATATGAGTCAGCGTCGAGTCGTCGCCGACCATGCCCGAGTACTCTTGACCTCGCCGAATTTGCAATTGATACGCGCCCGCGGTCACCGTCGAGGCATCGCCGATAGCCGGGAACGGCGAGAACGTAGTGTCCACGGCCGGTGGCGTTGGTAGCGGCGTGTACGTGACCATTTGCCCACGCTCGGCGAAACCGACGATGATGTCGTCGATCATGAAACCGGTGTGATTATTGTCTGCGATGCCAGAGGCGAAGCCGAACTTGATCTGCACGTTGCCCTGGCCAGCGTACGGAGACAAATCGCCGTGATATTGGCGCCACGTCGTGTCCACAACGCCGTCAGCCGTGGTGGCAGGCGTGATTGCGCCACCGGCTAGCGCCTTCCAGGTAGCGCCGTTGTCAACCGAGACGGTGACAGTCATGCTGTCCGTCCCGTCCGCGTAGTAATTCAAATACAGCACCGGCATATCGTTCGGAGAATAGCCCGCCAGGCTGAACGAATTAGTAATCAAATCACCGTGCGCCCCACCCGGCATGTTGTAGTTATTGCCGATCAACGCGCTGGCGCGCAACTTGGCCGAGCCGGCGAAACCGTTCGAGTAGGCCAGCGCCAAACCGCTCGCGGTGGGGCCGAGATTGGTGATCCGCACCGAGTTGCGAGTGAGCTCGTTTTGCTGAGCCGTGGATTGCACGCCAAATTGCGCATTCGGATTGCTGGGCCCGAACTGCGTGTTCTGCGTGTAGTCGATGTAGCCACTGCCCTCAGACAACTCCAGATTTTCAAAGCCGAAGTAGTAGCTGGTGCCGCCGCCCGCAGTCGGACGGCTGTTATCCGGGGCCGACGTGATTCCATGGCCAAGTGATGCCGCATTCAACTGTGTTGGATGCCAGAGATTGAGGTCCAGAGGCGAGAACGCCAATCCCGTCACACCCTGAACGCCAACATTAATGTGCGTGGCGCCACTCGGGAACACATCGACGCGGAAGGTCCCCGTGAGCGGATCGATGGCGTACAGGTCACCGTTCGACGTGATGCCAAAGAGCGTGTTGGCTAGATCGCCACCCACGCCGTCGCCGTTCAGGTCGAGATTCTGGGGACCCAGCGCCAGGCCAGCGAATTGGACCGTGCCGCCGAAGTCTGTCACCTGGGTTGCCAGCCCCTTGTTGGGATCATCGCCGGGCGAAAGGATGGCGACGTCAGGATTGAGAGGGTTCAGAATGAAACTGCGGAAGTCGCGGATCGTGAAGAGCTTGCCCGTATCGCTGACGCCGTACAACTGCTGCGAGCTGGAATTGAACGTTGTGACGAGTGAGTTACCGCCGTTTGCCCCGAAGGCATTCAGAACGGAAACCTGATCTCCGACAGCCGTCGGCGCCACATTCAAAGTCGACGAGGCGATCGCGGCAGCGACTAACGTTGCCATCTGAGCAGCGGTTTCCGTGCCGGTATACGTAATTACCCTGGTGGAGCCGGAGGTGAAACCATTGTTGTCGAACTCGAACGTGACCGTCTTATTGCTATCGGTCACCGTAAAGAACTGACCATCAATGATTGACGACGCTGCCGGAATGGTTAACCGTTGGGCGATACTTGTGACATACGCCATCCCGGTGGTGATACCCATGTCACCGGGAGCGTCTTGGAAAATGCCCGCGTAACCTTGCCATACCGAGCCACCGACGGGGCCGATCGTGTATGGGTTGTTATCATCCCGCTTGGCGTTGCCGGTGATCGGATCCGCAACAAACAGATAGGACTGAAGCACACCACCGGCGGTGCCGGTAATCGCCTCGTACAATTGGTACGGCTCATACACTTCACCGTTGATCGGAACCAGTGGATCGCCAACGCCGATGCCCTTGTACGCGATAGCGCCGACGTCAAAAGCGGTCAACATGTCGCGCTGTGGCACGGCCGGGGCAGTGGGCTGAACATAGTTGGGAAGTCCGTCTCTACCAACCGGGAAGACCTGACCATCGGTTGGGTCAACCGCCACCAAACGCCCGCCGGTGTTGTCCGTTTCACCCTGTGCGTTTTGGTCCTGCGCGGCCATCAACACGCCGTCACTGCGAATCACAATGTCCGAAATTCCGTTACCGGTGCCCGGCGTGGTCAAGTTGCCCACCCGCGTTGGTTGGACGGCCCCGCCCGCGTTCGTCGATGGATTCACCGTCCACAAGGTTTGCTGGTTACTGTGCTGCGAAACGTACAGGTTCAAGTCCGCCAGCTCGAAGGGCACAACATTCAAACTGAGCTGCGGCACCGTGGTGCCGGGATATCGTGGATCTGGATTTGCGACTTGCTGATTATTGATTGGCAAGATGGCGGGTGACGTCGGCTTGATCGTGTTGTCGGTGACTCCCTCAACCGGGTTCGTCGAGTAGCCAGTCGACCCAATGTGATCCTCGACAATACGGGTCACGCCGTTGACCGGCTCCAAACGCACATACCGCGAGTCACTCAATATGGTAGGAGCCGCCAGAGTGGAAGTAACCGCCACGTAATACGTCTTGCTGGTTCCTTCCGGCAACTGAATGCTGCCGAGGTAGGGATCGTTCTTGCCGGAAGTGCCGCGTGACAGGTCCGCCTGGCTGGTGGGATTGACCGTCGTCGGCTGATCATCCGCGACGTTCGACCCGTTGCTGATAAAGATCAGATTGCCCAGCGAGTCGAACACCGAGAGCGTAAGGTCCGGGCGGGAAAGCCCGTCTGCATAGTCGATGTCAAAGACCGTGGACCAACTGTGACCCACAGCGCTGGAGCCGCCGATTGATTGAATGTCTTGATACGTGAGTGTGAACTTGTACCAGTCGATGTCCGTGGCGCCGAGCAGGGCGCTGCTCACGCTGAGCATGTTCTGGTCACTGTCCAGCAAGTTGCCCAAATCCTGGGCAGCGTTCAACGTGGTGTTGGTGATCGGAGTAACGCGCGTCGACGTGCTTCCCAGCGGAGACGCGCCTGGCAAACCAGAGACGGTGATCCCGTTGGTCGCATATCGGATATCCGCAAAACGGACGGTCGAACCTGGGATTTCGTCAGCGTCTTGCAGCCGAACTTGTAGCTGATACATGCCGCTGGTTTGGCCACCCGTAAGGTTGCTGAGGTTGCCGCTGCTGCTGCGGACGCGGATGTAATACGTATTGACCGTGCCGACTGTGCCCGGCAGCGCCAGACGCATGCCAGCGTCTTTCAAATTCAGGGTGTACAAGTCGCCGTGGGAAAATTCGTTGCCGTTCAACGTAAACGCGGTGACGGTCGGCGAACTCACCAACGTTGCGGTTCCATTGCCTTCGGCAACGGAGTTATCGCTGGCGGCCAGGACATTGCCATTGGCATTGATCAACTCGACAACGGTGTCCAACGAAGAACTCGTCTTGTCGATATCAAACCAGACTTGCGTGCCGGCCACGCCACTGAAACTGTACACGTCCGCGTCACCGGGTTGATCGAAGCTGACGGCGCCATGCACTTCGAAACCGAGCCGGTTGTTTTCGTCGCCGCTTTGCTGGCTGGGAGCCAATGAGCCGAGGAATTGCGCCGTGGCAGGCAGATGGTTCAAGTCTGCGGTGCCCGTGTTCGCCGGCTCCAATTCATTGATCACGGCAACATTGCGGTCGTTGCTGTATTGCGTGAGGTTGATGCCGTTCCAATCGCCGGGAGCACCGCGATTCACGGCATTCCAACCGATCAAATCCATCGCTCGCGTATCGGCCTGAGTGATGACGCCGTTGGCGACCACGATCGGGTCCATGATTCCGATGGCCGTCGTCGACCCGAGAAGGGAGCGGTTCTTCCAGTGGCTGGCCTGGTTGCCGTCGCCACCATTTTTGCCGGTCGACATCGGAATGTCGCCAACGACGAAGGGACTCAGCCCGAGGCTTGCGTTTTTGAATTGACCGCCATCGTAAAACACGGCCGTTTGACCAGGTGTCATGATGCGTGGCGTGTTCGTGAAATTGGTAGCGCCTGTGCCTGGCGCTACACGGAACAAGTCCAGAGGAGTCAGCGCCACTGGACCGATCACGGGAGCGGAATCAACGCTGTCTACCGAACTCGAGAAGCCCAGGGCATGGCCAATCTCGTGCATCACCGTCGCCAGGAAGTCCGTACCGGTCAGGCCGTCCGTGCGATCGTAGTCGAAATTCAGGTCCAAGTTGAATTCGATGGATGCGTCGATCTCCGTCACGCCGTCGTAGGCCGACGTCTGCTTGGTCACGAGCGATCGCGAATAGCCGAGCGCCAACGCATTGGCGTTCGAGAGCGCAATGAACGGAACGACGGAGTCACCGGGAGGCAATGTCGCTGTTAGTTGGGCAAACGTCGGTAACTGATTAACGATCGCCTCGTTCGCCCCGGCGTCCGCAATCATATGATTGCGGACGTCATCGTAGGCGAAGATGTTTTCCACGCTCGTGTTCAAACCCGCGGTACCGGCGCCCAAGGACGCCATGTTGATGTCGAACGTGAGCGTGATTGGATCATCGAGAACGGCCTCCCAAGCCGCCGCGGCCTGCTGAAACACCGCCAAGGCTGCCGGGTTGCTGACAATGCCCGGACCAGACACGAACTGAATATTCAGCTTGCTGGGGGTGGTTACGGTTGGCAGGCCATTTCCGAGCGTGTTGACTTGTGGATTACCGTCGAGATCGAAACCGGCGCCAACCGTCGAATCGTTCAGCGACGTCATAATCACGGCATGGCCCGGCGAACCGAGAACCTGCACGCTGCCGCCGATACGGTCGGTAATATCCAGAGGTTTGCCATTCGCCGTGAAGCCGGCGTTTCCGCCCAACAGCTTGATGACCAGGCTGGCCGTGGGGCTGCTTTGCAATCTCAGCCCGCCGATGCTTTCGAAGTTGGGCACATCGATGTCGTCGCGCAACACATGCACGATGTCGGTGTCATCCCAGATCGAGCCGCGCGTCAACGTGGCGCCGCGCACGGTCAGGCCGTTCACGTCGTTGTCCGTCACAACATTGTTGCGGACCATGGGGCCGTAATTGTTGGCGTACTGCGTGAAGATGTTTGCCGAACCGGTGGAGCGCCCCCAATCGACAACTTGCGAATCCGTCATCGCATTGGCGTTGACGCTCAACGCGTCACCCGCGTTATTGAAGATCAGGTTGCCAACGATGATCGGCTGGGCCCCACGAACGAAGATCGTTGCTGACGTCGTCGAGCCGCGACCATTGCGGTCTGTGTTGTCGCCGCCGGAGGCGTTGTTTTCGAGGGTGCTATTCGTAATCCGCACGTTGGCCTGGCGAATTTCGACCGGATTGAAACGGGCGAACCCGCCTTCGATCGGCGCCACTCCACCGGCGTATTGGATCAGGGCATGGTCGATGCTTCCCTTGGAAACGGGATCGAAGTCCAAGCCACCCCAGTCTCCCGGCGACGGAAGGCTGGCCCCGCCATCGCCCGTCGTATCGTAAACGCCCCCGGCCCCGTGCGTATCGTCGGAGAGCGATGTGAACACGACCGGAGCGCCGGCGTTCCCTTCGGCAATCAACTGGGCGCCAATTCCGACTTCGATCCGCGACCCTTGCAGCTTGACGATCACGCCCGGATCAATGGCCAGGCTGGCGTCGAGCCGTGCCTTGTACGAACCGTCCGCTTGCATCACTGGTCCGCCAGGCGTGCCAGAGATCAGCAGATTTTCTGTGAGGACGTAAACAATGTCCGTGGCGGAGAACCTCGCCGTGACGTCCAGCACGTCGATCGGCGTGCCAGCCTGGGTGCGAATGCGCACGAAGAGGCCGTTCGTGCTGTTGTTCTTTAGCACGTTTCCATGGACATTCGGCCCGCTACGGCCATAGTCAGCCGTATACGAGTTGTCGGCGAACACGGATACTTCGAAGCTGTCGGGATTGGCGCTAATGGCCGCGCCGGCGCTATCATGCACGCTGTTGTAAAACAGCGATGGTCGTGACGTGACCAAATCAATTGGATCAAACGATTGCGAGACCGAGTTGACGACCGTCGCTCCGCCGCCATAACCGATGTCGGCAAACGCGAGGTAATTGACGAAGATGCCATTGCTTTCCAGATCCGAGTCGTTCTGGAAGACGAAACCGCTCCAATCGCCGGCCGCCGGTGTGGTTGGGAGCGGATTGGTGTCGACACCGATCGCCTCGTTGTTGTACGAGGTGAAGTAGGCTTTTTGGAACGGAGTGCCCAACACCTGGATGGAGCCGCGGCTTAGATCAATCCCCTGCGCAAACGAGCCGGCGTTGATGTTCGCTTGCCGTAGTTTGAAGATCGCTCCCGCATCCACAACTAGCGTGGCGCCCTTGGGGACGTTCAAGGTGGCGCCGTCGGAGAGCGGATTGTTGAAAATGTCCAAGCCGATTTCGTACGCTTTGTTGTCAGCGAGCGTCGCCACATTGCCGTCGGCGCCGCCGTTGCCGACGACGCGAATCACGGCGCTTAAGCCATTCGGTCCCAGCATGCTCGGATCCGAAGCCTTATTGATGGCGTCAGAGATCTTGTTGAATGGAGTCAGCGCTGCGCCGTTCCCACCGGCCGGGGCAGTCTTATCGACAAAGATCGTATGGGCGGTGTCACCCACGTTGAACCAGAAGTTGTAGTTGCCCCCGGGCTCGCCGTCGCCATCGCCGTCGAGCGCCGTGCCCGTGGTGTCGAGCAGTTGCGTGTTGGGGGCGTCAGAAACAAAGTTGAGGCGAAGCGTGTAGGGCCCTTCGGTCGTGCCGCCGAAACCACTGTCGAGCACTTTGGGATTGAAGTCCGTGTTGCCGGTGCTGGTGACCGCAACATAGTACGTGCCGACTCCTAGCTTCAGATCGACAAACGAATCCGAGCTGAAGTAGTCGTCGTTCCGCGCGATGATGTTCCCCTGCGAGTCGTACAGCGTGATGACCGTATCGGCCAGGCTGGAGTTCGACAGTCGCTCGGCGACCGTCTCCGCAGAAAATCGGCCAGAGGAGTTGAGCGTGAACGAATAGAGATCGATGTCCTTGCCTTCCGGGCGGAAGAGGTACTTCGCGCCTAGCAAGTCGAAATCGCCCGGGAAGACCGGCTCAGCCGGCTGCGTGGCCAATGCGCTGTCGTCGCCCTGGACGGTCAGAGGAGGCGCCTCGTACGAGTGTCCGAGACCAAGCAAGTGGCCGATCTCGTGCATCGCGGTAGTGAAGTAGGCGCCGCCGAACTCGCTGTTACCCCAATCCTCGGCGTTGTCCATGATGGCTTTGCCACTGCCTGCAAGACCACCGACGCCGCCGGGCCCTGTTAGGACATCCGGATCGAGTGCGCGCAGATCGCCCGTCGCGATGGTCAATCCGGAACTGGGAGTCTCGACGAACTTAACGCCGAGATAGTATCCGTACATTTCGAAGACTTCCCGAACGCGCTGTTTTTGCGCTTCGGTAATCTGATTGAAGACGTCGTTGCCGTTGACAGTGCCAATCAGGCTCTTGAAGTTGTACTCCCGCTTTGAGATGCCGACGACGCTATCAGCGAACCCATTGATGTGGCTTTCAGCGAAAATGTCGCGCTGCCCGGGGTCCGTCGGGCCGCCGGGGTACCTCAGTCCATAGGGTGCATTCGTGGGCGAACTTCCGGGAGGATCGAGCGCCGCGCCGGTGAGGACCTTGGTCTGGTTGCCTAACGCACCGAGCGACGTGCTCGTGGCAAAGCTCGAACCCGAGTCGCTCGACACGTTAACCGTCTGTGAGGCCACCGAGGTGCTATTATCGCCGATCCGCAGCCGGTACGTTGCAACCCCTGATGCCCCCAGCGGCACCAGGGTTGATAGCGGCCCGGAGAACGTCAGCACCGCCGAATTGTTGGCGGGGTTGTAAACTACTGACGTCGGATTGAAGACGACGTCGTCATTGTTCGTGGCTGATTGATTGGTGTAGATCAGTTGGTACAGGCTGGGGTCTTGGGCGCTGTTGGTATTCAGCGTGTCGCCGTTGAAATAGACCACGATCTGGTTGTTGACCTGAACCAGCTGGCCGGAGGCGTTTCGCGTGATTGGCTGCGGCACGACCGAGAGAACCTGTGCGCCGAGGTCAAGCCGGAACGTCGTGACGGAATTCGCGCCGTTGTTAAAGGCCTGACCTTGTGTGTTCTTCAGCGCGCCCGCGCCCGTGCCTACGACGGTGAGTCGGTACGTGTCGTCTGGCAGCGAATTCAAGAAGCGAACGACGACTTCGTTCGAGTTCTCCAGCAAGCCGACGTAGCCGGTGGCGACGACGACGTCGTTGCCGTTGCCGAACACGCCGTCGTTGCCGCTACGGGTGATTTGCAATCCCGTTGCTAGCGTGCTGGCGTCGATCGTTTGCCCGCTGTCAAATCGAAACGTGAGTTGCTGCGGCGCCTGGTGCAGGACAACATTGTTCGTGACCAGATCTCCCTCGTTGGGAGTATCCGAAATGATCGAGACGAGCGTGGGCGAAATCGACAGCAACAACCGCTGTTCCAGCGGTTCTGCGGCAACGCCTAGCTTTCGTCGTGAACGAGACTTAGCTCGCTGCGGAAGTCCCTTGCCCTGCGATGGGCGCGCGCGCCCGAACTGCCAAAGTGCCACCTAGATGCCTCCTCGATATGCCCCGGGCTCAGTTGACCGCAGTGCCAAAGAGGCTCTGTTCCGTCGGTCCCTGAACACGTAAGAATTCCCTCGAATATCAGCGGAATTTACGGCAGAGTCAACATAAAAGTAAAATTCCGCGATTTGTGATTTGCCGCTCGGTCCAGTGTAATCAGCGTAAAACGTGACTTCCACTTGAAATTCCCCAGCTATTCCGGGTGGAAAAGTCGGGGGCCGGCACGTGGGGGGAAACCCCCCGAATCGGCATGTCGAGATAAGCGAAATCGGCACTGGTAGCGGCGTTCATCGCGCTGCCATGCCTGCGGCACACGCAATCGCCTCGACGACTGCAATTCGCGCGCAGCGCGATCTAACTCATTGGCCACTGGCAGTTTTCGATGGTCACTTGATTGTTGGGCAGGCAATGGCCCTGCCGACCAAGTCAAGCAACCTGGGCCGAGTGTCCTGACCTGGCAATTCGGGTCGACTCTACCGAGGGCGCCCGATTCATTGGAACAATCGGAGCATCCGGTCGAATCGGTATATACCGCACAACCGTTACACGTCGCACCGTCGACGGTAGGCTTTGCTTCCAAGTAAGGGACGAACTGGCATGATCCGCGTCGCAGTCATAGTGGCGGCCATCGCTCAAGCGTCGCTGTTGAGCTTCTCAACTGTGGCCCAGGCTCAGCAGCCCCAGCAGACCCGCAAAAAGGTGTCCGACGGATACTACGCCAAGCGGGCCCAGGCCAAGCTGGAGGCCGACGTTGGACAGGGAGAAGATTCCTCCGACGCCGAGGGCCCCGTCTCCGCGGCCGTCGGTCCCCGTCCGGGCGGCGACCCATACTACGCCGCTCGCATGGCGGCCATGTCCAACCAGGTCGCGCCGGTTGGCATGATCGAGTCAGAACTGGGCGATGGCCAGGTCATCGACGAACGCGACGAGATCGTCGGAGAAGGCGCAACTGGCGACAACGGCGTGGGAAACTATGAGCAAGTTCCATCGTACAATCCTAACGGCGACTACTCGATTCATTCGAGCGGCGGGCTCGTCGACAATTACAACGAGTACGTAGGCGGCGGATCCTGCGAGCCGCACAGCATTCTCTGGGACGAAATCCACTCCTGCCGCACCTATTGGGTCACTGCCGATTACCTGGCCTGGGGTTTCAAAGGTAATCATGTCCCGGCGCTAGTCACGACCAGCCCCAATGGCACGGCGCAACCCGTGGCCGGTGTGCTGGGGCAGCCCACTACGAGCGTTCTGTTCGGCGATAACCGCGTTTTGACGGGCATCCGCAGCGGCGGGCGCATCACGGCCGGCGCCTGGATCGTTGGCGACATCGTCGGCATCGAAGCGAACTACATGACGTTCGGAACACAAGAGACGAACCTCGAGGCTCAAGGAATCTTCAGTGGCGGTGGCACAGGTCCGATCCTGGCTCGCCCGTTCACCGCGCCGCCCAACACGCCGAGCCGCGTGATGTTGGCGTTCCCCAACTTTACGCTCGCCAGTGGCGCCCCGGCTAATTTGGACGGCTTTGTGCGAGTCAGCGGGCATAGCAACTTTCAATCCGCCGGCGTCGATCTGAAGCGGATGGTGGCCATCGACTTCCAGGGTGATAAGCGGATGTTCCTGACCGGCGGTTACCGCTATGCGCAGTTGAACGAAGACATTGCGATCTACGATCGGATCACCACGAACCTGATTCAGTTGCCACTGACCGGCATTACGACCAACTTCGACCAGTTCCGCACGTTCAACCAGTTCAATGGTGGCACGGTGGGGCTGACCAGCGATATCCGTCGAGGTCGCTGGGTGATCGAATCGCAAGCCAAGGTGGCGCTCGGCAATATGCGTCAGACGGTCGAAGTGGACGGCAATACGACCGTCACCGCCGGCGGCGTGACGCAGGTTTTCGAAGGGGGCGTTCTGGCTCAGAAGAGCAACATCGGTCGCTTTACCCGCAATCAGTTTGCCGCCATCCCCGAGTTCAACTTCAAGCTGGGATACCAACTGAGCTGTAACTGGCGCGCAACCGTGGGATACAACTTCACGTGGATCAGCCGAGTAGCGCGACCGGGAAATCAGATCGACACCCTGGTTTCGATCCCGCCAGTGCAGGGCGGAGCGCAGCCGGTTGCCACGCCGGTCTACTTGAACAACCCAACGAGCATCTGGATGCAAGGTATCACGACCGGCCTGGAATACCGCTTCTAGGCCTGAATGAGCTGCGAAAACGTGACGCGATTGCTGGCGTGTCCAGCAGTGCGGGCGCCAAGGCCCGCGGGGCCATGCAACTGGGATATGTAGGCCGCTTGTCGAACGGCGTACATGCTCACACTAACGTGAGCATGTCGCCCTGTGCATTTACAAGGCGCGCCGCAGTCGCGATCTCAATAATCGGCTAACGATCAAGTGAACTGGCTGGTCCAGAACAGGGACATGTCAATTCCCCCTTCGCCGAAGTTGTAGTTCGTGGCGCCCACGCCCGAGTTGATCGTCACCACGAACGTGTCGTTCGCTGGGATGCTTCCGCCGATCGAGCCGAGAGTATCCACGCCATCGACTACGTAGCTCGGCGCCTGCTCGTGTAGTACGTACGTGCCAGCTACCAGTGCGTTGAACTGGTAGAGCCCGCTACTGTCGGTTGTCACCTGGCGAGTGACCGCGCGACCGAAGAAATCTGTCCCGCTCAACGTGATCGTAATTCCGGCGATGCCCAGCTCGCCAGCCTCGCGGATCCCGTTGTGATTCAGGTCCGTATAGACATATCCGTTGAGGTACGATCCCGGCAGCTCCGTAATCGTGCCAATGCCTTGGGCGACAGCCAAAGTGGCAACCGTCGGTGACGAGAGGTTGAACAAGAAGGTTTCGGCGCCTTCGTACGTGGCGTCCTGCGTAATGTTGACGACCACGGTCTTGGCGGTCTGACCAGGCAAGAAGGTCAATGTTCCTTCGGAGTGCGTGTAGTCGACACCGTCGGTCGCAGTTTGAGACGCCGTTGTGTAGTGGACGGTGATAACCTGACCGCTCGGCGCGGATAGCGTCACCTGGAAGGCAGCGTCGCTGATCCCTTCCATGCCCGTTGCGTTGCCGACTGAAATCGTCGGCGCGACGTCATCGTTGACAATCGTGCCGATTCCAGCGCCGGTTTGGATAATCGCGTTGTTCGAGGCGGACAATTGCAGCTTGAAGGTCTCGTTGGCTTCATTCAACGTGTCGCCAAAGATTGGGACCTTGACCGTCGCGGTCTGCTGACCAGGGGCAAACTGCAACGTATTGGACGTGATCTGGTAATCCGACCCACCTGCGGCCGTGCCATCCACCGTAGCGTAGTTCACCGTCACCGGTACGCTGACCGGCATGGACAAAGTAATCGTGAACGTCAAATCCTTCTGGCCGCTATTGTCTTCAACAATCGTGGGGCTGTCGACGTTGATCAACGACGGGGCCGAAACCTGGATCACGTCGGTGCCGATGTACTGCACCTGACCGACGGGCACGGGAGCATTGGCGCCGTAGAGCAACAAGCCGTGGCCTTCGGCGTCGGCTGGGCTGGGGCTGAACGAACCGGAACCGGCCGCAATGCCTTGCACGATGATGCTATAGAGTAAGTGCTCACCAGGGCCGTTCGGCGTAGGGATTGAAGTCGCCGTTGCGCCGATTTCATCCAACTGACCCGGGGTGATCGCTCCGTCCGGCACGTTCTGGAATTGGGGGCCGTAGGTGATCGGGCCGACACCGACGAATTCTGCGGAGTTAAAATCAACGTCCATGTACGCCGCAAAGACCCCTGAGCTGGCGTCAGCCGGCGTGCGCAGATCCTGAACGTACGCGTTCAGTTTGAAGAGCGCGCCACCGAGCACGGAAGTAATTGGGTTGCCGTTCAGGTCGGTCGCCACCAAGCGAATGCGAGCGAGTTTATCACCGAAAAAGTCGTTGATCGTGCCGACCCCCGTTCCATCAGCGATCGTCGCGTTCACCGGACCGGAGAGCAGCACGTTGAATGTCTCATCCGGCTCGCTGTCGGCGTCCGCGTTGACCTTTACGGTGATGGTCTTGGTCGTTTCACCTGGCGCGAATGTCAGAAAGCCACCGGTCGGACCAAAGTCTTGACCGGCCGTCGCTGTGACGCCATTGGTCACGTAGTTGACCGTCACCGACAGCCCGCTGGGGCCTGACAGGCTGACGGTGAAGACCATGTCCGTGGTTCCCGAGGCGGGCTCGCCAACGTTTTGATCGTCAATCGAGATCGTCGGCGGCGCGTCGTCGTCGACAATCGTTCCCGTGGCCGTGCTGACTGCGCCGAGTGTGGCGTTGGTCGGGCTTGAGATCGCGACATTCACCGTCTCGTTGGTTTCGTTGAGCGCGTCGCGGACGACATTCACAACGATCGGCTGCGTGGTCTGGCCAGGCAGGAAGGTCAACACGCCATTCGAGGCCGCGTAATCCGTTCCGACCGTGGCGGTGCCCGGCGTAATGGTGTAGGGGACCGTGACCGTCTTACCGCTTGGGGCCGAGAGCGTCGCCGTAAAGGTCAGCGCTGTCGTGCCCGAGATGGCCGTCCCTTCAGACACACTGGCGTCGCCGATAGTGACCGATGGCGCCGTGTCGTCATTGAGGATTGTGCCCGTGACTTGCGGGGTGGTGACCATCGCGCCGCTGGCGTTGAACAAGTTCAACGAGAAGGTCTCGTTGTCTTCGTTCAGCAGATCGCCACTGACGTTGACAGTGATCTGAATCGACGACGTGTGCGCCGGGAACGTCGCAACCTGGTCGACAATGCCTTGGTAGTCGGGGCTGGCGCCGGAAGAAGTCGCGTTGCCGTCGGACGTCGAATAGTGAACCGTGATCGGAACGTCGTTGTCGCCGGACAGGTTCAGCGTGAACGTCATCGGCGTCGTGCCGGCGTTGCCTTCCGTCACTTGAACAGGGCTAGCCGAAATTGCCGGCAGATCGGTCACAGTCAACGAAGCGGAGCCGTACGAGATCGCGTCTGTTGGCACAGTTGTGGGGGGATTGAACACCAACGAATCGTGCGTCGGGGATTGGTCCGCCGGATCGGCCGTAAACGTCAGGACGCCACCGCTGGTGGCGGTCATCTGCGCGGTAAACAGCAGAAACTTACCGGGTCCCAATGGGGTAAACCCCGCGTTGAAACCACCCGCTTCGTCAATCAGGCCGCTCGTGGCAAAGCTACCGGATGTACTGCTGGTGAAGTTGTAGGTCGGTGGGTTCGGGTTTGGATCCTCGGCGTTCGAGTGGTAGATCGCCAGCACCGAAGCCAGGCTGCCGTCGAACGTCACGTCCGTATAGGCGGCGGCGACGCCGGCCTGACTCGGATTCGAACGAACATCTTGGACGAACGTCCGCACCTCGAATTGCTGGCCGACCAGGATTTGCGAAATTGGATTGCCATTCAGATCCGTCACCTCCATGGTGACCGCGATCTGCGCCGTCACGTCATTCAATTGCTTGACGACCAACAGGGCGTCAAGCGGCGAAATGTAGCCGTCTTCGTTGACGTCGAGCGCCGGGTTCGTCGCAACGCCAGGAGCGCCACCAGCGGCCAGGCTAAACGGCTGCACGCCGCCGGCGGCTGCGGCGCCACCGCCAGAGATCGACAATGGGCGCGCGCCGTTTAGATTCAGGTCGCTGATGATCAGCAACGCGTCGAGCGGAGACACCAGGCCGTCGCGGTTGACGTCCATGTGCGCGCTGCTCACGGCCGAATCGCCGGCCAGCAGGCGGCGTTGTTCCAAGGATTCAAGGTAGAGGCGCGATCCACGCAATTTCGACCGGCGCGATTGAGCTTGCTTCAGGCGCGATTCGATCTTTTGACGGAACAGGCTGAATCTCATGTGGTAGGATCCGCGTGCGTTGAATTTGCTATGGAAAAAATCGCCAACCGCTGCGCCAAAAGCGCCCCCGGAGTCGGCCTGAATCAGCTCGACGGTCGCATCGTCCTCGAACGGAGTTACAACGATGCAACGGGAGTGCCCCTTGCGGCGTTGCCGCTATTGGTGGTGCGAGGTGTCGCAGGACGTGGCGCCGAGTCGCGCTGCAGCCAACCGCGCGCAGTGCGCGATCCGCCGGGCGCACTGGAAGACTCCCTGGGGAAATTCCAGTCGCTACCGTGCTTTAGGACTCTTCTCTAGAGGTCCGATCACCCCGAGCAGGGTCTGTCACCCTGGATCGAAAGCTGTTACCCCTGTCGCCAGGCCGTGCCTCGCGGCCATCAAAGCGAAACTGTTCCGGTGAGCCCGACCCTGCGGTCTAGTTAAACCGAAGGGGTTGCTCGGGTTTCACTCTAAACTGCGATTGCAGCGAAGGCAAGGATTTTGTCGAGCGCAATCCCGGAGGATTTCGGCCAAAACCAAAGGGACGAATCCGCGACCAGGATGGGAAGACGAGGGGATTTATCCGGCCCGTAATTCGGGCTGATCCGACGTGGCCGCCGGCACGGATTTCCGCCGTGAACGGGTCAGACTCTTCGCGATTTCCGCCGCCAGCGGAGATTCGATCAGCGTTTCCAGCGGAGCCGGCAGCGCGATTCGCCAGTTGGGCCACTCATGGGTTGTAGCCGGCATATTCGGTCGCTCTTCGACCGCTAGCGCGTCTTCGAGCGTGGCGGTAACAACCGCCGATGGCGAGCGGCCGAGGGCCTCGTACGTCGCCTGCACTACTTCCGCTGCCGGGGCTTCGTGCGGTAACCCCGTGAGTTCTTGCAGACGGTTGTGAATCAGCGAAAACGCCGCCGCGTCAGGCTGCAAACCCATGGTCTGCTGCGCCGCCAGGTCGCTACCGCTCCACAGCCCAGCGACGGTTGGCAAATCGTGCGTTGTCACGGCCGCCATGGCCAGTTTGGGATACTTCGTCGGCGGAACCTTCTCGAAATAGAGTAACCGCGTCGACAAAATATTCGCCGCCGCCAGCATCCGCCGCACATTCTGCCCGACGGTGCCCAGATCTTCGCCCACGACAAACGCGCCAGCGCGGACGCTCTCGAGCGAGATGATATTCAGCAAATCGGCGGCCGGATATTTCACATAGGTCCCTTCCACGGCAGACATGCCGGCCGGGATCCAGAACAGCCGGAAGAGACCCATCACGTGATCGATTCGCAGGCCACCTGCGTGTCGCAGCATCGCGCGGATGGTCTGCACAAAGGGCTCGTAATCCGCGTCTTGCAGCTTGGCCGGAATCCAGGGCGGAAAGCCCCAGTTCTGCCCCTGCGTGTTGTACAAGTCCGGTGGGGCGCCGACCGTGACGCCTTCGGCCAGCACATCCTGCCACGTCCAGGCGTCGGCCCCGCGTCCGCTGAATCCGATCGGCAGGTCTTGCATCACAGCCACGCCGTCGACGGCGGCCAGTTGCAGATCGACGAGCCATTGCAACCATTGGTGATAGGCGATCCGGTCGCTGTGTTGTTCAGCGAATCGCGCGATGCCTGGGCCCTCGGGACGGCGATAGCCAGCGTCCCAGTCCGACCAGTTCGCGCCAAATTGCTCGACCAGTGTGCTAAAGATGGCGAACTCGCGAAGAGATGCTCCGAGGTCTTCGCAAAACGTCAGATACCGTGGGTCGCGCCGCACGGTCTCGCCGACCCGGCTCCAGATCTTCTCGAGCGCCGCTTGCTTTAGTCGGTAGACGTCATCCCGGCGGATGTGGCGTTCGGCGTTCAATGCCCGGCCAGCGGCGGCCAGTTCGCCCAACTCCGCCCCCAGGGTTTCGGCGCCTGCGACCTCTTCAATCCGCAGGTACAACGGATTGCGAAACCGGCGGCTCGTGGGAAAGTAAGGGCTCGACTCTTGCGGCAGAATCGGGTCGACGGCCGGGAGCGGGTTGACCTGGACCAGCGAGGCCCCGTGAGTCTGTGCCCAGCGGGCGATGACGCGGAGATCTGCCAGATCCCCCATCCCCCAGCTACCATGCGAGCGAGCCGCATAAAGCTGAGCGGCCCAGCCCCAAATGGGGTTGTCCGGGGCGGCGTGGCAGGCGCCCGGCGTGACAATCACTCGGGTGCGGCGCTCGCGACCACGTGGCGCGTCATAGAAGTCGTGATAGCCAAGCGGCAATTCGGCAGGCAGGCGTTCGGCCACGTCGAGGGTGCCTCCGCCTTCGAACCGCAATTGGCCTTTGCCGAGCTTGGGGCGATTCGGCTTGCGCAGGTCAATGACGCAAACTCGCGGTTTGGCGCGCCGCGCATCCGGCGAGAGCCGCATGGCGGCGATGATCGTGCTGCGGGTAGCGTCTGACGTCGCGCGATTGCGCCCGAAAGCGTCTTCGTACTCGCTGGCGATACCCAGGCGGTCAGTTTCCATCGAACGGTGGGCCTTAACAGGAGAGCGTCTGGCGAGGAGCGATTACCCTCTCACGTCCAGCGTCGGCTCTCGTTCCGTAGTCGTTGTATCCAAGTTGTCCGCTATGCGCCCACCTCCCAGGTGCAAAAATAACGCCAATGTGACCTGTTCGTCGAGTTCAAAACTTAAGCGATTGCCATCAACGCTTGCGCCCCATCGCATATTTTTGGGAATTTTTGCGATCCAACACGACTCTTTATTACTGAGGGACTGAATCTTTGGCCAATCGCGCGCCTGGGGCAAGCAACTCGACGATTCCCGTCGCCGCGCCGCAACGTTGGGAGCCATCTGATGCGCTGGATCCTCGTCTTGACACTGCTTTTGCTCGCAGCCGGTCTGGTTGTTTGGCGCATCGTTCTCTCGATCGTAGGCGGATTACCGGCGGTGCTGCTCGGAATGGCCGCGCAGTTCAGCGTTTTGGCCGAACAGGCGTTGAATACTTCGTTCGTCGAGGTCCAGCAGAATGAGGTGATCGCCGAGCGTTTAGGAGGGCCGCTGACCTTTCCTGCCATCGATGAAATCGCCTGGGAAAACGCGCCGCCGCTGCAGGACGGCCAACTGATCGGCCGGTTCAATATCTCTGGGCCGAAAGCTAACGCCCACGTCAAAGCGCTGCTGAAAGCGGACCAAAACACATTGCGTGTTGTAGAGTTATTGGTCGCGCCAGACGACGGAGGCGAGCCGATCGAGATCGTGCTTCCCCCTTAGCAGGCTAAGTACCGCGATCCCGCAGGCATCGATGCCTGCGGCGACATGTTCGGCCTTCAACCGCGATTGGTATCGACGCCACGATGAGCGACTCGAATTCAGCCAGCCAGATCGACGCCCTGATTGCCGGCGCCGGCCCGGTTGGCCTGACGATGGCCGCCGAAGCCGCACGAAATGGCCTGCGCTGCCGGATTATCGACAAGGCCCCGGCGCCGACTGACAAATCGAAGGCGCTCGTCCTGTGGAGCCGCAGCCTGGAAATGCTGGCCGCGATGGGAGACGCGCGGCCGTTCCTTGCCGCCGGCACGCAAGCGCACGGGGCCAGCATGTATAGCGACGGGCGCCGCATCGCGCGGATCCATTTCCAAATTGAGAGTCCGTACAACTTTGCGTTGATGATCCCGCAAAGCGAGACCGAACGCCTGCTGGCCGAGCATCTGGCCACGTTCGGCCTGCGAGTCGAGCGCGAAATCGAGCTGACTGGTTTTGCGCAGCAGGCCGACGGCGTGACCTGCTCGCTCCGCAATTCAGCGGGCAATATCGAGCAAGTCCGTACGAAATGGCTTTTAGGGTGCGACGGCGCCCACAGCACCGTCCGGCACGCTCTGGGCGTTGAGTTCAGTGGCGACGCCGAGCCCAACGACTGGATGCTGGCCGACATGCAAGTCACCGGGCCGCTGCCGGACGATGAGCTGTCGATCTATTTCCATCAATCAGGGCTGGTGGCGTTTTTTCCGATTGTCGGGAAGCGCTTTCGCATGATCGCCGACCTGGGCGTCGCCCAGCCAGGCGCTGCGCCGGCCACTCCAACGTTGGCAGACGTGCAGCGCATCCTCGACGAGCGCGGCCCCGGCGGATTGACGGCCTCGGATCCGGTCTGGCTGTCCGGGTTTCGGATCCACGAGCGAAAGGTCGCCAACTATCGCGCCGGTCGGGTCTTTTTGGCAGGCGACGCGGCCCACATTCATAGTCCGGCCGGCGGGCAAGGCATGAACACCGGCATGCAAGACGCTTTCAACCTGGCCTGGAAGTTGGGCCTGGTCCACCACGGCCGCGCGGGCGACGCGCTGTTGGATTCGTATTCCGTCGAGCGCAGCGCCGTGGGCGACCTGGTGCTACGCAACGCCGGCGCCATGACGCGCGTGGCGACGCTCCGCAATCCGATCGCGCAAAAAGCCCGCGACACCGCCTATCGACTCTTCAGTTCGTGGCGGATCGTCCAGCACGGGCTGAGTGACACGCTTTCCGAACTGTCGATCAATTACCGCCATAGCCCGTTGTCGGACCAGCATCGCGGGGTTTCGGCCCACGGCTGGTTGCTGGGAGGTGGTGTTCCTTCGGGCGATCGCGCGCCGGATGGGGCGTTAACCGTTGCCGCCACCGGCGAAGCAACCACGCTTTTCGAAACGTTCCGCGGCACGCGCCACCAGTTGCTGCTGTTCACGGGCGTTGAGCCAACGGCCAGCGTTACTCAGCAGTTGACCGAAATTTCGGCCGCGGTCGATAGCCGATTCCCGGACCTTGTCGCCAGCCACACGATCGGTCCGGCGGCGACTTCTGGCGTTACGTTGATCGACGCCGACCTCTCGGTCCACCGTCGCTATGCCGCGGCGGCGCCGACCCTCTATCTGATTCGACCCGACGGCTACGTGACTTACCGAAGTCAGCCAGCCGAGGCTAGCGGACTGCTCGTCCATCTGGGAAAGTACTTGCAATAAGACGCGCCGAATCGTCGCCGCGTCCTATTTGGCTTTCCGTCCGCTGCCTTGGAAGGGACATCATGCTCCGTCTGCCTCGTTCGTTGTTTGCAACTCTTTGCGCTGCGGTAATGGCGTTGTTGGTATGTGGCTCCGTGGCGCGAGCAGCCGATGAGCCGCAACAGATTGACATTTACAAGATCCCAGGCCGTTTCGGCGGTTGGCCAGCCAATCATGGCGCTTGGATTTGGGGGAATGAAATCCTGGTCGGCTTCGCGGCTGGCTACTTCAAAGACAACGGGCCAGAGCGCCACGCGATCGATCATGATCGTCCGGAAGAGCATCTCTTCGCCCGCAGCTTGGATGGCGGCCAGACCTGGAAGATCGAAGACGCGTCGAGCAAAGGGGGCCCGATCCCCTGGGGTAAGTCTCTGCACGGCCTGCAGCCACCCGGGCTGTCGGAAAAGCCCTACACAGATTGCCCGGGTGGAATCGACTTCACGCATCCTGATTTTTGCATGACGCTCCGCATGACGGACATCGACAAAGGCCCGTCGCGCTTTCATTATTCGACTGATCGCGGACACACCTGGAAGGGGCCGTTCAAGGTTCCCATGTTCGACCAGCCGGGCATCATGGCCCGCACGGATTACATCGTAAACGGCAAGGACGACTGCCTGCTGTTTCTGACGGCTTCGAAGGCGGACCACGAGGAAGGGCGCTGCATCTGCGTCCGCACCACCGATGGCGGCAAGAGCTGGAAGTTTCAGTCGTTTATCGGCCCAGAACCCAAGGGCTTTTCGATCATGCCATCGACCGTTCGCGTGGGCAAAAACGAACTGCTGACGGCGCTCCGCGTGCATGAAGAAAAGAAACGCTGGATCGACCTCTGGCGTTCGACCGACGACGGCCTGCACTGGGAAGAGGCCGGCCGACCAGTCGCCGACACTGGCGAAGGCAACCCCGCGGCGATGCACGTCTTGAAAGATGGCCGCGTCTCGATGACCTACGGCGATCGCAAGCCGCCCTTTCGGATGTGCGCCCGGCTGAGCAAGGACGGCGGTCGCACTTGGGGAGAGGAACTGACGATTCGGAGCAATGGTGGTTGCCGCGATATCGGCTACCCGCGCAGCCTGCAACGCCCGGACGGCAAAGTGGTCACCATGTACTACTGGAACGACGCGCCGCTGGGCGACCGCTATCTGGCGGCGACGATCTGGGACCCGAAATAGCCTGACAAAGTGTTTCCTTATTGGGTGCCACTGCTAGCTTGCCTAGCAGTGTCTTCTAGGGTTTTGCACTGCTGGGCAAGCCAGCAGTGGCACCCAGAAATGACCGTCTTAGCAGAGCGAACACGCATCACCTAACGTCAATCAATCGATCGTGGAGAAAAACCGATGGCGGACCTGAAAGGTAAAACGATTTTCATCACTGGCGCCAGCCGCGGCATTGGCAAGGCGATTGCGCTACGTGCTGCGCGGGACGGAGCCAACATTGCGATCGCCGCCAAAACGACCGAGCCCCATCCCAAGCTGGCAGGCACCATCTTCACGGCTGCTGAGGATATTGAAAAAGCCGGTGGAAAGGCGCTGCCGCTAGCGGTTGATATTCGCGACGAAGAGCAAGTCCTGGCGGCCGTCGCCAAGACGGTCGAGAAGTTCGGTGGCATCGACATTCTGGTCAACAACGCCAGTGCGATCTCGCTGACTCCGACGCCGGCCACGCCGATGAAGCGATTTGACTTGATGCACAGCGTCAACGTACGCGGCACGTTTCTCTGCTCGCAGGCCTGCCTGCCGCATTTGAAGCAGGGAAAGAACCCGCACATCCTTAATCTCTCGCCGCCGCTGAACATGGAGGCCAAGTGGTTCGCCGGGCATGTGGCCTACACGATGAGCAAGTTCGGCATGAGCATGTGCGTGCTCGGCATGGCGGCCGAGTTCGCCGAAGAAGGGATCGCCGTCAATGCACTCTGGCCACGGACGGTCATCTGGACGGCAGCGGTCGAGAACCTGCTGGCGCCCCACGCCCGACCGTTCTGCCGCAAGCCAGAAGTCATGGGAGACGCCGCGCATTTCATCCTGACTTCGGACAGTCGCAAATGCACCGGCAACTTCTTCATCGATGACGACGTCCTGCGCAGCCACGGTGTGACGGATCTAGACGTCTACGCCGAGCAACCAGGCAACGAGCTCCAGCCTGACTTCTTTATTGACTGATAGGGGGATCGCTTCGTTCGCGATCCTACCGTTCCCCGTCAAATCGCTGTGGGCGTCAATTCCGGGCGTTAGTCGCGTCACGCAGCTTGCGTAGGGGGCCCTGCTTGTCGAGCCGGGGCGCCGGCGCCAGCACAGTGCCGCGTCGTTTGCCCGCAGAATCTTGCCAACCCGCAAATTCTGCCCAAAGCATCTGCTCGGATTTGCCGATTATTTCCTTGTAATCGGCAGGCTCGGATTGCCGGCGCGCGCGGCTACGTAACCGCGTCTGCTAGCAGGTCTGGCTCTGCACACGATTCGCAAGGGACACGATGAGTCTTCACGACCAATCACAAGCTTCGCGACGGACTGCCCCCGGCATCTTGGCGGTGGCGCTCGCTGCCTGCTCGACGTTTACGAGTGGCTGCGCGCCGTTTGCTGAAAAGTTGTCAGCGCTGTGCACAACTACGCCCCCGGTGTACGGCGAGGAAATGCTGCCGCCGGCGGATTTCGGCTATTACCAGGCGCACTGGGATCGCTGGCCCTGCAATGAGCTGACGATCGATCGCGGCCATCTGCCCAAGGACACCCCCGCCAGCAAACCAGACGGCGCGGGTTCGACGCCAGGCGATACGACCGGCGCAGAAAACGAAATGAACAACGAGGGCGTCCCGGGTCGCAACGACGATCCGAACGCTCTGCCGGACGATCTGTTTGAAACCGATCGCAACACTCCGTTACCTGATAAGACGCCGGACGAAACAGCGCCCCTGACTCCCAACGAGCCGGGCCTGACGCCTCCAGACCCCAACGCGCCGGACGCCACGCCACCAGAGGCGCCGCCGACCGACGCGATCCCGGAAGTGCAACCTCCGGCGGCGGTCCCGGAAATCCCGGACGACCTCTTCGAGGAAAAAAAGCCGGCAGGTGTGCCGCCAGGACAGAGTTCACTGGGCACAGATTCACTGCCGCTTGACGCCCCAGAGGGCGATCTGGTGTCCGACGGAACTGAGAGGGGCACGAAGAAGGTAGCCGCTGCCAAGAGACCCGTGGTAACTCCGACCGGCCCCAGGCTTGGCCCCGTGATGGGCCCGGCGCCAAGACCGGCAGAGACCGCTCGCCGGCCGTCGGCAATCCGTCGGACATCGGCCATCGAGCCATTGCCGCCGACCAAGCGAGACGTGTTTGCCGACGAAGCCCAGGCCGACGACGCCGTCGAGGCAGTGGACGCCGACGGGTCCGAAGAAGCAACCGAAGTCGAAACAGAGGACTCCGACGGCCCAGAATTGCTGGCGCCCGTCACGAATCGTCCAGCACTCGCGACGCCAAAGTCGGCGCTTCCCGAGCGGTCGGGGCGGGCCAAGTCATCGGCCGTCAAGAAGGCCGTCGCCGCGCCGCTAACAACGTCGACCGACGACGCCGTGCCAGACGTCGAGCCACTTCCGTCCGATGCTCGCGAAAAGAACGGCGCCGATCGCTGGGTGCGAACTTCGTCCTCGCAGCGTCAAACCTCGACTCGCTCGAAGCCCAGCCGGGCCGCGGTTGTGAGTGATAGTCAATGGAACGAGGCGAACCGCTAAGATCTCGCGGGCAGGGTTTTGTCGAATTGAACTACAGAATTCACCCTCAGGAGTGCTAGCAAACAATTCCAACGACTTAGACTCCCACGGAGTCTGAATCACGGACTCTGTTCCTAAGCGCCCATCTTCATTGGGGTTTCCAGCAGCTGCGTCGCACGTTCCAGCGACCGCCCCACTGGTGCTGTCGCTCCAGTGGGGGCAGACTTGAATATTTGAAGTGTTCGGACTGTGTAGTCACAGCCGATAAGACCCACAATGTCGTTACGTTGGCCAAAGTCAGGCTGGCGACGGCAGGGACTTCGGATGTTCCTTACGCATGGGCTCGGGGGCGAGCCAGGCGCTATCAGCAGCGGCAAGTGAGCCGCGCGCCTGCTCCATGCCGTGCGTGAATTCTCCTTTACGAGGCGCTTGAGCCATGCAACGGCAGGTAGTGCAGGCAACGATACTTTGCCTGGCGGCCATCCAGTTTTGCGGCTGTGCCAGCGGCTTCCGTTGGCCCTGGAGCAAGAAGCCCGCAGACGCCGATCTCAGCGCTGCCGACCCGGATTTAGCCGCCGCAACGCCGGCCGTTGGATCAGGCTATCCACCAGCAATCGCGCAGAATTCGCCAGTTCAAAATTCGCAACTACCGTCCGGCTACCGCGGTC
>Ga0268266_10000998_pt1 | contig 35702 bp, 40 predicted proteins | sample KBSS13metaG_FD_190356 | JGI IMG/M metagenome (GOLD analysis project Ga0268266, IMG submission 190356) | Switchgrass rhizosphere microbial communities from Kellogg Biological Station, Michigan, USA - KBS S1-3 metaG (SPAdes) (version 2) | ecosystem: Host-associated > Plants > Roots > Rhizosphere...
CGCTGACCGACGAGTCGGAGCCGCTCGGGCCGTGGCGCGACGAGAGCGGGCGACGGTGCGTTCATTGGCCGGAGACGTGATCCTTAGCTGATTTCTTGACGGGCTTGGCCGGCAGCGGAGCAAGCGGATCGGCTTTCGCAATCCGGACCGGTTTTGTCATCGGCTTGGCTGCCGCAAGCGCTGGTTTATCCACCGATTTCTTGGACGTCGGGATAACAAGGGCGAGCTTATCGACAGCTTTCTTCTGGACCGGCTTGGCGGCCGCGAGGCCCGGCTTACCCGCGGACGATCTTGGTGCCGATGTTGCCGCCGCAACCGGCTTGTCCGTGGACTTATCGGCCGCTCGCAAATTTATTGCTGCGGTCGTCGCCGGAACCTCGCGCGTCCCGGTTTTCAAACTTGCTTCGTGAAGGAGATCGGCCCTGCTGGCGATGGTCGTGACCGGCTGCGCGCCAGAATCATCCGTCGCCGGCTCACCAATTGGCGCGCCCTTCGGTTCAGGAGCAGGCGCCGAAGCGACGACTACCGGAGCCTGGAAATCGACCTCGTGGTTCGGGGCGACAAGCTTGGCAAGTTCGAAGCTGCCGCCGAGGAATTGATTGGCGTTCGGCGCCGACAGCGAGAAGGCGCCCGCGTTCCACCGCTCGAGCTGCGACAGGCGGCCGCGAGTCCCGATCTCGGTCTGGAGCAGGCGGATGTCGCGCTGCGCCATCACGATTTGCGTCTCGACGCTTTCGAGCTTCGAGCGCTCCGAGGCGACGCGGAGTGAAACCATGTAGCAGCCAAGCGCCGCGCCGGCGCAGCTCGCCACCATGAAGACCGACTTGAAGCTTCTACCACTCATTGTACTCGTCCCATCCACTCCGGGGCCGAGGTCCGGATTGCGCTGCGCAGTCGCGCCGAGCGCGACCGAGGGTTCGCCGCCAGCTCGCGTTCCGTCGGGGAAACCGGCTTCGCCACCCGCTCGAACGTCGGTTCGCGCGGATCGTGTTGCTCAGGACGGTGACGCGAGCCGGCGGGCGTTCCTCCGCTTCGTTCACGGAAGAAGCGCTTAACGATCCGGTCCTCGAGACTGTGAAATGTGACGACGGCGAGCCGTCCACCGGGCTTCAGCGCGCGCTCAGCAGCGGCGAGGCCCTGCTCAAGCTCGTCGAGCTCGGCATTGAGGTGGATGCGGATGGCCTGGAAGGTGCGCGTCGCCGGGTCAGCCTTCTGGCCAGGACGGAAGCCGGCAGCGCGACGGACGATGGCGGCGAGTTCGGCGGTACGTCCAACCGGCCGCGCGGCTACGATGGCGCGCGCAATCGCTCTCGCGCGCGGTTCTTCGCCATAATCCTTGAGGATGCGAGCGATCTCGGCCTCATCTGCCGAGTTCAGGAATTCCGCAGCAGTGAGACCAGAGCGGCTCATGCGCATGTCGAGCGGACCGTCGGCCGAGAAGGAAAAGCCGCGGTCCGCTCGATCGAGCTGCATCGAGGAAACTCCGATGTCGAGCGCGATTGCGTCGACGTGCTCGATGCCACGATCAGCCAGGGCTCGGTCCATCTGGCTGAAGCGTTCGTTGATTAGAGTGAGGCGCCCAGATTCAAGGTGGTCCGGGACGAGTGACGCGCCCTCTGCGATCGCATCGGGGTCGCGATCGAAGGCAATCACCCGTCCCGCCCCCGCCGAGAGCATGGCACGCGTATAGCCGCCCGCTCCGAATGTGCCGTCCACTGCCGTATCCGCTTCGTGAAGGGCGAGCACGCCGATCACTTCGCTGATCAGCACCGGCACGTGTGGGGCCTGGTTGGTGCCGGCGCTGATCATGACTGGCCTCGCTCTTCGAGGCGGAAGCGGGCGATATCCTTGAGGTCCTCGGGGATGCGCGCATCCTTGAGGAGAAGCTCGGGGTTCCAGATCTGGAATGTCTCACCAGTGCCGAGAAAGAGCGCGAGCTCGGCGATCTGGCCTTTGCGGCGCATCATCGGGGGCATGAGGATGCGGCCGGAGCTGTCGTAAGGCACTTCCTCGGTGGCGGCGAACGCCATCAGGTTGCGCTGCTGATATTCGATCTGCGCGTCGGCGCTGGTCTCTTCTTTTTCGAGCAGCCGTTCGAGCTTGGCGTGCTTCAGCGCCGCATAGGCGGGATCGTAAGCACTGAGGCAGGGGAATGCCTCATGCTTCGCAAGCACGATGGTGCGCGCGTCGCCGCGCCGCTCGATGACTCCACGGAGGAATGCGGGAATGGATACGCGGCCCTTCGCATCGACCGCGTTCAGTGCGCTGCCCTGAAACAGATGCTCTAGCGCCACTACCAACTCCCCTTCGCAGCGCGAGCGGCGCGGATCGCGGAATCGCACCGTCGTGCGGCTCCACGGTCATCGTCGAAACTACGGGTTAGCCCCCCGCGCTACAGCCAATGTTGGTAACTCAAAGGCTTGCGGGATACAATGGGATTTAATGGGTTTTAGTGGGATTTAATGGGAAAGACCGGATTTCTAAGGTTTTTCGGGTTGGCCTGCGTGGGATGTTCCATCCCTGTTCTGCTTGTTCTCGGCTGTGGATAAGTCTGTGGTTTTTCGACTCGCATCGAATCACTCGCGTTCGAGCTTGGCAAGCTCGTCGAGCAGGGCATCGAGATTGTGTTTTGCTTCGTCGCCGAGCCGTCCGGCGTTCAGAAAATCTGCATCGCCAATGACGATCGCCCTGCCCTTTTCGATCCGGCAGTCGGCGACGAGACCCGCGCTTACGATCTGACATTTGCCGACCAGGGTCCCCGGTGAATCCGTCAGGACGTGAAGTCCATCGATCTGCCGGAGCTGAGGGCCGGGCTGATCCGGCGCGTCAAGCCTAAGACCCCAGTGCGCGAGCAGTCCGGTATCCGGGAACATCGGAGAGGGCCGCAAAGGATCGCCGAGAGGTCTCGAGCTCGGCCACTCCAGCATGGGGTCGGCGAGGAGCAGCACCCGCCCGCCGTCACGCACCCATTGGTCGAGCGCGACGAGGTTCTCGGCTGTCTGTGCCGAGGCATGCGCCATCAACAACATTTTGCCCTTCAGCAGCTCCGCAGACGCTGCCGAGTTGACCGGGACCACGCGATAGCGCGTCTCAAGCGCGGTCAGCGCCGGCGACCCGCCGCCCTTCAGCGAAAAGTCCTCGCCAAACACGATCGGCAGGCTCGTTAGCAGCAGCAAGGTCGGTCGGTCCGACGGCGACTGCGGTGCGAGGTTCGCCGATCCTGGGCGAAGTTCTATGGCCACCGCCGCGGCGACAACCAATGCAAGGGCCACGAGCGCGCTTGCGCGCGCCCTAGTCATGGCTCCTTGCCGGCGCTGTTCTGGTCGCTGCTATTGTTGGCGCTGTTTTCCGCGCCCGGAGCCACCCCGAGTTCGGCGAGCGGCTCGTTCGGTTCATTCACCACGGCGTTAGCCGCGGAGACGTTGTCATCATGGCTGGACCGCATGATGGCCGACCCGAGAAGGACGATGACGAAAGCGAACGCAAGGCCGGTCAGACCAATTCGGATGCGCTGCGCGCTGCTGCCGGCTTGGTAGGGCACAATCGACGAAGCTATGTCCCACTTCGACAACATGCAAGCGGGCGGCCTTGACGGTAGGTTCAAGTCCGGAGCAAGGGCGCAAACATGACTCGCACTACCTTAACCATCGCGCTCGTCGCGGCCGCTGCGCTTGCCGGCTGTGGGAAGCAGGATCACACCATCGTTGCCGGTGGCCCCGAGCCGGACGACGCGGCTCCAGCGACCAACACGCCGGTCGAGTTGCCCCCGTCGATCGTCTCCAGCAAGATCTATCGCTGCGCCGACAACCAGATCGTCTACGTCGACTGGATGTCGGACAATAAGTCTGCGCACATCCGCACCGACAAGGGCGGAACGCCGACTTCTGTCACCGCAGCCGAAGCGGGCAAGCCGATGGCTGGCCCGGCCGGCTATTCGCTCGAGGGCAGCACCGGCGCGGCCTCGGCGAAGATCGGCGTTCCGGGACATCCGGCGCAGACCTGCAAGGCCTAACTTTCCAGCCACTTGCTTGACTCTCCCTCTGCGGCCTTCAATCAGGCCGGAGAGGGGGAATTTCCATGCATCTATCGCGGCGGGCTTTCACGGCGGGTGCGCTGACGGCCGCCGTTTCGGCGCGCTTCGCAACGCCGGCATTCGCGCAGTCTTCCCCCGCGTTCGAAGCCGCGATCGCCGCGATCCGCGCTCACGCCGAAGACCACCTCAATTATTTCGGGCTTCCCGGCCTAACGCTCGGACTCACCACGCCAACCGGCCTTTCGACCGTGCTCAATTTCGGCTTCGCCAATCGCGACAGCCGAGCTCCGATCACGCCCGACACGCTGTTTCAGATCGGCTCCATCAGCAAGTCGATGACGGCCACGGTGATCCATCAGCTGGCCGGCGAAGGAAGGCTGAAGCTCACCGACCCCGTCAGCAGGGTCCTGCCGGTTGCCCCGCTGCCCGGCGATAACGCGATCATCGTCCAGCACCTGCTCGACCATACGGCGGGCCTGCCAGACGACGCGCCCCTGTTCGCACAAGGCGGTCTGTGGACCGGTTATGCGCCGGGTCAGCACTGGCATTACTCGAATACGGGCTACGACATGCTCGGCAAGATCGCCGAGCACGTTGGAGGCAAGCCGCTTTCACGACTTATCGAACAACGTATTTTCGCGCGGCTCGGAATGCGGCGCAGCCGCGGTGCAATCGTCGGCGCGGACCGCACAATGTACGCCCAAGGTTATGAGGCCGCTGATTTGGGGGCGCCCTTTGCGCGCGGTGTTCCGCTAGCGCCAGCGGCCTGGGTCGACGTCACTTTCGGCGCCGGCTGCGTTGCTTCGACCGCAGAGGACATGTTGCGCTTCGTTCGCAGCCTCGCCGACTCCGTTCAGGGACGAGGCGGGCTCGGCCTGAGCGCGGAGCAGGCCAAGGTCTTCACGACACATGCCGTGCCGAGCGACACGCCGGGGATGAGCTACGGCAACGGCTTGATGCACGTCGGCGGTGCTCCGGGGCGCTCCTATCTTCACCATACCGGCGGGATGGTGAGCTTCTCCTCGTCATTCCATGTCGATGTGGTCAGCGGCATCGGAGCGTTCGCCAGCTCCTCACTGAGCGCTTTCGCCGAATACCGTCCAAGAGTCCTGACCCGCTTCGCCGTCGACGCACTTGCCGAAGCGGCAGCGGGACGCGCCGTCCCTTCGCCTCCTTCGCTCATCACCCCACTGCAGAACGCCGCCCAGTTCGTCGGCCGGTACGCGGGCCCAGCGGAAGGTTTCGAGGTGCAGCCGGGGACGCCCCTCACCCTTGTCGCAAACGGCAAGGAAGCGGCCCTTCAGCCTTGGGGCGACGACATGTTCCGGACGCTCCACCCGGACTTCCGGAACTTCACCCTTTTGTTCGAGCGCAAAGGCCCAACGGTGACCGGAGCCAGTTGGGGACCGGCGAGCTACATTCGCGATGGTTCAGGCGCAGCGTTGCCCAAGTCCGATCCGAGCCTGCAGCGTTTCACCGGCCGATACGTCAACGATAGCCCGTGGTGGGGCGTGACGACGGTCGTCGAGCGCGGCGGCAAATTGTGGCTCGGCACCGAAACGCCGTTGGTACGCGTGAGCGACAATCTATGGCGCGTCGGGACGGACAGCTGGACGCCGGAGCGGGCGAGCTTCGCCGACTTCAGCTACGGCCGTCCACTGACCTTCATCTTCTCGGGCGAGAAGTTCCTGCGACACGACTTCTGACCGTGGCCTAGCCGCTGCGGCGGCTGGCGGCTAAGGGGCCGCCATGGAAGTCCTGGACGCTCCCCGCATCACCCCGCAGACGGTCGCCGATCACGGCCTGTCGGAAGAGGAATATCAGCGCATTCTGAAGGCGCTGGGTCGCGAACCGAACCTCGTCGAGCTCGGCATCTTCTCGGTCATGTGGTCGGAGCATTGCTCTTACAAATCGTCTCGCTTCCACCTGAAGAAGCTGCCGACCGAGGCGCCATGGGTGATCTGCGGTCCCGGCGAAAATGCGGGAATCATCGATATCGGTGACGGCGACGCAGCCATCTTCAAGATGGAGAGCCACAACCACCCATCCTACATCGAGCCCTACCAGGGCGCGGCGACGGGCGTCGGCGGAATTCTTCGCGATGTCTTCACCATGGGCGCACGCCCGGTCGCGAACCTCAACGCGCTGCGCTTCGGGCGGCCCGATCACCCGAAGATGCGGCACCTAGTTGCCGGCGTGGTCTCCGGCATCGGCGGCTATGGCAATTGCGTCGGCGTCCCCACCGTCGGCGGTGAGGTCAATTTCGACAGCGCTTATGACGGGAACATCCTCGTCAATGCGATGACGGTTGGGGTCGCGAAGACCGACAAGATTTTCTATTCGGCGGCGAGCGGTATCGGGAACCCGATCGTCTACGTCGGTTCGAAGACCGGCCGTGACGGCATTCACGGCGCGACCATGGCGAGCGCCGATTTCGACGAGAACAGCGACGAGAAGCGCCCGACCGTGCAGGTGGGTGACCCATTCACCGAGAAGCTGCTGATCGAAGCGTGTCTCGAGCTGATGGCGACCGACGCGATCGTCGCGATCCAGGACATGGGCGCTGCTGGCCTCACCTCTTCGTCGGTCGAGATGGCGAGCAAGGGCGGCGCGGGAATCCGGCTCGACATGAACAAGGTGCCGTGCCGCGAGACCGGCATGACACCGTACGAGATGATGCTCTCCGAGAGCCAGGAGCGCATGCTGATGGTGCTGAAGCCCGGCCGCGAAGCCGAGGCGGAAGCCATCTTCCGGAAGTGGGAATTGGACTTCGCGGTTATCGGCGAAGTTACCGACACCGGGCATATGGTGCTGGAGTTCGACGGCGAGGTTGTGTGCGACATTCCCCTCGGGCCGCTGGCGGATGAGGCTCCCCAATATCAACGGCCATACGTCTCGAAGGACGAATATAAGGCCTGGGCAGGCGTAAAAGAGCTCGAAAATGTGCCCGAAAGCACGGATATCGCCGCGGATCTCCTGAAATTGATGGGCTCCCCCAACCTCGCCAGTCGGCGCTGGGTTTGGGAGCAATACGACCAGTCTGTCGGCGCCGACACGGTGCAGCGCCCCGGCGGCGACGCCGCGGTGGTGCGCGTGCACGGGACGAATAAGGCGCTCGCGATCACCACCGATTGCACCCCGCGCTACGTCTATGCCGACCCCTGTGAAGGCGGCAAGCAGGCGGTCGCCGAGACCTACCGCAACCTCTGCGCAGTCGGCGCGAAGCCGCTGGCGATCACCAACTGCCTTAACTTCGGCAACCCGCAGCGGCCCGAGATCATGGCGCAGTTCGTCGGCGCGCTCGAAGGCATGGGGGACGCCTGCCGCGCGCTCGACTATCCGATCGTGAGCGGCAACGTCTCGCTCTACAACGAGAGCAAGGCGACGGGCGGCGGAAGCGCCATCCTGCCGACGCCGGCAATCGGCGGGGTCGGACTGCTCGACGATTGGGAAAAGAGCGCGACGATCGCGTTCGGACGGGGCGAAGGCCAGTTCATCATCATTGGCGGGCATGCCTCCACCCTCGGGCAATCCGTCTACCTTCGCGAGGTTCACGGAATAAGCGCTGGAAGTCCTCCACCGGTCGATCTCGATCGCGAGCGGCGTCACGGCGAATTCATCCGTTCGCTGATTTCCCGGGGACTGGTGACAGCAGTTCACGACATCAGCGATGGGGGTTTACTAGTTGCACTGGTCGAGATGGCTCTCGCTGGAAACACCGGATTCATAGTGCCTACCATCGACCCCATTCAGGCATTTGGTGAAGATCAAGGTCGATACATCGTGGGTTGCACGACCGAAAATGGCGCCATCATTCGCGCTGACGCCGAGCAACTTGGCATCCCCTATGCCCACGGCACAAGTACTGGGACAGACCATGTCCATTTCGACAAGGATTGGTCTATCCCGCTAACCGACCTCCGCGCCGCGCATGAAGGCTTCTTCCCCAGGATGATGGGAGCCGACGCGGCGCTCGCATGACCGCCGGTTATTCCGGGACGCCGCTCGGTAAGAAGCTTGGCTACCACGCCGGGCTTCGCATCCTGATCAGCGACATGCCCGACGCCATCCGGCATGAAATCGAACAGAGCATCGGCGCAAAGCCCGACTGGCTCCGCATTCCCGAAGCGGAACTCCCGGCGGTTCATCTATTCGTCGTTCGCCGCGACGATCTTGAAGGCAAACTCACCGGCGTGCTGACTTTACTCGATCCGGCCGGGATGATCTGGGTCAGCTGGCCCAAGACAGCATCCAAGGTTCCGACCAACATCACCGAGGATGTCATCCGCGAGATCTGCCTGCCGATGGGGCTGGTCGACGTAAAGGTTTGCGCCGTCGATGCGACCTGGTCGGGGCTGAAGCTGGTCGTTAGGCGGCAGAATCGCGACGTTCGCCCGCAGGCCGGTAGACCCGCGTAACTTCGGACGGGGAGACAATTGCCATGCTGAAACCCATCGCACTCGCCACCGCCGTCTCGGGCGCCCTAGATATCCTTTGGGCGATGATCCTGACGATGACCGTCGGAAAGGGAGACATTCCCGCCATGCTCAGATTCGTCGCCTCCGGACCTTTTGGCGATGCGGCGAAAGATTGGGGAACGGGCGGCGCGATCCTCGGCCTCGTCACCCACTTCGCCCTGATGGCGATCATGGCGGCGATCTTCGTTCTGTTCGTCCGTGTCCGGCCGCAACTGCTCGACACGCCCTGGCGAACGGCGCTGGCGTTCGGCGTCATCACTTATTTTGCGATGAACTGGATCGTGGTCCCGCTGCGCTTCGGCTCGCCCCTCCCGCCCAAGGCGCTGTCGATCGCGACCCAGCTCTTCGCTCACCTGGTGCTGGTCGCCATCCCGTTCGTGTTCATCACGGCGAAGACCCTGCGGCCTGCCCCGATTGCGGAGCGCGTCGCTATATAGTTGCGAACGCGTCGCATTAGCGCTATATAGCGGAAATGATCATCTGCCTGTGCAACGGCATTACCGAGAAGGAAGTGCGGGAGGCGGCGCGCAAGGGCTGCCGCACGCCAGAGGCCGCTTACGCGACGCTCGACTGCGAGCCGCAATGCGGTTGCTGCCTCGATTATGCGCAGGAAGTGATCGACGAGGAGCGGCCCAAGCGCGCCAACCTCCGTATCGTCGCCTGAGGCCCCTATTTGCGAGTGACTATCACTCGCATATTTTCGGCAGTTTTCCGCCAAAATGACCGCTTCCCACAACCTCGCGCGAAGAGTAAGGCCTAGCCGCGACGCGATGGAGGCTGTGAATGAAGGGTGATCCCAAAGTCCTCGAACTCCTGAACGAGGCGCTCAAGGAAGAGCTGACGGCGATCAACCAATATTGGCTGCACTATCGCATGCTCGACAATTGGGGTGTCAGGAAACTCGCCGAGTTCGAGAAGTCCGAATCCATCGACGAAATGAAGCATGCGGACAAGCTGGCGGAGCGTATCCTGTTTCTCGACGGCCTGCCCAATTTCCAGGCTTTGGGACGCCTGCGCATCGGAGAAAATGTAGAGGAAATTCTCAAGGCCGACATGGAGGCCGAACTCCAGGGCGCGAAGCTCTATCGTCAGGTGATCGCACACTCGGAAACGGTGCAGGACTATGTCACTCGCGATCTAGCGCGAGAGATCCTCGCCGACGAGGAGGGCCATATCGACTTCCTCGAGACGCAGTTCGAGATGATCAGCCGGATGGGGCTGCAGAATTACGTCCAGCTCCAGTCGGAGCCTGCCGAAGAAGCTTAAATCCGGCCGAAGCTCTGGTTGTTGGCCTTGCGGCCGAAACCCGTCGGGCCGTTGGGACCGCGCTTCAGCAGCGGGTTGGTTTCCTGGTCGAATAGTTCGATCGTCTGCGTGAACAATTTCCGCAGCTGAACCACTTCCGGAACGAGTTCATCAGGGAAGCGGCGAGTCTCCATGCAGAGGCGCGCCGTCTGCTCGATCAACTCGGCAATCACGGCCAACGGCTCGGCGCCGAGCTGACGGGCCTCGCCCTTGATCGTGTGCGCGGGAAGGACGAGCGCGGTGGTATTTTGCTCGCGCATCGCCTCTTCGATCTGGCCAAGCGACTTGGCGCCGTCCTCGCGGAAATAGCTGAGGATCTTGATGAACCCCGGCCCAAGTTCCGAGCGGTTCTTTTCGAACAGCGCCCAATCGACGACGTTCAGATTTTCGTCGCTCAAAGTCTCACCCTCGCTCCCGATTACCTCGGGCATGGTCCCCACGTGGGCACCAGCTAGCCCGAAAAGGGTAAACTTTGGCTTAGCGGATGCGCCGATCGACGAAACGAAATCCTAACCACCCTTCGCGATATGGGTGCCATGGATGCATCCATTTCCACCGTCGTAGACTTCCTGACCAAGGCAGGGATTTCGCTTCTCGTGGCGAACGAGGTTCGCGGTGCGGCGATCGCAGCGCCAGTCCTCTATGGGATGTACGAAGCCGGCGGGACGCTGATGGCCGTGTGGCTAGGATTTTGTTCACTTGCGGGGATCGCCCTGTCGGTTGCCGGACCGCTGTTCGTCGCGCGGAAGCTCAAGCTAGTCTGACTGCCCGCGCGGGCAGCGCCCACGCGCAGTTAAGCCGCAGCTTTGGCCGACGTTATGGGATAAGCCAGCGCCAGCAATTTCGGGGGCACCTTCCGGCGTTCTTCTTCAATTCGCGCGAAGATGCGCTGCCGAACCGCCAGGAATTCCGGCCTGGTCGTCAGGTTCGCAAAGCACGGCTCGTCTGAAACGTCCGTCGCCCAGAACCTTCCATCGGGCAGCCAACCATTGCTCACCGCTTGGACGAGAAGCTTGACGGCCTCGTCATCGCGACCGGCCGCGGCGCGGAATTGAGCAAGTACCATGGAGTCTTCAGCGCTTATCCGTCCATGCGCAACTGCCGCGAGGGTTGGCTCAAAAGCGCGAAACAGTGCATCGGCTTCATTGTCCATGCCTCCTGCCTTAAGATTGGCCGCAAGGTTTGGAACAATGGCTATGAACCGGCTTGGCCCATATTGTGTGGCGAAGTCATCCGCGTTCGCAAAGGCAGCACGGTAATAGCCGATATACTCGTCAAGGCGCCCATACGCAGGAAGCGTACGTGCGTATACAAATGGCCGTTCGATAGAGAGCCAAAAGTCGATCGGAGACTTTAGATTTTTGCGAATCTCCGATGGAGAGGCTGGTTGACCGCGATATTCCGCGACCTGTTCAGCAGTTATGCGACCGGTGGACATCGCTTCGTCGACAAAGCCGAGTCCGTAGAGGTCGAAGGCAAGCCGGTTATCGATCCAGGCGGCCGCTTCGGGGTGTAGTTGGCGAAGTTGAAGGGAGATCCTGATCTTGTCACCCGGGTGCCCGAAAACGCCGGCGGCCGCCGCTTGAGCCTTCATCAGGAGAACCTGGTCTCCGGCCTCCGTTAAGCGCTGATACTCGGCGTTCAGGCCGCTCATGTCCCTGAGAGTAGCGAGACAGCCCACCCGATTGATTACGGTGAAGGACCACAAGGGTTCGATCTGTTCCGCGCGCGTATAGGCCGGCAAGGCTTCCGAATACCTGGCGTCGCGAGCCAAGAGATTTCCTAGCCACCCCCATGCCTCGCTGTTGTTCGGGTCGAGCGCGACTGCCTTGCGCAACTGCACTTCGGCCTCTGGCTTCATGCCTTGGACCATCCCGAGGGCGGCATGCGCCTGCGACAGATTTGGTGCGAGCTGCAGCGATCGGTTTAGATACTGAACGGCGAGGTCATTCTTCTCCTTGGCGCCCATATTCACGTCGCTGGCCAATAGATATCCGAAGGCTTGCCCAAGGGACGCCCACGCCGGGGCATAGTTCGGATCCATTGCAAGGGCCTTGCGCAGTAACGGGATTGCCGCGCGAAAGCTCGCCGCGTCCCGCTTCCGCATGAGCGACCGCGCGTCAGCATAGATCGCGTAGGTCTCGCCGCTCGTGGCGATGTTCCTGTCTTTGACGCCTCCGCCCGGCGCCACGCGGCCGCGGATGCGCCCTTCGACTTCGTTTGCGACTTGCTGCTGGAAAGCGAAGACATCGTCGAGCTTGCCGCCGACCTCGTCGCTCCAGACTTCCGTCGAATCGTTCGTCCGGGTGAGGCTGAGCTTCATCCGCACCCGATCGCCGACATGCTCGACGCTGCCATCGAGGAGATAATCGGCACCGACCCTCGTTCGATAGTCAGCGGGCGTAAGATCCTTTTTCGCAAGCGCCGTCACGGCTTCCCTGCCCAGGACCCGGAGGTTCGGATTCCGCCCGATCGCCCCGCGCGTGTCGTCCCAAATCGCATCGACCAGATTGGTGTCCGCGGGATTGAGTGCCCGAAAGGGAAGTACTGCCAAGGTCATCGGGCCCTGCATCTTGGTTGGACTCAAGAGCCACCAACTCGTCACGCTTCCCACGAGGACTATTAGGGTCGCGATGGCGATCGAAAGGCGCAGCCGGGGCAGCCCTCGCGTCTGCGGCTGAACCTCTCCTTCAGCGCGCTCTCCGGCGGCGACTTTGCGGACACTGGTCGCGATCCTGGCAACCCTTGGATCGCCGGCATTTCCCCGCCAGCCGCCGACGTCGACTCCTTGCCGCTCACCGAAGAAAAGTGGCGGCTCACAAGGCTTAAGGAAAACTTGAATGAGCCGCCCGTCGTTTCGGGCCACGCGCGCTTCGGATCGAACATTCTCGCTCGCGACGCTCGCGGGCGACCAGCACACAATCACCGATTTTGCATCTCGCAAGGCCTGCTCGATCGTCGCTTCCCACGGGGCCGACGGAGGGATATCCTCATCCCACCAGACATCGAGGCCCGTCGCACGCAAGGCACCGACGAGCTTTTTCACCCGCGCCGCGTCCTCGCGTTTGTACGAGACGAACACGTCCGCCATGCCGGAGACCCCCCAACGACGACCCGACATATCGCATGGGCCAAGTGCGCGCCATGCACCGCCTCGTGTTGCCACACACGGCTGCCATCAGGCCTAAGCCCGCCCTCAGATCGAGGACGGGCCTACGCTATCATCAATCGTTAAGCTGGATCCGCAGCACCATTCCGGGGCCGTCGGGTAGCGATGGTGGGGGGCCGAACCCGACGTTCGAAACGTACAATGCTCCGTCCGGGCCGAAGGTCATCGCGGTTGGCAACGCCAGTCCACTGGCAATGACTTCCCGATGCCCGCCGATGATGCGAACGACGTCGCCCTCACCCGGCGCCGGACCGCCCGGCGTGACGGTATTTTCCAGCACATACATCCGTGCCCTGTTGTCGAACGCGACGCCGAGCACGGTCGTCAAACCTGTTGCTGCCACACTGATCGACCCGTCAGGCGTTATGCGCAGGATCTTCGATGACCCGGGAGTAATCGGGAAAGGATTGAGGTTCCCGACGTAGAACACACCATGCTGGGCAATGGCCGTGGGCACGATATGGCCCTGGCTTGCGCTGATATCGACGACCCGGCTGATCGCTCCGCCAGGCGTGATCTTGTCGAGCTCGCCGTGGTTGGGCTCGACGGCATAGAGCGCGCCGCGCACGGCCACCATTCCGTACCAGGTTCCGTCGGGCTCAAAATCACCAGCATTGGGATGCGCCACGGGATGATGCATCTGATACTCGCCAAGGTCGGCGACCAGCGTCGGTGTCGCGCCGCCATTCACCCGATAGATCCCGTTCGGATGATGCAGGACGCCGTGCGAACAGCCGCCGCCAGCGGTGAGCGCGTACATCGTGTTGCCGATCCAGGCGATATCGGCGACCCCGCTGACCAGAAAGCCAAAGGCCGCGCTGGTCTGGCTCGATGCGAATTGGTCGTTGACGGTAACGCGCGTGCCGTTGACGACCTTCGAAATGCGGCCGCCCGTCGTGCTTCCGGTGTATGGGCCAGGGCCTGCCGGCGGACCGGCGGCCTGATCGCATTGACCGACGGTGGAATCACTTCCGCCGGGCCCGCCCTCGGCTACGTAAAGATGTCCGTCGGGTCCGAATTTAAGGCCGCGTGGATTGTTGAAACCGGTGGCGTAGATGGAAACGCTCGCCGACGACGGCGATACCCCGCGGATGATTGTCGGCTTCGCGCCGCCTGCGGCGACTGGGCCCGATACGGTCAAGGCGATTGCGGCCGCGGCCGTCAGCAAGGTGCCGCGCACCCAATTTTGGCGTGAGATCATGGTAACCCCCCTCATGCTCGCGTCATCATGTCACGAGCCGGCTCGGCCAACCGAGGAGGCGGCACGCACTGACGCTGGTGATCGGTCTGACTGCGGCGGCCGAACGAGGTCGTCGCGCGACACTCAGATCCGAGAACAGGCGAAGAGCCGGCGCAAATAAACGGCTGTTCAAAGGCCCACCGACTCAGGGCGGCGCCTTGTGCGATTCAGCAATGGGGGAGTCAAAAGCTGTTTAGAAGGATTACAGATTTGTAATGTAAGGGACTTTTCGCAGCCGCGGGTCAGCGGCCGCGATCGAACGGATTGCTCCGGCCGCGAAATTCGAGGCGGAGCGGGACCGCGCCGAGCTTCAAATCGCGCCGCATCGCATTGAGCAAATAGCGGCGATAGCTCTCCGGAAGCTCGTCGGTGCGATTGCCGAACACGACGAAGCTCGGCGGCCGCGACTTCACCTGGGTGATATAGCGAAGCTTGATGCGCTGGCCCTTGGGCGCGGGCGGCGGATTGGCGTCGATAGCGCCCTCGAACCAGCGGTTGAGTTCGCCGGTCGGCACGCGGCGGCCCCAGGCCTCGCGGACTTCGAGCGCGACCTTGAGGATGACGTCGATGCCCTTTCCGGTCTTCGCGGAAACGGTGAGCACGGGGACGTCCCGAAGCTGGGCAAGGCCTTCGTCCAGCGCCGCCTTGATGCCGTTGAACAGCGACGACGCATGCTCGGCGATGTCCCATTTATTGACGGCGATAATCAGGCCACGACCTTCCTCGACCACCTGGCTGGCGATCCTCAGGTCCTGCGCCTCCAGTCCGCGCGTGGCGTCGAGCAGGAGCACGACGACCTCCGAGAAATCGATGGCGCGCTTGGTATCGGCGGCGGACAAGCGCTCGAGCTTGTCTTCGACCTTTGCCCGCTTCCTGAGGCCCGCGGTATCGATGAGCCGGACGGGATGCCCTTCCCAGTCCCAGTCGATGCTGATCGAATCGCGGGTAATGCCAGCCTCGGGCCCGGTGATCATCCGGTCCTCGCCGAGCATCTTGTTGACGAGCGTCGACTTGCCGGCGTTTGGACGGCCGACGATCGCGAGCTTTAACGGCGCGTTGCGTTCGTCTTCCTCGGCCTCGTCGACATGCTCGTGGTCGACGTGAGGGCGCAGCACCTCGAACAGGTCGGCGACGCCCTCGCCATGCTCCGCGCTGATCGCGATCGGATCGCCTAGGCCCAAACTGTAGGCCTCGTACGCGCCCTCCTGGCCAGCGCGGCCTTCGGCTTTATTGGCGACGATCACGACTGGCGTGGTCTCCGCGCGAAGCCAGCGAGCGATTTCCTCGTCGAGCGGGGTGACACCCTCGCGGCCATCGATGAGGAACAGGGCCGCGTCGGCCTCGCGGACGGCGGCTTCGGTCTGAGCGCGCATCCGGCCGGGGAGCGACTGCGGGTCTTCGTCCTCGAACCCGGCGGTATCGATAACGCGGAAGGTCAGTCCGACCAGCTTCGCCTCGCCCTCACGACGGTCGCGCGTGACGCCCGGACGGTCGTCGACTAGCGCCAGGCGCTTGCCGACGAGCCGGTTGAACAGGGTCGACTTACCGACGTTGGGCCGGCCGACAATCGCGACGGTAGGGAGGGACATTGCGCCGCCCTAGCAGCGAGAGCTGTTAGCGGTAAGCCGTCAGTCGCCCGGAGTCGTCGTAGATATACAGCGTCTGGTTCGCGACGACCGGCGACAAGCTGATACCCGCGCCAACATTCGTCTGACTCTGGAACGAGCCGGTGGTCGGATCGATATTCACCAGAACACCGTTCGATCCGGTGACGATCAAACGCCCACCGGCGAGAATCGGACCGGAATAATCGATCTCACCCTTCTTCGACTTGGCCTTTTCGAACTGCGGCAGCTGGTTGATCCAGCGAATGTGCCCATTCTGGCGATAGACACAGAGCAGTTTCGCATCGTCGGTGACGACAAAGATCCAGTCGCCGGCAACCCACGGCGTCGAGATGCCGGCGATGTTGAGCTCCCACAGCCGCTGGCCGGTGGTGAGCTCGAGGCCCACCATGCGTCCGCCCTGACCGATGGCAATCACCTGCCCGCTGTCGATGACCGGATCGGCATCGATGTCCGACAGCGATGAGACGCTCGTACGGATGCTGGTGCGCTGGAGCGCATCCTGCCACACCATTCGGCCATTCTCGTAACGGTAAGCGTTGAGCTCGCCTGAAGAGAAGCCGGCGACAACCGTGCCGCTGGCGACTGCGGGCGACGCCGTCCCGAACACGCCCGCGACCTCGAGGCTGGCAGACTGCGACCAATTGGTCGAGCCGTCCGATTCCTTGAGCGAGTAAATCTGGTTGTCTTGGCTCATCACATAGATCGCGCCGCCAGACACGCTCGGAGCGCCGCGCAGCGGCCCGCCGGGACGAACCTTCCAGGTGATGCCGCCGGTACGAACGTCGAGCGCCGAGACATAGCCGAGGCCATTGGTCGCGTAGACGAAGCCGTTGTCGTAGGCGATGCCGCCGCCATAAAGCGACGCCTCATTGCCGCGATCGTTCGGAGTCTGGCTTTCCCACACCTTCGCGCCGGTCTTTTCATCGAACGCGCGGACAGCGCCGAGGGTATCTATCGTGTAGACACGACCGCCGCCAACGACGGGCTCGGAGGCGAGGCGCGCAGTCAGGCTGCTGCCGTGCCCTCCCTGGACGCGGAACGCCGATCCAAGCGCGCTGCCGAGGGCCAGCTGGCCAACCGACTTGGAAGCGTTCCCGCCGGACTGCGTCCATTCGGTGTTCGCAACCGCATCCGGGAGCGTCATTGGAATTGCCGCAACCGCAGGATCGACCTCGACATCACCCTCGCTGGCGAGGACCGGGATTCGCTCACCGATCACGGGCGTCTTGGGCTTGCCGCCGCGGTGCAGCAGGCTGCAGCCGCTGGCAGCCACGGCCGCGCCGATCATCATCGCAACTCGAAGAGTTCTCAATCTGCTCATTATCAATCCTATTGAGCGGCCGGAGGCACTATGTTGCTGACATCGACCCCAAGCGAACTCGCCATTTGAATGGCGCGGCCGCGGGTCGTGTCCGGGGCATTTTCGTCACGCGCAATGGCAGCGAAGAGGCGGCCCGCCTCTGCGCTCTTGCCCTGCTTGATCTTGGCCATGGCGGTAAGCTCGCCGGCGCTTCCGAACCACGGCGCGCCGGGCTTGGTCAGCGGCTCCATGCGCGAAATGATGACGTCGGGCTTGAGGCTGTCGAACTCGAGGCTCGTCTGACGGATAAGCGCAAGGTCACGGAAAGGTTGGGGCAGGCTCTTGTCCTCGGCCATGGCCTTGAACTTGGAGAGCGCAAGCTTCGGGTCATTCTGTTCGAGGGCGACGGCCGCGCGGCCGAACTCGGCGACACCGCGAACCGCCTTCGAATGGGCATCGGACAGCTTGTCGAGCCGCGCGGGCGCCGTCTGCACCTTACCTTTGGAAATATCGGTGAAGACCTGGGCAAGCTGCTCGACAGCCTCTCCGTCCTTCTTCTCCTGGTAGTTTTGCCAGTAGATGAAACCGCCGCTGGCAGCGAGGAATAGGATCACCGCGGCGATGATCCAGCTGACGTTCTTCTTGACCAGGTCCTGCATCCGGTCGCGGCGAAGATTCTCGTCGACCTCGCGAACGAAGGTTTCACTAATATCGGGGGGCTGCGCCAAAGACGTCTCTCAAATTGTTGCGTCGGGGAAAACCTTTGCCGACGCTCCCTTCCCCACCCATGCTGAACGGAAGCTGGCGGCGCTTCGTCTAGCGGCAACCGCCGGAAAGGCAAAGCGTGTTTAGGTTTTGGGCCGGTAGGTCTGGTCGGCTGTGGGGAATGAGCGAGTACGAACTTCCCCGGCGTAGGTCGCGGCGGCCTCGCCGATCTCCTTTGCCAGGTCGGCATAGCGTTTGACGAAGCGAGGCGTGCGCTCGAACAGCCCGAGCATGTCTTCTGTGACGAGGACTTGTCCGTCGCACTGGTCCGAGGCGCCGATGCCAATGACGGGAGCCGAGACCTGCGCTGTCACGTCGGTAGCGATCTGCTCGAGGACGCCCTCCACGACGATGCAGAAAGCGCCGGCAAGATCGACCGCGCGAGCGTCAGCCGCGATCTTTTCGGCTTCCGCCCCTTCGCGGCCCCGGGCGCCATAGCCGCCGAGCACGTTCACCGCTTGGGGCGTCAGTCCTACGTGGCCGATCACCGGAATTCCGCGATGGGTCAGGAACTCGACCGTCGGGGCCATCGCCTCGCCGCCTTCGAGCTTCACTGCTGCGCAGCCGGTTTCCTTCATGATGCGCGATGCAGACGCAAACGCCTGCTCGGGCGAAGCTTCGTAGCTGCCAAATGGCATGTCGACGGCAACGAGCGCATGCCAGCTGCCGCGAACGACCGCGGCGCCGTGCGCACACATCATCTCCATCGTCACGGGGATCGTCGACGGCAGTCCGTAGATAACCTGGCCGAGGCTGTCGCCGACCAGGAGCATGTCGCAGTGCGGGTCGAGCAACTGCGCCATCCGCATCGTGTAGGCCGTGAGCATCACGATCGGCTGGTCGGTCTTTCCATCAACCTTGCGTGCGCGAATGGAAGGAGACGTCATCCGCTTGCCCGGAACCGGCGACGGAGTCGCACGGCTCGTCGAGGTATCGATAGTGAAGGTCGACATGGCGCGGCTTCTAGCGCCGATGCTGCTCCGCAGCAAAACCCGCCGCAAGCACAGCTAACCGACAACGCATCCAGTTAACGGGAGAGGGTGCCTATCGGGGCGTTCCATTAATTCCAACGGAGGAAGGAACTCTCTCATGAAGACGTCCATGATGCTAGTTGCGGCGGCAGCAATCGCGTTCGGCGGCGGCGCCGCAATTGCGCAGACAGCAACGCCGTCGGGTACGACACCGGCAACTGCAGCGACTCCCGCCACTCCAGCCGATCCTGCTGCAGGAACTGCCGCAGCACCGGCCACGCCTGCGACCCCGGCTTCCCCCGCGGCCAAGTCCGACGAACCGGCCGCAGCAGCGACAGATGCCGCTCCGGTTGACGGGAAGAAAGCTAAGAAGGCCAAAAAATCCAAGGCGGCAGACAGCGGAACCGTTGCGACGCCCGGCGCAGATCCGAAGTAATTAGAGCGGGGAGCCGGCTCGGCCTGTTACGCGACGTCCTGACCGTTGCCGAGCCGCTGTTCCCACCCGGCACCTTCAGCCAGCGAAATCGAATCGAGCACCGATGTGCTCTGATCACGAAGGATGGCGAACGCGCGCCGGATCGCACAGGTCGCTTCGTCCTGGCAGTCCCCGCATGGCGCGTAATAATTGACGCTGGCACAGGACACGAGGGCGATCGGGCCCTCCATCGACCGAACGACTTCCCCGAATGAAATGTCTTCAGCTCCTCGGGACAATTGATAGCCGCCCTTCGGCCCGCGCGCGCTCTTAACCAGGCCCGCACGCTTCAGGTCCAGCATGATGAGTTCGAGATATTTCGGCGGGACTCGCTGCGTCTCCGCGATCCGTGCCAACTGTACCGGCGCCCCGCCCTGTTCCTCGGCAAGGAACAGCAGCGACCGCAACGCATAACGAGTCTTCTGAGCAATCATTCGTTCCAGCAGTAGCCGTGCTTCGATGACTCCGCAAAGTCGAGTCACGGACAAGGCATGCATCGGGGCATGAACATCTCTTAATTCGTTCGACAGCGGTCGGTGAGACAAGCCCGCGTAGGGCGCTCCACCAGCGGGCCTTATTCCCCGCTCAAGGAGATCAACAGATGAAACGCTTGATTGCCAGCCTCGTCGCCGCGGGCCTGATTGCCAGCCCGGCGCTCGCCACGACCAAAGCCGCCAACGACACGACCCAGGCTCCGGCCAAGGGCAAGGATGCAAAGGCCGCCAAGAAGGCTGCCAAGGCCGCCGCCAAGGCGAACAAGGCCGCTCCAGCTTCGAAGTCCTCGAACTAATCTAGACTTCGAAGGCCCGCCCGGCGCGCGAGAGTTCCCCCGTCGCGCCGGGCGGACTTTGTCTCAAGCGGAGCGGATGAACTCCATTTAACATCCGATCCAGCGGCGTGAGAGCGCCGCCCTCCTATTGGGAGCGTTCGCCGGTGGTACCCGGCAATCCAAGGAGAATTAGAATGAAGAAGCTTTTCGCGTCGGTTGCAGCTGTTGCCCTTCTCGCAACCCCGGCCCTTGCGGCCACCAAGTCGACAACTGCGTCGACCAAGACGGTCACGACCAAGTCGGGCAACACGAAAGCCACGACCACGGTTTCAACGAAGGGCAGCACGACGACTGCCAAGACCACGATGACCAAGGCCGCGCCGAAGGCGAAGTCGCACCATAAGGCGAAGGCCAAGCATCACGCCAAGCATCATGCGATGAAGGCCAAGTCGACCAAGGTAGCGGCGAAGACCGCCAAGCCGGCAGCCAAGGCCGCCAGCACCGCGAAGAAGGGCTAACGCCGCCCGAGTTTCCGCGCGGCGCGAGTTCCCACGACTCCTCCTCCCCTCCCGCGCCGCGCGGAACCATTGTTGCTGCACGCTCCGCTTTGGACGTAAGAGCGAACCTCGGAGACCCCATGGGCCGCAAGATCCTGCTTGTTGAAGACGACCGCGAGACCGCAGCCTATTTGACCAAGGGGCTGGGTCAGGAAGGTCATAGCGTCGAGCTGGCGACGAACGGCCAGGATGGGCTGTTTCGGGCGACGGACGGCAGCTTCGATCTGATCGTCCTTGACCGGATGTTGCCGGTGCTGGACGGCATTTCGGTGCTAAAGGCTTTGCGTGCCGCCCAGATCGATACGCCCGTTCTGGTGTTGTCGGCGCTCGCTTCGGTCGGCGACCGCATCGAGGGCCTCGAATCTGGGTCCGACGATTACCTGACCAAGCCATTTTCCTTTGCCGAGTTGCTGGCGCGCGTGAATGCGTTACTCCGCCGGCGAGAGGCGCGCGTCGACCCCGCCGATCATCGCATCGCCGTCGGCGACCTTGAGATCGACCCGCTGTCGCGCTCGGTTCGACGCGCCGGCAAGAAGATTGAGTTGAAGCCGCGCGAATATCTTCTACTCGAATATTTCGCCCGCAATGAGGGCCGCGTCGTCACTCGCACCATGCTGCTCGAGCAGGTGTGGGATTATCACTTCGACCCGGGCACCAATGTAATCGACGTCCACGTCAGCCGCTTGCGGCGCAAGCTCGAGGACGGGTTTGAAAAGCCGCTGCTCCATACCGTTCGCGGCGCCGGCTACATGCTGGCCGCCTAGGCTTTGCCGACCACTTTACGGATCGCGCTGTTAGCCGGGCTGCTGGCCCTCGTTTCGAACCTGATCGTTCTCGGGTTCATCCAATTGCGAACCCACGACGAGGCCCTGTCCGAGCAGCGGCGCCAGGTGGTCGAGCAGGGCACCGTTCTCGCCGACGTTTACCGCACCGGCGGGATGCCGGCGCTGGTCGATGGGATCAACGACACGGTTACCTATGGCGATCCACAGAGCGCGGTCGCTTTGTTCGACGGCAAGGGCAAGATGCTCCTCGGCAATCTTGCGGCGATGCCAACGACGCGCGGTGCAATTCGCGAGGGGTATCAGAGCGCGCTTCTTCGTCTCGACCGCGCTCCCCCGCGCGAGGCGGCAATTGTCGCCCACAAGCTGCCGCACGGGGAATGGCTGATCAGCGGACGGACCGTCGGCTACGGGCTCGCGCTGCGCGAAACGCTGGAGCGATCGCTATTGATCGCGCTGGTAGTGGCAATCCTGCTCGGCCTGGTGTGCGGCATCATCCTCGCCCAGTTTGTCGGCCGCCGCGTCGGTAAGATCGTCGCGGTCACCGACCAGATCACCGGGCATGACCTGACCCGCCGCATTCCGGTCTCGGGCGGCGGCGACGCGTTTGAGCGCCTCGGCCGGCAGATCAACGAAATGCTCGATCGCATCGGCGGCCTGATGGAAGAGCTGCGGATGGTAACGGATTCGCTGGCGCACGACCTGCGTTCGCCAGTCAGCCGCTTGCGGTCCGCAGCGCACGCCGCGGCAGAGGCCAGTGATCCGGCCGAGCGCGACCAGCAGCTGACCAGCGTCGTCAGGCAGTCGGATTCGCTGATGCGTATCCTGACGACGGCGCTGGAGATTAGCCGGTCCGAGGCATTCACCAGCCGTAGTCAATTCAGCCGCTTCGACGTGGGCCAATTGGCTGCCGAGCTCAGTGAGATGTACGAACCGGTCGCTGAGGAAGCCGGAGCCGCACTGCGCTTCCACCAACCTGCCCAGCCCGTCGAACTGTTCGGCCACCGTCAACTGGTTGCGCAGGCCGTCAGCAACCTGGTTGAAAATGCGATCCGCTATGCAGCGTCCGGCGAAGCGATCGACGTGACCGTCGGCGAGGACGGCAAGCGGCTAGCGATCAGTGTCGCCGACCAGGGTCCTGGCATCCCAGAGGAACGCCGGGCCGAGGCCTTGCGGCGGTTCGGGCGGCTCGATTCCAGCCGTTCGCAGGAAGGCGCGGGCCTCGGCCTCGCACTGGTGCGGGCGATCGCTCACCTTCACGATGGCGAGCTTGTGCTGGATGACAACAAGCCGGGCCTAATCGCAGTACTCCGACTTCCGCTGCGCGGTACCTAGAAGCCCCCGTCGCGCGTTCTATATCGCTCGCAGACGTGCCGAAGGGAGCGCGACCATGACCGATCAGCTGGAAGCAACCGACGTGCGGCCCGATGCCAACCGGCGACCCGGCAAATTCCAGACGGTCAATCCGGCGACGGGCGAGCCGGGCAAAAGTTATGACCGGCATAGCGTCGAACAGGCGCACGAGGCGGCCGCAGCCGCGCGTACTGAACAGCTGAACTGGCGGCGCAGGTCATTCGAGGACCGCGCGGCGGTAATGTGCAAGGCTGCTGCGGTCCTGCGCGAGCGCAAGGACGAATTCGCTCGGCTGATGACGGAGGAGATGGGCAAAACGCTCGACGATGGCCGTGCCGAAGTCGAGAAATGCGCATTCCACTGCGCCTGGTTCGCCGACCACACCCATGAATATCTGGCTGACGAGCGCGTCGATCTCGGCGGCCCGGAGGCGTTCGTCACCTACAATCCACTAGGCATCGTGCTCGCCGTGATGCCGTGGAACTTCCCCTTCTGGCAGGTCTTTCGAGCGGTCGCTCCGGCGCTGATGGCGGGCAACGGAATGCTGCTGAAGCACGCGAGCAACGTCCCCGGCTGTGCACTCGCGATCGAGGAAGCACTGCATCAGGCTGGCGTGCCGAAAAACCTTTTCCGTACGCTCTTGATTCCGAGCAGCGATGTCGAAGCCCTTATCAGGGACGACAATGTCGCCGCGGTGACGCTGACCGGCAGCGTGGCAGCCGGGAAAGCCGTGGCAACCGCGGCTGGTTCGGTGCTCAAGAAATGCGTGCTCGAGCTCGGCGGGTCTGACGCTTACGTCGTGCTCGAGGATGCCGACGTCGAAGCGGCAGCGAAAGTCGCCGCGGCAGCCCGGATGGTGAATGGCGGCCAGAGCTGCATCGCCGGTAAGCGCTTCATCGTCGTGACCGAAATTCTCGACCGATTCGAAACAGCGATGGTCGAAGCGATGCGCGCATATGAAATGGCGGATCCTCGCCAGGAGGGCACGAAGCTCGGGCCGATGCAAAGCGCCAAAGCCCGCGACGAGATTCACGAACAGGTCAGTGAAAGCATCCGCAAGGGCGCTCGGCTTTTGCTCGGCGGCGCAGTGCCGGATCGGCCCGGTGCCTGGTATCCGGCGACGGTGCTGACGAACGTCTCGTCGGGTCAGCCTGCGCACGACGCCGAGGTGTTCGGCCCAGTCGCCGCGATCATCGCTGCAAAGGACGAACGCGACGCAATCCGTATCGCCAATGACAGTGAGTTCGGGCTTGGCTCGGGCGTTTTGACCGGAGACCCCGATCGCGGTCGGCGCATCGCCGCGCTGGAGCTCGACGCTGGCCTAAGCTTCGTCAACGAGAATGTCCGCTCCGACCCGCGAATGCCATTCGGCGGTGTGAAGCACTCAGGCTACGGACGCGAATGCGCCGGCTTCGGGATCCGAGAGTTCACCAACATCAAGAGCGTGCACGTCAAACCGCTCGAATAGCGGAGCTAGCCTTCGATGATCACCTTCGTGCCCATCTGGGTCAGCCCGAACAGTCGCTCGGCGAACTTCAGCGGCAGGCGCACGCAGCCATGGCTCGCCGGGTAACCGGGGTTTGGCCCGGCGTGGAAGGCGATGCCCGCTGAATCGTACATTTGCATGAAGGGCATGGGCGCGTTGTCGTACTTGCGGCTGTAGCCGAGCTTCTTCTTCATCATCACCGCCCAGAAGCCGAGCGGCGTTTCGCGGCCCTTCTTGCCGGTCGACACAGTGGAGACGCCGACGAGCTTGTCGTCCCTATAGACGTAGAAAAGCTGCGTGAGGCGGTCGATCACGATCTTGGTGTCCCCGCTCTGCGGTACGTCGGCGATCCAGCGATACTGGCCGGGCTTCATGTAGAGCGGACCGAACAAGGCAACCGCGTCCTTGTGCGCCTGCGGGGCATTCCCCTGCGTCCACTTATAGGGAAGCTCCGGCGCGGCTGGCGCGGGCGCAGGCGGAGGCGCCTGCGCGACCTTCGGCGCTGTCGAACAGCTTGCCAGTAGCGCAGCACCGATCGCTGCGACGATAGAATTCCTGAATGCCCGCATTCTCGACCCCGACGAGATGACTAGGCATTCGAAAAACAACGCAATGAGCGAATCGTCAATGACTCGGTAAACTAGAAGTTACTGTTAACTTTGCAGAAAATCATTGGCGCCGAGGCCCGCGATCGATGCAGAACTGCCCACAAATTGTGTGGCCGATGTAGCCGGCGGCTGTGGCGAAGCCGCGACCCTGCTGGTCCGCGATGCCGGTGTCAGCCTTCACACCTTCGGTTATGATTCCACCGTCCCAAGTACTTCGCGTCAATATCTTGAGGGCCTGCGCTCGACCGGCCTTGAGGCGGAGATGATCGGCAACGGTCCACGACGTCGTGAACGGCAGGCGATAGCTGCCCGGCAGTCCCCATGGCTGGTCGGCGTAGGAATATTGATAGTGCTTCGAATGCAGCCAGTCATAGGTCCGAACGAACAAAGGATCGTCCTCACGGATGAAGCCGAGCACGGGCAGCTTCATCAGCGACCCCGGGGGCACGTCCATGAAGTCGGCGTCGGTCGCGCTGACGGTCGCGGCGAAGATCGGACCGGCCGCGCCCGGCGCTCCGGAACGAACACCATATTTCATGATTGCGGCCTTGAGTGCCGCGGCACGAGCGCGCAGGCCCTTGTCTCCGCTGAGCGCCGCTAGGTCGTTCAACGCCTTCCAGGTCAGCACATTGTCATAAACCGAGAAGGGCTTTTGGACGTACTCGTCTTCGGCATCTTGGAAGGTCTCGTACAGACCAGTCGCCGGATCGCGCTGCGCGAACAGCCGCCGAGTGATCGTCGCGATTTGCTCGGCGTAGCGAGCGACGAGGCTTCGATCGCCGGTCGCATCGATATAGGATTTCAGGGCGACAATCGGAGCGACCAATTCGTCCAACTCAAATCCGTCTTCGAGGACAACACCGTCGATGAAGCGACTGTGGATGCCGAGGTTGCGCGCCTGCGTGCCGAGGACATAACCGAGCGCCTCCTTCGCGCGCTCGCGATCGGTGTCGAGCAACGCAGGGAAGCTCCACAGCAGCGCATCGCGGTCCCAATAAGCAGCGGACACATAGTAGCGATTGCTGCGCGAGGTCATCCCGACGAACTGCTCCGTATCGAGGGCTCGCCCCCAAGCGAAATAAGTCGTGAACAGCATGTTGCGGTTCATGATCGTGTCGAGGTCGGCGCGGCCCGTGGTTCGCGTGTGATGCCGGGCCTCTACCGCCGCCTTATCGATCACGCCGTCGACGCCGTAGCGGGCGATGCGCTTGTTGAGCACGCGCATCGAATAAGCTGCGCTATATTCTTCGAGCCCCGCGCCCATCAGGAAATGCATGTCGAGCGTCTCGCCGGGTGTCAGCGTCGCGTCGTGCTGCGCGGTCACACCCGGATCGCCGCCTTCGCGGAGGACGCGCTTAGAACCGACGTAAGCAAAGCCCCACGCGAATTGCGTGTCATCGGTCCGGTAGTTGAACACCTCCATGTCGCGGTCGATCGGCGTCGGCGACATGGTGCGCGCGCCGGTCAGCGGCTCAGGCGAATAAGTAACGCGATTGGTCCGGGCCCAGCTGACGTCCATTCCCGGCGAGACTGTAACCGGCTCTCCGCCGAGATTGGTGACCTGGAAGCGGATGATCGCCGCGCGGCTGTCCGGCGGAACGACGTAAGTGATCCGGGTTCGAATGCCGTCGGCTTGCATTGTGCCGGTCGGAAGCCAGTAGTCTCGCAGGCTCCATTGAAGGTTCGCTAGCGGCTTCTTCACGCCACCGACACTCAGGAACGGCTTCATCAACGGCTGGCCGGGTGCGCCGGCGAACTCGATGAGCCCGCGGTAGCGCATCGAGATGATGTTGAAGTCCATCAGTGCGGCATCGCTTGCTCGGATCGAGGGCAGCGCGATCCAGTCGTTGCCGGTCGGAATTACGTCATCGGCGGCTAGCTTGAGTGGCGTGTCTGAAGCAGCCGCTGGCGCAGCAAACGCCAGCAACGCAGCTAGTGCAAAGACTAAACGCCCCCGGGCCAACCTATTCCCACTCGATCGTGCCGGGCGGCTTCGACGTGTAATCGTAGACCACGCGGTTGATGCCCTGAACCTCGTTGACGATGCGCGTCGCGACGCGGCTGAGGAACTCAGGCGGGAACGGATAGACGTCGGCGGTCATACCATCGACGCTGGTCACCGCACGGAGGCCGCAAACGTAATCGTAAGTGCGATAGTCTCCCATCACGCCGACGGTGCGCACTGGGAGCAGCACAGCGAACGCCTGCCAGATGGCGTCGTACAGGCCGGCGTTGCGGATCTCTTCGAGGTAGACTGCATCGGCCTTCCTGAGGATGTCGCACTTCTCTTGAGTGACCTCACCGGGGATGCGGATGGCGAGACCGGGCCCTGGGAACGGGTGCCGGCCGACGAACGCGTCGGGCAGCCCAAGCTCGCGGCCAAGCTCGCGGACCTCATCCTTGAACAGCTCCCGCAGCGGCTCGACCAGCTTCATGTTCATCCGCTCGGGCAGGCCGCCGACGTTGTGGTGGCTTTTGATGGTCACCGATGGTCCGCCGGTGAAGCTGACGCTTTCGATCACGTCCGGATAAAGCGTGCCCTGCGCGAGGAAGTCGGCGCCGCCGATCTTCTTCGCTTCTGTCTCGAACACATTGATGAATTCGGAGCCGATGAACTTGCGCTTGGCTTCGGGGTCACTGACGCCCTCTAGCCCACCGAGGAAATCGGCGCTCGCGTCAACGTGGACCAGCGGGATGTTATAGCTGTTGCGGAACAGCGAGACGACTTGGCCTGCCTCACCCAGGCGCATCAGGCCGTGGTCGACGAAGACGCACGTGAGTTGGTCGCCGATCGCTTCGTGGATCAGGACTGCCGCGACCGCGCTGTCGACACCGCCCGACAGACCGCAGATCACCCTGCCCTTGCCGACCTGATCGCGGATGTCGGCGATCTTCTGGTCGCGGTACGCCGCCATGGTCCAATCGCCAGCGCAGCCGCAGACATGACGCACGAAGTTGGAGAGCAGCCTGCCGCCATCGGGCGTGTGCACGACCTCAGGATGGAACATCACGCTGTAGCGCTTCGACTTCTCATCGGTCGCGATTGCGAACGGCGCGCCCTCGGAGCGAGCGACGACCTCAAAGCCCGGTGCGAGAGTCTCGACCCGGTCGCCATGGCTCATCCAGACCTGGTGCTTTTCGCCGACATTCCACAGCCCATCGAACAGGGCCGAGGGCGAGACGATGTCGATGTATGCGCGCCCGAATTCCTTTTGGTCCGACGCCACGACCTTGCCGCCGAGCTGCTGGTGGAGCGTCTGCTGGCCGTAGCAAATGCCGAGCAGCGGGACGCCACTGTCGAACACGAGTTGCGGCGCACTCGGCGCGTTTTCCCACATCACCGACGAGGGTCCGCCGGAGAAGATCACGCCTTTGGGTTGCATTCGCTCGAACGCTTCCGCGGCGGCGTTGAACGGCACGATTTCGGAATAGACACCGGCTTCGCGCACGCGCCGCGCGATCAGCTGCGTGACTTGGCTGCCGAAGTCGATGATGAGGATGGATTCGGGGTGGGGGACCGTCATGTCGGGCCGATAGAGAGCGGCGGCTGAAGAGTAAAGTTAAGCGATTGCTTAAGTGACTTGCGCGACTGCCCGGTGCACGATACTTAAGCGCATGCTTAACGATTCACATCGCCTCGATCGCGCCTTCCAGGCGCTGGCAGATCCGGTGCGCCGCGGAATGCTCGCACGATTGTCGCTTGGATCAGCGTCGGTGTCGGAGCTTGCGCAACCGCTCAGCATCAGCCTCCCCGGCGTGCTCCAGCACCTGAAGGCGCTGGAAGAGAGCGGTCTGGTGCGATCAGAAAAGAAGGGCCGCGTCCGAACCGTTCAGCTGCGGCCCAAGGCGCTTTCAGCCGCTGAGAGCTGGATCGCAGATCGCCGCGTCGAATGGGAAGCACAGGCGGATCGCCTCGAAGATTACCTCACCAAACTTCAGACTGACGGAGACCAATAATGGCCGACACTTTCGATCTGGTTCTCGAACGCACGCTCGATGCCCCGCGTGCGCTCGTCTGGGCCGCCCAGACGCAACCTGAACATCTGAAACAATGGTTCGCGCCCAGGCCGTACCAGATCACCGAGTGTGAGCTCGACCTGAAGCCAGGCGGAATCTTCCGCTTTCGCATGGTCGGGCCTGATGGATTCGACACAGGCCATGGAAATCCCGGCTGCGTGCTCGAGGTCGTCGAAGGCGAGAAGTTCGTTTGGACGAGCGCGCTCGGCCCGTCCTACCGCCCCGCCGAATTGGGCGAAGGCTGCGAAAGCTTTCCAATGACCGCGGTCATCACGCTGTCCGATGCCGGCGACGGGAAGACGCTCTACCGGGCCGTGGCTCTCCACCGGAATGCAGCCGACCGCGACACCCACGAGAAGATGGGCTTCCAGGAAGGCTGGGGCACGTGCGCCACGCAGCTGGAGGAATTCGCGCAGAGCCTCGCCGCTAACGCGTAGCGGCGAACCTCATCAGTAGCCCTGCCAGTTGTAGTTGCGGCGCCTGACATCAATGTCCCGGATCTGCCCGCTGCGATAGACCTTGCAGGTCCAGCTGAGGTCCGCGCCGGCGCCGTAACCATAAGTGCCGTAGCCATGGCGGTTATAGCCCTGGTATCCGCCCCAGCCCGAGCTGGCGACGCCTGAAACCTTGAAGCCATAGCTCTTGCGCTCAACGCGGGTGATGCCTTCGACCCGGCCGAAGTTGCGGTAGCGGTTGTAGCCGCGGCCGTTGTAACCCCAATTGCCGTATCCGTAGCCGCCACCGCCGAGACGTTGCTCCACGGCACGCGCGCAGCGGTCGATCCCGTACTGCGGACCGCCATATTGGTTGTAGCCATAATTCCCGTACGGATACTGGCCGTAGCGATAGCTGTTGATGATGGCGCCAATCACGCCGCCTGGATTGTTCTGCGGTGGCGGCGGATAATATTGGCCTTCAGCCGAAGCCGGCAGCGCAATCGCTGCCCCGAATATCGCCGCGCAAATTCCAGCTTTTGTGGCGTTCCGCATGCCGCTTCTCCTCGCATGTACGCAGAGACTCGTTGCGCTTCTGTAGCGACCTAGGGCTGTAACCGCGAGCAAAGAAAAAGCGCGGACGCTTTCGCGCCCGCGCTTCCTTTGGCCGTGGCGATTAGCGCTTAGTAGCGGCGGTAGCCGTACTGCGAATAATCGTAGCCGTTGTTGTTGTACGGCGAGTAGCCATAGCCGTTGTTGTAATTGTTATAGCCGTTGTAACCGTAAGCGCCCTGCGCCGGATCGACGTCGATGTCGCTAACGAAGCCGCGATAATCGACCTTGCACTTCCAGGTCAGGTCAGCCTGATTGCCGTAACCGTAGCGACCGCTCGATGCGACGCCGCGGACGGTGAGGCCACCGTTCGAGCGCGGCTCGACCCGGCTGACACCAAGCACTCGGCCGTTCATGTAGCCGTAGGACCCGCCATACGCGCCATAGCCGCCGTTATAGCCGCCGAGGCGCTGCTGGACGGCGCCCATGCACTGGTTCACGGCCACCTGGCTGTTACCGTAATTGTTGTAGCCGTAGCCACCGCCGAGCACCTGGTTCAGGACCTGGCCGACGACATTGCCGCCGCCGTAGCCCGGATATCCGTAGCCCGGGTAATATTGCGCGGACGCTGGCGCCGCAGTCATCAGCGCGGCGGCAGCTGCGCCGCCCGCAAGCAAGAACTTGATAGCCGACATGGCCCCTGTCTCCTCAAACTGTTCGCCGTGCAAAACGCACAGCACTACAGTTCGGCTCAGTATCGTTACGCCGCTGCATAGCATCTGAACCGCAGGACGACCTGCCGTTCATAATCGTTAACGAAAGCTCTTGGAGTTCAGGAGCTTAGTTAGCTGCTTAGGCGGCTTCCAGCTCGTCCTCGGTCATCACGGGACCGCTGTCCTGGCCCTTGGCATCGACGTCGCGATCGACGAATTCGATGATCGCGATCGGGGCGGCGTCGCTGATGCGGATGCCGGCCTTGACGATGCGGATGTAGCCGCCGTTGCGGGCCGCATAGCGCTTCGCGAGAACGTCGAAGAGCTTGGTGAGCTGCGCATCGTCCATCAGGCGCGACTGGGCGAGACGGCGGTTCGACAGGCCGCCACGCTTGGCCAGCGTGATCAGCTTCTCGACGTAGGGGCGAAGCTCCTTCGCCTTGGCCGTCGTGGTCGTGATTTGCTCGTGCTTGATCAGCGCGGCCGCCATGTTGCGGAACAGGGCCGCACGGTGGCTCGAGGTGCGCTGAAGTTTACGTCCGCCAACGCGATGGCGCATGGGTCATTCCTTTCGTTCGTCGGGAGCCCGTATGAGGTAGCTCCGGCCACGCAATTCTTTGGGGCGATTGCGCAAAGCCCAAATGACAACGGCGAGCCATCGGCCCGCCGGACGCGGCCTCTCAAGCGGACAGCGGCTTGAAAGTCAAGCTTGCTCGTCGACCCAGTCGGCCCGCAAGGTCCTTCCGGCGAGAAAGATTAGCAGGGCCGCGAGGAGGTAGAATGCCGTTACTCCGACCGCGGCATAGCGCAGCGATTCAGACCCGTACGTGATCTTGAGCGCGTCGGAAACGCGCCCAATCAGAAGCGGACCTGCGCCCAGGCCAATCAGATTGATGATCAGCAGGAAGCTCGCGGAGGCGGTTGAGCGCATTTCGCGTTGGACCAAATGTTGGACTGCAGTCACGATCGGGCCGAGCCACAGGATGTTAAGCGCATTGGGGATGAGCAGTACGGGCCATGCTATCCACAGGCTCGGCGCCAATAGGCCGAGTGCAAAAGTCGGGGCCGTAATCAGCCACGCGATCATCGGAAGGCGGGCGTACCAGGCGCGATCCCTCCGCCCGAGCCGGTCGGCGAGCCATCCGCCGATCAGCATGCCCGTGCAGCCTCCCAACAGGAGAAGCGACGCATTGAATTGTCCGCGTTGCACAAGGCCTAGCCCGAAGCTGCGCTCGAGGACCGAAGGCGTCCACGCGAGGAGGCCATAGCCGGCGAGCGAGCTTGAAGAGGCAGCGAACGCACACAACCAGAACGACGGCTTGCGGGCCAGAATTGGGAATACGCGAGACAGTGACGCCGGCCGGCCAGCTGCTGCGGGCCGAAGCGGGTCCCTGACAACAATCAACATGACCGGAGCGAGCAGCAGGCCCGCGATCCCCATGGCTAGGAAGGCGGCGCGCCAGCTGATCCAGGAGGCAAGATAAGCGCCGATAATTGTGCCCGCCGCACCGCCGATAGGGATGCCAAGGGAAAAGACCGCAAGCGCTCGAGCACGACGGTCGGGAGGGAAATAGTCGGCGATCAGCGCATAAGAGGGCGCGACACCACCGGCTTCGCCGATCCCCACTCCCATTCGGAAAACGAACAGCTGCCAAAACGCTGTGGCGCTGCCGCATAGCGCGGTGAATCCGCTCCACACCGCCAATGCCGCGGCAATGACCCGGCTGCGGCTCGTCTTGTCGGCGAGCAAAGCGAACGGAATTCCCAGAACTGAGTACAGCATCGCAAACGGCGGACCGCTGAGGATCCCAAATTGCGTATCCGTGAGCTTGAGATCCTTGATGATCGGCCCAGCGAGGATGCTGAGGATCGTTCGGTCGAGGAAGTTGAAGATGTAGGCGAGCAGGAGAAGCGCCAGCACCGCATTGGCGTAGGGCCTCGTCGCGGCTTTCGGCTCGTTCATGAACCGCGCAGGTCGCATGACGGCGGCGCAGCGGCAAGCCCCACTCAGGAGGATTCGCACGACTGTGTCTTGTCGTGTACCTCCTTCGAATGAACGATGTCGGCGTCGCGGCCACGCGTTACGAGGACCGCTATTTCACCGTCCCCGACGGACTGAAGCTACACTTTCGCGACTATCCGGGAAGCGCTGAAAAGCCGCCATTGCTTTGCCTGCCCGGCCTGACCCGCAATTCCCGCGATTTCACGGAATTGGCGGAGCGTTACAGCCCGCAATTTCGGGTGCTCGCGCTGGAATTCCGGGGCCGCGGAATGAGTGACTATGACCCAAACCCCGCTCGTTACATTCCACCGACCTACGCTCAGGACGTGATCGAGCTGCTCGACCAGCTGGCGAGCCCGCAGGCGATATTCGTGGGAACGTCCCTCGGCGGTCTGGTATCGATGGCGGTAGCCGTCCTGCAACCGCAGCGCATAGCCGCAACCATCCTCAACGACGTCGGCCCGGTGATCAACGACGTCGGGGTCGACCGCATCAAGACCTATGTCGGCAGCGGCCAGCGCTTCGCGAACTGGGATGAAGCCGGGGAGACAATCGCTCGGAACACGCAGGCGTTCGACAATTACAGTCACGATGACTGGGTTGGGATGGCGAAGCGCAATTGCCGCGAGGAAAATGGCGAGGTCGTATTCGATTACGACCCCGCGATCGCGTTCCCGTTCAAGTCCGCTCCCTCGACCCCAACCGTCGATCTCTGGCCGTTCTTCGCGGCATTGGCGCAAAAGCCGCTCTTGGTGGTGCGCGGTGCGCGGAGCGATCTCCTGTCAGCGGAAACGCTTGAAGAGATGCGTAAAGTCGCGCCCGGCATGCGCTCGGTGATCGTGCCAGGGGTCGGCCACGCGCCTGATCTCAGCGAGCCCGAAGCGGCGGCGGCGATCGATGAGTTCCTCGATAGTCTGGACTAGGCCGCCCCGATCGCGACTGCGGACGCGATAAACAGCGCCGCCGCGATAAAGCAGAAGGTCAACAGCGCCATCGTCCGCATGATCGCGCTGAAGCGCCCCAGCTCGTAGGACTGCTTCAGGTGGCGGTACATGTGAAATGGCGGCACGAAGAACAGGAAGCCTGCGACCGCCGACAACCCGACCTCGATCAGCACGCCGCCGACAATCACGAGCATCATCATGAATGACAGCGAGTAGGTGACGAACACCATGTGGTCGTAAGTGTTGTACTTCCGCCGGAACGGAAACAGCATCCACATGAACGGAACCGATATCGGGATCAGCAACCAACTGTATTTCGACGCGGCATCTTGGACTTTCATCGAGACGGCGTCGGGGTTCTCGCGGATGTTGTTGAGGAACGGGCGCAGCCAGCCGGGCGTATCGTTATCCGTGTCGGCCTGAACGAAATTGCCGCTCAGCGCCATCTGGCTATCTGCAATGTCCTCTTTTCGCTTGGCAATCTGCTTGTCGAGCGAGGCAACATCCTGCTTCGCGCCCGCCGCAAGGTTGCGCTTCACCTCGAGCGCCGCGAGCTTCTTCTGGTTTTCCTGAATCTCGGTCTTCAGGCCCTCTTTCAGATGCGCGCCGGCGTTGGATGAGCCCAGGGCGCCCGTGAAATTCAGCACCGCGAACATCGCGAAGACGGTGAACAGATAGAGAGCGACAGGGGAGATGAACCGCGCCCGCTCACCAGCGATGTAGCGCCGCGTCATCAAGCCCGGGCACCAGGCGAGCATTGGCAACGTGCGCCAGATCTTTCCTTCAAAATTAAACAGCCCGGCGATGAAGTCCTGGAAGAAGCCTCGGACGGAGCGATGGACGTGGGCTTTCTGCCCGCAGACGTAGCAATAGGCGCCCGACAGTTTCGTCCCGCAATTCAGGCAGGCCTTCTCATGCGTATGGCCGGTGTCCGCCTCGCCCGCCTGAGGCTCGACCACCCTGGCCAGCACGCCGCCTGTCACTGCATCGCCGATTGCGCCGAAATCGCCCATCAGACCCCCGGCCGCCGATATTATGCTCGGTTGTTCCGTCATGCTAGCCAGCAGCAATGGCGCGCATCGGCCTCCTCGGTGGATCGTTTAACCCGGCGCACAGGGCGCACCGGGCGATCAGCATCGCCGCCATGACGGCACTCGGTCTCGACGAGGTTTGGTGGCTCGTCTCTCCGGGCAACCCGCTGAAGGAAGGCGCGAGAGACATGGCGCCGTTCGCGGCACGCTTCGCCTCAGCTCGGAAACAGGCTCGGCACGCTCGCATCCGGGTCAGCGATTTCGAACAGCGCGAAGGCACGCGCTACACCGTCGATACGGTCAAGCTTCTCAAGCGGCGCTTCCCCAAAGACCGCTTCATTTGGTTGCTCGGAAGCGACACCCTGCCAAATTTTCACAAATGGCGTGATTGGAGGGGGTTAGCAGGTGAAGTGCCGATTGCGGTGATTCCCCGGCCCGGTTATGATTCAGCTGCTCACGCGGCTCGCGCGATGGGCTGGCTGCGGAGGTTCGTCCGGCCTCTCAGCCAGGCGAGAAGCTGGACGGAGTGGAGTGCACCGGCGATCTTGATGCTTCGCCTGCCGCGAGACCCCACGTCCGCAACCGCCATACGCGCGCACCTCCCCAACTGGCATCGCCGACTTTCACAGCGCGCCCCGAACGCGCCGCACCTCGGAATGCCTCTGTCCTCCAGGAGACCACTTGACCGATCGTCCAGCTGAGACCGGCACAGCCGCGGCTCCTCCCCACGAAGACGTCGAAGAGCTCCATCGCCTTGTCCTTCAATCGCTTGACGATGATCAGGCGGTCGAGGTCGTCACCATCCCGCTGACCGGCAAGTCGAACATTGCCGATTATATGGTCGTGGCCTCGGGCCGCTCGACCCGGCAGGTCGCATCGATGGCCGTTAAGCTTGGCGACAAGATAAAAGAGCGATTTGGAAAAATAGTTCGAATCGAGGGGCTTCCGGCCGCGGATTGGGTTCTTATCGACGCGGACGACGTAATCGTTCATATTTTCCGTCCCGAAGTAAGAAGTTTTTACAATTTGGAACGAATGTGGGCGTTTGGTGATTCCAACTCGAGCGTAGCGGCTCAGGGGTGAGGCAGAT
>Ga0268266_10000999_pt1 | contig 35669 bp, 32 predicted proteins | sample KBSS13metaG_FD_190356 | JGI IMG/M metagenome (GOLD analysis project Ga0268266, IMG submission 190356) | Switchgrass rhizosphere microbial communities from Kellogg Biological Station, Michigan, USA - KBS S1-3 metaG (SPAdes) (version 2) | ecosystem: Host-associated > Plants > Roots > Rhizosphere...
GGGATGCGGCATGGACTCCGAACGGGCGGAGATTAGCACAAAGAAATGGGTAAAGTCAGTAGAACGTAATTAGAAAGGCAGCGAACGAAAGTCCACGTTACCGCCGGACAGCAGAAGGCCGATTCTGGGCCTGGGACTCCCGGGGAAGAGGGATTTCGTGGCGTCGGGCTTGAGCAGCGGGGCCAGCGCGATCGCCGACGAGGGTTCGGTTATGATCTTCAGACGCTCCCAGATGAGTTCCATGGCCCGGATGATCTCTTCCTCGCTGACGAGGAGGACACCGGAGAGCAGTTCCCGCAGAATAGCGAAGGTTCGCGGAGCGAGCGAAGCGCGCAAGCCATCAGCGATGGTTTCGCTGGACTCAAGCGACTGAAGCGTTCCCGTTTGTAGAGATCGATAGGCGTCGTCAGCCTTGGCGGGCTCGCAGCCGTAAATACGGATCGCCGGTTGAATGGTCTTGGCGCTCAGAGCTGTTCCACTCAACAATCCGCCACCACTGACCGGACACAAAATCGCGTCGAGCTCGCCGACGTCCTCGAGCAATTCTTTCGCAGCCGTGGCCTGGCCGGCGATGATACGGTCGTCGTCGTACGGGTGAATCATCACGGCGCCGGTTTCGCCTTGAATGCGAGCAGCAGTTTCCGACCGTGCGGAGACTTTCGGTTCGCAGAACGTGATGCGCCCCCCGTAAGCTTCCACAGCTTTGCATTTCACGACGGGTGCGTTCTTCGGCATGACAATCCACGCTGGTACGCCCCGCCAGGCAGCCGCGCACGAGACTGCCGCCGCGTGGTTTCCGCTCGAATGGGTGACGATACCGCGCGCTGCCTCCGCGTCGCTCAAAGAGAAAATCGCGTTGGTGGCCCCACGAATCTTGAACGAACCGGTTTTTTGGAGGTTTTCGCACTTGAAAAAGAGCTCAGCGCCAGTCAAAGCGTCCAGAGTCGCTGAGCGCAAAATTGGCGTCCGGTGAATTCTGGGGGCAATGCGCTCGTGTGCCTTCTGAATCGTTTCCCAGCTAGGTGCCGCGGTTAAAGCGATTGTCTTTGTGGACATGAGATCGTTTTGCGCCACAACGAGCTTACCGCAATCAGCCCAAACGGCGAACGCGTGAGGTGCCCTATGCGACGTTCAGCATTGGCTGGCGAATCTCAGGCGAAACCGCAAGGGAACCCTGGTGCCGATTTAGATCGCACACCGATGCGGACTTTAATCTTGACCAGCTCTTCTACTTTGCTAATCTTCTCCATACCCTTCCGCAAATTGCGACGCAGTCCCTCTTCGCCGCGTGAAGGAGTCTCAAATGGACAGCTCGGAACGCCGTCAGCTGACTCGTTACGCCCTCCGGACGCCTATCCGCTTCAAAGCCATGGGATTGGCCGCGGACAAAAGCGAACATTTCACTGAGGCATTGAACGTTTCGCGTGGCGGGTTTTACTTTGCCACATCCGCGCCATTGCAAATCGGCATGCCGATTGAAGCGACGCTGCGAATGCCAGAAGAAGTCACCGGCGACAAGGCCAAGGAAACGCACTGTCGGGCCCGCGTGGTGCATGTGCGAAACGAGCCATACGGCGATGGGCGAATCGGTTTCGGGGCGGAGATCGAGTCGTTTCTAGCAATGCCCCGCCCGGACCGTTGGGCGAGCTAGAAGGCCATTTCCAAAAAACATTCCAGGCGGAGCGCGTTGCGGCTTACTTGCCCGGAACGGATACGACCGCTTTTCCCGTCCCCACATTCTCAAAGCGATCGTAGGCGCGAACCGCGATCGAGTGCTCTCCGGGCTTCAGATCGCGAAGAGTGAACTCATAGGATTGCTGCTTGCCATCGCTGATGCCGGACTTCGGTGCGAGCAAAGTCCATTCGCCTCCGTCGAGGCTATACTGCGTGCGCTCGATGCTTGAAGTTGCGTCCGTCGCTGTAAATCTAAGTTGCGCCAAATTGTTGGCTGTGACGGCTTCCACTTTGCTGATTGTGGGCGGCGTATTGTCAACTTCGAAGCGTTCGCTTTCACGGTCGGCTTTCAGCGCTTTGTCAGGTGGGTTAGAAGCCGAATCGGTGGCGACGATTTTTAGGTAATAGGCGCCGTCGGCTAGCGTCGTGGAGTCGAACGAATAGAAGCGCTGGTCGAGGTTGTCCTTGAGCAACTTCCATTCAGTTTCGTTTTCACCGCGGAAATAAACGGCGTACTTCAAATCATCGTCGTTGTCGTCATGAGCTGTCCAGAGAACTGACTCGTAGCCTTTCTGGATCGTTGCTTGAGGCGGAGCTTCAAATTTGGCGGGGCCAGTGGATTGTGATTGGCTGATGATGACTCCGCCGGAAGACGACGAAGGAGCAGGCGGAAATTTCAGCGTGGCTATCGACGCGGCTCCCGTAGCCAGCGCGGGTTGCCCTTGCGCACGTACGCCGGGATCCTGGATTTGAATTCCATCAATGACTGGTGCCACATTTTTCGGTTGATACGCCAGCGTGACCCATTCGATTCCATCGCCGGGGCGGCCATCGTGGATTACAGCTTTCCACTGTGCGAAGCGCGACGAAGGGACATTCATCTCTGCGCCGCTATCGGTGAATGGGCCGTACCACTTGGACCACTCTTTGCCCGGGTCCTCCGTATTTCCGGTGCGAACGTAAAATTCCAGACGAGGTTCTTTGCTCGAATTGCTCCGGGATTTTGCGTGACCTGCGACCGGCGGACTCCACCACTCCAGGCGTCCCCATTGCGAAAAAAGCTGCGCGTCAAAGGAGCGCGATTCGAAGGTGCCTTCCGGCTCGTACTCGGGGCCCAGTGAGACCAATTTGCCAGGATTCGCTGTGCAGAAAATGACCTTGCCCGCGGAGTTGCGGGCGATCCCGGTGATCTGCGCCGAACCTGCCTTCGCCAGTTGCGCGAAAACGCCGCGGCCATCAATTGCGAGCAGGGAACCGGAATTTCCGAGTCCCGCGAGCAGGCGGCCATCATTGCTCAACCCCAGTGAATAGACGACGTCGTCGCGCGATGTCCAAAGTTCTTCCGGCGCGCCGTCGGGAGCAATCTTGTAGACACCGCTTGAAATTGCGCTCGGAAACGGGATGTATGGTGTCTGCGCCTGGCCTGGACCTGTCGTTTGCACAGGCGCAATTACGGTTACGTTGCCGCTTGTGGTTACAGTCGTTGTGGCGGTTGCGGTGGGCGGCGTCGAAATCACCGCTGCAGTGTGAGGGCGCTCTCCGATAGCCGCAACGTAAATCGAGCCGTCCGCACCCACCACCAGCGAGGTCACCTCGCGCTTGGGAGTTTCGTAAAGAACAAATCCCTCAGCCGCAGGATCTTTTTCGCTCTTGCCCGCGGAATATATCGCGCGGGTGAGACGTAACACTCTGCCACTGGGCTCAGTTCCAGCGATCAAATTCCCTTTACCGTCGAAGGCCAGAACGCGAATGTGCGCTTCGTCGCTAGCGTAATAGAGCTCACTTTTTCCATCTGGCGCGACCGCGAAGACTTGGCCTTTGTCGCCAGTCGCGACGTAAAGTGTGCCGTCGGGGCCGAATTCAATGTCCCAAATGTATTTCGTCTTGGGGTCGAAGAAGACGGATTTCTCGCCGCTGGGCGAAACACGATACACCTTGCCGTCGGGCGAAGTGCCGACGTAGAGCGTGTCCTTGTTATCGAACGCGATCGCCTGCGCGGAAAGTTCGCTCGATTGAAATACGGTCGCAGCTTTTCCATTGCCGTCGAGTTTGAAAACCTTCGCGGGTGATCCCCCCGATGCGTAGGGTGTGCCTTTAGCGTCCAGCTTGACTGACCAAAGATAGGAAGCGTCAGCGTCGGCAAGTTGCGTAAATTTTGGAGCAAGTTCCAGGCGGCCGTCGCTGCGCACAGCAATCCCGCGGGTCGTGCCTTTCAGAAATTCGTCGTAGGTCGATTGGCGCCAGCGGCGCGTGTGCTCGGCAGTTACGATGCCGGCCGTCGCGGCGAGCAAAGCCGTTGCGCCAATCCATGCGCCTATCCGCTTGATGCCACCCCTCGCGCGCTTTCGCATCCGTTCTGCTTCTCCTCACCGTCTCGCAGACAGAATCACCTGCGCTGCGGATCAACTCCGACATTCCGCCGCTATCGAATCGGCAAATTCAACGAGATGATTCCCGTGACCGGTCCGGACATTGGTACCGACACTTCGCTGGCCAAAGACTCGCGCAAGACTTGCACGCTTCCCGGCGCGGGCCGGCCGTCCACGGCATTGATCTGCGAAAGCGGTACGTTTGGCAATTCCTTGTCGTCCCACAGCATCGTCGGTGACGGCACGAACAAGCCGACATAAAGCCGATCGTTGCGCCGCTCTTTGTTGATGAGCGCGATGAGCGGATCAAGGCCCTCCGGCCCACCCGGCCCACCGGCAGCCGCAAATCCTCGCGACGCCCGATTCATCCAGTCCGCATCACTGACCATCAGCCGCAAAGTGCTTCCGCGCAAAACTTGATCGGGCACGCGCACCGACGTTTCCTCGATACGAGGCGTGCCGCGGTAAGGCTGCAGCAACACCCGCAAGCGCAGTGTTTCGCCGGGTGCCGCTTCGCCTTTTTCAAGCCACGCACTTTCGATGGTGAATGACTGGCGCCCGGGAACGCTTTCCACATTTACGGAAATATCCTCGACGTCCACTTTCTCGAACGCGTTGTTAAACAAACGCATGAATGTGCTCATGACCGACATGGCGACGGGCATGCTGTCAGGATTCAGCGCATCACTAGGCGCAAACGTATTTTCAATGCGAACCGGAGCGTGGCCCTTGAGCTTGATCTCGGCGTTCATCTTCAACGTGGTCGTTTCGCCGTAGACGATATTTTGCGTGATGCTGTTGAAAGCCGTAATTCCAACAAGCAGCGGCGTCAGCTTCGGGTGGTTCACCATTTGCACGCGAACCGTTTTTGTTCCGAGGGGAGATTTTGTCGTCAACTCCATCGGAATCATGGTGGGAGCCGGACCAATGGTTCCGCTCACCGCGGTCAAATGGTCGCCGGTGATCGTGCCGATGGAACCGCCGGCATTCACGATTTTTGTGGAAGCCAGGTCCGATGAAAGCGTGGTGAGAACGCGGCTGCGCGCCATCGGCAGCTGCACGTTGCCCAGATTCAAGAACGGATGGCCACAGAGAAAAACCTTGTCGCCCTGGATTGCCGTAACTGTGCATGCGGAATTGATCGAGACGTCGCCTTGCACCAGCACCATTCCGGCCATATCGCCGGGGGCGAGCTTGGCGTCGTCCGGGCGGGGAGCCGTTGTGCCGCCCTGCGCCGCCAGGAATCCCAGGCCACTGAGCTGCTCCGAAAATTTCTGAATCGCGGCGGGTTGGAATCCGGAAAAGATCAGCGGCGTTTCGATCGAGCGCAGTTCCGCTCCGCCCTGAATCCCAGCGCGCCCTGTCAGGGCGGCAGAAACCATTCCTTCGGGAGAAGTTGAGCCGCTGTCCGCGACCGGGCCGGTCGCAAAGCCACCCGCCAGCACGTCGGCTATGGGCGTGACCCCTGCGATGGGTTCCTTGGTGAAGATGCCAAGCTTCAGGGAAAGAGCACCCGCCAGCTTGCCATCAATGTAGACCGGGCTGCCGCTCATGCCCGCCACCACACCGGTGTGCTCAACCTTGGGCCCTTTGAGCTGCACTAGAATGATGGACTGCTTAGGGCCAAGAAAATTCGGCATGACTCCGATGACTTCGAGGTCGAACTTTTCCACCTGATCACCGGCAAAGATAGTGTAGGCATAGCCCTGCATGCCGGGGCGCACCTGATCGACCGGAAGTGTCTCATTCAAAGGGGGTTGCGCCTGCGCATAGGAAGCGCCGGCGAGAAACAGGGCTGCCAGGGCGAGCTGGAATGCACGAAGCAGCATCAGTAAGGTTCGACGGCGCAGCTGGGTCAAGCGGTTGGCCAAAAACATAGAAGAAGCCGAAGACATGAAGAAAGGATGATACGCGGGCCGGGTACTGACGCGCAATCCAACGGAAGGCGTCCTTTCGACTGAACGAATGTACTGGAGGTCATAGAACCGGTTGCCTGTTTTTGCGAACGAAAAAACTTAGTGCCGCGCTGTCGATTTCAGCTTGGCTCCGCGTCGATCCATTGAAGGGTCAAAGAGCGGAAAGCTTCGTTGACCGGAGGACCGATATGAAAATGAACAAGGTTGCAGCATTGGCGAGTTTGGTGCTTGCAGCGACGGCGATCGCCGCCGCTGGGCCGGCGGCACCAAGGTCTGAAATCAAGATCGATGCTGGTGCCGCGTTTTCACGACTCAAGAGCCTGGCTGGCGACTGGAACGTGGAAAGCGCACGCGGCAGGGGGCACAGCAGGTTTGCAGTTATTGCGAACGGATCAGTGGTTCTAGAGCATTTCGGGGAACCGGGGGGCGGCGAAATGCTCACCGCGTATCATCTCGATGGCGACAAACTCGTGCTCACCCATTACTGCATGGCCGGAAATGAACCGCACATGGTAGCCGAGAAGTTCGATGCGGCTTCGGGCGAGCTAAATTTTGCATTTGCGGGCGGAGCGAACATCGGCGCCGCAACAGGCCACATGCACGATGCTGCGTTCCGGCTCAGTTCGAACGACCAGTTCGATGCCAAGTGGAACTTCGTGGAAGGCGGAAAGCTCAAGTTCAGCGAAGACGTTCACTACACACGGGTGAAGTAGGTCCAAAGATTTGGAATGGAACGTTGTAGAGATCTAGTTGGATTATGTAAGACCCAAAAGGAGCCACCATGCAATTCCTGTTACTGATTTACGAAAACGAGCAACGGTTCGCAACGAGCTATGATCCAGGCGAGATGGAAGAGTACATGGCGTTCGGAAAGCAGCACGCGACATCCATCAAGGGCGGGAACGCGTTGCAGCCGACGGCAACGGCCTCTTCCGTGCGCGTACGCGACGGCAAAGTGCTCACTACAGACGGTCCGTTTGCGGAGACGAAGGAGCAACTCGGCGGATTTTACCTGGTAGAAGCGCCGGATCAGAAAGCCGCCGCGGCCATCGCGGCCAAAATCCCAGGAGCTCGCTTCGGTTGCATCGAAGTTCGCCCGATCATGGTGTTTTCGTAAGAGTATTCGGAGACTCCTGCGGCTAGGGCTGCTGACGCTCAATTACGAAACGGGCGTCAGCGGCTGGACCACGGGAAGCTAAAGAGCGATTTCGCTGACCTTATTTTCAAGCGGGGAACTTGATGCGATACATGATGCTGGTCTATACCAAAGAAACGGAAATGGAGAAGGCTTCGCGCGAAGACAAAGCTCAAGTGTTCAACGGACATCTCGCCGTGCAGCAGGAAACCATGCGCCGTGGAGTCTTCCGCGCGGCCGACCCGTTAAAGTTCACCGCCAGCGCCACAACGGTTCGCGTTCAAGACGGCAAGGTGCTCGTGACTGACGGACCATTCGCCGAAACCAAAGAGCAGCTTGCCGGTTACTACATCCTGGACTGTGCGGATCTGGACGAGGCCCTCGAATGGGCCGCCAAGATTCCCACTGGGTGCGGTGGTGGAGCAGGCTGCATCGAAGTCCGCCCCATCCACGAATTTCCCAAGGGCTCCGATGGCGGTCCGGTGTTTGATGGCGCTCGGTCCCCGGCAGAGGAAGGTTAGTTGCCACCAATTGCATGAGGGATCTTCGCAGCGAGGTCGAACAGGTTTTTCGCCGCGAGTCGGGCCGGATTATTGCCGGCCTCATTCGCGTTTCTCAGTCCTTCGATCTCGCCGAGGAAGCCATGCAGGATGCTCTCGCGTCCGCCCTCGCTGACTGGGAAAAGAAGGGAATCCCCGAAAACCCGCCTGCATGGATTAACGCCGTCGCTCGACGCAAACTGGTGGACTACGCGCGACGCGATCGCACGAAGCGCGACAATCAGGACCAGCTACTCTATGAAACCAATCAACGCGCCAGCGTTGAACAAGAAATCAGCGCTGGCAATGTCTGCGAAGAGATGGGTTTTCCCGATGATCGTTTGCGTCTGATTTTTACCTGCTGTCACCCCGCGCTGAATACCGAAGCACAGGTCGGCTTAACACTGCACACGCTCGGCGGCCTCACCACTCCGGAGATCGCGCGAGCGTTCCTCCTACCCGAGCCGACTCTGGCGCAGCGGCTCGTTCGCGCCAAACGCAAGATCAAAGAAGCGCGCATACCTTATGAAGTTCCCTCAGAGCCGGCTCTTCCAGAGCGCTTGGCTGCAGTGCAGGCTGTGATCTACCTGGTTTTTAATGAGGGTTACAGCGCAACAGCTGGCGACTCTTTGGTCCGTCGAGAGCTCTGCGCAGAGGCGATTCGCTTGGCGCGAACCTTACATGAATTACTGCCACGCGAGCCGGAAGTTTTGGGCCTGCTTGCGCTCATGCTGCTCCACGATTCGCGGCGAGATGCTCGCGTGAACGCCGCCGGCGAGCTGGTCCCGCTTGAAGAGCAAGACCGTTCGCGATGGCACTCCGATCAAATCGAAGAAGGTCTTCGCCTGGCGGAGAAAGCTCTGCGCATGGGCAACGCAGGCCCGTGTCAGTTGCAAGCGGCCATAGCCGCAGTGCACGCAGAAGCAAAAACCGCCTCCATGACGGATTGGAAACAGATTGCTGAACTCTACGGTCTACTCGCGCGGCGGAACCACTCACCTGTAATTGCGCTTAACCACGCGGTCGCTATCGCAATGGCGGATGGTTGTGAAAAAGGATTGCAAGAAATCCATCGGCTAGGCGCTTCAGGCGAATTGGATTCCTACTATCTCTATCACGCTGCCCGCGCAGATCTGCTTCGCCGCCTCCGTCGAAAGGAAGAAGCCCTTGCGGCCTACGATCGCGCCCTCGGCCTTACCGCCAACGCCGTGGAACGCCGCTATCTTCGCCGCCGCATCGCCGAGCTCAGCATTTAGCAGCGCCGCTGGCGCTTGATCCTTCCGCCGATTCGCATTCGTGTCGCATTCGTTGACTTGTTCTGGGTGGCAACCTAAGATGTCCACCGCTTCAAACCCCCAGTACGGAGATTCGGCATTTCGTGGCGGACACCTCGCTCGTTGGACAGACCATTTCGCATTACCGCATCACGGAGAGCTTAGGTGGTGGCGGTATGGGCGTCGTCTACAAGGCCGAGGACATTCGCCTTCACCGCTTCGTAGCATTGAAGTTTCTACCGGACAATGTTGCGAACGACCAGCAGTCTCTTGCTCGCTTTCAGCGCGAGGCGCAGGCGGCCTCTGCTCTGAACCATCCGAACATCTGTACCATTCATGATATCGGCGATCGAGATGGCAAGGCCTTTATCGCCATGGAGTTTCTCGACGGCCAAACTCTTAAACATTTCATGGCCGGTCATCAGACCGAGCTCGACCGTCTCCTGGATGTCGCCATCGAGGTTTCCGACGCTCTCGATGCGGCTCACGCCGAAGGCATCGTCCACCGCGACATCAAGCCCGCAAACATTTTCATCACCAAGCGCGGCCACGCGAAAATTCTCGACTTTGGACTAGCAAAGGTCGCGCCGGGAAAAAGCGTGGCGGCGTCCGGTGACGAAACTGCCCAGGCAACTCTCGGGGCTGATCCCGAGCAGCTCACCAGTCCCGGCAGCGCGCTCGGCACTGTTTCCTACATGTCCCCGGAACAGGTCCTCGGCAAACAGCTCGACGCCCGCACCGATCTCTTCTCGTTTGGGGTCATGCTCTATGAGATGGCTACCGCGGCCCTGCCCTTCAAGGGAGCCAGCTCCGGCGCCATCTTCAACGAGATTCTCCATGCCGTGCCGCTCTCAGTTACGCGTCTGAATCCTTTGCTTCCGCTGGAACTCGAACAGCTCATCAACAAAGCAATGGAGAAGGACCGGGACCTCCGCTACCAGAGCGCCGCGGAAATGCGCGCTGACCTAAAGCGTCTTAAACGCGACACTTCTTCCGGCAGACACCGTAGCTCCGGCGATCCTGCTGGTGCGAGTGCAGTCTCTCTGCCCCCAGCGTCGTCATCTGCAACTCACGCCGGTGACAGTTCGCATCAGCACCCCTCCGGCAGCTCCGCCATCGCCGCCGTCGCGAAGGAACACAAGTTTGGGGCGACGGCGATCGCGCTGATCGTGCTCTTGCTGGTCGTGGGCACGGGCTTCGGTCTTCGCAGCGTGTTCATGCGGACTGCTCCGAAACCTTTCGCGCAGTTTTCCATCACGCAAGCCACGAACTCCGGCACCGCCACCTTGGCCACGATTTCTCCGGACGGCAAATACCTGCTCTTCACCAAACGCGAGAACGGTCTCGAAAGTCTCTGGCTTCGCAACATTCCTACTTCCAGCGATACCCAGGTCGTTGCGCCGTCGCAAAATCCTTTTGCGACGCTTTCATTCTCCAGTGATGGCGACTATCTCTATTTCCGCCAGGCCGGTGACAAAACTAGCCTTTATCATCTGCTTTTCCGCGCGCCCGTTCTCGGAGGCATTCCCAAGCTTTTGGCCCGCGACGTTGACGCGCATCCGGTATTTTCTCCCGATGGTCAGAGGATGTATTACATCCGTTGCAACAACCCCGAACCGAATAAATGCCAATGGATCTCCGCCAATCCCGACGGCGGCAACGAGCACGTACTCCTGGTTCGCACCGGTTCGATTCCGGACGGCTTGAGCTGGTCCACCGACGGCAAGTACATCGCCTTCATTCAGGCTTTTGCCTCCGCTCAGGAAAGCGATAAGATCCTCCTCTTCGACGTGGAGAAAAATCGGGAGATCCCGCTTTTCACATTTCCGGATAAGCGCTTTACCGACGTGCGATGGTCGGCCGACGGCCGCGGTTTGCTCGTGGCCTACACCGAGAAAAGCTCCAATTATGCTCGCGGCCAGATTGGCTACGTCTCTTATCCCACGGGAAAATTTGAGACGGTCACCAACGATACGAACAACTACGGCTCGATCGCCCTCTCCGGCGACGGCCGAACTTTGGTCACCGTTCAGCTGCAAGGCGTGCCGCAGTTGGATCTTTTGCCCGCATCCGGCGGCACCGGCTCGCCCGTGCCCGGAGTTGCGAAACTGCTTCTACAGGCTCGCGACGGCGGCTGGCTTAGCGATACGGAGGTCTTGATTGCCCTGCCTTCGAAAGTCGTCGCAGTCGGTTTGGACGGGTCTCGGCAAACCGACATCTTTAGTGATCCGAGCTCGTCGATCGGTTCATTGGCAGTGTGCTCCGGAGGCCACGCGATCGTTGTGACCATGCGTGGCCATGACAACGACAGCGCTTCGCGTGTATGGCGTATGGATCCGGACGGATCGAATCTCAAACGCCTCAGCAGCGGCGACAACGATTTCCGCGCTTTGTGCGCACCAACCGGCAAGTTCGTCTATTACTCCAGCAATTCCCCTGCGGCCACCGGCCCGCGTTGGTCTCGTGTCCCGGTTGAAGGAGGCGCCGGCGAGACCCTGAAACAGGGCGTAAAGGGAATTTGGGGAACTTTTGCGATCAGTGCGATTGCGCCGGATGACAGGCACTTGGCTAGTTTCGGCAATGTGCCAGATCCTTCTACTAATATTTATAAGCCTCAACTCGGTATTTTCGACGCCGCTTCGATGGAGTCTCCGCGCCAGGTGCTCACCCCCAATGCTCGCATCAAGGTCGGCGGAGGCAGCATTCGGTTTACGCCGGATGACCAGTCACTCGCTTATACGATTTCGGGCGACGCCAATGAGGACAACATCTGGCTGCAACCATTGGATGGCAAGCCTGGCCGAGCGCTGACTCAGTTCAAAAGCGACTCGATTCTTGGATTCAGCTGGTCTCCCAACCAAAAAAATCTGCTGATTGCGCGCGGTCACGTCGAATCTGACGTAATTCTTATCCGCGACAGCACAAAATAGCTGATACTTCTCCTCCTTTGGCGACCGTCCCGTCGCCAAAGGTGCTAAACGTCGAAAGCAAGTTCTATTCGTGATGGTGCATCGCGAGCACTTTGTCGAGCGAATCCTCGTACGAAATCCACCTGCACCATCCATCCAAGAATCGCGGGAGGGACGCGCCGCCCGCGGCATTACAGAAATCCAAGGCCCCGTATGAATTGTCCATTTCGCCACCCAAAACGAAGGAATACAGAAGTATTACAAAGCCTCAGCCCGTCGCGTGCTACGGTCAGTATTGGAGACTCCACAGGTGTCTATGACCGAACCGGCAGCAAGCCCCTTGCAACGCGATAGAACTTTTCGTCAGCCCCTCAACTGGACTACTACTTCCTTCTTCGTGCTATTCCACGTCGCGGCCGTCGCCGCGTTCTTCTTTTTCACGTGGAAGGCTTTGGTGCTTGCGATCGTGCTCTATTGGGTGGCCGGCAGCTTGGGCATTGGCATGGGCTACCACCGCCTGTTGACCCATCGCGGTTACAAGACGCCCGTGTGGATGGAGTATTTCTTGACCTTCTGCGGCACGCTCGCCATGGAGGGCGGACCCATCGCTTGGGTAGCCACTCACCGCATTCACCACCAGAACACCGACAAGGAAGGCGATCCGCACTCGCCGCGTGACGGCGGCATCTGGTCACATATCGGTTGGATCATTACCGGCAAGGCCATGCATCGCAACACTTCCGAACTCCTGCCCTATGTTCCCGACCTTCGCAAACACAAATTTCACATTTGGATTAGCAACTACCATTGGGTGCCAATCGTTGCTCTGGCTGTGCTCACGTTGGCCATCGGCGGATGGTCTTGCCTTTTGTGGGGTGTTTTTCTGCGCACCGTCATCGGCCTGCACTCCACGTGGCTCGTGAATTCAGCCACGCACATGTGGGGTTCACAGCGTTTTGAGACGGGTGACACATCGACGAACAGTTTTTGGGTTGCCCTGCTTACGTTTGGCGAAGGCTGGCACAACAACCACCACGCGGTGCCACAGGCGGCGCGACATGGTTTGACCTGGTACGAATTCGATGTGAATTGGTACGGGATCGCCGCATTGCGTTTTCTCGGTCTGGCGTGGGATGTCAAGTTGCAAAAACCACCTCACGAACAGAAGAGAGTGCCGGAATCGCAGCCTCGCTCACTACCGGGCCAGCCTGTGCCCGTAGCGGAACCGGAAGCCGTCAGCGCTGGCGACTAACAGTCCGCTACTCGCGCTGTTCCCGAGCAAGAACCCCGATCGCAGTTTGGCCCGTGCAGTGGCCTCGCTGTCTGTCCTAAACTAGCATTCCATGCGCGTCACGAGCCGAACCAGGGCGATTGCATTTTTCATCACCCTGGGCGCTTGCCTGGTAGGTCTGGCGGTCTTTCTGAACGTCAGTTGGATCGTTGTGAACTGGCGTCGCGACGTTTGGCTGGTTTTGGGCGTCGTCTTCTTTGGTGTGATTATCGCCGGCGTCGTGGTCAATACTATCTTTCTGGTGCGCGAAATCCGCCGCAACGAGCAGCAGGATAGTTTTCTCAACGCCGTTACTCACGAACTAAAAACGCCGGTCACTTCCATTCGCTTGTATTTGGAGACGCTGCAAAGCCGCGGTATAGACGAATCTCAGCGGCGCGATTTTTATCGCATCATGCTCGAGGATGCCGACCGGCTGCTTGCCACCGTCGAACAAGTACTGAAAGCCGGAGAGGTCCGGCACAGAAGCCGTCAAAAGCACTGGCAAGAGGTGAACTTCGCGGCGATCGTCGAAGAGACCGCGCAGCTGGCCCGCCTACGCCACAATTTGTCGCCGCAAATCTTGCGCTTTGGCGCCGAGCCCCGCGGTGATTTCTTGGTCATGGGCAAGCCCGAAGAACTACACACTGCTGTCTTCAACCTTTTTGACAATGCCATTAAATATTCCGGCAGCAACAAGGACATCGTTGTGGACCTGGCAACGAAGGACGACGGCACCATCGTCTTGAGCGTGCGCGATCGCGGCATTGGCATTCCCGCTCCGGAGCTCAAACGCATCTTCAATCGTTTCTATCGTGTTCCCAATTCCGGCCAGGTGAAGGGAACCGGCTTGGGGCTGTTCATCGTTCGCGCCGTGGCACGCCGGTATGGCGGCGATGCCCGCGCGCACAGCGAAGGAGAGGGCCGCGGCAGCACCTTTACGTTCTCGCTGCCGCGGGCGCGTCGCGCATGAGTCGCATCCTGGTAGTCGAAGACGAAACGCATATCGCCGAGGGCGTGCGCTTTAATCTGGAGGCCGAGGGCCACGTGGTCCGCGTTGCCAGCCGCGGTGAAGAGGCCTTGCGGCTTTTGCTGGATGAAAGAGAAGCCTTCGAGGCGTTGGTCCTCGACGTAATGTTGCCGGGCAAAGACGGCTTCACGGTCGCTCGCGAGCTGCGCGCAGCGCAAAATTTCATTCCACTGTTGATGCTCACGGCGCGCGGCCGGCCGGAAGACGTGCTGCGCGGGTTTGAATCGGGCGCCGACGACTATCTGACCAAGCCGTTCAACCTGGCTATCCTGCTGGCGCGCGTGCAAAGTCTGCTGCGCCGCAAGAACTGGCAGAATTCCGTGGTCCCGGCCCCAGCTCCGGTCTTGGAGCCTTCGGCATCTGAAACAGCGCCGGAGGTCTTCCAGTTTGACGACAAGACGGCGGACTTCCAGCGTTTGCAATTACGCAACGGCACCCAGGTATTTCAGCTGACCCTCATGGAGAGCGAACTGCTTCGCTATCTGATTCGCAATCGGGGGAAGGCAGTGTCCCGTAAGGCGATCCTGCAAGACGTCTGGAATCTCCATGAGGATACCGACACGCGGGCCATCGACAACTTCATCGTGCGTCTCCGCCGCTATATCGAAGCGGATCCTTCCAATCCGCGTTACCTTTTGACGGTTCGCGGACTCGGCTACCAATTCACTTCGGAGCCGGATAAAAACGCCAGATAAAAATCGGTAGTGTCTCAGTTTGAATCTCGGGATTGGAAACGGACCTCTGGTTAATGGTTACACCGACAATGCGGCGCGCAGATGGTGTTCCCTCACCTTTCGTGCAACGTCGCGCATGCTATTCTGAAAAACGCGGGAGGGAGATTTGCAGCATGGCAAAACTTGTCTACGGATTGAGCCAGTCCCTCGATGGCTACGTCGACCACACGAAGCTTGGGCCGCCTGTACCCGCGGCCTTCCGTCACTTCATCGAACTGATGCGTGGCCTGACGGGCGTCATCTACGGTCGCCGCATGTACGAGATCATGCGTTATTGGGACGAAGATCTTCCTGATTGGGACGCGGAGGACCGCGACTTCGCGGTGGCGTGGCGGAGCCAGCCGAAGTGGGTCGTGTCGCGTTCCATGAAGTCAGCTGGGCCCAACGCTACCCTTGTGGCGGATGATTTCGAGAAGGTGATACGCAGGCTGAAGTCTGAGCTGGCTGGCGAGATTCACGTTGGCGGACCAGTCCTGGCGCAAAGCCTGACCGAGGCCGGTCTTATCGATGAGTATCGACTCTACCTCCGCCCCGTCGTGCTGGGTGGTGGCAAGCCATTCTTCGCCGGCCCCCGGCCGCCGCTCCACCTGGTGGCCAGCGATTTAATCGCCGATGACTTGCTTCGGTTGACGTACGTTCCTGCTTAATCGCGCGACGCGCCCGACGGACTGCGCTCAGAAATTCAAACTGAGACACTACCTAAAAATCTGAGCGGCAGTTACAAGACAGAGTGGAAGCCGTGTCCGCGGCTAGTCGTGATGGTGCATTGCAAAGATCTTCTCGGGTGAACTCTCGTACGGATACACGTGCACCATCCATCCAAAAATCGTCGGATGGAATTTGCCGCCCGCCGCGTCGCAAGCTTCTTGCGTGGCTATCGAGCCATGCAAACCGAACTTCGTCCAGTCCGCATTTTGCCTTTGAACTTTCGGCGGCATGCAAAGATTCGTGTGCAGATGCCACATGGCCACGCTAAGCGGCACGCGCTCGTTCAACTGATCTTCGCTCGCCCGCTTCGGCATGGTATACATCGCGCCCACGAGTTCGTAGCCGTCAGCGGCCTTTCGATAGAGCAGGGAAGTCGGCTCAGACGGATCAAATCGCATCGCAGCCATGAATCCATTCTTGTAACTCGTGAAGTGATACTCCGGCTGCGCAATGTTGGGCAAGAAGATGCGATAGCCGTCATTCAGCGCGGCGTGATAGTCCTTGTATTTTTCCATCCCCGCGCGAAGTTGCGTCACGATTGCATCAGCGCGTCTTAAGTCCGCCGCATTTTCCTTCCGCATTTCCGTCATATGCAGGTGCGAACTGTTTCCATGCATATGGTTCATTTCGTTGACCGCCGCCTTCTCATTTTCTTGGTCGTCGCCCATATCCATCTGGCTGTGATCCATGGCGGGCGGCGCGCCAGACGAAGAACTTTGCGACGAACTCTGTGGTTCCTGTGGGCCGACCGCCTGCACCGACGGCGCGTTGTGCCCAGGCATCGCCGCCAACAATACTGTCACCACAAAAATGGCGCCCACCACCATCGCAGCATGAGCGAAAAACCGAACTACCGACTTGCGGGCCGACATGACTCAATCTCTCCTCTTGGTCCTACATCTTATGATACGGACGCCGGGCCATTCGTATTTCAGCCGGTTTGTAAGGAAGTTCATTCAGCGAACTGGCCGCGGGGCCAGTTCGCGGCAGGAAACTGCGCGCGGCGCGTGCTAAAATTTTGCTTTCGTGAAAGCTGCTGTTAACAAACCTAGTTGAGCTTCTGAGCGGACGAGTCTTGAGCAAACAAACAATTCATCCCGCAAAAGTGGTCTCCGGGGGAGTAGTCCCTCCCGGCGACAAATCCATCTCACACCGCTATGCCATGCTGGCAGGCATAGCCGAAGGCACCAGCGAACTCAGCAATTTCGCCCTCGCTGCCGATTGCCACAGCACCCTCGGCTGTATGAAGGCGCTCGGCGCTGAAGTTAAAGTGGACAAGACATCGGTGCGGGTTACCGGCCGCGGCTTGCGCGGGCTAAAAAGCAGTTGGCGTACCCTCGACGCGGGCAACTCCGGCACCACGATTCGCCTGCTCTCCGGTATCTTGGCCGGCCAAGGCTTCACCACCAAAATAGCCGGCGACGATTCGCTGAACAAGCGCCCCATGAAGCGCATCCTCACTCCGCTCCGCGAAATGGGCGCGCAAATCACCGCACGCGACGACAATTTTGCGCCGCTTGAAATCCGTGGCGGCCAACTCCATGGCATTCACTACGAAATGCCGATGGCCAGCGCGCAAGTCAAATCTGCCGTTCTCCTTGCTGGTCTTTTTGCCGAAGGCGACACGTCCGTCACCGAACCCGCCCGCACGCGCGACCACACGGAACTCGCCCTGGAAGAATTCGGCGTACCCATCGAACGCCACGGCCGCACCACGCGCCTTCACTCCAACGGCGGCATTAAGCTCACGGGCCGCAAAGCCGAAGTCCCAGGCGACTTGTCCTCCGCAGTATTCTTCATCGCCGCGGCTTCGCTGTTCGATGATTCCTCCCTGCACCTCCAAGGTGTCGGCTTGAACCCCACGCGTACTGCAATTCTCGACGTTTTTGCCCGAATGGGCGCTTCGCTTCAAATGCTCTCCCTGCGCAGCACTCAAGGCGAAGTCATCGGCGACATAGCTGTGAAGGGGACCCAGCTAAAAGGCGGCGTCATCGAAGGCGCCGAGGTACCGCTGGTTATCGATGAACTGCCCATGCTCGCCGCGCTCGGCCCGTTCACCGAGGAGGGAATCGAAATCCGCGATGCGTCCGAACTCCGCGTAAAAGAAAGCGACCGCATCGCGGCTCTCGCCCTAAATCTGCGCCGTATGGGAGCGACCGTCGAAGAACGCCCCGATGGCCTAAAAGTCGCCGGCCGCAGTGCCGGAAAATTGCACGGCGCCGAGATCGAGCCTCACGGCGACCACCGCATCGCCATGGCCTTCGCGGTAGCCGCTCTTGCCGCGCAAACGCCGACCACCATTCGCGACGCCGAATGCGCCGGCGTCTCCTATCCCACGTTTTACGAGGATCTCACCCGCGTAGCCGAGCGTTAGCGACTGGAGTTTCGTCATTCCGAGCGAAGCGAGGTACGGTGTTTCATCGAGCGGTCTTGCTCGATGGAATCTCTCGTCGAGGTAGTCAGCGAGAGGAGTGACCCGCGTAGCGGTAATGCCCGATGATTTTCCAGTTGAAGAGCACGTCTTCCATCTGCGGCCCCGCACCAATGTTGTGAACGATCAAGTATCGACCGGACGCCGGCGACTTCCGATCCACCACAATCCCGATGTGAGTGATTCCGCCTCCCAAGTTCCATGCCACCAGATCGCCCGGCTCGTAATCGTTCGCGTCGTTCGAAAGCTGCAAACTCTGTCCCTTCCGGCTGAAAAACACCATCAGATTCGGAACCCGCCGATGATCGATATTGCTATCCGTTCCATCGCCATTCCCTCGGGATGTAGCCCATTTGCGCGGGTAGGCGCTGCGATGCGCCAGCATGTCCTCGTGAACTTCCTTCTGTAGATCAACCCCCACGGCTCGATACGCCCGGATCACTTCGTCGGTGCATACGCCCGTCGAAGAAGGAACATCTCCACCTGGATACGGAATCCGGATATACGCTGGATCGTAGCGAACCGCGTGTCGCGTGCGTTCCTCCGCTGCCGCAACAAACGCACGAAAAAACGGTTCCGCGGTGGGTGAGGGGCCTTGGAAAGCGCTAGGAACGCTTCCAGCAAATAGAGAAGCAAATAGAGTCAGCAACACCGCTAGCGTTGCCGCGACCGGCCACCGAACCGTTCCTGCTGGGCGTGAAGCCATAGTGCGCTATACCGTTAGACGCCGCAGTCGCCCGAATGTTCCTCAGTGTCGTAGCCGGCGCATAAATAGTCTGCACGATATTAAAGGACAGTCTATGACCCCGAAGCGTGACTTTCGCTAGTAATTACGTACCCAAGCTGCTATAACTGGCCCGACCCCGCGCATTCCCTCCATAAGCTTGGGACCGATGCGAGTCTGCCTGGTCAAATACGGATTCTACGAGAATGCCGCCTCGCTAATGCAATTCGCGAGCGCTCTTGTAGAACGAGGTGACGACGTTGAAGTCCTCGCTCTTCGGCGAAAAGAGCAGGCCAGCTTTGAAGTAGTGAACGGGGTCCGTCTGTTCAGGATTCAACGGAGAGTTGTCAACGAGCGAAATCGTCTCACGTATTTGTTTCGTGTGGTGACTTTTTTCTGTCGATCCGCTCTCAGGTTGTCCAAGGCTCAGCTGAACAGGCCCTATGACGTCATACACGTGCAGTCGGTGCCCGACTTCTTGGTTTTTGCCGCTTTGTTCGCCAAGTTTCGACGCACACGAATAATACTTGACGTGCACGAAATTGCCCCCGAATTTTATGCCGCGAAATTCAGGGTGGAACGGCGACATCCTGTCTTTCGCCTCCTGCTCTGGCTTGAAAAGCTGACCGCGACGTTCGCCGATCACGTTGTCATACCGAATCCCCTGTGGCATCGCCGTCTGCTGCGTCGCTCCGCGAGAGCAGAAAAATGCAGCCTCATTCGTTATCTGCCCGATCCAAAAGTCTTCTATCCGCGGCCGCGGCGTCGCGACGATCAGCGTTTCCTGATGGTTTATGCGGGCACGCTGAACGCTCACCAAGGCCTCGATATTGCCATAAGGGCTTTTGCCAGGATGTCGCAGCGCCTGCCGCTCTGCGAATTTCATATTTATGGCGAGGGGCCGACCAGGCCAACTCTGCAAGCTATCGTCACTGGCTTGGACTTGCAGAAACGCGTCGTGTTTCATGACATGGTAGAGAAAGTCCGGATTCCAGAGCTGCTTTCCGAGTATGACCTTGCCGTGGTGCCAAAGCTTTCTTCAAACACTTTCGGCAACGAAGCGGAGAGCACCAAAATTGTCGAGCTGATGGCGCTTGGCGTGCCCGTGGTGGTCGCGAAGACCAGAATTGACCGGTTCTACTATTCAGAGAAAACGGTAAAGTTTTTCGAACCGCAGAATGTTGAGGACTTGGCCGACAATCTGTTGGCCCTCGCAAATGACCAGAAACTCCGCGCCGAACTCGCGATCAATGGCAGGCAGTATTTTCGTAACAACAATTGGGATACGGTGAAGCCCCGCTATTTCTCTATGCTGGACCGACTTTGCCGCCGGGATTCCCCGGCAAAGATCCCCAAGGGCCGCGGTTCGGCCTTCGCGCGTTCATGGCGAGCATAGCGCTGTCGGAACATCCTATATCGGTGGTCATCCCCACCACGGGCCGACCGCTCCTTTTGAGGCGCGCTCTCCACAGCGTCTTCTCGCAAACTCTTCCGCCCGCGGAAATCATTGTCGTTGTGGACGGCGCTGATCCGGATACCATCGTCGCTCTCACGAGCATTGCAGATCCTTCGCTGTCTTTGATTGAAATCAAGGATCGATGCGGCTGCGCGGAGGCGCGCAACATCGGGGTTAGGAATGCCAGCGGCAGATGGATCGCCCTGCTTGATGACGACGATGAATGGTTGCCCGACAAGCTGATGAACCAGGTCCGCGCCGCGAGCCAATCAAACTTGCATTTCCCGATTGTGTTTAGCCGAGTGGTGGTCCGTACACCTGCGGCCGACTTCACCATGCCTCGCAGGGCTCCACTTCGTTCGGAATCGATTGCCGATTACATGTTCCGCCGGCGCTCGTTGATTCCCGGCGAGGTGTTGTTGCTTCCGTCCAGCATGCTGATTCCTCGAGCGTTGCTTGATGAGCTGCCTTTTTCCGCGGGATTGAAAAAGTGGGAAGACGTTGATTGGTTGCTACGCGCCGGCATAAAACCTGGAGTCGGTCTGGAATTTATTCCGCAGGCGCTGACCATCTGGTATTGCGAAGACCTCCGCAGAAAAACGAGGTCAGACGCAATTGACTGGCGCTACCTTTTCGACTGGGCTACCTCTAACCGCCGCCTATTCACCCCGAAAACGTATTCCGGCGTCATGCTGATTAGCATCGCTCAGGAAGCAGCTCAACAACGCTACTCCGGTGCGGCTTGGCCGCTTCTGCGCGAAGCGATCCGATACGGCGCTCCGGATGTTGTGCAGCTGGCTTGGTTCTTCTTGGGCTATCTGCCGTGGTGCATCCTTCCTCAGCTCGCTCGCAGGACTTTTCGCACCCTTCTAAGGAAAGCGGGAATGCTTTGGAGTCTTGTCGTTAAGCGCTGAAAATCATCCACCGTGGCGAATGGGCAAACAGCCGTAGCAAAGCTTGAAAGAGCACAGCTGCAGTTTGCTGCCCGCCCGTGGGTGCGGCCCGAAGAATTGCAACTTGCTCCCCGTGGGATATACTTCTCCCGGTTTTCGCCCTTCGGATCCGAGACCTGGTCCAGCAAAAAAAAGAGGCGTGGGATTTATGACTCCAATAGAGTTAATGAGACGGGAGATTCTTCGCTTGGCGCGAGCCACGCGTCATTCCGCCTTTATCAGCACGAGGCGGCTTTCCGCTTTCTACAACGTCCCGGAAAAAAGTGTGCGGAGTGAACTCGCGAAGCTGGCCGACGAAAACCGGATTCGTCTCACGGGCGGGCAGAGCAGGGAAGAGTTTATTGAGAAATCGCCGGAAGGGCTCGCTGTCCGCGTGGATTTGGTCGAATAGACCGCCGGGCTTCGCTACTTAGTTTGTCTTGCGGATTTCGATCGAGTCGTAGCTCGTCTTCAGCACAATCTTCGGACCGCGTCCCGCGCCATACTTGCCTTCCAGGTGCGAATCGCCCTTCTCGGTCTTTGTCTGATTCAAAGATCCCCCACTGAACTCCGAATGGATGTCGCAGGAATGGCAGTCCGCCTGAATCTCAAAATTTGATCCCGCCGGCAGCAGCAGCGTCAGCGAAGCCCGCACATTGTTGATCGTCACGTCTTCCTTGGGCGCGCTGGAAAACCGTACCTCTACCGAACCATTCGTGTTGTCCACCACGATTTTTCCCGTCACATTCTCCAACGAAACGGAAGCGTTTTTGGTGCGCGAAGTCAGGTTCCCCGGCGCGTCCGTGATCTCCAGGTTGCCGCTGCTCTTTTCAAAATGTCCGCCGAGCTGTGTCAGCGTCAAATCCGTGTGCTGCGAAACAAACCGCACGCCCTTCGCAATCTTGTCCGCGCGAATCGACCCATAGAACTCGCCGTCCACCACCAGGCTGCCCGTCGCGTTCACCGCTTCGATGTCGCCGCCGCGCCCTGCAACTTTTACGTCGCCTTTCGTGTCGGTCACTTTTACGTCGCCGCTATTCGTATCCACGCTGACGTTGCCCGTCGTGTCGTTGATTTCGATGTCCCCTTTGCGCGTTGAAACAGCCAGGTCGGTCAGTATGTCCGATACCGTGATATCTCCACGCTCGGTGCGAACCGTCACCGCCGCCTTTTTCGGCACCACTACGTCCATGTTCACGGAAACGCGAGAGTCGCCAAGATCAAACCCCGTCGGCCGCACTTCGTAACTGTCGCCGCTCTGCGTGACGCCAACGCTAATGGAAGGTGCTCGCTTGTCCGCATCGCCCTCGCTCAGTGTGCGAATTGATTTTTCGCCGGAAACACGAAGTGTGGATTCATCCGAGGAACGCACTGCAATGTTGCCTCGGCCGCCGCGAATCGCAATGTGGGCATTTGCCGGAATGGTCTGCGAAGGCAGATCAACCGGAAAGGAATATGGGTCTCCGATTTCCAATTCGTCTATCGGGATGCGGCTCTTGACGATGTCCCATGCCACAACCATTCCGACCACCGTCATCAAGCCCAGCACGAGAAAAACCTCGCCGGGAGTAATCCATCCCGACGTCCGCCCCTGTCGTTGCGCCAGCGTGCGTTCGTAAAGCTTCGTCGCGCCCCAGAAAATAAAAATCAGCGGCCACCAATGAGCAAATGCATTGCTCAGCGAAAGATGCCCGTAATTGTGCAGCAGTAGTAGCGCACCGAATAGAATCAGCAGCAATCCGCTGAAGACGCCGCTCGTGCGCGGACGTCCCGTCACTGGGTCCGGCACTGCCCCCTGCTGCGAAAAAGGAGAGCCGCTCGCCATGCGCTATTGCCCCTGACCAGCATAAGGACTGGAATATGTCGGGGGAACCGCGGGAGGAGCCGGATTCACCGGCGGAGGCGCTTGGGGAGCGCCGGGATACTCAATGTGGCCATGCATGGGCGCCAGCGCAGAGGCCAGCAGGATTACCCCAATCACGATGAACAGCACCGGATAGGTGTGCCCGATGTGAAAGTAGCCGCTGCCCACTTCGCTCAGCAAAAACAAGATGCCGATCGTCGTAACGATTACGGGCCCCATCAGGCTCCGCACTGAACACCGCTGGCATTTGCATCGGACGGAATTGCTCATCGTCGCTTTTTCTCCAGTCGCTACTGCCGTCCCGAAAGCCGGTTACGGAACATATACACGCCCACACCAATTAAAAGCAGCGGCCAAAACCGGCCCAACCGTATGAACTCAAAGAAACGGAAGTTATTTAGCAGTAGCAGCGCGCCCAACCCGATCAAAATAATCGGACCGATCGGCCGCTCTTTGCTCCACGACTCCAGAGGATCGGAAGGCACAGTTCCTGCTAGCTTGGCTTGCGCTGTGCGCATCGCTTCGAACGCGCAATAAAATACAAATCCGCCCAGGAAAATTCCAAGCATCGCGCCGAGGCCTTCTCCGATGTCCGTAGACAGCGCGACGATAATCGACGCAAAAATCGCTATATGGATCAACCCTTTGTTGTATTGCCCGTTGTAAATCGCTCCCAGCCCCGGAAACAAACCAAGAATGAAGGCGATCGTGGGGCTGCTGCTGCCCGCCGGACGAATCTGGTACGGCGCTCCCGGTGGCGTCGGATAGGACTGGGTCGTGGAAGCCGGTGGTGCCGTGTAAGGAGAAGCCGAAGGAGCTGGCGGCGTACCGTAGCTAGCTGCAGAAGGGGAAGGCGTAGCAGGCCCCGCCGCGGGAGCAGGCGCGCCGTGGCCCATGATCGTCGCCAGGCAATCCTCGCAATACAGCACATCGCGTACTGGCCGCGCGCAGGCCGAGCACATCGGCTTGCCGCAGTTCCTGCAGTACCCGGTTGCGTCCACATCCGTATGGACAGCACACTTCATCGAGTTCTCCCTTCCAACACCGCGCTTCGAGCCTTTTTGCTCACCGCGCGCCGAGCGTGCCGCTCATCATTAAATTGAGCGAGCCGCTCGAAACAAGGCTGAGTTTGCCGCTGAGGAGGGGAACTTCCTCGGCCAGCACCTGGAGCTGTGAAGAAACATCGTTAGCGCGGTTCTGCTGCCGCGGACTCGCCGGCCCGCTACCGTCTGTCCGGCCCGGCGTCGGGTTCGTTTCCGGCGTTGTATTCTCGCGATTCGTCGGCAGATCGTTGTCCTGCTTCAGCCGCGACTGAATTTCATACACCACGCGCAGGTCGCTCACATACTTCATGCTTTTCCCATAAGCCACATGAACCTGGCGATTCGTGTTGCGATAAATGTTCGACGGGGCCAAGTCGGCCAGCTTCGGTTTTTTCCAGTTGATACTGCCCGTAACCGTGACGATCATCAGGAACGTCGCAGCCACCGATACCGCGCCATACGCAAACTTCGGCGAAGCGAGGCCCCGCACCCAAACCAGGAATGCTGCCCAGCCGTTCACCGTCTCCCGTGGTCCTAAAGTCGCGTCCAGAACGTTGTAAACAAAACGCGGCGGTATCTCGAGTTCCGGCAGAGCGCGCAAGCTGTTCATCGCATGCGTTACGCTTCCCACCAGTGGCGTGCAGCGCTCACACGAGTTCACGTGCAGGTTGAAAGCGTGTTGTTCGTCGGCGGGCAGCAGTCCGTCGAGATAATCCGTCAATAGTTGTTCTGTCTGTTCGCAGGTCCAGTTCATGATGGGCGAACCCCCATTTGCTGCAAAATCCGCGCGAGCTCGATGCGCCCGCGGTTGATTCTTGATTTTACCGTGCCTTCGGGCACGGCAAGCACAGCTTGAATCTCGCTGTACTCAAGTTGTTGCAGGTCGCGCAAAATCACCGCCTCCCGCAACTCCGGCGAAAGATGTGTCAATGCCACTTGCACTTGCGCGCTCAGCTCGCTCAGCAGGGCCTGCTCGTCCGGCCGCCGTCCCGCCGATTCTTTGTTCTCCACCACCGGCATCGCGTCGTCCAGCGAATCCGTCGCCCGGTCCCGCTTCGTTCTCCGGTAATGGTCGATCAAAAGGTTGCGCGTCACGCTCGTCATCCACGTTGCAAATCCGCCGTGCGCCGAACGGTAACTTCCCAGCGTCCGGTATACCCGGAGGAACACATCCTGCGACAGGTCCTCGGCTTCCGTCCGGTTGCCGGTGAACCTGTAGCAAATGTTGAATATGCGGCGCGAATGGCGACGCACAAGCTCCTCCCAGGCAGAGCCGTCTCCCTGGAGACATTGCTGGACCAGTTGGGCATCCTGCTCCAACGACGATCAGCCTCGCATCCTCAAAAGGTTCCCGAAGGCACCAGAAGTGCCGCTTCTGACCACACGCCAGCGGCGGCTACCGTTATTAGCTCTGGCGCCCCTCGAGTGGCCCTTTTGAGTGGCCCCTGAGCGGCTAATTCGGCCTGCCACAGTATGGAACGTAAATTGCCGCTTAATTGTTCCCCGAGCGGATTTGGGCACCGACATCCCATCTGGCCACGCATAGTATCAAGTTCGTTCAAGACTGTGTAGCGGCAGTGTCCGGTTCGCCGCCGGTCGTCCTCACTGACCGTATTTTGGCATTGACCGAAGGCCGTAACGTGCGGTTCATATTATCTATATATAACGTACCGCTGTTCCTTCGGGCGGAAGACTTTGAGGCCAGTAAGTACTGTCGATCGTTACTCTTACAGAAGACGCGCTGCTTAGCCCTTTCCTTTCACACTCTTCCCTTTTCGGTAGATTCGCGTCCCTTTCTTTTCAGCTACTTACGAACACACCCCAGGGGGAGAAGGGGCCCCATCGGGCGCTAAGGCTCAGGTCGCGGTCGATTGCAAAAGTCGAGTACAAAATTTGAAATTGCGCTCCTACTCGGTCTCGGTTCGCTTGACGCATCTCTTTGCCACCAGTACGCTCATCCGGCATGACTTCCAGGTCTAAAAAATGGATCCTCATCACGATTTTAGTTCTTCTCGCCGCGTACTTGCTTTACCGGTTCAGCGGCTCGCACGGTTTAGCTGGATTTAGTGGGGCAAAACTCTGGGCCGCCATCCGTAGCGCCAATCCGCTGTGGCTGCTCGCCGCAATGATCCTCATTTACTCCTGCTACGCGATCCGTTCTCTGCGTTGGCAAGTTTTTCAAAAAAATCTGGGCCGTGCCAAATTCTCGGAAATTTATCCTGCGACCCTGGCCGGATTTTCCGCTGTCTTTCTGCTCGGCCGCGCAGGCGAACCGATTCGTCCGCTGCTTCTCGCCAAGCGTGCCAAACATCCGGTCGCCGACATTTTTGGGATTTGGGTGTTGGAGCGTCTGTTCGATGTCGCCAGCATGGCCGTGATTGCCGCGATTGCACTGATCGTTTTTAAGGGCAGCGCGCATTCCGGCGAAGGCGCGGAGATGATCGCAAAAGCGGCTCGCACAGCGGGTGCCTTCCTGGCCGTCGGGGTTGGCGGCGCGATTGCCTTCCTGATTTACTTGCGCCTGCATGGTACCGCGCTACTCGAAACTCGGTTACAAGGATGGCGCGATGGCTCTGGAGCCCGCGCCAGCGTTGCCAAAATCGTTCTCGGCTTCATCACCGGGATTCAGACCGTGCGTTCTGCTGGCGACTTGCTCTGGTCGGTGATCTATTCCGCAGTCCACTGGTTTGTCGTGCTCGTGGTGTATTACTGTATCGCGCAAAGTTTTGGCGGCCGCTTGGGCGAGCTGAGTTTCGGCGATTGCATGCTGGTGCTGGCATTTACTTTGGTTGGTTCCGCCGTGCAGTTGCCAGCGGTGGGTGGCGGCTCGCAGGCGCTTGCCATTTTCGCGTTCACCAAAGTTTTTGGCGTGGACGCGGAAACCGCTGTGGCTGCGGCAATTGTGTTGTGGCTCGTAACATTTGCGGGTTGCGCTATCGCCGGAATTCCGTTGCTGATCCGCGAAGGAGTTTCGCTCGGCCAGTTGCGCGAAATGGCCGAACACGAAAAAGAAGAGTTGAAGGAAATTGCCGCGCACGGGACCGCCGCTCATGAAACAATCCAGCCGGGCGGCAAGGGAGATTAGTCCGAGTGAAATGTCCTTTTTGCGGGCATCTCGATGACAAAGTGATTGATTCGCGCGAAGGCCGCACTGGCGACATGATTCGCCGCCGCCGCGAATGCCTGAAATGCGAGCGCCGCTTCACCACTTACGAGCGCATCGACGAAATTCCGTATATGGTCATCAAGAAAGATGGCCGTCGCGAACGCTTCGAGCGCCAGAAAATTCTGCAGGGTCTGTTGAAAGCTTGCGAAAAACGTCCTGTGGCGACGCCGAAACTCGAAGGCATTGTGGACGAAATCGAAGCCGTGGTGCACGAGGCCACCGAGCGCGAACTCACCACCACCGAAATCGGCGAAATGATCATGCACCGCCTCAAGAAACTCGACAAAGTTGCCTACGTCCGCTTCGCCAGCGTCTACATGGACTTCAAAGACGTTCAGGAGTTCATGGCCGAACTAAAGAACCTCCTGAAAGACCGCGCCAAGAAATGACGAGCACCCTCGTGCATTCCGAGAAAATCAGGCGAAATTGCATAATCGTTGGACTCGCTGGCGTATTTCTGGCTCTCCCCATCATCGCAGCAAAGAAACTGGAGGGAATGAAGGCAGATCGAATCCGCGATCATGTTCGCTTTCTTTCTAGCGACGATCTCGAAGGCCGCGGAATGGGTCAGAAAGGCAGTGACCTTGCCGCGGACTATATTGCGAAGCAATTGAAAGAATTTGGCTTGCAGCCTGCCGGCAACAACGGAAGTTATTTTCAAAATGTTCCGATGGTCGGGGTTAAGACGCTGCCGCAAACCACCTTTGAGCTGCTGCGTGATGGCGGTGAGACGACCGCACTCAAAAACCTGGAAGATTTCGCCACGAACAATGAAAGCCAGACCGAATTGGCGGATTTTACAGCGCCAATCGTATTCGTCGGATTTGGAATCAAAGCACCTGAATACGACTGGGACGACTACAAGAATTACGATCTGCGCGGAAAGGTTGCTCTCCTGTTCGTGAACGAGCCGCCGTCCGACGACCCGAAATTTTTTAAGGGGAAAGCGCTCACCTACTACGGACGATGGATCTACAAATTTGAAGAAACCGCGCGGCACGGCGCGATTGCGACACTCATCATCCACCGAACTGACCTGGCGAGCTATGGCTGGGAAGTGGTGCGCAACTCTCTGGGGACGGACAGGTCTTACTTGAAGCTCGACGGCACACCCAAGCTGAAAGCCGCCTCGTGGGTTCAGCAGGATGTCGCCAGAAAAATTGTGGCTGCGGGCGGGTACGATCTCGACAAGCTTTACCAACAAGCGCAATCTCGCGATTTTCGGCCGTTGCAGCTTCCGATAAAGCTGAAGGCGCACGTAGCCAGTGAGTTGCACTCGTTCGATTCGCGCAACGTCATCGCCAAGATCGAAGGCGCCGATGAAATGTTCAAGAACCAGGCCATCTTGTACACGGCGCATTACGACCATCTCGGAATCAATCCTGCGCTGGCCGGCGACAAGGTTTACAACGGCGCCGTCGACAATGCGACTGGCTGCGGATTGCTCCTGGAGTTGGCCCGCGTCGCCACCGCGAATGCGGCCTCCGGTACGCGAAAACCTGAGCGGTCGCTTTACTTCTCGTTCGTTACCGCAGAGGAACAGGGACTTTTGGGCTCGGAATATCTCGGCAAACATCCGCCGTTGCCAGCGGGAAACATTTCTCTTGATTTGAATTTTGACGCTTTGGCGCCGCTTGGAATTCCTGAGTCCGTAGAAGTTTCCGGTGCGGAGCGAACCACGTTTTATTCAACGGTAGAGGCGCTGGCCAAAGAGGCTCGCCTGCAAATCGAGCCCGACGAGAAGCCCGAAGCAGGTCACTACTACAGGTCAGATCATTTCAGCCTGGCACGCGAGGGAGTGCCCGCGTTTTCCATCAGTGAGGGGCTGAAATTTAAGGGGCGCGACTCAAGTTGGGGGAAAGTGCAGGCGGATGACTACGTCAAGCATCGCTACCATCAGCCGAGCGACGAGTTTCAAAAATCCTGGAATTTCAAGGGACTCGCGAAGATCGCACAGTTTGGCTATGACCTCGGATTTTCCGCAGCGAATCAGGAACCGCTCGTCGAGTGGCGGGAAGGCGACGAGTTTGCGCCAGCGCGGCGACGAAGTCTGCTTGCCGTTCTTGGCATGACCCACACCTTCGATGCCTACCCCAGCTTGCGGCTAATTGAATTCACACCGGTTTATTACCCTCCGCTGGCGCGGCAAACCCGCACTACCGGAGAGGTCAAAGTACACGCCACAGTCAATTCTTCTGGCGATATCGTGGACGCGCGCGTGGCGAGTGGGCATCCGTTGTTGTCTCAAGCAGCCTTGGATCACTTCAAAAGACTTAGGTTTGCCTCACCTGGCGTCGAACGAGTTGAAGTGAAAATCACGTATGCCTTTTCGTTGCTAGACAAAGGCCATGCGGGCTCGTCGCTAGAAACCCCCGGCCAAATCCGTGTTTTTGCAGTACCCTCCGTCATCTACACAGATGTCAGCTCTCTGAAAAAGTGACCTTGTACGATTCAGCGGGGCCAGACGCCGGCAGTAAAAGACTTCAGTGTTTTGAAACCGAGTCTTTCGTAGAGCTGGACAGCGGTGTGATTTACAGAAGTGACGGTAAGCGTGAGTTCGTGGAATTTTAGGCCGCGTAGCGCGTCAACCGCGGTGACCATGAGCGCGCGGCCGAGCCCGTGGCCCTGATGGCCGGGGATCACACATAGCTGAGTTGTGTGGCCTACTCCGGGTGAAACTTCGCTGGTTAGCACTGCGCCTAACAGTTCGTCGCTCCCCGGCATGTGCAAGACAAACGAAGCGCCTGGAACGAATTGGCCACAGCCGGGCAGCAGAATGATATTTTTCAGAAAACGCAATGCGCCCGATTTGCTGCGGTACTGATCGTTGATGTCACCATCGATGTGATCGGCATACGCCAGAAAAATGAGCTTGGCGCACGGGTCGAAGTAGCGATCATGCCAGCGCGAAATCCGCAGTCCCGTCGTTGCGCCAGACGGCATGTCCAACGGCTTCGCCAAATCGAGCAGCATGAACTGTCGCGTGTAGAGCCGAAAGCCAAGTTCGCGAAGAGGATTGTCTACCGGCCCGCCGAACGGCATCAGTTGCGCTTCAATGCGCGAAAGATTCGGCAGCGTCCGCATGCCAAACAACATTTCCTCCAGCAAGCGCCGCGCGATGGCAGACTGGTCAAATTGCGGCGAAACATACAAGCCGCCGATCAGGCCCTTCGATTCTTCCATGACATAAAACGTGTAGCCGGCGGCGGTACCGTTTTCATAGGCCACGCAGCCGGAAAGTGCATGCGCTTCCAGAAAGCGCTTGATCAGTTCGAGGGCGCCGCGATAGTCCCAATGAAGTTCGTCGCGCCAGTGCAGGGATTCTTCTTCCAGCAGCGGCTCAATCTGTCGGACTGTCGTCTGGCGCAAATCCACAATGTTCATGAAGGGTAAAGAGCGGCGCGTCCCCTGCGCTTTTTTATCATAGCTGATTCGCAAAAGGCAGGCCTCGCGGCCGAAAATTGCGGCAACCCCGATATAGATGCGACACACCTGTCCCGAGTTGACCTTCCCCGTTTTGTCGAGCGTGTTAGATTCAAATCAGACCAGTAGCTAAAACCCAGAGCGAGGTCACGGATAGCGGCTAGCGCCGCACGCCCAGTCGCGCAGGCCACGTATGTCAATTCTCTTCGAGCTCCGCTACCCAACGAAGTGGTACACGAAGCTGTTTACAGCGATCGTCGCCGTAGTCTTTTTCGCCGGCCTGGCGACACTGGCGATTGCGGGTTTTCTGGTCTATCGCATCGTCAAACCCAACCGCACCACCTCCGAAATCAATTTGCAGAGTTTTCCCGGCCGCCCCGAATCCATGCAATTTGATGTTCCGGGCCCTGCGGGACATCGAGAAGGATGGTTTTTCCCCGGTTTTCGCGGGGCTCCGACTATCATTCTTTGCCACGGGTACGAGTCCAGCAAAAACGAATTGCTAACGCTGGTTTCCGCGCTGCAGGAGCACCAATACAACGTCTTCGTATTTGATTTTGTGGCGCACGGCGCGAATCCGGGAACGACGGCTTTTGGCTATCGCGAAACGCTGGAGTTGAAAGCGGCCATTGACGCGGTCGCTCAGCGTTCCGATGTGGATCCGGAAAGTTTTGGCGTGTGGGGCTACAACCTCGGCGCGTATGTGGCCATGCGCGAAGCGGAGGCAGACAAGCGCGTGAAAGCGCTGGTGCTTGATTCCGTTTACGACGAGCCGAAAGAAATGGTGAAGGTGGAAGTGGCGAAGACCGGACTCGCCGGTTTTCCCTTCATGGTGCGCTCCGCCGAAATGAGCTTCGACTGGTTGAACTATGAACACCGGCAAGACCCGCCGCTTTCAGCGCGGATAACGACGTTGAACGGGATTCCAAAATTGTTCTTACAGCCCGCCGATGATCAGCAGCTCGGCGACAGCACCCGCAAACTTTTTATCAAGGCGCCTGAACCAAAGGAAATCGCGGCTCTGCCGCACGGAAATTACGTGTCGCTTTCCGAAGATGAAAAGCACTTGTACGAGAACCGCGTGGTCACGTTCTTCCTAGTTCGGCTTCCGCCCACTCCCAAGCCCGCCAAGTGAACCCGGCCGGGAAATCTTGAGCAGTAACCATGGCGTGATTCCTTCAGAGTTCCACCATAGATCGCGACAGCTGCTCTGAGTGCTAAGGTCCCTGCACCATTTACGATCGGTAACTACAAAGCCGTCCTGAATTTCGTCCTCGGTCCAATCCAGGACTTCTCTGCGCAGATAGAAATTGAGCGCGTAACGATCGCTTCTTCGCAATGCAAAGACGCGCAGTCCAGGTGACAGGCGAACCTCGCTAGGAAGCGTTTTCCACACGTCCCTTCCTGAAAGCAGATCGTAGTGTGTTCTTTCGAGCGCTCGCGGCACGAGCAGCATTAGACCGACAAAGACCAAAATGCTGGCCGACATGAAAGAAAACTGCGGCCAGGCGCGCCCCCTGATATAAACCGCCATACCGGCAAAGAGCGACGACAGTCCAAAGGCTCCGCATGTCAAGAAAACAAACAGCCGGATAGCCCAATGGGAATGGCCTCGAAAGGCACTCGATCCGCTTTCCGAAAACCGGGCCCACCAGGCTAAAGCCAGATAGCTGAACCCCTGGAGAAAGAGCACGCGAGCAGCGGACTCCCGTGAGAACCATCGAACTCCAGTCGTTGAATATGCGAGGAGTAACGCGATCGCCGGAATCGCAGGCAAGATATAGCCAGGAAGCTTCGATTTTGAAGCGCTAAAGAAGAGTAAGCAGAAAACTGACCAGGTCAAAAAAAGGCAGGAGGCGGCGGCAACCTGGCGATTGCGCCAGAGTTGTCGAAGACCCCCTAGCCCCGAAGCAAGCAACAGAAAGGTCCAGGGCAGAAAAGCGATCAATACGACGGGGCCGTAAAACCAGAAGGGTTGGATGTGCTGGAATTCCGGGGTGAGGTAACGTTTGAAGTTGTGTTCGATGATGAAGATGCGAAAGAAATCGGGATTGCGCCGGGCGCAGAGGATGTACCAGGGAAGGGCAGTGGCGCAGAAAGTTACGATGGCCGCGGGATGAAGCAGACGCAGTGAATTGCGCCAGCACTTGGTGAATAGTGCCCAGAAAAAAACGGCTCCGCCCGTGAGAATTAACGCAGCCGGACCTTTCGCCAGCACGGCGAGTCCGAGAAAGAATCCGAAGAGAATCACGACGAGCCACGGAGTGCGCGGAAGGATGGGCGTGCTGTCATTCGCCGGAACCAGGCCAAGGATGACGGCGGCACAAACAAGGGCAATGGTGAGCATCCCCGCAAATGGCATATCGGTTGCGCAGGCATGAGAAAAACCAATCATGCCGACACTTGTGGGAAGCAGAAGCAGTAGCCACCGCGCGCACTCTTCGCCGTAAGTGCGCCACGCAAACCATGCAAGCGCCAACGTCGCGAGCAGGGCGCAAATCGCGCTGGGCAACCGTGCGGCGATTTCCGGCTGGCTCGGCATCACCTTGAAAAAAATCGCGCCGCCCCAGTAGAGCAAAGGCGGCTTTTCAAACCACGGCCGGCCGTACAACCGCGGCGTCACCCAGTCGCCGGACTCGGCCATATCACGCGCAATCCATGCGTAGCGAGGCTCGTCGGGACCGACAAAGCCAAGCGCGTTGAGATTACTGAAGTAACAGATATAAAGGGTAGCCGCGATGAGGAGCGCCCAGCCGATGCGCTGCGCCATTGTTTTCGATTCGATGACTGGTTGTGTAGTCGTGGACAGTTGGATTCTCGTCGCACTAGCTCGGAGTTCCGCGTTCGAGCAAGATTACCGCGCCGATGAATTCTAACATCGGCTTTTAGGCTTGTACCTGCCCGCGGCAGGCAGGCTTGCGAAGCTCGATATAGAATGTCCAACGATGAAGGAATGGCTGGCGTACGCAGTCGCGTGGTGTGTGCTCAAAGTGGTGGGATGGCTGCCGCGTTCGCTGGCGCACGGGGCGGGAGCGATGGTTGCGCAAGCTTTGTTGACGCTGACGCCGAAACTGCGCAAGACCGCCGAATTTAATCTGCGGCTGGCATTTCCAGACTGGAGTGACGCGCAGCGGGAGGCCACGATCCATGGAATGACGCGGAGCCTGGGTTGGATGGCGGCGGAATTTGCGCGAATGCCTCGCTACTCGCGGAAAAATATCGAAGACGTAATCGTGCTTGACGGCCACGAAAATTTTCTAGAAGGGCAGCGGCGCGGCAAAGGAGTGTTGTTTCTGACGGCGCACATTGGCGCGTGGGAACTGTCGTCTTACGCGCATGCGCTTTATGGCTATCCGCTGCACTATATGGCGCGTCCTCTCGACAATGCGCGTCTCGATGCGCTGGTGAACCGCTATCGCGGGCTTTCCGGCAACGCGCCCATTTTCAAAAACGAGTCTGCTCGGGCGATGCTCAAAATTCTAAAGGACGCCGGCACCGTCGGAATCCTCGCCGACCAGAACACCATGCCGCAGGAAGGCGTTTTCGTAGATTTTTTCGGTACGCCCGCCTGCACAACGGCGGGCATCGCGCGAGTGGCGCTGCACACCGGTGCCGCCGTTGTGCCCGGCTACGCCGCCTGGGACGAATCGCTGCAAAAATACCGGCTGCGCTTTGAGCCGCCACTGGATTTGGTTCGCACCGGCAATGCCGAGCATGACATCTTCGAGAACACGCAGCTCTTCGCGAAAGTGACCGAAGAGATCATTCGCAAATCTCCAGAGCAGTGGGTTTGGATTCATGCGCGGTGGAAGACGCGGCCCGCGGGAGAATCGCCGCTATACGATTTCTTGTGAGAGGTGTTTCATGAAGAAAACCGCGCAGGAACTTGCGCGCGCCATTGGCGCTTCGCTGGAAGGCAACGGCTCTGTCGAAATCACGGGAGTCGCCGCACCCGAACGCGCTTCTTCTGGCGATTTGATCTTCGTAGATGCTGCAAAATACGCCGAACGCGCTGCGGCTTCCGCTGCGCACTGTGTCGTGGTGCCTGAAGGCGTTTCTGCACCTGGGAAAACAGTGCTACGCGTGACAAACGCTAAAGTCGCGTTTGCCAAAGCGGCAGCGCTGCTGCGCGAACCATCCGTCATCGCGAACGGCGTGCATCCGACGGCGGTCATCGCGCCGCTGGCAAAGGTCGCACCTAGCGCGAGCGTTGGCCCCTACGCGGTGATCGGAGAAGACGCGCACATTGGCGAACACACGCAAATCGGCGCGCACTGTGTAATCGGCGCCGGCTGCTGGATTGGCGACGATTGCCGCATTCATCCGAGGGTGACGCTGTACGCAAACATCCGCATCGGCAATCGCGTGGAGATTCACTCTGGCGCTGTGCTGGGGGCTGACGGTTTTGGCTACGCGTATGGTGAAGGCCGCCACTGGAAGTTCCCGCAAACCGGAATCATCGAAATTGCCGACGAGGTAGAAATCGGCGCGAACACCACGATTGACCGAGGTTCACTCGATGACACGCGCATCGCGGAAGGCGTGAAGCTCGATAATCTGGTCCACGTCGGCCACAACGTGAAGATTGGCGCGCACACGGTTGTCGCGGCGCAGACGGGAATCTCAGGATCGAGCACGCTCGGTCATCACGTAATCGTCGGCGGGCAAGTTGGCATCGCTGACCATTGCACGCTGGAAGATCAGTCCATCGCGGGTGCGCAAGCGGGCATTCCCACAGGCAAGACCATCCGCAGTGGGCAAATCGTTTGGGGAACGCCGGCTCGTCCTCTTGATAAATTCAAGGAAGCCTACTTCTGGTTTGCACGGCTCCCAGAGCTAGCGGCGCGGATCAAAAAGTTAGAAGGTGAAAAGACGTAGGAAGGGAAGCTTGGCGAATTTTGTACCAACGCAAAAATCCGCTCCCTGCCGTTTGATCGTGATCGGCGGACACACGCGCAGTATCGGCAAGACACAGTTGGTGTGCGATGTGATTGCGGCGCTGCCGAACGCGCATTGGCTCGCGGGAAAGATCACGCAATACGGCCACGGCGTCTGCGCGCAGAACGGGGAAA
>Ga0268266_10001000_pt1 | contig 35664 bp, 39 predicted proteins | sample KBSS13metaG_FD_190356 | JGI IMG/M metagenome (GOLD analysis project Ga0268266, IMG submission 190356) | Switchgrass rhizosphere microbial communities from Kellogg Biological Station, Michigan, USA - KBS S1-3 metaG (SPAdes) (version 2) | ecosystem: Host-associated > Plants > Roots > Rhizosphere...
CCTCGCCCGCATGCCGTGCGAGCAAGCGCGAGACGCGCTCACAGAACAACGTGCGCTTGGCGAGGCCGGTCAGCGGATCGAAGTACGAAAGAAACCGCACCGCATCTTCCTTGTGCAGGAATTGCAATGCGAAGGACAGGTTGGCGGCAACCTCGCGCAACATGCGCAGCTCTTCCTCGCTGACCGCGCAAGACTCCGACGACCCGACGGTAAAAGCGCCGATCGGCGTCTCATCCACCAACAGCGGTATCGAGACGAGACAGTTGACCCGAAGAGAGAACAACTTCTCGGCAAACTTCAGCCGACTCCCCGCACCGAGCAGATCGTTGCAAACGGCCTCCGCGCCCGTGCGCAACGCCCGCCCCGTGACCGTGTCGTCATCTATCTCCGGGCGGAGACCGCCGACGCTGTTAACCGTAACGTCCCGGGCAAGATCCCCATCAACCCGGAAGCTGGCCTGGTCTCTGAGACCATCGTCAGCCCCGGCCCACGCGACCGGCCGCGCGATCCGCACACCCGGATCGATGAGCACCACAAACGCCAGCGCATACTTGCCGACATCGTGCGCGATCCGGCACGTCTCTTCGAACAAGTGCGTCCGATCGCGAATGCGGACAACTCCCGCATTGATCGCCGACAGCATCTGCAGTACGCGACTCAACCGCTCGACGCGCTGCTCGGCAGCTCGTTGCGCGCGCCGTACCGCCACATCCTTGAGCGCGCGCCGTACCGCCGGCGCGAGGCGCTCGAGATTGGATTTCAGCACGTAGTCGACGGCGCCCGACTTCAGGGCCTCGATGGCGCGCTCCTCGCCAATGGTCCCGGAGACGAATATGAAGGGAATTTCAGGCGCTTCGCGCCGCGTCAGGTCGAGCGCGGCGGAACCGTCATAACCGGGAATGGAAAAATCGGAAAGAATCAAATCCGGCCGCATCTCGTGCAGCGCTTCCCTGAAGGTATCCTCAGTGTCAACACGCGTCCATGTGCAACTCACGCCAGCCCGCTTCAGTTGATGTACGGCGAGCTCAGCCTCGGCGGCGACGTCTTCGAGGATCAGCAGGCGTAATCCCTGCTCCATGTTTCCCATACCACTCCATTCGACGGCAACGGGAAACCATACGCAAGTCTCACTCCCAATGTCATGTTGCGACGCGCGAACCGAGGCCGGTTTTTGTGCTGACTACGTCACACATTGAACCGAAAGTGCATCACGTCACCTTCGTGAGTGACATATTCCTTGCCTTCGAGACGAAGTTTACCCGCCTCACGCGCGCCAGCCTCGCCTTTTCCGGCGATGTAGTCATCGAAACCGATGACTTCAGCGCGAATGAAACCGCGTTCGAAATCCGTATGGATGACGCCCGCCGCCTGCGGCGCGGTAGCGCCGGCTCGCACCGTCCACGCGCGCACTTCCTTCTCGCCGGCGGTAAAGAATGTCTGCAATCCGAGCAGGCGATACGCCCCACGGATCACACGGTCCAACCCCGGCTCCTTCAGGCCGAGCTCCGCGAGAAATTCGGCGCGATCGCCTTCGTCGAGCTGTGCGACTTCAGCCTCGATCGCCGCACACACCGCAACGACGACGGCACCCTCTCCGGCGGCGCGCTTTTCGACCGCGGCCAGCAAAGGATTATTGACGAACCCACCCTCGGAGACGTTGGCAACGTACATGACCGGCTTCGCGGTGAGCAGACTCAGCTCCCGCAGGTCCCGACGTTCTTCTTCCGTAAGCGTCAGGCCACGCGCCGGCTTGGCCGCATCGAGTTGTACCTTAACGCGCTCAAACAGTGCACGCTTGCGCAACGCATCCTTATCGCCGCCTTTGGAAGCTTTTGCCGCACGTTCCAGGCCCTTATCGACCGTGGCGAGGTCGGCGAGCGCCAGCTCGGTATCGATGGTCTCGATATCGGCGATCGGGTCCACCTTCCCGGCGACGTGGATGATGTCCGTGCTCTCGAAGCACCGCACGACGTGCGCGATCGCGTCGACTTCGCGGATGTGCGAGAGGAACTGGTTACCAAGCCCCTCGCCCTGGGACGCGCCAGCGACGAGCCCCGCGATATCGACGAACTCGACGCTGGTCGGAATGATCTTCTCGGGATGCACTATCGCGGAAAGCTGCTGCAGCCGCGGATCGGGCACGGGCACCACGCCGACATTGGGATCGATCGTGCAGAACGGGTAGTTCTCGGCAGCGATCTGCGCGCGCGTCAGCGCATTGAACAGAGTCGACTTGCCCACATTCGGCAGACCAACGATGCCGCACCGGATAGCCATATATAAATCCTAGGACGAGCCCGGCCCGCCACCACCTGCGGCAGGGGCTCGTGTATGTAAACGGTTCATAGCCTTCTGCGGCCCGTCAGTGAGCAGCATGGGCACGATGTCGATGACGGCGGCCACGGCCTCCATGATGAGCCGCTCATCATCCGCCTGCGGCCGACCCAACACGTAGTTGAGCACCGCCGACTTGTCGCCGGGGTGGCCGATGCCAATTCGCACACGCCAGAACGGATCGCCCATCTGGGCGATGATGTCCCGTATTCCGTTGTGACCACCCGCGCCGCCGCCCTGCTTCAACCGGACGACGCCCGCGGCAAAATCCAGCTCGTCGTAGGCGACGAGGATCGACTCGACCGGCACCTTGTAGAACCCGGCAACGCTGTGCACCGGCCCGCCACTGCGGTTCATGAAGCTCATCGGCTTCAGCAGCCACAGCTCCTCACTCCCGATGCGCGCGCGGGCGAGCTCGCCACGATGCCGGGGCTCATTGCGAAACGTCGCGCCATGGCGGCGCGCCAGCTCATCCAGCAACCAGAAACCGGCGTTGTGCCGGGTACGAGCGTACTCGCTGCCCGGATTGCCGAGCCCGACAATCAACTTGAGCGGCAAGGCTGACATGGCACGGACTCAACGAGGCAAAAGGGCGAGAGCCCAGCGGCCCTCGCCCGTATGAGCAGCGGCTTACTTCTTGCCGCCTTCCTTCTTCGCCGGAGCGGCGGCGGCCTTCGCATCGCCACCCTTCGCATCGCCAGCCTTGGCATCGCCCGCCTTGGCGGCGCCGGCGGCCGGCGCAGCAGCCGCGCCAGCGGCAGGAGCGGCAGCGCCCTCTGCCGGAGCGGCCTCGGCAGCCACTGCCTCGGGCTCTTCCGCACGTGGGCTGTGGATCGAGACGACCGGAGCGTTGCGGTGCTGCAGCTCGGGAATCTTCACGCCCTGCGGCAGCGGAATGTCCGACAGGAACCGGGTCTCGTTCAGGTTCATACCCGAGAGATCGAGCTCGAGGAATTCCGGTAGGTCCTTCGGCAGACAGGTGACCTCGACATCCGAGCGCATGTGCGAGACGACACCGCCCTGGACCTTGACGCCCGGGGAGACGGTCTCATTCTTGAAGTGGATCGGCAGCATGATGCGAATCAGCTCGTTCTCGACCACGCGCTGCAGATCGACGTGCACGACGACGTTCTTCGCCGGGTGCATCTGGATGTCCTTCACGATCGCTTCCTGCGTGCGCTCGCCGATCTTGAGCTGCACGATCGAGGAATAGAAACGCTCGTCACCGACCATCGTCAGCAGGTTCTGCTGATCGAGAATCAATGCCTGGGCGTCCTGGTGACCGCCATAGAGAATCGCCGGCACTTTGCCCGTGTGACGCAGGCGGCGGCTCGCACCTTTGCCTTGCATGTCACGGAGGTCAGCGCCAAAAGTAAAAGAAACGCGCATGAGTTATCTCCAACTATCGTCCATTACCGAAAGCGGCCTGCGGCCCCAATGGGCCAGCCCTTTCGGCGACACGGCGCCGGATCGCGACCAAAACGGCACCACCTTCAAATCGCTCAATAGCCGGCCGTGAGGCCGGACTCAGTCTACGTACAACGAGCTCACCGACTCCTCGTCACGGATGCGACGGATCGTCTCGGCGAGCAGCGCGGCCACCGACAACTGGCGGATCTTCCCGCAGGCCTTCGCCTGTGCGGACAGCGGAATCGTGTCCGTCACCACCAGCTCATCGAGCACCGAATCCGAAATCAGGTCGATGGCCTTGCCCGACAGCACGGCATGCGTGATGTAGGCAACGACACCCAGGGCGCCTTCGTTCTTCAGCGCCTTCGCCGCCACGCACAGCGTGCCGGCCGTATCGACCATGTCATCGACGAGCACGCAGGTCCTACCCTTCACGTCGCCGATGATGTTCATGACCTTCGACTCGTTCGGCCGCGGTCGGCGCTTGTCGATGATGGCGAGGTCCGCATCATCGAGGCGCTTCGCGAATGCCCGCGCGCGCACGACACCACCCACGTCCGGCGACACCACGATCACGTTGCGGTGAGCCTGCTTCCAGGCATCGCCGAGCAACACCGGTGACGCATACAGGTTGTCCACCGGAATATCGAAAAAGCCCTCGACCTGGTTGGCGTGCAGATCGATCGTCACCAGCCGGTTCACGCCCGCGCCCGAAATCATGTTGGCTACGAGCTTCGCCGTGATAGGCGAGCGCGTCGCCCGCGGGCGGCGATCCTGGCGCGCATAGCCGAAATACGGCATCACGGCGGTAATCCTCGCCGCGGATGCGCGACGCAGCGCATCCACCATCACCAACAACTCCATCAGCGTGTCATTCGCGGGCGGGCAGGTGGGCTGCACGATGAAGACGTCGCGGCCGCGAACGTTCTCCATTACCTCAACCTTGCACTCGCCGTCACTGAAATGGGTGACTTCGGCATCGATCAGTCGCGTCTGCAGATGCCGCGCGATGTCTTGCGCCAGCGCCGGATTGGCATTGCCGGCAAACAGAGCCAACGATTCGCTCGCGTTCATGTCACCCGGTTCGACCCAGTTTGCTGGGGTGGAAGCTACCCATCGCTGTCACCAGCATCGGTGCCTGCGGAGTCCAGCAGGGTAGCGAAAAGGGCGCGCATAATACACGATTCCCCGCCCCGCAGCCTCGCGGCACTGGGTCATCTGCAAGCCATTGATTTATAAGGGTCTGGTTGTCGTGCCACTCTCCCACCCGCAGGGCACGGGCGTCAAAAAGCGTAAGCAACCGTGAGCCCGACCGTGCGAGGCCGATACGTCTCGCCGCTGATGCCCTGGTAGTACGAACCGTAGATCGAGCAGTTCGTGTTCCGGCACGACACCCTGCCACCGAGGGCGGAGGGCACCAGCGTTTCATTGTTGAAGAGATTATCGGCGAAGAACGACACGTCGAGATCCTTGATCACCAGCCCCAACCGGGCGGTAACGTAACTGCGCCCGGGTGTCTTGTAGACATCCGGCGAATAGCTCGTCACGCCGGGCCCGAAGCTATTGTAGAACCGGCCACTATATTGGTACTGCCCGAGCGCATAGGCATGCCAGTCATGGGACAGCCTGAGCTCATAGCGCGCGCCGAAAGTGCCGTTCCAATCAGGAACGCCGATGAAGGGCTGCCCCTTCGGCACGAGCAGGAGCACAACGCCGGTCGAGCTGTTCGGCCGCGTCATCACCTGCTGGGTGTAGTGCGCATCGGTGTAGCCCAGAGATAAATTCAAGGTGAAATTCCGCGCGACGCGGTACGTGCCATCCAGGTCGAAGCCGCGGCTGACCGCGTGGCCATATTGGTGATGTAGCTGAAAGCGCACGTCGGCAACGTATAGGGAGTCTGCGGATTGGACCAATCGATCTCGTACACGCTGCCACTGAGCTGGATCTTCGCGCAGGGCTTACGACCGCCTATAGCGATTCGCTTGGTGCGAGCATCGGCGCTGCCATCTCAATGGCAGGTACATTGAGTTGCGCTGAACTGACCGGCGGGGCGGCTGCGGCGATGTATCGAGCGAAGGTGGGCGCGGGGATGCTGCCAGCGCCTGTTCTGTACGGCGAGGGCGTTGCTCCTCGCGCCGGGTGCGTGGATTTCGTGTTGCGCCCGAACGAGATCGCCCGCGCGCTGACACCTATCAGCACGCGCGCTGTTCTTTCCGCAATCCGCGCAGGCAACAGGATTGCTAGCGCTGCCTATCCGGATTCCGTTGAGACAACGGCGCCCTTCGCGCGTTCGTGACGCCACTCGGCAGGCCGTCATCGTCGATCAACGCGTCAGTTGTCAGCCGGATCGTGCCGGCCGGAGCCACGATGCGGGTGCACCAGTTGCCGAAACCATCGCGGTACCTGCTGATCGGCACCGTCGGGATCGTGCGAATGATGTCAGGCCTGCGCAACAGGTCGTAACCGATCTGTATTTGCGTGTGAGCTGCCACGTCGGGGCTGGGAAATTCGCTTTCATCGCGGGAAGCTAACCATGTGCCCCCGATCTTCGATCATAGTAGGAGCTGCCCGCGACGGCGGCCCGACTTGCCGTCCAATCATCCTGCCGCGACCAGTAAGCATGCCGGAACGTATGCTGCACATAGAACAGCCATACTCCAGCGGCACCCCCGGCCATCACCACCGGCAGCTGGACCAGTAGCGCTCTGCAGACGCGGGTGCGTCAACGCGGCACTGGACGACCCGAGCGACGCCGCCTACTTACGCCCGCGAGAAGTCACGGCCCGACTAACCTCCTCGCGTCGTTTGAAGTCGACGATGAAATGATCTCCGTCGAACTCCACCACAGTACCGATCAAGTCAGGCCGCACGTGACACGTGCGGGCGCGGGTGCCACCCTTCTCGTCGGTACGGGACGTCACGATCATCCGGACGGGCAACGCGCCATCACGGGCAACGGTAAGGTGTTGACTGAGGAGCCCGGTATCCTTCGGCCCACCTGGCTCTCGCGAGAGCCGGTCCTCGTACCGCAGCACTCCCTGGGAAGGGTGTCCAAAATAGGCGCCGGAGCAATTGAGCACCAAGGCTCCATCGGCGGCCATCGCGGAAAGGGCCCGCAGCCGGCTGGCCGGCTTGGCGCCGAATCTACCGAAAGCGTCTACTAGGCTGAGATTCATTCCGTTCTAGCTCCGGCGCTGAAGCGCGTCATGTATTACGTGGGCGGCACCGCCGAGCCCGTAACCCGTCGCGTGTGAGGCAAAGACCTTGCGCTTCCTGGGGGCAGAACGCAATGTCCACATACCTATCGCCGTTTGTTGACTTGCGCGAAAGTTCGGCATCGTTACGTCAAATCCTGTAGTGTGTTGATTGGCTCGCTATCTTTCGGCTTGTCTGCCTTGGCCGCCGCGCGACCCATGCGCCCCTTCCGGCCAGTGTCTGCCACCCTCGCGAAGCTCTGCGAACCAGGCGGCGGGATCACGTGCCCGTTGCTCTCTACTTCTCTTGTGCGGTCCGGCGGCAACGGCGGGCCGCGCCGCTACTGAAAAGGGGGAAGCATGGCTTGGCGTAAGACGGGGCTCTACCATCCAGCCGAGGAAGTCCTTCTCCTGACATGTGATGTGTGCGAGCGTGATATCGGCTACGAGGATGGCCGCCGCCCGCGCGAGCACTTTCAAGTGAGCCGGCATCCAAACCCCGGCGCGATGGGTGATCAGGAGCCGATTGCAGCTCTCTGTTCCCGCGAATGTCTGCGGGCCTTCGCGGCCAACACCCCAGGCCCGGACCGTTCACCGACCTTCGGCAATCGTTAGCACCCGTGTGACAAGTCCAAGTACGGTTGAATCATGGAGGCCGAGTTCAGCCCTCATAATCGGGCTCGGCAATTGATCATACTCATGTTTGTTGCGAAGCACGCGGACGCGACGGTGCTCGTACTAGGCGCGTAGCTCGTCTTCCCCGGCCCGCTCTGTCGGATCGACTACTTCGCCTCCTATCACTGGAGCGAGGAGCGCCAGCGCTTCGAGGACCGGGTGATCATCAACATGTCGGACGCGAACCTGCACCGTTACGAGCAATACTTTCAGTTTCGCGACCCCATCACCCGCCCCCATGCAGCGGATGCGCCGCGCGGTCGGCGTGAACCAGATCATGGAGCAAAGGAACTTCGAGCGCACCGAGTTCTACAACGACTTTCTGCGCCGCGACGGCCTTCACTTCGGAGTCAATCTGCACGTTTACGACGGCGACTGTCCGATTGCGGACTGGCGTATCTGGCGCAGTCGGCGCCGGGAGAACTTTGAGCGTCGCAACCTCGAAATCCTGAACATGCTCGCACCCCACCTGCGCAACGCCACCCTGATGGAGCAGCTTCTGACGCTGCGCAGGTCCGGGCCAACAGCCTGCCTGTCAATTGCGGGGATCCGTGAGTCGACCGGGCTGCGGAACGCGAAGCGCAGATCGCTTATCACGCCCTGCGGGGTAAATCAGACCGCGACATCGCGATTTCGCTCGCGATGTCGCTGCCGACCGTCCGTACCCACCTGCGCCACATCTACAGCAAACTCGGTGTCAGGGCCTGTAGCTCAATGACAGCTTGGGCGTGAACTTGCTCCACTCAGCCTGGACTTCGTTTGCAAACGTGTAGGGAATGATCTCGAATATTCCTGACGGCCCGTGAAAGGCGTCGTCGTCCATGTTTTTGTGGTCGTGGGAGTAACGTCCGCCCGCCGTGAGCGTCCAGCGATCCGCGTTCCCAGTCGACCTGGCCGAATGCCGCCTCGCTGAGAGTACGATCTATGCCGCGATACCGGCCCATGTCATTGGGATCGGCGCTGATCGGCGGATCAAACAATGAATTGCTCTGCAACAGGAACATCCGCAACCGGTTCGTATCCTCGCGGCTGAGCCAGATGCCCGCAACATACTTGACATGCTCGGTCGGCGATGACACCAGGCGCAATTCCTCCGTCACTTCCTTCGTGTTGTCCCAGACATCGTTCCCGAGTGGAATGACCGCGCCCAGGGAATCCAGCGACCACTGGTTGTAGGTTCGATGCCAGGCTCTGTGATCGAGATGAAATCGGTCGTGGTGCCCAGGTGAGCGGTGAACTTGGCGCTGGCGCCGAAGGAGAACTGGCGCGGGTAACCAGCGTACGGGCTCGTGGCGCAGGTCGGGTCCGGCTCGGGACCGCACCGACTTTCGTAGGCGCCACGCAGATTTCCCAGGCTGCCCGTTCTGTCCGTAAGCGGGGTGCGTGCCATGTCCCCGTCCCGGATCTGGCTCGCCTCGGCGGTCAGCGGCCATTCGGTGCTGGTGCCGATGCGCAGCAACTGGCCGCGTACCGAGATCGAGTCGTCGTCATTCTCCCGTGTATCCAACACTACGTTGCGCGCCCAACCGTCGGCTTTGCGCGTGGAAACGACGAGTTTTCCCGCCCAGGCAGGCGGCGGCGTCGTGGGAAAGAGGACGGCCTCAACCGCATGCTGTGCAAAGTAGTCTCGAAACAGGCCCAGCAGCCGGGGGCGCTCCACCGTACCTGCGCAATCTCAGAGAGTTGCAGTCCGGTCTCTCCTAGGTAGCGCTCGAGTGCGGGCTTGGTCTCGAAAAGGACGATTGGAAAGCCGACCGCGTACCCAGTTCCCTGCGCCCGTGCCGGGTGATCTCACCCCTGCTTAATGGATTGATTCTACGGAAGATTTCCGAGGCGGCCATGTGTGCACCGAATCGTCACAGTCTCCAGCGCTTCCCGTCTCGGTTGCGACAACCATGGGATTGCCCGAAATCAGCACTTTTTATATAATACGGATATTCTAGGAGTTGCGTATTATGCGTACAGATGACACCGTGACAGTGACCTCGGCTGAGTTTCACCGAAACATCGGCACCTATCAGGACATCGCGCTAACGAAGACCGTCGCCATCACGAAGAACGGTCGGGAGCGAACGATCCTGATTTCTGCGGAGGAGTACGCGCGGCTTAAGCGGCGGGACCGTCGAGTGATCGCAGCCGGCGAACTGACGGATCGACACATCGCCGCGTTGCGAGCGGCAAAAGTTCCTGATCAGCACGCTGATCTCGACCGCGAACTCCAAGACTGGAAACCGTGAATTTTCCAGAACCGCATGCCGGGCTGGTGGTCCGATATTCCTATCTCTGGAAGCGCGAGTACGACGCAGGACGCGACGAAGGCACGAAGGACCGGCCTTGCGCGATCGTCATGGCCGTCGTCGACGAGGACGGCGAAAAGGAGGTGTGGGTACTGCCCATCACACACAGCCCGCCGACCGCTCCTGCCGACGCCATCGAGATTCCGACAGTAACCAAGAACAGGCTCGGCCTCGATTCCGAGCGATCCTGGATCATGATCACCGAGGTGAACGAGTTCATCTGGCCCGGCCCCGACCTGCGCCCGATTCCGGGACGCGATGCGTCAACGATTAGCTACGGCGCGCTACCACCGAAATTCTTCGCTCACGTGCGCGACAAATTTCTCGAGCGCGACCAACGCGAGAAGGCGGCGTGAGTAAATCGCACCGAGTAGTGCGGAAAAACACTGCCTTTTCTCAGCGCACCGATGACCTCGTGCACGTCCCCGGTCCGGGCGTATTCGGTTTGGGCAGCGGGACGCCTTGGAGCCAAACCTGAGCGCGCGCCGCGCGCGTCCGTCCTCCTTACATATCCATCCCGCCCATTCCGCCGCCGCCCCGCATGCCGCCATGCGCATGATCTTCGTCCTGGGGAGCCTCGGCAACCATCACCTCTGTCGTGAGCAACAGGCCCGCGACGGATGCGGCATTTTGCAGCGCAAGCCGCGTAACCTTCGTTGGATCGAGAATGCCCTCTTCCAGCATGTCGCCAAACTCGCCGGTCGCCGCATTGTAGCCGTAGGCACCCTTACCGGCTTTCACCTGGTTCAGGATGACCGCCGCATCCTCGCCAGCATTCTCTACGATATTCCGCAAAGGCTCTTCGATGGAGCGAGCGAGAATACGGATGCCAACCGTCTGATCCTCATTGGCACCCTCCAACTTATCGAGCGCCTTGAGGGCACGGATCAGAGCGACACCACCGCCCGGTACTACACCCTCCTCGATGGCCGCTCGGGTTGCGTGCAGCGCATCCTCCACGCGCGCCTTCTTCTCCTTCATCTCAATCTCAGTGGCTGCACCGACTTTGATCAGCGCGACACCACCGGAAAGCTTCGCGACACGCTCCTGAAGCTTCTCCTTGTCGTAATCGCTGGTCGCTTCCTCAACCTGCAAGCGGATCGAGTCGACGCGGGCCTTGATGTCCGTGGCCTTGCCGGCTCCGTCGATGATGGTCGTGTTCTCTTTTGAGATTACAACCTTCTTGGCCTCGCCCAGATCGTTCAGGGTGACCTTCTCGAGCGACAGGCCAACCTCATCGGAAATCACGGTGCCGCCGGTCAGTGTCGCGATGTCCTGGAGCATCGCCTTGCGACGATCGCCGAAGCCCGGGCTCTTCACCGCTGCAACCTTGAGGATGCCACGGATATTGTTGACCACCAGCGTAGCAAACGCCTCGCCCTCGATGTCCTCAGCGACCAGGATCAGCGGACGGCCCGCCTTCGCGACCATCTCAAGGAGCGGGAGCAATTCGCGGATATTCGAGATCTTCTTATCGCACAGGAGGATAAACGGCTTTTCGAACTCGGCGGTCTGACTCTGTTGCTGGTTGATGAAATACGGGGAAAGATAGCCGCGGTCGAACTGCATGCCATCGACCACTTCGAGCTCGTTGTCCAGTCCCTGTCCCTCTTCGACGGTGATGACACCTTCCTTGCCAACTTTCTCAACATCCGTGCGCTGTAGAGCGCTGCGGACGATGTCGGTGTTGGAGGCAACAGTTCGGAACCGGCCACGGCGGCCCTCACATGCACCGCAGCGACCAAACGAGTTAGTTGGCGAGAGTACTACTTCCTTGTCGTCAGCTTCGCGTCGCTCAAGGCGAGTCTGAACTATCACGTCCCGCGAAGTGCCTTCTCTACTTGCGTCTGAAATAGCCCCGAGAGGTCCGCAGCAGCGACAGGCTTCAGAAGCTAGCGCTCGAAGCCGGCCACGCGAGCCTGCTCGCGACCTGCTAGCTGGCGGTTGGATGTCAGCGCAATCAATCGCAAGTCATTGCTTTGCGCGCGCTCACCCACTCACCGGCTCGTTGGAGAGTGCAGGCTGTCCGCCTTCATCCTCCCAAACCTCCAGCCGCCGGACTTCCCTTACATGCAAAGGCGAGACCGGCGCGCTGGAGGTGCTGTGAGAATCGGCGCCACTGCGCAGCGTGTCGCTGACCCGCCCCCAGCTCGTTGTCACCGTGTCATGCATATTGCACTCCTACTGCGTTGAACATCCTAGCCGCACTGGTACTCGGCAGTCCGTACGCTGGGGCACAAACGGAATCAGACGGCACGACGTGAGTGCGCAGACGCACAGAGCTCGACTCAAAAGAATCCGATAATGTTGGCCCAGAGCTCGACTTGGCGAACAAAATGAAAACGCCTGACCCTGCGCCGCGCCTTGGCTCAGAATTCAACGCCTTTCTATTTTCACCGATAGGAGAGGACCGCAATGGCATGCCACTCAGTGTCGTGTCACTGCTGGCACGGCGCGATCTCGACCCCTGGCAGGAAGCTGCAAGTCTCGCGGCAATGTCCGCGGAGGCTGCGACACGAAGATTGGATTCATTGATCCGTACACTTCCAGACCAACCGTTGACGTTGCCGGATTCTCGCACGATAGCTACTCGCTTGACCGCCCTACTGCCGCGCTGGACCGATCCCAAGATCCGGCCTCCTCAGAAGCAAGCAAAGGCCGCTGACGCAGCGGCGGGGTCGACACGTCGGCGGATCATCGTTGTCGCAATGATCCTGGTGATCTCGACGATGTTGTTGGTGGGCGCCCAATTGGCGATGTCGCACAAGGAACCGCCGACACAGCCTGTCGCCGCTGATGCACCGCCTGCGCCTTCCCCCGTCATCCCTTCACAGACGCACCCGCCAGCGACTGAAAAGTGACTCTCGAGCGATCGCGTCTTGAACACCCCTCATCTTGGGCCCGGGCGAGGCCGAGGAGAGCTGCATAAGCGGCTCCTGAAGATGAACTACGGCTCACCGTAGCGCGCCCGCAAGTGCGAACGACGGACGCGACTAGGCGTCAGATCCGTCCCATCAAAAGCAGTACGACCACGACGACCAACACCAATCCCAACCCGCCACTGGGTGCGTAGCCCCAATTGCGACTATGCGACCAGCGCGGGAAAGCGCCGACTAGCATCAGGACCAGAACGATCAACAGAATGGTACCCAAAGTCACGGGGTTCTCCTCAGTATTGCGAGTGAGTGGATTCAGTTCGCTGGCGAGCAGGCTGCGGGCGGGGCGTCGGATAGACCGTGGGGGATCCTCTTGAACGAAAGGCCGTAGCACGGCTGCAACGAGCCGTCTGCTGACAATGCCGCTCGCCTTGCAGGGCGCACGTGGCGCACGATCAGCGTAGGCAAATGCCGGCGCGGGCTCCGTTCGCTGACGAACACAGAGGCCCCCATTTCGCAGCGACTAGGTGCGACGCCCACCAAAGCCCTGCTTGGAGAGCGATCGCGCCTCGGCGCGAGCGGCGCTATTGCCCTCGAGCGATGGAGCGACCTACGGATCGCACGCTCTGCGAGTTAGGCCAACTGGCTTCACAACTCTTCTGCGACAGATTGGACGCAGTCGTTCACCAGAACGACATCTCGGTCGATCACCCTACCGTCGTGGAGCATTATCGGGCGGCGCAGGTGACCGCGGCGCGCGATGAGCGCCCCCCGATGTGGCCAAAGAGTTTCGCTCGCGCTGGGATTCTCATCTCAGCGCTGCAATTCCACGAGCTCACGCTGCAGATGCCGTCGGAGATCTGGATGGCGATTGATCGCACGGCCTGGCGCCCACGGATTGAGTATCCGCCCGTCCGGTTCGTGCGCTTCAGCGGGACGACGCTGACGGATGGCGTCAAACGCCACCGAATCGAGGGCGTCGAGGTCGCAATCACCGATCCGGCGCGAACTATCCTGGATTGCTTCCGCTATCGCGGCAAAGTCGGGCTCGACGTGGCGCTGGAGGGTCTGCGCGAGGGCCTGCGACAGCGCAAGGTGACAACCGATCAACTTTGGCGGCACGCGACGAAGATGCGGGTCTGGTCGATCCTGAAACCCTACGTCGAGGCGACGGCCGCCGATGCCACGTGAGCCGCGCAAGAACGTCGGCGAGTCGGTTCGCGCCCGGCTGCTCCAGCGGTCTCGAGACGAGCGCGCGGACTTTCAGATCCTGCTGACGCGCTACGCGCTCGAACGGTTGTTGTACCGGCTGAGCCAGTCCCCGCATCGCCATAGATTCGTGCTGAAGGGCGCCATGTTGTTCGCTACGTGGGTGGCAGCCCCGTTTCGGCCGACGCGTGATCTGGACCTGCTGGGATACGGGGAGAACAGTCCCGAGGCCATCCGCGAGGTGTTCCGCGAGATTTGCGGACAGCCAGGCCACGCGATCACTCCCGGTCCCATTGACTGGTGCGGGGACATTTTTTTCACCCTTCGAGCCAGGAGATCTTGGAGCTTGAACCCAGGCATCGAGTGGCTCCGACATGATCCCAGCCTGTTCCGTGCACAGCAGCCGAGCGACTCGAGATCCCGGCTGGGCATTCCGCTCGTATTGGTATTGATAGGTGATCGCGCCCGTACGTAATGCAACGCGCGCGATGGCTCCTTCACTTTCGGTGAACGACATCGCTCTTTTTTTGCTGCGCTAATTCGACAAAGCGTGCCTTGACCGCAGCAAACAGGGCTGGAGGGATGAATCCGTACGCAAAGACGTCCGGCTTGCCGGGTACGGGCGACAAGCCGGCGTTAGGCCACTCATCGACGTTGTATTCCGACACAACAACCCAACTCGGCTCGTCGTCCAACCCGATCGATCGGCGCACTCTTGCCGGTATCTCGATGGCTACCGTATCGCCAATCGGAGGTGAGTGCGTGATGGGCAACAGGACGACGAAACGCGGCTTGGTCGCGCTGTCGCTTGCCGCAACTAGGCAAGCCGGACGGTCCTTGCCTTGCGTGCGCCCAGCAGTGGCTTCACGAGACCAGAGATAGTCATAGCGAATGACCAGGCCCGCAGAGGGCTCAGGGATCGCCATTAATCAGCTTTATTTCAGCAGCTCGTCGAGCGGTGCGTGCTTCGGGTCCATTTCTGCCCGCTCAATGGCGCCGAGCACGACGTCGGGTGTCTCCGCCGTGCGATGTGTGCGCTTTGCCGCAGCGACCAACCAATCGTAGTGATCGGCCGACATCAGTACCAGTTCCCTGCGCCCGTGCCGGGTGATCTCCACCGGCTCGCGCTGGGCCTGATGCTGAAACTCTCCGAAGCGGCGTTGAAATTCCAAGGCGGTTGCCTGAGACATGATTGGAGTATCCGATGAACTTGCACGTATTGTACGTATAATACGTGCCTTTGCAAGCATCCTACTTAATAGACTGATTCTACGGAAGATTTCCGAGTGCGACTCGTTCTCGCAGCTCGCGTTCCGTATAGGGTTTGGCCAAGTAGCCGTCGGCGCCCTCCTTGAATCCTTCAATGCGCTACTCGTCGATCGCGCGCCCCGAGATCAGCAACACCGGGATCATCTGGGTGCGTGGCACACTGCGTAGCGCCGGAAGTAGCTCGATACCATCGAGCTCCGGCATGACGATGTCCGTCATTACGAGTTCGAGGCAGGCTTGCGCCACCTGCATTAACGCCTGTCTTCCATCACTGGCCGTATCAACAACGTAGTCGCCGGACAGGGTGCGCGCCAGATACTCCCGCAGCGTGGCCTCATCTTCGACCAACAGGATGCGCGGCTTCGGCGGGCCCGATGTGAAGACGTCTCCGTCGTTCATGGCGCTTGCGACCCTCGCCGCAGCGACCCTTTCACTCAGCGCATAACGCTTGCAGCGCCATGCTAAAGATGCAGTTGGCCGTCTCGATGCAGCAGTGCTGCTTGAACGCGCTGCCACGGGCATCGCACACGAGGCGGCTGCGCCGCCACTCATCCTTGCCGCTCGAGAATCATAGACCGCGTTTGAGCATCATGATTTTGAGCAGCGCGAGCGTGGGAGGCGAGATCTTTCGCGTTCGGCGCGTAGCGTTCCATCGCCGAACGCCGGATCGCGTTGATCGCCGCGCTCGCGGCCGCGCCGGTCGACCGAGAGGTATAGCGAGAGCTAACAACGTCAAGGCGCGAACGACCGCTTGGCCGCTAGCCGCACGCCGTCGCTCGGGGATATTTGCTCTGGTCCACCGGTTTCGGCCGGGCATGGAACTTGTTGCCCTGACATGCGCTCCCACGCGCTAGGCGCCCAGGAGGTCGCATATGAATCACAACGTAATGCGTATCCCTGCGGACCCGCTCACGTTACGGGCGGAGTTCATGGTTCCGGATCACGCGACGGGACTCGTGGTGTTTCCTCACCGCAGCCAAAGCAATCGCCTGAGCCCACGCAATCGTGCTATCGCCGAGGTTATTCGTGCGGCCGGTATGGGCACCCTGCACTTCGATCTACTCACTCCCGAAGAGGCGGCAGCAGATGCGGTGACGGCGGAGCTCCGGTTCGACATTGGCTTTCTCGCCGAACGTCTGCTCACGGCGACGCACTGGGTGCAGGAGCAGGAGCCTGACCTGCATGTTGGATATTTCGCCACGAGTACTGGTGCCGCCGCCGCACTCCTGGCGGCCGCGGAGGCGCGGGACACCGTTGGAGCAATCGTCTCGCGCGGTGGTCGTCCCGATCTGGCCGGTCAGAGCCTTTTGCAAGTTCACACTCCAACACTTCTGATTGTCGGGGCCTTGGACAAGTCCGTCATTCACAGGAGTGAGGCAGCCTATGAAGCACTGGCATGCGAGAAGCAGCTCACGGTCATTCCCGGCGCAGGCCGTTTATTCGAAGAGCCAGGTACGCTCGATCAGGTCGCCCGGCTTGCGGTGGACTGGTTCGACCGACACTTGAGCAGGAAGCCTATTGCCGCACCAGCCCTGCGCTATCAGCACCTGCAGGAGCGCGGAACCACCACGCTTGTGTGAACCTGCTAGCGGCGCAACTTTTGGCCATCCGGCAGATCAAATGTTTCGGGTAAGGTGCACAACTCATGTGTTGTGCCGTCGGAAGTCATGCGGCAAGCGCAGCTCCTCCGCGAGACTGCCGGGCTGGCGGTGTGCGCGCCATTCCCTTCAGATCTGGAGCTGCAGGGCGAGTGCGGCCATCGCCAAAGTCTCGAACGAGTATGTTCCGCGGCCGGTTATCCGGACCAAACACCATGATCGTGTTCTGCTGGTGCGCCTCGAGCCCGATACCGTAAAGCAGGAACATCGCAACCACGGGCCGGGTAACCACACGCGCATATTCCCGGAAAAACAACTCAACCGCCTCGTGCGAAGCGCTTCCTGAGCCGCCCTCAACGAGGCTCGTAATAAAAGGCCGCTCGCTGCCAGGCTCGGATACACGACCAGCAGCACATACACGAGCAAGGGAATGTGACAGCCGGCACACCTTGTCCGCGCGGAGCTTCCATGTCAATCATGCACGCTACGCATGCGGTGCGCCAGTTGCCACTGGATCTCATTTAGAAATTCAAGAGTCCCACCCGGCCGCGTATGGTAGCGGCGCGGCGATAACATTGAGGTACGAGCCGCGTTCGCTTTGGGTAACCTGACACGATGCGCGAATCCGGCCACGAGGCGCGCTCGAGCGACCGCCGGCCTGGGGCGCACGTTCCGCGTCGTAATAGGCCCGGGCCACGCAAGAATTTGTATGCTCGTGGACCTGCGATTCAGTTATGCAACCGCTTCATCACCTTGATGATTGCTCATGCAGCCCTCTCAGGCACGCTGTTGAGCGTGGTGTCTCATTGCTGCCCCGGTGCCACGGAACGCCAACGCTGCGCGGCCCGGCTTTTGACCATAGTCAAAAGAACCGTGCCGCCCGCGAGGATTACGAAGCCGCACAGCTCCAACATACCCCCAAAGGGCTGCAGCACCAGAGCCGTTGAGTAACTCAGTCCCAGTATGGTCAGGCCAGTAACCCAACTGGGCACCCCGCAGCATGCAACCCAACTGATCGTCACAGCGGTGATGCTGGCAATCACCGTACCGGAGGCCGTGAGCGCCTGGGCGGTGCGCCTCGTAGAGCAAGCAATCCCACGGCGAGCCAGTACCCAATTCGTGGCGGCGACGGCACTCGCCAGGACCAATAGCAACACTTTGGCGGGCTCGATGGCAAGGCGCCACTCAGATACAGTGAGCCCGTAGATTGTTGATTGCCTTCCTACCTCGAACAGCCACTCATCCGATGCGATCCGGACGATGTCCCGGAGCGAGGGTGTCGAGCGTATGATCCGGACAATGTTCTCGGGCCAGTTATACGAAACGCAATAGTTGGGTAGCTGGGCAAACCGGATACACAGAAGCGCCAGTTGGGTGGCATACACGGCCAACGGAAGTGCAACTGTGATAGTCCACCACGCCCGCCACTCCTTGGCAGTCAGCCCGCGCATGGTCAGGTTTTCCCGGCGGCGGTCCTGGCTATGGCATTCAGGTAACTCCACGGGTAGATCCCCCGCTCATGCCCATCCGAAAATACAGCCTGCACACCCGTGGACCCAATTTGGCGCAGCGCAAGAATGGAAATCTCCGGGTCGGGCGCGGGCTGGTCGCCGGATCGAGAGACCTGCAAACATGGCGAACATCTGCACCCTGCACGCAGCACGCGCGCGTCGATCTCGACCGTCTCGCCGCCGCGCAACGCGATTCGCAAGCCGCGACCCTGCCTGCACAAGGTGATGACTTCGACAGACTCAATTCCCGGATCAGGCATTCCTGGGCTCCGGTCGCAACTGCCTCAGCGCCCAGCGAGCGATTTTGCGAACGTCAGGGTCGCTGTCCTCCAACGCCGGATCGAGGTACGGCTCAGCCGCCCGATCTCCGATCTCACCGAGAGCTGCAATCGCGGTCTTGCGCAGATTGCTCACAGGGTCGGCAGCACACCGGCCGAGCGCTGGAATGGCCTCTCGGGATCCCAGTGCCCCAAGAGCTTGCGCCGCCTTCTCGCGCACCTGCCACACGGGATCGGCCGCGGCCTGAATGAGCGGCTGTAGGGAAGCCGGGATTCGCAGTCGCGCCAGCACACCGGCAACTTCGGCGCGCACCTGCCAATTCTCATCCTTCAAAGCCTGCGACACGTAACTCCCGACGATTGCAGACTCGCCGCCCACCAACGCAGCGACAGCCTGACGCCGCACTTCCGCATGGGTGTCGGTGAGAGCCCTCTCACCAATGACCTGCATACTCGGCTGATGACGCAGGTAGCCCAGCAGGCCCACAGCCTCGCGGCGCACACTCGGCTCCGCATGAAATGCGAGGCGCAGACCGGCATCCAGTGCGGGTGCGTACTGCAAGTTCTTCAGCGCGTGCAGTACTGCCTCCAGTACGAATGGGTCGTCCCCCAGCTCTAGCGCTTGCAGTAAGGCGGCGCCCGTTTCGGGATCTTTGAGATCCGCCAGAGCACGCGCGGCGCAGGCGCGCAACGTATTATCCGGCGCGGTGAGCGCCTTGATGAGGGCATCCGTAATCGTTTCCGGCGGAAATTCATCGATCACCTTGGCCGCCTCGGCACGAACTTCGGCTACCGGGTCTGCGAGCGCCTGAAGAAACAGTTGCTCAGCACCCGGCTCATCAGAGACCTCTGCCAGGTCCATGATCGCGACGCGCCGGACCGCAGGATTGTCCGCTGCCAGGCGCTGCGCGATGTGCGACAACTGCGGATTGTCTGAATAGGTCATAGCTCCCTCACCGCAGCAGATAGGGAATATTCACCGTGACCGCCCCGGTCGGGCAATCCGTTTCGCAGGGCATGCAATACCAGCATTCGTCGTAACGCATATGCGCTTTGCCAGTGACCTCGTTGATCCACAGAACATCGAGGGGACACACGTCCACGCAAACACGGCAGCCTTTGTCGGCAATGCACTTCTCGTTATCGACGACGACCGGAACGTTGAGTCTGGATTGGGTGATGGGCACAACATTTTCCTTCAGGCGTTGACGGCCTGCTTCACTCTCAAGCTCTGATAAGCGACTCGCGCTTCCTCGTTTACATCGATGACGTACGGCTCCAGCGGGCGCGTAAAACACGTCATCTCGCCCTTGTCGCTCTTCGCGAGCTGGCAGTGAACTAACCAGCGACGGTCATCCCGGTCCGGGTATTCGACTCTGTAGTGGTAGAGACCCCATCGGCTCTCGGTGCGGAACAGGGACGCTTGTGCCGCCATTTCGGCGCAATCCAGAATGTGCTGCGTCTCCGTGGCCCGCAGCAGCTCATGCGGGTCGGACGCGGAGAGCTGATCAAGGTCGGCCCGGATCTGGCGAAAACGCTGCAGACCGATCTCCATCTTGCGAGTGACCTTGGGCGGTTGCAGGTAATCGTTGACGAGCCGCCGGATCTTGTACTCCATTTGCCCGGGAGGAATTCCATCGGCACGAGCCAGGGGTGCGGTGAGCCTGCGACGCTCGGCTGCCACGAAATCCGCATCGCTCGGGCCGGGAGCAGTTCCGGAGGCGTAATCGGCGGCATGCTCGCCCGCGATCTGCCCGTAGACGAACGCTCCCAACATGTAGTTATGGGGTACGGCCGCAACATCCCCGGCAGCATATAAGCCAGGCACAGTGGTCTGTGCGTGTTCGTCCGTCCAGATGCCCGAGGCACTGTGACCACTGCAGAATCCGATCTCCGAGATATGCATTTCCACCATCTGCTCGCGGTAATCGGTTCCGCGCCCCTGGTGAAATCGACCTCGGGTCGGGCGCTCGTTGGTGTGCAGGATCCGCTCGATCTCGCCGATAGTCTCCCCGGCCAAGTGGTTCAGCTTGAGAAAGACCGGGCCGCGACCACTGTGCAATTCCCGATAGAACTCCAACATCATCTGCCCGCTCCAGTAGTCACATTCAATGAAGCGGTCGCCCTGCGAATTGGCCGTGTAGCCTCCCAGCGGTCCGGTCACGTAAGCGCAGGCCGGCCCGTTATAGTCCTTCAGTAACGGGTTGATCTGAAAACACTCCAGCCCCGTGAGCTCGGCGCCGGCATGGTAGGCCATCGCATGCCCGTCCCCGCAGTTGGCCGGGTTCTCGTAGGTTCCAAACAGATAGCCCGACGCCGGCAAGCCGAGTCGACCGGCAGCTCCGGTTGCAATGATCACCGCCCTTGCACGGATAACCAGCACCTCGGTCGTTCGAGTGCCCAGCGCAATCGCGCCGCAGATACGGCCAGCTCCGTCCCGCAACAGCCGCGTAGCCTGATATCGATGTTCGATCTCAACCCGCGCGCGCCTGAGCCGCCGATACAAGATCTTCTTGACGTTATGGCCTTCCGGCATGGGCAGCACATAGGTGCCCAGGTGATGGACCTTCCTGACGTCGTACGCTCCACTACCGTCCTTCTGGAAATGCACGCCCCAACTGTCCAGCCTCCGAATCATGTCGTAGCTGCGGGTTGCGTACGCCATGAGCGCTTTCTGATTCACTATTCCATCGTTAGCAACGGTAATCTCTCTGACATAGGCTTCCGGCGTCGCCCGGCCTGGAATGATGGCGTTATTGAGCCCATCCATTCCCATACAAATCGCGCCACTGCGCTTGACGTTAGCTTTCTCCAGCAGGAGCACGCGCAGCTGCGGATCGCGCTCTTTTGCGGTGACCGCCGCCATGGGTCCGGCGGTTCCCCCGCCGATCACCAGGATGTCGGTTTCAACCACGCGCGGAGGTGACTGATTGCTCATCGCTTTCCCTTCCTGGACCTGTGTTGCACCCGGAACTGGTATTGGTAAGCATCCCCCCGGATGAGGAGGTACTCGAAGTCGACCGGTCGCTCGTCCGCGTCGAACGTGAGACGCTCCACCCGGAGCACGGCGGCGGCCGGCTCCAGACGTAGCAGCCGGACTGTGTCATCGTCGGCCAAGGCCGCCCCTACCCTGATATCTGCCACTCCGAGCCGGATCCCGAGCTCGTTTTCCAGCATGGGAAAGATATCCCGCGCGAGATCGCGGCCGCTCAGGCGGTCTCCGACACTCATGGGGAAATAGCTCAGGTCCACGGAGACGGGTGACTGGTTGACATACCTCACGCGCTTGACCTCCAGCACTTCTTCCGTCAGGTCGAGCCGCAGCGCGGATTGCACGGCTTTCGAAGGGCGTATCTGGCTAACGCTGATCATGCGAGTGGAGGCGGAAAATCCGGCGGCCACCATGGCTTCCTCGAAGCCCTCCAACGTCTGCAGGCTCTGCGTGGCCTTGGGTCTGCTGACGAAGGAACCCTTGCCCTGCGCACTGAACACGAGGCCATCGTTATGGAGCTCGCGTAGTGCCTGTCGCACGGTGATGCGGCTCACACGAAAGAGCGCCATGAGCTCGTTCTCGGAGGCCAGCTTCTGGTGCTCCGCGTAGGTGCCGTCCAGAATCTGCTGCTTGAGGGTATCCCGGATCTGCAGATACAGCGGCTGAGGGGAGTCCGGCAGCACCGGCTTGGGTTTGCTCATAGGTTGCCTGTCAGAACGCGTAAGCGAGTTGTACCCGGTTATAGACGAAGGCCTGCGCACCGGGGTTGACGCGCCCCTTGCCGACCTCGAGTCGATCCCTGAGGGACAGCCCCTTCAGGAACCCGTGCGGGGAATACTTGGCCTCGAAGTATGTTTGAGTGTCGCCGCCGTTGAACTCAGTGTTATAGCGGGCGAATGCCGCCACCAGCTCGAGTTGTGATCCCAGTGTCGACCAGCTTGCCTTGGCGCGCCAGGCTGACCCCGGACCGAGCTCTACCAGACCGCGGATCATGGAAGTTGTGTACAGAGGGTCAGTGGCATAACCTGCCGTGTAGGGTGAGATCAACACGCCGCCACCTAGCGCACCGCCTCCTCGGGATTCGAGCTTGTCGTACGCAAATGAGACAGTCACGCCGCCCTGCTTCGTGCCCACTATGGCACCGTAGGCGCGACTGTCCACGGCCGATCCGGGCTGCCCGAAGAATCGGGTTCCCGTGCGGGCAAACATGTTCTGGGAACCCCACTCCTGCACCGCCTGCACGCCGATAAAGGGGGCGACCCCACCAAGTGAGGGCAGAGTGAGCTGGCCGTCTACATAGGCCAGGCGACCGAACTGATAGAAGTCATAGAACCATGCGGTCCCCTTGAGCCCTCCCGTGGTGTACGTCACTCCACCTGCCACCGCGCCACTTGCGGAGGAAGCGCGCATGGGAAGATTCGAGGTCCCACCGTAGTTCGAGTCCCCTTCGTAGGTCGGGGGGTAATAGTTGTTGTCGCGAAAATAGTCGCCGGCGGTTCGTCCCTTGTATTCCAGGATACGCAGCACTGAAAACTTGACAGAGGTCAACGGGGCCCACTCGGCATAAGCGGCCTCGTAGCCCGCAGGTAAAACCCGGGCGTCACTCCGTCCCGCCCAGGGGGTGTCGAGCAATTGATCTCCGATCCTCACCAGTACCCCGGACGCGCGGTATTGCAGGTAGGCCTGCCCGAGCGCGTTGATCGAGTTCACGTGTCCCATGAGAGTGACGTCGACACGCCGCGCATCCAGGTCCTGGGTTCCCAGGGCGTGAGCCGTAAAGAAACTGGCGCCTATCGAAAAGCCATGGGCAAACTCTGCCGATCGCACATTCAACAGCGCCGCCAGCGAAAACGCATCGGCATCCGCAGTAGTGCCGGAGCTATACGACCTGGTGAAGAAGTAGGCCCGCGCCTCGCCATCCACCTTCGTAGCCGAGAGGAACTGGGTGAGCGTTCCATCAGCCGCTGCGGCAGTAGTGGCGAGCACGGGAGTGAAGAGGTAAGCGAAAAGTGCGCGTCTCATTCTTCGAGGCTTGATGTTGTGGTTCGGTCTACCGGGAAAACGACAGGTCGCGCGGCGTTTGCCCGCGAATCAGCTCGAGGCAGTGTTGCTTGATGTTGACGAACACCGGCGCGGTCACCACCTCCAGCGTGCGCGGACGGGACAGCGGGACTGCAATGTCGGCGAGCAGGCGACCCGGGCTCGCGCTCATGATGAGAATCCGATCCGCCAGGAAAACCGCTTCCTCGACGTCGTGCGTGACGAAGACGACCGTGCTGCGAAACTCCTGCCACAGGCCGGCGAGGGTCTCCTGCATGATGGTGCGGGTCTGGGCATCGAGAGCACCAAACGGCTCGTCCATCAGCAATACGCTCGGAGAGTTGGCCAAAGCCCTGGCAATGCCGACACGTTGCTGCATGCCGCCCGATAACGTGTGCGGATAGTGGTTCTCGAAGTCCGTAAGTCCAACGAGTCGCAGGAGCTTACTTGCCCGAGACTCGGCCTCACCACGTCCGGCGCCGGTCATCAGCGGGCCGAATGCGACGTTGTCTTTGACCGTCTTCCAGGGAAACAACGAGTGCTGCTGGAACACCATGCCGCGTTCCGGGCCCGGTCCCACAACCTCGTGACCGTCCAGTTGCACACTGCCCGCGCTGGGCTGCACGAAGCCGGCGATACAGTTCAATAGGGTTGACTTACCACAGCCCGTCGGTCCGAGGAGGCATACGAACTCTCCCGGCTGTATGGTCAGATCGATGCCGTCGACCACCCGCCTGGAGCCTCGACGGGCCGCGAAATCGACTGCGAGCTGTCGGACGGTTATCCGGCCAGCACGAACTGGAGAAGCAGCGCGCGCCGCCTCTTGCAACGATGAGACGGGCCGGAGTGATTCCACGCTCACGAGGAGGCGCCCACTTTGTCGCCCTGCCAGCGCAAAAAATGGCGGGTGGCCAATCGCACCGCATGGGTGGAAATCGTCCCCAAGGCACCGATGCAGATCATGCCGACGACGATCTGCGGATACTGCACCAGGGAATAGGCATTCCAGGTGTAATAACCGATGCCGTACTGCCCGCTGATCATCTCACCGGCCAGTAATGAGAACCAGGCGATTCCCATTCCGGTGATCAGACCCGCAGAAATTGCAGGCATCGCGCTAGGCAATACAACATGCCAGAGCGCTGCGGTGTCGCTTGCCCCGAGGCTGCGAGCGGCCTGCACGAGTGCCTTCGGTGTCTGTCCGACGCCGATGACCGTGTTAGTCACCACCGGAAAGAAGGTCCCCAGTGCGGTAATGAATACGATGCTCGATTCCTGCGTGGGTAACATGATGATGGCGAGTGGGACCCACGCGACCGCGGGAATCGGCCGCACGATTTCCAGATGCGGCGCGATGAGATCGTTTGCCAGCCTGAAGCGGCCGATCACTACACCGACAGTCACACCAACCAGGCTGGCCGATGCGTAGGCTATCCCGATGCGACGCAAACTCACTCCGAGATCGACGTAGAACGCATGCGTCTGCGCAATTCTTTCGAGAACCGTCCACACTGCCAGCGGTGTGGGAATGTTCTGGAAGTTCAGGATGAAATGGACGCCGTGGGCCGACAATACTTGCCAGAGAATCAACCCCATTGCGACGCTGAGGCCGCGCCGGACGTAACTGGACATGAAGCTGCCGCGCCTGTTGTTAGCAACGCGCCGGCGCACGGTCGATGCTTCTGTCGCGGAAGTGATAACGGCAGCAGTATGAGCCTTCCTCTCGGCGCTACTCTCATTTAGCTGCTCCGCTGACGCCGGGGTCGCCGCGATCGTGTCCGCGGCAAGCTGACGAGGCACATCGCGTTGCGCCGGCGCAAGGCCACGCGTCATTCCAGGGCTTCTCATGATCAGTTCCGCAGCGCAGCCGCGCTGGACGCCGCGAGCTTGGAAGGTGCCAGGCTCTTTGAGTAATCGACGATGCTTCCACCATTCTTCGCCACGAACCGCTGTGCATCGGTCCTGAGCATGAAGGCGCTCACCGAGCCGTCAGCCCCCCTCACGTAGAACGCACTCGAGCCGAAGAGCTTCACACCGCTGCCGGCATCGTAGACGTAGGTTGCACTGATCGCCTTGCCTGCCTTACGTAATGGCTCGACAGCCGCCAGCAGCCCGGAGAGCGAGGGGAACTTGCGAATGCCCTCCCCTTCGACCCAGACTTCCGGTGCCAGGCCGACGTTTGCCTGCGCTGGATCGATCAGGGTCTGGAGTTGCTTGGTGTAATCCAGCCCCATCTGCTTGTAAGCCTCACGAACGTAGCGGTCATCGATCCATTGATCGAAGTCCAGGCTCGAGATGTTGTTATCCTTCCTCAGTACCTGGTAGTCGTACTTCAACGCATCCACGAACCTGGGCTTGATGGTCGAGTCGAGTGTCAGCACGCCACCCGGACCGTAGTACAGGTAGAGCACCTCTTTGGGAATCCCGCTCCATTGCTGCATCAGCGTCGCGGCCCGTACCGGGTCCTGTACGATCCACTGCTCCGCGGCGAGCGCCGCCTTGAGATACGCGACGACGATCTCGGGATAGGCTGCAGCAAAATCCTTGCGCACGACGATACCGTGCAGGTACGGAACCCCGGCCTCGCTGCCGTGATAGATCATCCGGCCACTGCCGCGATACTCCAGCAACTCGGGCCAGGGGCAGAAGTCCGCGTGCGCATCTATCTTGCCGGCATCGATGTTGGCCGCCCCGATGGGTGGACTCTGATTGACGATCGTGATTGAGTCCGTGAGCTTTGCGCCTTGCAAGGCTTTCAGAAGCATGCCCCAACTCGCGCTCCCCACCGGCGTCGATACGGTCTTGCCCTTCAGGTCCTCGAGACCGTAGACGTTCGAGTGGATCGGAACGACGATGCCGTTGCCTTCTCCATGGAGGTTGTAGCCGGTGCCGGCGATATAGAGCGAGCGCTGGGTGCTGGTTTCCTGGAATTTCGCGCCGTTCACAATGAGCGGGTAGTCGCCCATGACGCCGAACTGCAGCTTGCTGGCCAGCATCATGTTCGTGATCGGCGGACCGGAGCTGTAGTCCTGCCACTGCACGTTATACCTGGCCGTCCGGTAGCGGCCGTCGTGCGGGAGATAGCGCTCCAGCAGGTGCAACTCCTTCACCACCAAGCCCCCCGCATAGGTATCGGTGCATTGGCTCTGGTGTCCGATGCCGATCTGGATCTCTTGCGCGAAGAGCGGTGCTGGTAGTGTCAGGAGTGCCGCCAGAGCAATACCTGCATTTCGAATCACGGACGAGCCCCTCCTCACTTGTACTGACATGTCATGCCAAGAGCCGGCGGAGTGGGACTCTAAACTCGCCAGCGTCACCAAATCGGTAGCGGAGTGGTTATGAATCGGTCACGAAGGCTTCTGTGCGGGCAGCCAACCACTTCACTCAACGGATTCGTATGAGGACATAGCGATTCGATCTGAGAAGGGTGGCGCGCGCGGTACGGCGATCGAATGTCTTCATGGGCGAGCTGTCGAGTGTCGTCGGCGAAGCCTAGAGCTCGCGTGTGGCAACTATGCGAGTCGCGGATGTGACGCCGGTGAGGCCGGGCCGACTAGAATGGTACGCGGCACAACCATACTGTTGATTACACGACAATGCTGTTGTGCGGTCAGCAGTCGAACGACACCACCCCTAGCGTAACTCACTGACCTGACAGGGGACGCTCGCGCTGGCATGAGCGTTGCTTGAGTCCGACTCCAAAGCGCTGCGCACTGTGCCCGGCGCTTTTTCACCTCAGGAATCAAGAACAGATCATGCAGTCGTTGATACGTGCCGCGGTAACGGCGCTATTGGGAGGTCTTACCTTCGCACCGGAGTTGGTGCTGGGCGCGGAAGAGTCTACCAACACTCCGTCCACCGCCGCGAACGTCCATTTGGCAGAGGCTGCACCGGCTGGGACCGCCGACGCGGATACCGGCGATGACGGGCGGCTGGAATCCGTCGTCGTCCTTGGAACTTCGCAGAAAGACACGACGACACTCACGAGCACGGCGCCGGTTGACGTGATCACTCCCGAGCAGTTGCAGGACACCGGAGCCGTGACCGTCAACCAGGCGCTCTCGAAGCTCCACCCTTCCTTCAACTTCCCGCAGGGACAGAACGCCGTCAAAGGCCAAGGCATTCGCGCCGCCTCGCTGCGCGGTGTCGGACCCGCGTACACCCTGATTCTCGTCAATGGCAAGCGACGCAACGTTTCGGCATTGCTAGCCAACACTGACCCGTGGCCGGCGGCACAGGTCGTGGATATCAATGCCATTCCGATCAGCGCGATCGATCACATCGAGGTTCTACGGGACGGCGCGGCGGCCCAATACGGCTCGGATGCCATCGCAGGCGTCATCAACGTCGTCCTCAAGAAGAACAATGAGGGTGGCGATCTCACGGCCCAGCTCGGTGGGTACACGGACGGCGGTGGCGAGACACAGAATTACATCGGCAATAAGGGATTCAAGCTGGGCGACAGCGGATTCGTCAATGTCAATGTGCAGCGACTCTACAATGCGAACGTCGACCGCAGCGGGGCCGACTGGCGCCAGCTCTTCCCGACGGGAGATCCACGCAGCCAGTCGTATCCTGCGAAATATGGCCAGTGGGGCCAAGCGAAGCGCGACAACTGGTCGGGTCTGATCAACGCGGAGTTACCGTTCGCGGGGGCCTGGACCGCCTACGGCTGGCTGGACTACGCCGATGAGGCAACGAGCGATTACGTCAACCCCGAGCGCATCGTCAAGTCGAACACGCAGAGCGCGACGGCAACCATTCCAAACCAGATTTCCGAAACTGCGGTCCCGCCCGTCTACCCGAACGGCTATCAACCGTGGATGAAATACACCTCCCGGCAGTATGATGCCGCCCTCGGTGCTCGTCTCGCGGACGAAGTCGCGGGCAACCTGGATCTCGCGGTGTCCTATGGGCGCAACGAGGTGGGCCGGTACACCTACAGCACCATCAACCCGAGCTGGGGTCCCTCGAGCCCGACCAGCTTCTATCTCGGGTCCTGGAAGAGTCACACCACGAGTGTGACCGCGGATTACACCCGCCCACTGCCCCTCTCCTTCCTGAAGTCGACTGTAGTATCGGCGGGCGCCCTGTACCGCAACGAGTTCTGGGGAACCGCAGCTGCGGGTGACTACATCGGTTACACGGCCGGGCCCCTCGCCGGAACACCGGTCTCATCACTCTACGCACCCGGCGGCATCTATAGTCAGTACGCAGCGCAGTATTCCAACGTGAACTTCGCCGGCGAAACCGCGGTGATTCCGGCAACAGGATCTTCAACGTCGGGCATTCAGCCCGTGGACTTCGGCTCGATCACCCGCAACGTGAAGGGCGGCTATGTAGGGATCGATTCCAAAATCACGGACCAACTCGACGTCGGGCTCACCGGCCGTTACGAGGACTACTCCGACTTCGGCAACACCACAACGTACCGCTTCACCGCCCGCTACGAAATCATTCCTGCGATCGCAGTCCGCGGAACTCTCAGCAGCGGCTTCCATGCACCCAGCCTCGCCGAGATCAATCAACAGAGCACGGCTTACACCGGCACGTTCACCAACAATGGCATCAGCATCCTCACGCCGGGGCACACTCTCCAGTTCCGCGCGAACGATCCCCGAGCGGCGCTGTTCGGGGCAAAACCGCTCGAGCCGGAGAAATCCACCACTCATTCTGTGGGAGTGGTCCTGCGGCCTGATTCCACCAGCTCGATCACAATTGATGCCTACGATCTGTACATCAAAAACGTGATTACGAACGCCGATCCCATCCAGGGAGCGAACGCGGTCGCGGCCTTCAAGACGATCGGCCTGTCCGGCTACACCCAGGCCACTTATTATCTGAACGCCTGGAATAGTAGGACCCGCGGTCTCGATGTCGTGGCGCGCAAGGAGTGGCGCCTTCCCGTAGGGTCATTGGATGTGAGTGCTGCGGGCAGCGTTCTCAACACCAAGGTGTCCGATGTGCATGGGCCTGCAACTGTCAACGGTGTACCCAGTTCCAGCGCGGTCATCGGTGCCTCACGAATCCGCGATGCCCAGACTGGAGTGCCGAAAAACAAGATCATCCTCGATGCCCGCTATTCGGTTGCCGCGTGGTCGTTCGATGCCACCGGGACCCGCTATGGCCGCTATCGCTACAACGCCGGCAACACCCCTTTCGTGGCTACGGCGAATGGCAACATCGATCAGGTCTTCTCGCCGGAGACCTACCTGGACCTGGAGGCCGACTACCAGGTGTTCGAGCGTCTGCGGCTCGGGTTCCAGGTCCAGAACGTCTTGAACAAGTATCCCGACAAGTACGTACTCGGCAATCGCGCCAGCGGCATCAATCCTTACTCCTTCATCGCACCCAATGGAGCATCGGGACGCTTTGTAGACATCCTGATCACCTACTACCTAAAATAGTGAGCGAAGATGACATCGCGCAGGCAGTTTCTGTTGGCCTCCGCATCCGCCGGCGCGGCGGCTCTCGCATCTTCACTTCTGCGGGCGATGTAATCTCCTGCTTGTGGCAGGATGGCTGTGCCGCGGATCGACTGCACCATGAAGCCCGGTGTACTCGCGAAGCTCCAGTGGCTTTGCCAGTCCGTGAGATCCACCACTGTAGTGTCGCGAAGATCATAAGCGACATCCTTGATCTGACCGGCCTTGTTTTCAAGCTGCAGAACTGTCAGGAGCGCTTGCGGGCGCTCGGGCAGATGGCGAGCGGCGTCGCACATGACATCAACAACGCCATGTCCCCGGCCGCGCTCTATGCCCAGTCGCTGCTCGAGCGGGAGGCGAGCTTGAGCGTGGGCTCGGGAGCAACTGGAAACCATTCAGCCGGCAATCGAGGATGTGGGTCACACGGTAGGTCGATTGCGGGAATTCTACCGGCCGGGAGATCCGCAGAGCGCCGCGAGTGCCGTGCAGTTCCAACAGCTCCTGGCGCAGGTCGTCAGTTTGACCCGGGTTCGGTGGCTCAACATGCCTCAGGAGCGCGACATCGTGATACACGTCGAGACTTCGGCCGATACGGACTTGCCGCTCGTGTTGGGCTGGGCGCACCTCGACCGGGGACGGGGCCGAGGCTTTCGTCAGTTTATTCCCGGCGCGAGGTCGGCAGCTTGGTCTCCCAGCCGAGCACCCGCCAGGCCGGCGCCGGCCCGCTTTGAGGTACTTGGTGGAGTCACGGCGCTGGTCTCCATTACGTCACGCCGGAGATGCGGGCGACGATGCAAAAATTGTCCACCCGGACGATTCCCGGTGGCGGCCGACCCATGTTGGTTTAGTACCATTGCGCGGCGGGCACGCGGTCCGCTGAGGCTGGATCTCCAGGTATTCCTGGTGCGGGATGCAGCGCCCTGCAAGCGAGAAGTATGGCATCTGACTCAGTCTGATCGAATTCCGTTGGAATACAGTATCACTGAAGGCAGGGCACGCAGAAAACTCAGACTCTGACACTCAAGGCAGGCTCGACCGCCTCGGCTCCAGCCGGCCGGCCAAGCTGGCTACAGTGACAATCAGCTCACGCGCATCGGCGGGTTTGGCGAGATGAATCTGATATCCTGCGAGCAGCGCGCATGTCCTGTCCTGGAGGCGCGATCGAGCTGTGAGCGCGACCGCTGGCACGCGCCCCAACCCCTCGCCCAACATGCGCACCCTTCTGATCAGCTCGTAACCATCTTCCTGCGGCAAGCCGATGTCGCTGATCAGCACATCCGGCTGCAGTCGCTTGAGTGTAGCAAGCGCTTCCTGCGCAGAGGCAGCCGAGACGACCTCGGCGCCCCGCTCGGTCAGTGTGTGCCACAGGAGCTCGCGCGCATCGCGATCATTCTCGACAACAAGGATCTTGACGCCAGCGAGGCTGACATCCAGCGCCTGCTTGGCTGTACCCGACACAGCTGGCGCGGATGGCACGCCGCATGCTTCCTCACCGGGTTGAATCGCGGCAACAGGCAACTTTACTGTGAACGTCGCACCCCGGCCTTCTCCCTCACTGAAAGCGCCAATCGTTCCGCCGTGCATTTCGACAAGATACTTCACCAGCGACAGCCCGAGCCCCAATCCGGAAGTCCCGCGTGTCGCCGCAGAGTCGGCCTGACGGAATCGCTCGAATGCATGCATGAGGAACTCGGCCGACATCCCCTGTCCGGTGTCGATCACGCTGACCTCGGCGTGCGAGTCAACGAGCGACATGACCACGCGCACGGAACCTCCCTGCGGGGTGAATTTCACCGCATTGGTCAACAGGTTCCAGAATACCTGCTGCAGGCGGCCCGAATCGCCGACCACCGTAGCGGCAGAGTCGATCACTTTCTGCAGCCGCAGGCCGCGTGCGAGCGCCGCTGGCTCGACACTGTCGACGGCGGCTTCCACGACGCCGCCCAGATCCACGCGTTGCACATCGAGCCGCAGCTTGCCGGAGAGCATGCGCCCCATGTCGAGCAGATCGTCCACCAGACGCACCTGTGCGCGGGTATTGCGTTCTATGACCGTGAGGGCGCGCTCCGCGTCGGCCTTCGCGGGGAGTGTTTTGCGCAAAACCTGACTCCAACCCAGGATCACGCCGAGTGGCGTCCGCAGCTCGTGAGACACTAGCGCGAGGAACTCATCTTTCGCGCGGTTCGCGCGTTCGGCGACCTCACGCGCGCTCCGCTCGGACTGCGCCGGTGATCGCTGAGCCGTTACGCATAGCCGCAAGGTTGGCCGGGCGCAGGGTGATTCAATTCACGTTTTCGGGATACCGGGCGGGGCAACTGGGCGCTCCCCGGCAGAATTCGCGGCTGGATTCGACCCGTTCCAAAGTCGTAATGAGAGGAGACCAACGCATGAGATCCAAGATAGTCCTGGTTCTGCTCGCCGGCGCAATTCCCTGCATGGCGGGCGGTCAACAGACCTCATCCAACTCTCGAGCGACAGGAGTCCAGGCACAGGGCAGCGCCTCCGCGCAAGACAGCGCGTCCGTCCAGAGCTCGAGCGGCACGGCCGCGCAGTCGCAAGCCTCCGCGGCCGGCGGCGCCTCCGGGTCGGTCAGCAAGGGCGACAAAAGCGTGAATGCTGACACGGCTGCAACAACCAACGCCGTGTTGTCGGGCTCGCTCGATGCGAAAAGGGCCAAGCCGGGTGATCCAGTGACGGCGAAGACGAGCGAGCCGAGCTCCACGCCGGATCACACCAACCTGCCCAAAGGCACCAAACTCGTTGGGCACGTGACCGAAGCCAAAGCGGCTGCGGGCGCTGAAGGCCAGTCGGTTCTCGCCTTCAGCTTCGATCGCGCGGTCCTCAAGGACGGCCGCGGGCTTCCGATTCACTACGCCGTGCGGGCGCTGGCGGCTGCGGATAGCGCCACTGAGGCTTCGACCGGCGACGCCATGGATGGAGGCGTGTCAGGTGCCGCGATGGCCGCCGGCGGCGCAGGAATGGGCCATAGCGCGATGGGCGCGGTCGGAGGGATCGGCGCGACTGCGGGCGGCGCACTCGGCGGGGGGATTGGGAATGTGGGGCGTGTATCGGGCGGCCTCGCGGGTTCGGCCGGATCGACGCTCGGTGCATCCAGCCGGGCGCTCAAGGGTGGTGCCGGCGCCGTGGGCGGCATCGACTCGCGCGGGCTCCTGACTGCGGAGAGCCAGGGCGTCTTCGGGATGAAAAACCTGAGCCTCTCTCAGAGCGCCGCGGGTGAGAGCAGCGCGATCATCACTTCCGCCGGGCGCAACGTTCATCTTGACAGCGGCACCCGCATGCTGCTGTCTGCTCAGGAGTCCGCGGGCCCTGCTGCAGCAAGGCCCACCTCACCTAGCCCCAGTTCGCCCAGCCACGCCCCACCGGGCCACGAGCCCTCGGGCAAGCAGTAGCAATCAGATTCGCGCCGGCTGTTCCAGATTGAAACCCTCCGGCGCTTGCGGAACCCGGCGCTCCGTCGCACGTTCGACGGAGCGCCGCGGACCTCAGTGCGATCAAGCGCGTGTCCATTCGCTCTCGTTGCTTGCGCGCCCGGACCGAAGCTGGAGGCACAGCGTGACTTGTACGCCGGAGTGTTGTGACCTGACAGAGACTGCCGTTGACATCAAACGTACTTGCGTTTGATCAATTCTCCGACGGATCTTCGGCGCGTCCTCCGACACGCCGACATCGGTTTTTGATGCATGCTCCAGTGCAACGGATGATCTTCCTGCATACGCACCATCTTAGGAGCGATGAAGTCCTGCCGTTGGCCGACGAGGAACTGGTATTCCTCGGGCCGCGCGCGCCGATGCGACCAGGAAGAGCAACGCAGCACGTAGGGTGCCCGGCGCGCGCCTGATCCGCGGCCGTGACCCAGTTGCATTCGCTAAATCACATTCCCACTGGAGATCATTCATGACTACTACGACGATACGAGATCACCGAGCCGCGATGACTCTGACCTGGGTTGCCTTCTGGTTGCTCGTGATCGGAGGCATCAACTGGGGTTTGATCGGGTTATTCCACTTTGACCTGGTTGCGGCACTCTTGGGCGACGGTTCCGTTGCCGCCCGAACCGTCTACACCCTTGTTGGCCTGTCTGCGGTTTATTGCGCTATAACCGCACCCGCGCTCAGCAGGCGTGGTCGAGTCACAGACTGAACGTCGGGGCGATCGGCCGGATGTGCACTGGCGCCGCTCGCCCGTCAAAGCAGCGACGGCATGCCGATCACGCACCACCGGAGTGGATACGTCGGTCGCGCCTGCCACGCTACTGATCGCCAATCCGTTTCCGCGGCCGTGAAGGCGCAGTCCGGTTGCGACGTCCAGTCAAAAGTCCGCCGCCGGCAAGCGCAGAAGTGCGGACGGGTGAAGCGTTACCAGCGTCCTGCCGAACTCCGATTCAGGGACGCGGCCGCGTTCTTCCGTCACACGCACCGGCGCCTGCAACACCGACCGGGCCGCTGGTGCCCTCGTCGCGCAAGGCTCGAAAAGCGCGCGGCGAGGTTGGAGCGGAACAGGACCCACAAGCCAGATTGCCGCCGTCCTCGGTTACTTCGAGGAAGGCGGGATAGGAGATCTCCTCGATCGTTGTATGCACTTTCAGCGCCTTGCAGATGGCGTCCGCCAGTTCCTTCTTGCGCTCGCTCGGCGGCTCTTGTCGAACTGACTGAACCAACCTTCAACCTGCCGGTGATCGGCTCTCAATAGCGAGATGGCATCCGCCGCCGGGCGCCGCGAAGTGGCCGATGCCTTCTTTCGAGCGAACGGGGCTTTCTTCTTTTCCCCTCAGCCGTCACGGGCACACTCAGATGACGTGCCATAGCGGTAATGGCACCCACAATGGCCAGGTCACTCGGGTCACTGACCAGATCGCGCACGAATGAGCGATCGATCTTGAGAGAATCGACGCGCCAATGTTTCAGGTAGGAAAGACTGGAATAACCGGTGCCGAAATCATCAATAGCGATATGGACCCCGAGATCGCGTAGATGAGTCACCGCGTCCTGGTTCAGCTCGCCGTTTCTACCCTCGCGGCGCTCGAATATCGTGCTCTCGGTGAGCTCAATCTGCAACAAACTCGGCGGCGAGGCGGCGAAAGAAATCCGGATTGGCATCAACGGCGTTTCCCGCCCAGCGACGATTGTTGGCAACCAGACGCGATCGAGACAAGTAGTGAGTCTATAGGGCAGGACAGCGTTGGAACGAGCCCGGCGCTCCGGCGTTGAGATCGTCCAACGCTTCGCTTCGTTGCCGTACCCACTGATCTATATTATTGGAGAACGTCATGGCCAAAGCTAAAGCCAGCCCACGAACCCGCAAGAATGTACCGCAGGCCAGCGAGCTGCTGGTGCTCGAGCTGCAGGAAATCCACAGCGCAGAGAACCAGTTATCGCGGGTTCTCCCCCGACTGAGCAAAGCGGTCCAATCAGACTCCCTCAAGCAGATGTTGGACCAGCGCCTGGAGGAAGGTGGCCGCATCATCTCTGACATCGAGGACGTCCTGGAGGAGCTCGAGGAAAGCCCGGGCCGCAAGAAAAACATCGCGGCAGAAGG